>ULRP01040137.1_pt1 | contig 15342 bp, 12 predicted proteins | sample 1955521 | NCBI WGS metagenome assembly ULRP01 (sample SAMEA4835685, study PRJEB28245) | human gut metagenome | biome: gut microbiome; material: fecal sample | place: Denmark | collected 2008
AAATTTAATATTTTTTTGTCTAAACTTTGGGGTTCACTTCACTTTCGGACGCTTTTTCTTTTTGTTTTTTCGGGAATGAATGGTGTTTATTGCTCACGCTAGAGTATAAAATAACAACCCACCCGCGTACGGGTAGGTTGTTATTTGGTAGCCCCACGGAGAATCGAACTCCGGATTCAGCCTTGAGAGGGCTGCGTCTTAACCGCTTGACCATGAGGCCGTGTATGGAAATTTTTGCGTTATCTCTCAATCGCTTGACTATTTTATCACAATTTTATAAGTTTTGCAACAAAAATAAAGGAGATAAACCAAAAAATAAAACCTGCATCGGCCGACGGAAAGGAAATAATTAACCCGTTATGTCAACAGGTGAAGTGTTCTGCCGCGTTGATTCTGCATCTTCCTGATTAAATGATCGCGGAATCCGCGATCGGAAGCTCCGCTCGGCAAGGCGGACGCGAACCTTCTGATTTATTATTGTGGATTTTTTTGACCCTTCCTATCGCACCGCGAAGGCTTCACGCAAAACGAACCGCGGTATGCGTTTCGTTTTACGCTTTTATTGTATCAAAAATTTTTTCGTAATGCAATAGTAATTATTGACTTTTAAAAAATTTTGTTCTAAAATTTAGAAAAAAAACAAGGGAAATCGTCAAATGAAAAAGCTCGTCAATTATAGACCTGCGGTTTTTGCCGCGTTATCTGTGACCGCGGGTATATTGACGGCTTATTTTTGTTTAACGGAAAACGTCGCGGGAATAGTCGTTGCCGCAACGCTTTCGATAATCGTCTTTTCAGTCTCAATCGTATATGGCGCGAGCGTTAAAAAATTAAAACAAACGCTTGCGTTATGTGCGATTTTTGCCGTGCTTGTTCTGCTTGGTTTCGGTCTTTTCGCCTGTAAAACGTACGACTATAAAAACGCGGATTCTGACAGTCACTATTATTCCGTTTGCGGAAGAGTTATCCGCAGAACGGAAGCGGATTACGGGAGTTTTCTGATTCTTTCCGACGTGGAGCTTGACGGGATAAAAAAGGGGAAAACCTCATTTAAAGTCTCGCTGTTTATAAACGGAGATTCGGCTGCCGATACGGGAGACGTGATTTCGTTCCGCGCCGCGCTTTACGACAGATCTCTTTTTTATGAAGGAAAGTTTTCGGCGCAGAACGTTGCAAACGGCATAAAATACTCCGCGACGGCAGACGCTTCGGACGTTTCCGTAATCGGGCATAAAGAATCGTTGTTTCAAAAAGCGGCAGGATTTATCGATAATTCTCTTAAAAGCGGACTTTCGGGCGACGAATACGCCGTCGCAAAAGCAATGCTTCTCGGGGATTCTTCGGAAATGCATTCGGAAACGCTTTATTCTTACAGAAGCGCGGGCGTTGCGCATATTTTCGCCGTTTCGGGGTTGCATATAGGGTTTGTCGCGGCGGTCGCGGGGTTTGTCCTTAAAAAACTCAAAGCCGACGCGGCGATAAGGTTTGCGGTGATTTCCGCGTTATGCTTTATCTATTCGGGTATTTGCGGTTTTTCAGCTTCTTCGGTAAGAGCTTTCATTATGTGTGCCGTGTTGCAGGCTTCGGCGATTTTCGGCAATCGGTACGACTCGCTGTCTTCCGTTTCGGCAGCAATGTTTATCGTTCTTATAATCAATCCCGTGCAGTTGTTTTTGCCCGGATTTAAATTGTCTTTCGGCGTCGTATTCGGTCTTATATTATTATCAAAACCGATTTCCTCTTTGTTTCGGTTTCTGCCCGAAAAAATTGCCCGTTCCTTGGGCGCGGTCTTTGCGGCGCAGATTGCGGCTATCCCGATTTCGCTTGCGGAATTCGGGAGTTTTTCTCTTGTTGCCGTCGCTTTCAACCTGGTTTTTATTCCCGTGGCGGGCGTAATTTTCGTAACGTTGCTCGCAGCGGCGATATCGGGCGGCATTTTCGGGATTTCTTCGATAACGCTGTTCGCGCTCGAATACGTTCTCGAGGCTGTCAATTTCCTTATAAAAGTCGTAGATTACAGAATTTTTATCGTCGGCGGTTTTACGCTGGGCGCGTTTGCCGCTTTCTATTACGCCGCGCTTATTATTCCTTGCGGAATATTTAATCTTAAAACCGTAGTAAAAATCGCCGGCTCGGCGGTTTGTGTCCTCGCGTGCGTGATAGGAACGGTAACTTATAACGTCGGCGAACACGAAAGGGTAAAGGTGTACGTTTCCGGCTCGGAGAGCGTATCTTTCACGCTCGCTTCGGTAAAAGACGAAAACGTACTGATAATTCATTGCGCAAAATACGCTTTTTCGACGAGTTCGCTTAAAAAATTGTCGGAAAAAACCGGCGTGAAAAAGTTAGACGCGGTCGCGCTGTTGTACGGCGAAAACGATTTTTCTCTGCAGGTCGCGGCAACGCGGTTAAACAAAGCGTTTGACGTAAAGAATATAATTTATTACGGAGCAAAACGCGAAAAGGAAGAGACAATCACGAAAAAATCCTTTCCCTCGATAAAATGCGTCACGGCAGACGAACCTTTCTTTGCGAGAAATTTGCGGATGGTTTTTTCGCACGGGGCGAGAGTTGCGACAATAACCGTAGGGAAGAGAACGATTACCGCTTGCGGAAACACGAGCGGAGAAAATTTCAGAGAATATGATTTTGAAAAGTCCGACGTAGCCGTGGTTTACGACAGGGCGGAAGAGCTTTTTGACGCGATAACCGCAGAAAGGTTTGCGGTTTGCCGCCGTAGTCCCGTTTTCGACGACGGGGAAAGCGAGGGAACTCTTTTTATAAAAATTTAAAATAAAAACCGTTTAATGCGGGCGATTATTTGTTGCCAAACTTTTTTATTAGTGATAAAATGTATAAGAGGAAGTTTGGATTTGAAGTATTCGGAGTTAAAAAACGCGATAAAAGACGGCTCAAAACCGTCGCCCGTATATCTTTTGGAAGGCGAAGACGCTTATTTCAGAGAGCGGGGTTTAGTCGCGCTTAAAAGCAGGTATTTATCCGAGCCGTCTTTGAATCTCGCCGTGTTTGACGGCGCGGATTGCAACGGCGGCGAATTTGCTTCTTCGCTTACCGCGTACCCGTTTATGAGCGAAAAAAGGCTGACGGTCGCGCGCGAATTTTATCCCAAGAAAGGCTCGAATAAAGAACTCGAAGAGTTCCTTTTAAACCCTTGCGAAACGAGTATTCTCGTTATTCTCAACGAAAAACCGTGCGACTACTTAAAAAAATCGGATAACGTTTGTTTCGTCGATTGTTCAAAAGCGGATACGAGCGTTCTTGCGAGATGGATAAAAGCCACCTGCGCCGCGGCGGAGGTAAATATAAGCGCGGAGCTTGCCGCGACCGTTGTCACGTATTGCCTTTCGGATATGACGAGAATAGCCGCGGAAACGGAAAAACTTATCGATTACGCGGGCAGGGGCGGCAGCATAACGGAAGAGGACGTTTCGCTTCTCGTTCCGAGAGATACCGAGTATAAGATTTACGAAATGACCGATTATATCGGCAAAAAGCAGTTTTCGCAGGCATACGCCGTTATTGCCGAAATGCTCGGCAAGGGCGAACCGCCGCAAAGAATTATTATATCGATATACAACTATTTCAGGAGATTGCTTTTTTCCGCGATAAGCGGCAAAACCGCCGCGGAGCTTGCTTCGTGTTTCGGCATAAAAGAATTCGCCGCAACCAGGACGATTCGGCAGGCAAAGCTTTTTAAAATGCGATCTTTAAAAAAAATAACGGATATGCTCGCGGATTCCGATTACGCCGTTAAAAGCGGTCTTGCGGACGCGGACGAAAAAATGTGGATAGCGGTTTTCGGAATAATGACGGACGATTTGTCCTGAATACGAAAGAAAAACCGAAAGAGAATAATTGACGGATTGCCCGCGTGAAAACGGGCGGAAGCCACGACAGGAGTTTATTTATGAGTTTTACGGACAACTTGAAAAAACTCGCGGAAAATCTTTCCGCAAATACGGACTTTTTAGTCGCGTTTATAGCCGGGATAATAATGTTTACGGCGTTATATTTCGTGCTTATCAATTTTTTGGTTGAAAACGATTCCGGCTGGATGGTTGCGCTTTTTACGCTTTTAGATATAGCGGGCGCGTTCGTTTTCGCCGTGTTAAGGGTAGATGGCGCGTTGTTCCTTTTGTTCCCCGCGGTGTTCGTTATCTGCATAACGGTGTTATATTCCGTAGAACTCAAAAGAATCGTCTGGGCAAAGCGCAATTTAAAGCTTGCGGACGTTAAAAAAGGCGAGAGCAGATCTTACGACGAAGAGAAGGTAGAGAACTGTATATCGGAAATCATCAAGGCTTTGCAGAATATGTCAAAGAGCGATACGGGCGCGATAATCGTTCTTTCAACGGATAACGTTCCGAGTCAGATAATAGACAGCGGCGTAAAACTCGACAGCGATATTTCGAGCGAACTTATAGAAAGCGTGTTTTTTCCTAAAACTCCGCTTCACGACGGCGCGATGATTATAAACGATACGCGTATAGTCGCGGCGGGCTGCTTTTTGCCGCTTTCGCAGAATATGGATAATATCCCCAAGGATTTGGGTACTCGCCACAGAGCGGGTATAGGAATAACCGAAAACATAGACGTGGTTTCTCTTATCGTGTCGGAAGAAACGGGTATAATCTCTATAGTGAGAGGCGGAAAAATAACCCGTTACGCCGATTCGGGAATGCTGAGAAAAACGCTTACGCGGTATTACTGGAAAGAACTCGAAAACTCCAGAAGATAAAACAAAGCAATATAAAAAACGGAGAGCTTTATTATGGAAGATAACAAATTTCCCGAAATTATCGAAGAAGAAGAGTCCAAGGCGAAAAAGGTCTGGAAAAAAATCGGGTTCGGCGCGCTCGCATTGTTTCTTGCGGCAATCACCGTTACCGTCGTATGCCTGTGAATTTTATGAATAATCTTATCAAAGAAACGGGGATTACCCCTTGCAGAATATTGTTGCCGAAAACCGACGACCTCACCGCGTGGGCGTGCGTCGCGTGCGATCAGTTCACCGGCAAAAAAGAATACTGGAAGAGTTTGGAACGATTCGTCGGGGATAAAAAATCCGCGCTTAAGCTCGTTCTGCCGGAAGCGTATTTAAACGACGACGCGGACGAGAGAATAAAAAGCGCAAACCGCAATATAGAAAACTATTTAAAAGACGGCGTTTTCGAAGAGTTGCCGGAAGGGTTTATTCTTACCGTCAGAAAAACCCCTTACGTAAAAAGGCGCATCGGTCTTATCGGCGCGGTGGATCTCGAAAAATACGACTTTTCGAAAGGCTCGCGAACGCTCGTCAGAGCGACGGAAGGTACGATAGAAGAACGTATCCCGCCAAGACTTAAAATAAGAAGAAACGCCGCCGCGGAGTTTTCTCATATAATGATACTTTTCGACGACGAACGTTGCGAAATAACGGAAGAACTTTACGAAAACAGAAGCAAATTAAAAAAACTCTACGATTTCGAGCTGAATATGGGCGGCGGCAGCGTAGAGGGATATTTCATAGAGGATTATAAGACCGTATTAGAAGCGTTTTCAAAGCTTTCGGATAAAGAAAGACTTATAAAAAAGTACGGAAAAGCAGACGAATTTATTTTTGCCGTGGGAGACGGCAACCACTCTCTCGCGACGGCAAAGGCGTTCTGGGACGAGATTAAGACAGGACTTACCGAAGAAGAAAAAAAGACGCACCCCGCGCGTTTCGCGCTTGCGGAATTCGTAAACGTATACGACGAGGGTATTTATTTCGAGCCGATTTACAGATTTGCAGACGGCGTAAACGCGAAAAATTTTGCGGACGGATTAAAAGACGTCACCGACGCAAGGTTTTCCGTTTATCGCGGCGGGAAAGAGAGCTTTTACGGCTCTGTAAACAACGTACCCGAAGCCATAAAAGCCGTTGACGAATACGTTAAGAATTACATAACCGCTCACGGCGGAAAAGTGGATTATATCCACGGCGAAGAAGAAGTCAAAAAAATGGCGGACGCGGACGAAAACTCGGTCGCTATATTGTTTTCCGCAATAAACAAGTCGGATTTATTCAGGTATGTTTCGGAAAACGGGGCGTTCCCGAGGAAGACTTTTTCTATGGGCGAAGGCGAAGAAAAGAGATATTATCTTGAAGGAAAGAGGATAAAATAGATGCTTAAAGTATGTAAATTCGGCGGAACGAGTATGGCTAACGCCGAAACGCTTAAAAAAGTGAGAGAGATAGTTTTTGCCGAAGAGTCGCGCCGCTTCGTGGTCGTGTCCGCTCCGGGCAAAAGGAATAAAGACGACGTAAAAGTTACAGACGCGTTGTACCGTTGTTACGACGAACTCGTTTCAGAAGGAAATTGCAAAGAAGCGTTTGCGGTGATTCGCAAAAGATTTACGGACATCGCGACGGAACTCGGCTTGTCGCTCGATATAAAATCCGTTCTCGATAAAACCGAAAAGGAAATAGAAGAAAGAAAAAGCGCAGAGTTCACCGCTTCGCGCGGCGAATACCTTGCCGCTATAGTAACGGCAGAGTATCTCGGCTTTGAATTTGCGGACGCCGCGGATATGGTTCGCTTTGACAGCGAAGGCAAGCTTAACGAAGAATATACGGACGATAAAGTAAAATCACGTCTTAAAAACGTCAAAAACGCGGTAATCCCCGGGTTTTACGGCAAAAATTCCGACGGGGAAATAAAAACTTTTTCCCGCGGGGGCAGCGACATAACGGGTTCAGTTATAGCGCGCGGCGTCAAAGCCGACCTTTACGAAAACTGGACGGACGTCAGCGGGTTTCTCGTTTGCGACCCGAGAATCGTTCCCGAATGCAAGCCTATAAGACAGGTTACTTATAAAGAACTTCGCGAGCTTTCGTATATGGGCGCGTCCGTGCTGCACGCAGAAGCGATTTTTCCCGTAATGCGCGGCAAAATTCCTATAAATATAAGAAACACGTTCAAGCCGCAGGAAGAAGGAACGATGATCGTTCCCAACGAACGCTATTCCGCAGAGAACGGCAGCGTTATAACGGGCATAGCGGGCAGAAAGCACTTCACCGTTTTGTCGATAGAAAAGTCTATGATGAACTCCGAAGTCGGTTTTATCCGCAAGGTTTTGTCCGTTATAGAACACCACGGGCTTTGCGTGGAACACGTTCCGTCGGGCATAGATACGTTATCGGTAATTCTCGCTTCGGAACAGCTTAAAGACGGCGTGCTGTCGGACATAGTGAACGAAGTAAGAGAAAACGTCAGTCCGGATTATATACACGTTATAGAAAACATTTCCTTAATCGCCACCGTCGGACACGGTATGACGAGGCGTTCCGGCACGGCGGCAAAAATATTCCGCGCGCTTGCGGACGCGGGGATAAACATAAGAATGATAGATCAGGGGTCGAGCGAGCTTAACATCATTATAGGCGTAGCCGATACCGATTACGAAAAATGCATTCGCGCTATTTACTATGCGTTTGCGGAGTAGTGGGAGCAGTTTATTTTATTTCAGCATAAAAAAGCTATTTCGGATAAGAATAAGAGTTATTTACAAATTACGGAGGTCGTAGTATGGATTATGCAAAAGAATCGCTGAGATTGCACGGCGTATGGAAGGGTAAAATCGAAGTAGTGTCTAAAGTTAAAGTCGAGAATAAAGACGATTTGTCGCTGGCTTATACGCCCGGCGTCGCTCAACCTTGTCTTGAAATACAAAAAGATTATAATAAGTCGTTCGAATTGACCGGCAGAGGCAATATGGTTGCCGTCGTTACCGACGGAACCGCCGTTTTGGGCCTTGGCGACATCGGACCGGAAGCGGGTATGCCCGTTATGGAAGGCAAATGCGTTTTGTTTAAAGCTTTCGGCGGCGTAAACGCTATTCCGCTTTGCGTCAGAAGCAAAAACGTTGACGAAATCGTTCAGACCGTCAAACTGATTGCGGGTAGCTTCGGCGGAATAAATCTCGAAGATATTTCCGCGCCGAGATGCTTCGAAATCGAAAAAAGATTAAGAGAAGATCCCGAAGTCGATATACCCGTTTTTCACGACGATCAGCACGGAACGGCTGTCGTTTGCGTGGCGGCGGCTATCAACGCGCTTAAACTTGTCGGCAAAAAGTGGGAAGACGTTTCTATCGTATTCAGCGGCGCGGGCGCGGCAGGCGAAGCGATCGCAAAGCTTATGATTGCAATGGGCGCGAAAGACGTGGTCATGTGCGACAGAAAGGGTATCATTTATAAGGGCAGACCGGAAGGAATGAATCCCGCAAAAGAAGAAATAGCAAACTTTACCAACAAGTTTAACAAAAAAGGCTCGATCGCAGACGCTCTTAAAGGTGCGGATATGTTCGTCGGCGTTTCTTCTCCCGGACTTCTTACCGAAGATATGGTTAAGTCTATGAACAAAGACGCTATCGTTATGCCTATGGCTAATCCCGTTCCCGAAATTATGCCGGAACTCGCCTTAGAAGCGGGTGCGGCGGTCGTCGGTACGGGCAGAAGCGATTATCCTAACCAGATTAACAACGTTCTCGCGTTCCCCGGGATATTCCGCGGCGCGCTCGATTGCAGAGCTACCGATATAAACGACGAAATGAATATGGCGGCGGCTAAAGCTATCGCCGGATTGATTTCCGACGAGGAACTCCGCGCGGATTATATCATTCCCGCTCCGTTCGACAAGAGGGTAGCTCCCGCCGTCGCAAAAGCCGTTAAAGAAGCTGCAATAAAAAGCGGCGTCAACAGAATCTGAAAACGAGATTGTTAGGTTAGGAACCGTATACGAAACAGTTTATCAAATTCCATGCGGCAAAGTCGCGTCTTACGGAGATGCGGCGGAAGCTTTCGGACACAAAAGACCGTCAAGGCAAGCGGGGCGGGCGTTGAACGCCAACCCCTTGCCGAAAACGGTTACGTGTTATCGAGTCGTATTTAAAGGCGAAAGTTTAAGCGAGACGATTGCATCGGCGGAATAAATCGTCAAAAGTTGCGACTTGAACGAGAAAGCGTAAAATTTGATAAAAAAAGTCGTGTAAAACCTTGCTTTTTTGTAAATAAAATTATATAATAAATAGCGTCGGTAAAAAAGCGTGCATAGTCCTCTGCTTTTTCGTCGGTAGTTCTTTACTTGATGCGGTTTTATAGGATTGAGTAAAAACTTAATAAAAACGGAACACAATTTTCGGGGTGTAGCGCAGTTGGTAGCGCGCTTGGTTCGGGACCAAGAGGTCGTGGGTTCGAATCCCGTCACTCCGACCATAATAAGCGAACAAAAGAGATGCTTAACGCAAAAAGCCTGTATTTTACAGGCTTTTTGCGTTGCAGAGAAAATTCATAGACGCTTTACGTAAATTACAAAGAAGTCTTCATTGTTACACGAAGACTTCTTTTTTTTGTAGGTAATGACGTTTTTTATAGGGAAGCGGGGTTAAACGCGTTCTTGTCTGGTTTTAGAATAAGTCTGCGATACCGCGACTATAAAAGAGATAATCGCCGCCGCTATAAGAATAAACACGATGGTTTTTACGCCGAGAGTGCTTTCGGTTGCAGAGTGCGCGTCGTCTATTCTCGTTATTTCTGCGGTAACGGTCTGAGTTTTGTTGTATTTTTCGGCAAGATCGTTATAAAAGTTTACGGAGTTTTTAATCGACAAAAAAGATTTTTTGATCAATCCTTCGTCTCCCGTTCCGTTGCCGCCTATTGCTTTTTCGAGCGAGATGTATGTGTCGGACGTTTTGTCGGGGAACGAGTGTTTCTCTTCTGCCGGCAACGGGGTGGTGACTCCGTTTTCCGTTTTCGTGTTATCGAGATAGTCTATATACGTCTGCAAACTGTTGCTTTTTTCTGTTGCCTCGCCTAATTCTTTGGCGAGCGCGATATGTTGGAGCGATAATTTCATAAAGTTTGCGTCGTCGTAATAATAAATGTTGTTTCCGTTTTCGTCTTTCTTGACCGTTCCGATAACGTTTTTATATTTTTCGAGAACGAGTTCGGATTCTCTTAAGCTGTCGGAAAGTTTGGCGACTTTTGCGTTTGCGGTATCTCTCGCATAGGTAAGGTAGTCAACGAGTCCGCCTTCCGTTTTTTCTATCTTGTTGGTTATAACGGTCTGCGTCAGCCTCGAAAGAGTCGATCTGGTCACGGTAAGTTCGGAAAGAAGATCCGCGACGCTCTTTTTGTCGCCGGACTTGTTTTCGTAAGCGAAATCGGAAAGGTTATCGAAAGAGACAAGTTCGTTCTCTAAAATCTTTATATATCCGTCAATCGTTTCGGAAAGATTGAGAATATGATGAATATATTCGGAAGAGGCGAGTTCGCTTTCATAATAATTAAACGGCAAAGTCTGCAACGTGGCGGAGAACGATCTCACGTATTCGTTTGCCACGTTATCGAGAATATTTTTGTATTCGTTTGAAGTAAGCTCCGTTTTCTTGTTGAATTTAAGCGAAATGACGTAGGTGTTGGATATAAAGCCCGCGGCTTCTCCTTCGGGGATTTTTGCCGCAACGGAAAGGTCGGGCAAAAGGATAGTGCCGAGCGACGGATTGTTTTTATCGCTCGTCGCACGGTCGAGAACGAAAGCTTTGTTGGCGTTAAGCCCTGACAACCGACTTTCCTTGACGTCGGAAAAAACGAGCGTGGTAGAAAAGACTTTGGTATCGGTGAAACATTTTACCGTAAACAGCACGGCGGAAAGACAAACTACCGTTATAATGACATAAATCAAGGAGCGCCTGAACGACTTTTTTATAATGCCGCAGAGCTGACCTACGGTTAAATCTTTATCCTGATTACTCATTTTTAAATAATCCTCTGAAAAAATATTTTTTATTATTGTAGCACATTTTCGGCGGGTATGCAATCGATTTAGCGGTTTAACGTTTCAAAACAGCGCGAAAGACGGCGGTTTTTTTATTTTTAATTCTTTGCATTGACTTGCAATGTAAAATTAAATATGCTATACTTAAAAAAATATGGAGTATTGCAGAATTTTAGGCGTCAACGTCGCCGTTACCGATATGAACGAGTGCGTGAGTTATCTGAAAGATAACCTTAACGCGTTAAGGGGGGAGTACGTGTGCGTTGCAAACGTGCATACCACGGTAACCGCGTATGAGAACGAAGAATATAAAAAAGTGCAGAACGGCGCGGCTCTCTGTATTCCCGACGGAAAACCGCTTTCCGTGGTGCAGAAAAAACGCGGATTTAAAAACGCGCAGAGGGTTACGGGTCCGTCTTTGATGGAAGAAATCTTAAAAATCTCGCGGGAGAACGGGTACAGACACGTTTTTTACGGTTCTACGCAGGAAACGCTCGATAAAATTCAAGCCCGCATAAAACGCGAATATCCCGATACGGAAGAAAATTTTCTTTATATTTCTCCGGAATTCAAAGAAACCGCAGAACCGGAAACCGAAGAAATTATTAACAAAATAAACGATTTTAAACCGGATTTCGTCTGGGTAGGGTTGGGTGCGCCCAAGCAGGAAGAGTGGATGGCGATTCACAAGGGCAAGCTGAACGCCGTCTGCATCGGAGTGGGCGCGGCGTTCGATTATTACGCCGGCAACATAAAAAGAGCGCCTAAATGGATGCAGAAATTGTGCCTCGAATGGTTTTATCGGTTGTTGCAATCTCCAAAGCTTTTCAAAAGATATCGGCATACGAACGGAGTGTTCATAAGAAAAGCCTACTTTAGGGGGTTGTGATTTTTATAAAACTATAAGGAATCGCGGTCATCGCGGTGTGGAGTATGGAACGAAAACCGAATATTTTGCTCATTCATAATTATTATAAAATCCCGGGCGGCGAAGATACCGTTTTTAAAAACGAAAAAGAAATGCTCGAAAGTCGCGGGCATAAGGTCGTTACTTATACGAGAAGCAACGCCGAAGCCGACGGCTATAATTTTTTCAAAAAAGCCTTTCTGCCGTTTTCCGCGGTTTTTAATTGCAAAACCTATCGCGATATAAAAAAAATAATAAAAAGAGAAAAAATAGACGTCGTTCACGTTCATAACACGCATATGCTTATCAGCCCCGCGGTGTTTTACGCCGCGAAAAAAATGAAAGTCCCCGCGATTTTAACCGTGCATAATTTCAGACTGCTGTGTCCCGCGGCGACTTTTTACCGTGACGGTAAAATCTGCGAGGAATGTTTAAAAAAGGGTTTTAAGGCGGCGGTAAAGCACAAGTGTTACAGAAACAGCAAATTTCAGACCGCGGCGGCGGCTTTTATACAAAAATTTCACCGCGCGACGGGTATCTATAAAAAAATATACTATATCTGCCTGACCGATTTCAATAAAGAAAAATTATTGAAGCACGGTCAGATACGCGAGGACAGGGTTTTCGTTAAGCCTAATTTTTGCAATGGCGGCAATACGGTCGTGCCTTATAACGAGAGAGAAAACAGGTTCGTTTTCGTCGGTCGGATAGAAGAAATAAAAGGCGTTCGGTTTCTGCTCGACGCGTTCCGTTCTCCGCTTCTCGCGGATAAAGAGCTGGTGCTTTGCGGCAGCGGTCCGTTAGATGACGAGTGCGGAAAGTATATAGAAAACAACGGAATGAAAAACGTAAAAATGCTCGGTCAGACTTCTCATAAAGAGGTTATGGAGATAGTGGCTCGTTCGCGCGCGCTTTTAATGCCCACGCAGTGGTACGAAGGCTTTCCCATGTCTATTGCGGAAGCGTTTTCCGTCGGCACGCCCGTTATCGGACCCGATATGGGCAACGTGGGGAATATAATAAAAGAAGGGATAAACGGGTGGAAATATCCGCCCGACGACAAGGACGCGTTCGTCGCGAAGCTGGTCGGGATAAGCGATATAACCGAAAGCACGAAAAAAAGCGGCGAAGAGTATTCGGAAGAGAAAAATTACGAGATATTGTCCGCCGTTTACGATAAAGCGATATCGGAGAATTTTGCGCAGAATAAAAAACGGAGAGCGGAATAGGCGATGCTTGAACGCGATGCAGAAAAAAACGACGGGGCTTTAAAAAGGCAGTCGTCATATTTTGTTTTTTACGTATTGCTGTTTATATGCGTTTCGCAGAGCGGAATAGCGAAATATTTCGTTCTGTCCGCTCTGACGGTGTTTTTTTTCGTAATGAGACCCGTCCCCGTGAAGTATTTTCTCGTTATTCTGCATTCTATGGTATACGTCATAGCGGGCGTTGCGACGGCGTGCGTTAAAGGGAATTTTGTTTACGAATCGATAAAGCAGATTCTTATTTATATGTCCTGCGGTTTTTTCGCTATCGGCGTTTTTTCTTTTTACGGCAAAAAACAATCGGAGGAACTTATCGATTGCCAGTTTTTCGGGTTGCTCGCGGCATACGTGATTATGTTCGCAAAATATTTCACGCCCGAAGAATTTTTCTACGAATCGAGCTTATACGCGTATATATTCGGCGCGTATGCGCTTTTGTATTTTTATCGCGGAAGCTATTTCAAAATGCTTCTCGCAGTCGCGTTTATGATTTTCGATCACAAACGCATTACGGATGCCGCAACCGTCTTTTGCGTGCTGTGTCTTATTCTTATATGGCTCTGCGGCAAAATACGTTTACGCAGAATAATCAATTTTGCGGGGTGTATCGTTCTTGCGGTATTTCCGCTCGTATGGATTTATCTCTGCCGCGCGGGAATCGCTGAAAGTGTATTCGACGCGCTTAACATAAACACGATGGGCAGAGTGAATATGTGGCGGAAGATGAACGATTATTACGTTGTTTCGCCCGACTTTACGGGTTGGGGAATAGGCTGGGTTTCAGAGTGGCTTAAAAACGCGAACATACCGTCTTTTTCTAATCTGCACAACGATTTTCTCATGGCGTATATAGAGCTCGGCTTCTGGGGATACGTTTTATGGATTCTCTCGTTCGTGCTGATAGTCGGACTCGTAAAGAAAGAATCCGTAAAAAAAGCAAATTTTATTATGATATTGTTCGGCTATGCTTTTATAAACTTTCTGACGGACAATATTTATCTTTACGTTTCGTTTTTAACCCCGCTCTATACCATTTGTTTAGACGTGATATACGGAGAAAACGAAAACCCGACTTACGAAAAATTATACTGAAAGGAGAAACCGCGTGAAAGAAGCTTTAATAGATTTATCCGTGCTAATAGTGTTTTTCAATCGCCCGCAAACGCTTAAAAAAGTGTTTGAAAGGGTAAAAGAGGCAAGACCCGCACGCTTGTTTTTATATCAGGACGGACCGAGAGAAAACCGCCCGGACGATATAGAAAACGTAAGAAAATGCAGAGAAATAGTGGCGGGCGTAGACTGGCAGTGCGAGGTTCATACGCTGTATCAGGAGAAAAATCAGGGCGTCGATCCGAGCGGTTATCTGGCGGATACATGGGCGTTTTCTTTAACAGACAAATGTCTTGTGTTGGAAGACGACGTAGTGCCTTGTCTGTCATTTTTTCCATTTGTCAAAAAGATGCTCGACGAATACGAGAACGACGAAAGAATAATGCTTATTTCGGGTATGAACCTGCAGGAAAAAACTCCTGTGGATTCCGATTATTTTTTCTCTAAAATGACAATTACCTGGGGTTGGGCAACGTGGAGGAGAGTTGTCGAAAAATGGGACGGGGAGTATTCTTTTCTTAAAGACGAAAATAAAGTAAATCGGCTCAAAAAATATATAAAAGACAACAAACTCGTAAAAAACACCGTAAAACTTATGCAAAAGCACGCCGAGTCGGGCGTGGCTCACTTTGAAACGGTGCTTATAGCAAATCAATATTTTCACGACGGGCTGTCGATAGTGCCATCGAAAAATATGTGCGTGAATATAGGGATTACAGACGATGCTTCTCATTTTGCAAACGATATACGTTTTGTCCAAAGAGGGTTAAGGAAAGTCTTCCGAATGAAAACCTACGAAATGAATTGCGACGAAATCCGCGCGCCCAAAGAGGTAGAGGATTATAAAAAATACAAAAAAACCGTGTATTACGTTCACGGGTGGAACAGACCCGTTTTAAGAGCGTTGCGTTTTGCGGAAGTGTGCCTTAAAAAGATTTTTCACGGACGGTTCAAAGAAGTTTTTAACGATATAAAGATTAGATTGAAAAAATAGCGATACTTTTCAATGTTTGTTGATTAGGAGTTTTTATGGAAATAATAGGGATAATGACTTGTTATAACAGAAAGGATAAAACTATTGAGAGTATTGATAGATTGATTCTCGGAAATCCGGGACATTCCTTTAAATTTATCGTAGTAGATGATAATAGTAACGACGGGACGGCAGAATTGTTATCAGAAAAGAAAAACGTAGTCGTATTGAAAGGAAATGGTAATCTGTTTTATTCGGGGGGAATGA
>ULRP01061396.1_pt1 | contig 15215 bp, 6 predicted proteins | sample 1955521 | NCBI WGS metagenome assembly ULRP01 (sample SAMEA4835685, study PRJEB28245) | human gut metagenome | biome: gut microbiome; material: fecal sample | place: Denmark | collected 2008
AAAATCAAATTATGCGGGATTTTCACAGTGCGTAGCAGCCCCGCATTATTAAATTCAGATTGGAGAAGAATATGGGAATATTTACAGGTAAAACAGCCATCATTACAGGTGGCGGAAAAGCAAAATCAATCGGATATGGCATCGCTACAGCATATGCCAAAGAAGGTGCAAATCTTGTTCTTACAGGACGTAACGAACAAAAACTTATCGACGCAAAGGAAGAGCTTGAAAAACTCTATGGTGTTAAAGTCCTTGATGTCCAGGCGGATGTCAACTCAAATCCGGAATCCGAACAATCAGTAAAAAACGTTGTTGCAAAAGCAGTCAAAGAATTCGGAAGAATTGATGTTCTTATTAATAATGCCCAGGCTTCCGCATCAGGTGTGCCTCTTGCAGAACATACGCTTGAACAGTTTAATCTAGCTATATATTCAGGATTATATGCCGCATTTCTTTATATGCGTGAGTGCTATCCTTATCTTAAAGAAACGAAGGGTTCTGTAATCAATTTTGCATCAGGTGCCGGACTTTTCGGCAATGCCGGACAGGCTTCATACGCTGCCGCAAAAGAAGGTATCAGAGGTCTTTCAAGAGTTGCCGCTACGGAATGGGGTAAAGACGGAATTAATGTTAATATCGTATGCCCTCTCGCTTTCACGGCACAGCTTGAAAATTTCAAAGCAGCTTATCCTGAGGCTTACGAAAAGAACTTGAGAGCTGTTCCTGCCGGTCGTTTCGGTGATCCTGAACAGGACATCGGACGCGTATGCGTACATCTTGGTTCACCTGATTTCAAATATATGTCAGGCGAAACTATCACGCTTGAAGGCGGACTCGGTCAGAGACCTTAATAACAGTAACAATAACTGTAATTAATCATAATAATAACCGGTTCAATCGAAAAACACCGTATCACATACTTGTGATACGGTGTTTTTCACATTTCAAATAATTACAAAATACATTTTTGTATTATTTTACTTATCTTCTTTTTTCTTCTTTGAAGAAACTGCAACATATACGATACCTGCAACGGCAATTACCATAACGATAATTAAAGGAACAAGAACTTTCATTACTCTGTCACCTGTATCAGGTGTTGTAATTGATGTGTCACTTCCTGCCGGTGTATCTGTTCCGTTATCAGCAGCATTTGTATATTTAAGGAAGTTGCCTAAGTTGATTGAACCATCTTCATTTCTCTGAATTGCTTCAATTCCACCAAGGAGATAATCCTTGAATTCAGCAAGACTTACAAAGTTAGCTGCTGTAAGTTCAACACCATCAGCATTAACAGATTTACCTGTTTCTTTGTCATATAAGAAATTGCTTGATGATTTAATCATATTCATAATATCAGCTTCTGCATCTTTTTCTGTTGATGTAAGAGCTGCAAGTGTTTCCTCATTTTCCCATGAGTTATCTGCAAATGACTTGAAGTTTTCAACTACAAACTGTGCAGTCACACCTGTATATGCGTGAAGCTCAAGGTTTGAACCTCCGTTGTTGTAACCTGTACAGTTAATGTACTCGCCCATTGGATCACTGTTGTTTGTGAAACCATTAGCTGCATTACCAAATGAGTAGCTGTTGTAAACCTTATGATTTACGGCGATACCGCTGCCGCCCATCTTGAAGCCGTTACCGTCACCCTTTGTCTTAACGAGTTTGCCATCTTCAATTACATAACCATTAGCATAACATACTGAATCGTAGATTTCTACTTCACCGATTGCACCAGTACCGCTCTTTGAGAATAAATCCCAACCATCATCTGCGTTATATGCAGCTACGCAGTACTTAAATACGTTACCAACACCACATGTAAGCTTTGCAGCAAATCCATCTGCATTATTGTCTGACTTATCTCTGTTATTGTAAGCATTACAGCTTATAATCTGGTTGTATGAAGGCCAGTCTTTCTGTTCTGTAGCACCATCAGTTCTTGAAATTGAAAGACCTGAATTAGTATGTCCTGCAAAATCACAGTTCTTTAATATATTATGATTACCACCGACTCTTACGCCGCCGCCGTTAAGGAATTTAATTCCCTCAACATACCAGTAATCACCAGAAACATCAAATGTATTTCCTGTAGCTTTGCCATCATTACCTGCAAAATCAAACACTACATCTTCTGTATTATCAGGGTCAGCCACAAGCATCTTCATATCTTTAGCTGTACCATTGTTATATTTCTTAATAGCTACAGATGATGAAAGGTTATATGTGCCACCCTTTACATATATAGCCTGACCTGCCTGACAGAATGTAAGAGCTGTCTGAATATCAAGTGGATTCTCGACTGTACCATTACCTGACTTGCTGCCGTCAGCAGAGACATAAATCGGTGTTTCTACTGCTGCATATATTTTTCTTACTACTGTATTGTTCTGTGTAATAGTATCCTTAGGATTAATATTCTGTGTTGCATCAGGCTCAAACTGAATCTGGAACTTGTTATTGCCTACTGTAAGTTTTGTAGGATATGAGTATGTACCAGCTTCAACTACCTGCTGGCTTGCAAGTGTCTTTCCATCCTGCTTTACAGTAAGAAGACCCTTTGTATTAACTGTCACTTTGTATTCATAATCTTCATCTGCTGTCTCTCTTAATGAAGCCTGTGTTACAGTAGGTTTTGTTGCATTTACAGGTGCAAATGTCTGTGGTGCATCAGCCTCTCTTGATGTAATCTTAACATCAATATCATTTGAATTTACTTCAATCTTAGCTCCACGGGATGCCATAAAACCTAAGTACATCTTATTGCCTTCAATCTTTTCAAATGTGTCAGCAGGAAGATACCATGTCTTACTTCCGTCAATTTTATTTACTACATTTCCAGCTTCATCTAACATTGTAGCATATACGCCTGTATTATCTTTTTTAAGTGTAAGTGTAAATGTCTTAGGAGCATCTTCTGTTACTTTCTCAGATTTACCCTTATTTACAAGTGTATAATTTACTTTTCCGCTTGCATCGGCTGCTGAAGCAACGCCGTATGTTCCGAATACATTAAATGCACCATAATATCCGCCGACCGACATTGCATTAGAACAGTAAATTGATGAATCTCCGTCAGGTCCGATAGAATCTCTTACCATAATACCGAAACCTTCCTGATTATCAGCTGATTTCTTTGTTATAAAGTAATCAACTTTTATCTTTGCTGTAATTTCAAAATTATCTTTTGTAGGGTCAAGTACTGTATAATAATATGATATACCATCCTGTCCATCATCGGTACACTTACCTACGCCCTCTTTAGCTTCTACAGTAATTGTCTTTGAACCATCTTCATTGTCCGTTACAGTTGCTTTTTCTGCATTTGCTGTAGACTGTCCGAATGTTACCGCATTCCACTCAAGGTCATTATATTTGTAATCAATCTTATCTCTTACAGCTGCTGTAAATTCTGTAGAAAGTGCTTTGCCATCAACTTCAGCACTTACAACAATCTTATATTCGCCTGCTTCGTCTTTGTTAAATGCTGATGAATCTACCTTAGGTGATTCAACTTTAACTTTTTCTTCGCTGTCATATACAGCGTATACCTGAAGACCGTCAGCTGAGAAATCCTCACCCTTTAAATATGTTGTCTTATCAGGAATCTTTGTAACTTCAAGTGACTGAACTGTTCTCTCTATAACTTCAAGAGTATACTCGGCTGTCTTTCCACCATATGTAACTACATATGTATACTTACCTGTCTTTGTTGTATCAAGAGCATCACCCTTTGCCTCAACAGCAAATCCTGCTGACAATACTTTTGATGAACCGTCAGAATATTCTGCTGTTACCAAAACACCGTCTCTGTAAGCATCAACATCATAAACAACATCTTTATAAAATGTTGTTCTGTTTGGACCAGCAAGTTCAATCTTAGTAACCTTTGCATCAGAAACATTTACATCAAATTTATATTCTTTTGTAACATCACCATGTGTATGTGTGATTGTTACCTGTGTCTTGCCTGCCTTAGAAAAATCATAAGAAACAGTTGTATCTGCATCACCTGCGGCAATCAGATCCTGTAATTTCTTAGTCACACCACTGTTATATACAACATTTCCTTCAAGACCTGTAAGGTCAATACTCTCATCTAAGAGATAATCTGTCTTGATTGGATTGTAATCAACTTTAATATCTGTAACTACTTCTTTTACTACTTTTACAGGAATTTCAATCTTTGTACCAAAGTAATCAAGCACAATCTTGCCGCTATCTGTTATCTCTGAAAAATCAGGTACTTCTATACGGCAGTCTTTTGCTGTGATTGTCTTTTCAACACCACCGAGTGTTACATTTGCCGAAAATCCTGCAAGGTCAATATCATTGTATGTATTTCCCTGAATATACTCCTGTTTTGAAGGCTTAGTAACATCTTTTACAACTACATCTGAATTAGTATCTGTAACTGTAAGTGTTGTATCCTTAAATGTTGCCTTAGCCAATCTTGATGTAAATACACCAACATACATTGCGTCGCCTGTGAATATCTCAGAAGCTTTTCCTTCTTTGTATACAACTCCGTCCTTTGAAAGGATTAAGCTGTCACCGATTTTCTGGATTGCAAGGTCATATGTCTTGCCGGTTTCAACTGTAGGCTGTGTTTCTGTAGCCTTACCAAATGCACTAAATGTATCATTTGCTATACGATAACTTGCTGCAAATACATCTGTCTTAGTAACTTCACCTATAAAAGCACTGTTTAATGGGTCAACATCTTTTGAATTTTCATGCTCACCAACAGCCGCTCTTGCCATAAGACCCATAGCCTGCTGATTTGTAACAGCAAATGAATCTACTGTCATCTTTGTTGTGATAGTAAAATCTTTGCCATTTTCAATTTTGTAATAAAGGAAATCAATTCCTTCATTCTTAGATGCTATCTTACCCTTTTTTCCTGATGATTCAAGTGTAACACTGCCATCTGAATTCTCTTTAATTGTATTATTTGCAACGGCTGTACTGTTACCAAAAACAGACCATGTCCAGCCCTTCCATGTTCCGTCAGCCACTTCTTTGCCGCCTTCAAAAGCTGTTGCGGCGTTTGCTTTCTGAATGAGCATGCTTGTAGGCATAACAGAAAGCACCATGAGTGCTGCAAGAACTAAAGACAATACTTTCTTGCCTTTCTTGAACTTCATAACTCTTTCCTCCTTTTCTATACATTCCCCAAAAATTGCAATAACGCACTCAATTGTACATAATGCACAACTTTCATGCGTATGACTATTATTTCAAGAAATATTGTTCATAGATTGTACTATATAATCTGATATCAGACCACTTATTTTTTATTTCAAGCTTCTAAAATACAGTTTTTTTACTCTTTCACAAAAATCTTTTGCAAATTATCTATTTCTTTTTGTTATTTCTATATTAAAAATGCTTCCCGAACACAACAAATAATGATGCACACGCTTTACCCCTAAGCATGTGCATCATTATTAATTTTCACGTTCTAAACAAACCCACAATACGTATTTTCAATTTCAAGAATTTAACTTCTCCTTCTTGAACGAGCCTGTGCAAATAATACATACGCTGCACCAAGCATTGCTGCTGCCATTAATGACATCATCATTACAACTGCCATCATACTCATATCACCTGTATTTGGTGATGAACCTTCTGCAGCTGGTTTTTCTGCTTCAGGTGCTGCTGGCTGATTATTATCTGTACTGCCAGGTGTTACAACTGTTTTAGCTGCATCTTCATATACAATTGCATATGTTGAGAACTTATCAGTCTTGAATGTAATTAAACCTGTCTCTTCATCAAATACACAGTTCTCTTTATCAATAACAGTAACTTCACCATCATGAACTCTTATAATTTTGTATGTTCTTGTCTTAGAATCATCTTTGTTAATAAGTTCTTCCGGTACCTGAACCTTTAATGTTATTTCTGAATTAAATTCAGCCTTAACTGCTGCATTACTGCCAACCTGTTTTTCAATTGTGATGTCAAATACTTTTCCAACAACACCATTATTAACAAGTGAAGAAATCTTTGTATCTATAAGCTCCTTATCTCCCGCCTTAACTTCATCTTTTACAACAATATTAAATTTAATATCAGCACCAGCTTTAACAGCTTCTTTTTCTTCATCTGTAAGCTTAACTGATGATTCGATTTCCTTTACAGTATCTGCATCATTTTTAATTGTTGGTGCATCACCCTTAACTTCAACATCTGCATTTGGCTTACCAGGTGTTGGTTCTGGGTCTGGTGTTGAAGGTGTAAGCTTATCAATAACAGCCTCTTCCATTACATGTCCGCAGACTGTACATTCTTTGTGCTTGCTTCCTGCTTCTTCTGCTGTTGCTTCCTTGTCTACTATCCACTCACCTGCTGTATGTAATGCCTTAATATCAATTTTTGCAGCGTCTTCTGCTGTAAGAATTGTAACGCCTTCTGCTCTTGCTGATGTATCAACTGCTGTTCCATCAGGTGTATGTGTATTATATTCATAATAATGAGCATCTTTTACTTTTGCATTCATATCTTTGTAAGCAACAGGATCAATCATATTTGCAGACTCAACTTCTGTGTTAAGCCATGTAACTGTTCCTGCTCCCCATGCACGTGCAAGAATATTCTTTGACGTAGCTTTGAGACCAGTTGATGATGTTGTAACAATCTTACAATTGTTAAATATATATCCATGCTTACCCTTTGCCTTAGAAGCAACAATGTAACTTGCTACTGCTTCCATATCGCTGTAGCTGTACATGCTTAATGTACATTCGTCAAATACAGGATTACCGTCACCACAGATATAATCAGTAGTTCCCTCAATTACACAGTTTTTAAAATATGAAACTTCCTGTGCATCACCTGTATAAACTGTATCCTGACTGCTAAGGAACTTACAATCCTTATATTCTGTATCATCAGCCTGGATATAGATAACTGCCGCTCTCTCTTTAGCTGCTTTAGAACGAACATCAATATTTTCTGTTGTTCTGGCCGTACATGCAGGAGCTACATTCTTATCTGCACCATCTGCAAGTTCTTCCTGTGTGAGATATCTGTTAAGAGAATTTTCAAATGTAATATTCTCAGCTTTGAATCCCTTTGCATTTGCAAAAAGATTTACCGTTGAACCCCAATGTCCCGGATTCTGCTCAACTGCTGTCTTATAATATTTATCAACTGCCCATGCTTCATCATAATATGAACCATTTTTTCCATCAGTTGTTTTCTTTGCACTATAATAAGAGAATCCAACGCCATAATACCATGTGATTGTTGAACCACTCTCTTTTGCACTCTTAATTGTTATATTAGGAGTATCTACTATTACCTGCTCTCTGTATAAATCATCAGTAAGGACAACTGTTACTCTCTCATCCTTACTTCTTTCCATTCTTGCAATATACTTAACTGCATCTGCAATCTTTTCAAACTTCTGACCTGCACCTACCTTAACTTCTGCTTCATAAGCAACTGCTGATGTATCTTCAGGTGCATTAAGATATACGTCATTAGACACTGCTGTATTACCAACACTTACATGATCATATGCTGTATATCCTTCACATTCAACAGATGTCTCATATTCACCTGCACGAAGCTTTACACTATATGATTTTCCTGAAACATCAAAAGTATATGTGTAATCAGGAGTATCCATATTCTTAAATGTTATCTTTGTTACATTAGCATTCTTCTTATCAGAAGTAACAAATGAACCTTTAACATCAACAACCGGCTTCTTTGATGCATTAATTGCAACATCTGAATATTTGCCTTCGGCCTTATTAATTTTTTCTGTTACTTCATAATCATCTGCATTTTTAATTACAACTGCATAATCCTTATCAGGAACAATATATTCCTGTGCATATGTATAATTACCATCAGCTGTCTTTGTAAGTGATAATGTTACTGTATCAAGGGATGTATCATCAGGTACTAATTCTACAGCAACATCACCTTTTAATGCAGCATCAGGCACTCCTGTAAATGTACCTGCTACTGTGGCTACCGGTGCTTCAACAGCTTTAAAATTAACTTCTGCTGTCGCTGAATTACCTGTAAGGGTAAATTTATTAGCATCATTTGTATCATCAACTTTAGAGCCTGCCTTTGTAATTACTGCAACATAATTAGTATTACCGGCTATTCTCTTTAATACTGCTGTATACTTTCCTGAAGCATCAATATCAGCAATAACAACTGCTGCTTTATCATTATCAAGATTCTTGAACTTAATGCTCTTAACTCCTCTTTGTGCAGCATCTTCAACTGTACCGCTTACTGTGACAGAATTAATCGGATTATATTCATCAATTGTAATAGTCTTTGCTTTAATATCACCATTAGAAACTAATGCGAGATATTTCTTTCCTTCAACTGTTCTGATATAATCGTCAATATCGTCAACTGTAACAGTTTTACCCTTTGATGACATTGCAACATTATATGTAGTATCTTTAGTATTATCACCAAAAATTACAAGTCTGTCCGGCTTATCACCATTACAAGTCATTGTAACAGTGGCCTTTGTTGTATCATCCTTAATCGGAAAATATAATACATTTCCGTTACGGAATCTTAATGTTCCATCATTACTTACTCCTGATCCTGATGCCTTTCCTAAAATAATTCCATAATTATCAGGAAGAACTGCTCCTACAGTTGCAACATTACTCCACTTTCCTGACTTAGTGAAGTCATACGTAGTTGTTGTCTTTGTAATCTCAGGTTCTGCAGCCTTTACACTTAAAAGCCCTGTCAGACCTGAAGGCATTGCTGTCACCGCAAGCAATGCTGTAAGAACAACAGCCATAACTCTTTTTAATGAACGAAATTTCATTAATAAAGCCCTCGCTTTCCCTTTTTTTTACATAGCTTTTACAAAGCTTTTGTAATGACAAGGCTATCATACTTATACCAGGTGTTCTACCTATTTTTAGAGGAAGTTAGTATTGATTACAGTTTTTTTTAGGTTTATAATATAATATATTACAAAGCAACAAAAAAAGCTGTTATATAATTTGGTCAATTTTAACAAAACACTTAAGAGCACTCTGTGCAATTTTCCAAAGTCAGCACAGAAGCCGCATTTTATATTTATATAATAAAAGGAGGACTTATGGCTTCACCAAACAGATTTGAAATATCAGAACAGACACATGGTGCTAACTTTGCAATGTATAACTTTCATTCCCATTCATGGTATGAAATTTTTTATCTGCAATCCGGACAATGCACATTTTATATACAGGACAAGACATATCTGATGAAAGAAGGCGATATTGCAGTTATTCCTCCTGATATTTTGCACAAAACAGCATACCTTGCAGAAGTAAATAAAAGATTATGCATAGAATTTTCCGCAAACTACATACAGCCTGTTATTTCCATGTTTGGAAATGAAACTCTTGACAGCCGGCTATTTACAGTTCTTCATAATAGTACAGAAAACACGGCTTTTCTTGATTCGCTTATCCTTAATATGATAAATGAATATAAGCAGCGTGATTATATAAGTCCTGCATTTTTAAATGTTTATTTTCAGGAATTTATACTGCGTCTCATGCGTGGAAGTATCCCGCTTGACGGACGCACGATTGATTTTAATAACTCAAGCAATACAATGCAGCTTGCCGTTGATTATATTAATGAAAATTTTCAGAGCCGGCTCACACTCTCAGATATTGCAGAACGTTTTCACCTGAATCCGTCATATTTTTCAAAGAGATTTAAGACGGTAATCGGAACCGGCTTTAAAGAATACATCAATAATCTTCGTATAACAAAATCAGAAAAAATGCTGCTTGAGACTAATAAAAATATTACAGAAATTGCGTTTGAATGTGGATTTGAAAACAGTAATTATTACGGAGATGCATTTAAACAAAAAAATGGTGTTTCACCTACCGAGTACCGGAAACTTAAAGGAAATATCAAATAAAAATATACGATTTTATTCTTGACACATTACTTCTGCAATGATAATATTTTACAAAACATGGTTCATGAATAATCTTTTTTGAACCGAATATAATTAAATATGACTGTTATTTTATTATCAATATCAGGGAGTAGTCCACATCTTAATTAATATAGATGTTGTGCCGTTCGTCATCCCGCTGCTTACAGCCGGTCGGCACACTTATGGTGACAAGACTTTTATTGCATATGTATATATGATGTATAACTATTGTATACATCTATGTATTTGTGCAATAAAAGTCTTTTTTTATACTCTTTTTTGATATGTAATAAAAATGTAACTTGCAGCCATAGCCGCAAAGAAAGGAGTTTTATGAAAACAAAAAATTATTGGTCCCTTGCATCTGCTGATATTATCAGTGAACTTGGCTCAGGTCCGGACGGACTTAGCAGTAATCGTGCCAGACAGCTCCTGCTTGAAAAAGGAGAAAATGTACTTGACGAACAGAAACCCGACAGCATTATAAAAGTGTTTTTCAGCCAGTTTTGTGACCTTTTAATAGTAATACTGCTTATCGCTGCACTTATTTCTATGTTTTCAGGTAATATTGAAAGTACAATTGTAATATTTCTGGTTCTCATAATGAATGCGGTATTAGGAACAATCCAGCATGTCAAAGCACAGCGTTCACTTGAAAGCCTGAAACAGCTCTCATCACCTTCGGCAAAAGTCATACGTGATGGCAGTGTAATTGAAATTCATTCAAAAGACATAGTTCCCGGCGATATTATAATGCTTGAAGCCGGTGACTTAATCGTTGCCGACTGCCGTATCATAGAAAGTTTTTCCCTGCAGGTAAATGAAAGTGCTCTCACAGGTGAATCTGCCAATGTTGACAAATTTAATGATATCCTCGGTAATGACACGCCTCTTGCCGACCGCACAAACATGGTCTATTCTGGCAGTCTGGTAACATACGGAAGAGCCAGAGTAATCGTTACATCAACCGGCATGGATACTGAAATCGGAAATATCGCAGGTCTTATGAATTCAGTTAAAGAAAGAAAAACTCCTCTTCAGGTCAGCCTTGATGATTTCAGCAAAAAACTTGCCATAATGATTATGATTATATGTGGACTGGTATTTGCCTTATGTCTTGTGCGTAAAATGCCTATGCTCGATTCAATGATGTTCGCTGTTGCACTTGCAGTTGCTGCTATTCCTGAAGCATTAAGTTCTATCGTTACAATCGTCCAGGCTATGGGAACACGCAAAATGGCAAAAGAAAATGCAATTATTAAACAATTAAAAGCTGTTGAAAGTCTTGGCTGTGTATCCGTAATATGCTCCGATAAAACAGGCACACTTACACAGAATAAAATGACTGTGCAGAATATCTACATCAACTCCGAAGAAATATCACCTGAACAGCTTGACATTTCCCTGCCGCTTCACCGGTATCTTCTTTATGATGCAATACTTACAAACGATTCATGCATAACCGATGGCAAATGTATTGGAGATCCTACTGAATCGGCACTCCTTGAAATGTTAAAAAAAGTACCTTTTGACGGTACTGACAACTCATTTAATGAAAATCACATACGCAATCACATGCAGCGTATTGAAGAACTGCCATTTGACTCTGTAAGAAAACTGATGAGCACCAAATACTATATTCACAATGTTCCTACTGTTCTCACAAAAGGTGCAGTGGATGTACTGTTAGACCGCTGCAACTTTATACGTGATAATGATGGCGTCCGCAAAATAAATAGCAGCGATATAGATTCTATAAAACAGCAAAATGAAGTTTTCTCAAGAAAAGGCCAGCGTGTCCTTGCTTTTGCATACAAAGAATGCCATGAGCCACTTAATTTTGAGAATGAAAATGACTTTATTTTTATCGGTCTTATATCGATGATTGACCCGCCACGTCCAGAGGCAGTTCAGGCGGTAAAAGATGCACGCCGTGCCGGAATAATGCCAGTTATGATTACCGGCGACCATAAAATAACTGCCTCTGCAATCGCCGAAGCTATCGGAATATTCAGACAGGGGGACATTGCTGTAACAGGAAGCGAGCTTGATTCAATGAGCGATGAAGAACTTGATTCAAAGCTTGAAAAAATAAGTGTTTATGCCCGTGTATCACCTGAAAACAAAATTCGTATTGTTGAAAGATGGCAGAACAAAGGTCGTATTGTTTCAATGACCGGCGATGGCGTAAACGATGCACCGGCACTTAAAAAGGCTGATGTTGGTGTTGCCATGGGAATTACAGGTACAGAAGTTTCCAAAGATGCATCCGACATGATTCTTGCTGATGATAATTTTGCAACTATTATAAAAGCAGTGACAAACGGCAGATGTGTTTACCGCAATATCCGCAATGCAATACTGTTTCTTTTATCAGGAAACATGGCAGCCATACTCGCTGTACTGTATACATCAATTGCCGGTCTTCCTGTTCCTTTTGCTCCTGTACAGCTTCTGTTCATTAATCTGCTCACAGATTCGCTTCCGGCAATCGCAATTGGAATGGAACCGGTTGACGACTCACTGCTTGATGAAAAACCGCGTGATCCTTCACATGGAATACTCACAAAATCATTTCTTTTCAGGATTATCGGTCAGGGATTTCTTATTGCAATCGCAGTAATGACAGCTTATTATCTGGGATACAACAATTCCGTTTTTGCACAGGGTGCACAAACAGCAGCCAATCCCGCACTTGCAATGACTATGGCATTTGCAACGCTTACTCTTGCAAGACTTTTTCATGGTTTTAACTGCCGCACTGACAAACCAATTTCAAAAGCAGGACTTTTCTCGAATATTTACAGCGTAAGTGCTTTTTGTGCCGGTGTATGTCTGCTCATCATGGTATTAGCCATCCCGTTTCTGGGAACACTGTTTTCTGCTGTAACCCTTTCAAAGATGCAGCTGCTTCAAATTATAATTCTTGCTTTTGTTCCTACAATGACTATACAGATTTTAAAATCTGTCTCATATATGATTAAAAATCACTGATAAAAACAGGACTGTTGCTTTGATTGATTTAAAACAATCACAACAACAGTCCCATTCTTTTTCAATTCTTCTTTAATTTACACATTAAGATGTGACAAAAATGCTTTCGTTCTCTCATTTTTCGGATTACCGATTACTTCCTCGGCACTACCCTGCTCGACAATAACTCCACCATCCATAAATATTACCCTGTCTGCAACTTTTCTTGCAAAGTCGATTTCATGTGTAACTATAACCATTGTCATCTTCTCTGCGGCAAGGTCTTTTAATACTTTAAGAATTCCGGCTGTTATTTCCGGGTCAAGTGCCGATGTAGGCTCATCAAAAAACAGAATCTGCGGATTCATTGCCAGTGCCCTTGCAATGGCGACTCTTTGCTGCTGGCCTCCTGATAACTGGCTCGGATAACTGTCCTCTTTACTCTCAAGTCCAACTTTTTTAAGAAGTGCTCTTGCTGTCTTTTCTGCTTCTTCCTTTGACTTTCCCTGAACATGTACAGGTGCATCAATAATATTTTTCAATACTGTATAATGTGGAAAAAGATTGAAATTTTGAAACACAAGACCAAACTGGCTCTTCACTTCAAGCATTTCTTTCTTGCCAACATATGAAGTGTTCTCATCAGGCTTATTTGTTGTGGCATATTTTCCCCCATAACAAAGAGTTCCTTTATCCATTGTTTCAAGAAGTGTGGCACATCTTAAAAATGTTGATTTTCCTGAACCTGAAGGTCCGATTATCGCCACTACTTCACCTTTATTAACATCTAACGAAATATCTTTAAGCACTTCAAGCCCGCCAAAGCTTTTCTGCACATTTTTCATTTCAAGCAGCTTCATATACTCATCCTTCCTGTGCATTTACACAATGCACATCTTAAATAATCACAAATAATCTTAATACTTCATTTTGTTTTCAAGTTTCTCCATGCCATATGCAACTACAAAGTTAAATATGTAATAGAAAAGACCTGCAACAAAAAGTGGCATAATGCTTGTCTGTGCTGCCGCAATCTGTTTTGCAAGTGTAAACATTTCTGTGTATGCAAGTGCAAATGCAAGCGATGTATCTTTTACAAGTGTAATTACTTCATTTGTAACCGGTGGAAGCACAATTTTTACCATCTGCGGAAAAATAATTCGTACAAATGTCTGTGTTCTTGAATAGCCAAGAACTGCTGCTGCCTCATACTGGCCTTTTGGAACCGCTTCTATTCCCGAGCGGTAAATCTCTGCAAAATATGCCGCATAATTAAGTGAAAATCCTATAATTACAGCGTAAAACCTGTAACTGTTAGAAAGTGACATTCCGAAAAGATAATACGGTCCGAAAAATACTACAAGAAGCTGCAGCATAAGCGGTGTGCCACGCATAATTGAAATATATATTCTTGCTATCCAGTTAAGTACTTTTAACTTTGAACGTCTTATAAATGTAATAACAAGTCCAAGCGGAAGTGAGAATATAAGTGTAAGCACAAATATTCCAAGTGATGCAAGCATTCCTGATAAAAGCTGTCTTAATATATCAAGCATATTGTCTAAAAATCCGGTTTTTTCTTTAACAGTATCCTCTGCTTTCATAACAGAATCTGTTCCCGGCTGTCCAAGACATGCAGACTCCTCAAGTCCCCATTTCTGAACAATTGAATCAAACGAGCCATCAGCAAGCATCTCTTCAAGTGTTTCCTGAACCTGATTTCTTAACTGCGTATTGCCCTTCTTAAAGCCGACACCATATTCCTCGCTTGAAACATGCTCGTTAAGAATTGTAAATGTATCACCACGCGACTCAACTTCATACTTTGCAACACCTATATCCATACATACCGCATCTGCAGAACCGGCATCAAGATTAAGAAATGCACTGTTGTAATCTCCAACCTGCTGAAGCGACTTAAAACTTGCTGCAAGCCTGATATTTTCCTCGTCGGCATCTTCTCCTGTAAATGCTGCAAGTGCCGATGAATCAGACTGTACTATAACATTTTTACCTGCAAGATCAGAAAGCTTTGTTATTCCTGAATTTTTCTTTACAACCACAACCTGTGAATTGTCTACATAAGCAGTTGACCACGTATATTCCTTTTCACGTCCGTCCATTGTAAAACCGTTCCAGATACAGTCAATCATACCTGAATTAAGTTCCATATCCTTGCTTTCCCATTCAATAGGCTGCTTTACAAGTGTCCAACCATTTCTTGAACATACCTCTGCTGCAAGGTCAAGGTCAAATCCGACATACTCTCCGCTGTCATCTTTGTATCCAT
>ULRP01022112.1_pt1 | contig 15179 bp, 15 predicted proteins | sample 1955521 | NCBI WGS metagenome assembly ULRP01 (sample SAMEA4835685, study PRJEB28245) | human gut metagenome | biome: gut microbiome; material: fecal sample | place: Denmark | collected 2008
TTGAACCCGAATCTCATTCCTAATTCTCCCTATCTATGCTACAATGTAAAGATACATTCACCCATCCAAGGAGGTCCATCATGTTACAACAGGTATCCATCTTCACGGCGAACCGTCAGGGCGCCCTCTCCCGCATGACATCCATTCTTGCGAAGGAGAACATCAATATTTACACCATGCTCGCCAACGACAGCGCGGAATTCGGCATCGTCCGCCTCATCGTAGATAAACCGGAAGAAGCCGCGTTGATTTTGGAAAAGGAAGGCTACCAGTGCCGCGTCGACCTCGTCATCGCCGTCGATATGGGCTCGGACAAGCCGGGCGCCCTCGACCGCATCTTAGGCGACCTTCAGGCAGCCAATGTCATGATCCGCTACCTCTACATTTCCTTCGACCGTGCGACCAGCTCCCCGATCGCCGTCTTCAGCACCACCGAGTCCGAGACCGAAGCCTTTCTCAAAGGCAAAGGCTACAAGCTGGTGGAAGAATTCTGATTGACTGGGGATTAGACGTCAGACATTAGATGTCAGACTTCAGGCTTCAGACTTTAGACTTCAAGCACAAAAAGACCCGTGATTCCCTCGTTTGAGAATCACGGGTCTTTTTATGCTCCTTGTCTGATATCTGATTTCTGACGACCAGTCACCAGTCACTAACCACCAGTCTCTACTTCCCCAGCACGGCTTCGACCGCTTCCTTGCAGAGAGAGACACCCCGATCCAGATCTTCTCTTGTGATATTGAGCGGCGGATTGAAATAAATGATATCCCCCATCGGGCGAAGCACAAGCCCCAGATCCATGGCCTTTCTAAAAATATGCCAGCCGATACGGCGCGAAGGATCGAAAGCCTTCTTCGTCTTCGGATCCTCGACCAGCTCGATCGCATGGATGAGCCCGATATGGCGGATCTCTCCGACATTCTTGTGACTGCCGAGAGCCTGCATCAGCTGCTCATGCAGGTACTTCCCATTCTCATTCACCTTCGTGAGGATATGGTCACGCTTCATGATCTTGAGGACAGTGAGCGCGATGGCGCAGCCCATCGGATTTCCTGCATAGGTATGGCTGTGGACAAAGGCCTTGTGCGTGCCGAAATCATCATAGAAGGCATCATACACTTTGTCTGTCGTGATGGTAAGAGACATCGGCATATAGCCTGCCGTCAGCCCCTTCGATGTGCAGAGGATATCCGGGGACACGCCCGCATGCTCGATCGCAAAGAGCTTGCCCGTGCGGCCAAAGCCCGCTGCGATCTCATCATCGATCAGGAGCACGCCGTACTCATCGCAGAGCTTTCGAAGCTTTCGGAGATACTCCGCCGGATAGATACGCATACCGGCCGCGCCCTGCAGGATCGGCTCCACGATGCACGCCACGGTTTCCTTTCCATATTTCTTAAAGGCCGCCTCTGCGTCCTCGAAGCACTCCACGCCGCACGTCTCTCTCGTCTTGCCGTATGGACAGCGGTAACAGTCCAGCCCTTTGAAATGAATATTATTCATCAGCATCGGGTGGAAGATCTTCGCATACAGATCCATCGAGCCGACCGAGAGCGCCCCGATCGTCTCCCCGTGATACGACTCCGGCAGACACATGAAGCGCGTCCTCTCCGGATGTCCCGTCTGATACTGATACTGGAATGCCATCTTCAGTGCCGCCTCGACCGCAGACGACCCATTATCATGGAAAGTGAACTTCGTGAGCCCCGCCGGTAAAAGCTCCGACAGCTCACGAGCCAGCTCGATCGCCGGCTTGTGCGTGAAATTTGTGAAAATGACATGCTCCAGTTCATCTACCTGCTGCTTCAGCGCCGCATTGATCTCCGGATTCGCATGCCCCAGAAGATTGCACCACCACGAAGAAATGATATCCAGGTACGCCTTGCCATGCGTGTCATACAGATAGCACCCCTTCGCATGGTCGATCACCACCGGCGGAAATACCTCATTATCCTTCATCTGCATGGCCGGATGCCAGATATACTTCGCATCCTCCGCTTCCCAGTTGATTCCACTCATCAGACTTCTCTCCTTTTACTTTGTTGTTGGTTGTTTGGAAATCGTGTGTACGATTTATGGTTTATGGTTTTTGGGTTTTGGGTTTTCCTCCATCTGAGCAGGCCCTTAGAGAAGGGCCGCGCCAAAGGCGCAGGATGGATCCCACAAGCGGTATGAAACCCATGTTGGACAATGCCACCTTTGCCACTGTCTGCCGCAAACTATCCATCACACCTCTTGATACAATCCTTCCAGCACCTTCGGATCGCAATGAAGGATCTCATCCCCCTTCGCGACCTTCGCGATGACAGGGACCCCCGTGATCTCCTCGATCATCTTCACATTATCCTCCTCCATCACACCGCCCTTCCAGTTGTTCAGGATGATGCCCCGGATCGGAATATTTCTATGGGTGATATATTCGCACGTCGTTACCACATGATTGATCGTCCCCAGCCCCGCATCTGCAATGACAAGCACCGGCAAATGCAGCCAAGAAATGATATCCGACAGATAGTACACCGCCTTCTCATCGTGGCGGATCGGACACACGATGCCGCCGGACCCTTCCATCGTCACATACGGATACGCCTCCGTCACCCGCTTCCACGCCGCAAGGATCACATCCTTCTCCAGCGGATGCCCCTCAAGGCGCGCCGCCAGATGGGGAGACACCGCATGCTGATAGAGATACGACAAGAGCATATCCTCCGGTTCATGGATCCCCGCGAACTCATTCACAAAGCCCGCATCCGATGCAGCGACCGTCGGTGCGCCGCTGATTGCCGCCTTGTAGTAGCCTGTATCATACCCATTCTGACGCATCGTCTTTACCAGAAGCGCCGTCACATAGGTCTTCCCGATATCCGTATCCGTCCCCGTGATAAAAAGTCCCTTGCTCATTGCTATGCCTTCCTTCGTATAAAATGTGACGGGTTTATCCCTTCACCATTGAACATGTACCCAAACGCCATTCATCATTCTGCGCGAAAGAAAATGTCATGTGCGGCATCAGACGAGAGCCATGCAGCCTGCGCCGAGCCCTTCCCATGCGCCTCACCTTCACACGGCGTCCGAAAATGCAGAAGGGATCCCTCCGCTATTTTCCGATCGCCCTCTTCAGCCGCGACGCCAGCATCGCAGCCAGAATGCACAGACAGATATCCCCCGGCACCGCCAGCACGAAGCAGTACAGCACCACCGGCCAGACCCCGATCGGCGTCCCCAGGTAGAAATTATTGATGATGTACACATACACCATCCCGAAAAGATACACCACCAAGAGCCCCGCCAGATTCGCAAAAAGAGTCTTGCCGAAAGAGAAGTCTCCGCTCCTCTCTGAGATCCAACCCGTCAGCCATGCACCCGCGATGAACCCGATGAGGTATCCAAACGTCGGCTGGAAAATATACGAAGGCCCGCCGCCCTCCGTAAAGACCGGCACCCCAGCGAGCCCCAGAATCACATACAGCCCCACCGAGCAAGCCCCGTTTCGGCTCCCCAGGATAAGCCCCGCCAGCGTCGTAAACAAAAGCTGCAGCGTAAACGGACACACCGGCACCGGGATCTTGATAAACGCCCCGATCGCGATCAGTGCTGTAAACAAACCAAAGAGCACCATCTCCTTCGTCCGGCTTCCGCCGGCCAGTGCTGCCTCTCCTCTGATCATCTTCATCGCCTCGATTGTTATACCCATGAATCCGTAAAGTTAACATATATATCATATAACAACTCTCAGTTTTATTCAACGTTGACAATTCAGCTAGTTTAAGGTTTGGAGTTTCACACGTAGCAATATGAAAGCGAATATGAGCCACTCCAAATCCCGTAGGCCCTTAGAGGGGAGCCACGCCATCAGTGCAAGATGGATTCCCTTAGCCGTATGAAAGAAATGTTTGACAATCCCACTCTCGCCAACTGCCAACAGCCAACAAAAAGGCCCAACCCGCAAATCTGCAGGATGAGCCTTTTGAGTAACGTTTATCCATCGGTCATTAGTTATTGGCTGTTGACCATCCAATCCCAATAGCAAACCACTACCATTTCCATTCCATCATAGCCGCAGCGAAGAGATGGCGATCCGTCTCCTTTTCTTGCACCTGCGCATAGCCGAGTGTCCCTGTGAGATAGCGATTCCCCGAGAGCCTCTGCCGCTCCGTGATACCGATCTCATTCACCGTCGACGAGACACTCCTATTTCTTTCACGCTCCGTGCGAAGATAGTACAGCCCCATGCTACGCTCACCCGAGAGATAGTGGTTCACACGCGCATAATATTTCCGAGCATCATTCCCCATATCATCCCCCATGATATCTCCGCTGTACGTCCAGCCCTGCTGGTACGTCCAGTGCGTATACCACACATCCGTCGTCTTCGCCGCCTCGAACGTCAGATCCCATGAGCCATCTGAAGAAATCCTCGGCAGATACAGCCCCATGCGGTACGCCCACTTCGACGGGAGCCCGCCCGCCTGATCCTCGCCCATAGCCTCGCCATAGACTTGGAAATCTCCATAGCGCAGACGGAAATCGAAACCACCGATATCATTCCACTTATCATCAGTATCCGCATTCTTCCCCGTCAGCCAATTTCCCCAGTCCGAAGCAGAAAGCCCATTTCCCTTACCGCCCAGCATAGAAACTCGCGACGCCCCGAACGTAAAATGAGACGAAGGCGTCACATCCAATCTTCGATCAGGGCGACAGTCTTGGAAAGACCTTCTTCGAGCATCGCCTTGTCTTTCTGCAACTTTGCGATCTGAGCATCGAAGTCAGTAGATGCGGTAATGCGGTTCTTGCTGCCTTTGGTTCTGGGCATAGGATTGATACCTCCGATAAGATTATGCAGCATATCTGGATGTTTAGCCATGCTATTGCACATAGCTAAACATCCGATGTGCATCTATCAGATTCTATTATTTCTGCAAATTATTTTATTCGCACTGACGACAGTGCAGTTGGCTGGTACGTCCTTTGTAACAACAGCATTTGCCCCGATAATATAGCCATCACCTATTTTGCAATCACCAAGAACCTTAGCACCTGCTCCAATCATAACGTTATTTCCGATCGTAGGACTCCCCCCCCCCGAATCCTTGGGAACCAATAACAACACCATTATAGATTCTGCAATTCTTGCCTATTCGGGAAGCAAGATTAATTGTAACATTTCCATAATGCACCAAAGATAGGCCTTCATCACATACATTAATAGGAATAGTATAACCCAGTCTTAGCCCGAACCTATGTAATCTATACTTTAGCAGCAATCCCCAGGCTCTTCCCACTAAATCTCTTCTGCAATTAACATAATACTCGGTTTTTCTGAGAAGTCTTTCATATTTCCATATATAGTCAATAATGGATGGATGGTTTGCCTTTTTATGCAATGCCTTCTTATCATTTTCTAAAAATCTTAAGTAGTCCTCTTTTGACTATATCACAACATCACCCAATCTTTCGTCATCTCTTGCTTGGTTACAATTTGTTATAACGACATTTTGACTTGCCCAAAACTCTGATTTCCTCTCCAACTATATGCTGCTTCGGTACCAGCTTAATTCTCCCCACCAAGTGCTCTAATTTTTAGTCTCCATAGAAACAGGTCATTTAATAGTACTTGTCACCATGTTCCTTATTTATTTCTCATTTTTCCCAGGTTGTTGCTACAACACCCTTGATACCTGTTGTTTTCATTTTTTTGTAAACCCAATATGGAAGGCCTATAATGTACGCTAATCTTGCCCCTTTTGAACCAAATTTCCTGTCCATTACGACTTCCATATTATGAAGTTTTCTCTCAATAGGTGTTTTCCACGATTCGGCAAAGTGATGTATCGTATAAGTGTTCTCTGTTAATGTGATCACGCCCGTCTTAAAATCCTGCGGATTGAAGTATTGCGGTGGATAAATGTTTATTCCATAAATTGTCTGTATGCCATCAAATTGCGGATCATATCCACATTCAATGAGCAAATCAGTTACATGCTGAACAACTGTAACTTGTTTATTTGAATCCTGTGATAAATCAAAGGTCATATTGTCGTACAGGTTAACTACCCTTTTGTAGAACTCCATATCCGGCTCAGCAGCTATACCTAAACCAGCGCCCACTCTACCTTTAACTTGTTCACCCCAAAAAGATCCTTTGGCTATAATCTCGTCAAGGCTTCGAATCACTTCAATATCTGTATCAAAGTAGCCCCCCTCGATTCGCCAAAATTTGGAATCTAGCAAAATCACTCACAAATGCATATTTTCCGGCGTTATAAGCAGCTTCCACAAATTTATTGCAGTGAATGTCAAAGTTGCTCTCATCCCATCTTTTGATTTCATAATCTGGCAAAAACCTTTTCCAACTATCAATATATTTCATATATTCATTTGGAATAGATTTTCCACCAAACCAGCAGTAATGTATCACTTTAGGTATCATTTTTAGATTCCTCCAGAAGTACTTTAATTTTTGTGCATACGATGTCAAGTGCAACATCGTTCATGCCACTATTAATTACAATGTCCGCAGCATTTTTTGTCGGTTCAACATACAAATAATGCATGGGCTTAACTGTTTGTAAATACTGCTCTGCTACACCTTCTAAGTCTCTTCCGCGTTCTTTGACATCTCTAATTGCTCTTCTCAGTATTCTCTCATCTGCATCGGCCTCCACAAAAATTTTAACATCCATAAGATTCACAAGTTCTGCATTTTGCAGAGTGAGAATACCTTCAATGATAAGAATCGGTTTTGGTTCAATATGTAATGTTGTCTTTGCTCTGGTATGCCGCGTAAAATCATACGTCGGAGCATCTACCGACTTACCGTTTTTTAGTAATTTAACATGTTCAATCAATAAATTTGTTTCGAGCGAATTAGGATGATCATAATTTATCGTCTTTCTCTCCTCGAAGGGAATATTATCACGCGCTTTATAATAATTATCGTGATACAGAACAGCAACCTTGTCCGGGAAAGCCGCCCTTATCCTCGCAGTGAAAGTCGATTTACCCGAACCCGTTCCTCCTGCTATTCCAATAACCGTACATTTCATTATTTTTTCACCTTATTCGGAAGCACATATGCAAGTGCTGTGTACAAATCTTTTCCCGCAACAGCTGTGCCAAGCACAAGTAAAAGCAATCCACATAAAATGTCAAATTGAATATTACTCACAAAGCAAGAAAGGATTCCTACAACAATGTATATTCCGAGCATGATTGCTAATTTTCCATAACCACCATCTGTTCCATAATAGTGTAGTGCGATTGTCATCTGCACAATACGGCTTATGGCAATACTAAGCAAATAAGAAATACCTGTAGCTATAAGTCCCCACCTAGGCAGCCCAATATACAACGTCACCATTGATATAGCTAGTTGAACAAACGGAATTATGATATGAAACTGTGTTTTCTTTTTTATATTGATTCCTATAGAATATATACGCGTTAGTAAGTCGAAGCAGGCTCCACATACCAGTGCCGGAGCAATCAACATAGAATCGTAATAAGCACTGTCAAAGATACAAACAACCCACCGTCTAACGACTATCAATCCTGCCAAAATCACCAAGCATAGCCAGCACAGTGAAATACCAACTTGCCTAAAGATTCTCTTGAACTCAACCTCATTTGTATAGTTTTTATATACATAGGGAACCCAAATGCTATTAACGGTAACCGTAATCAAGCCCATCGCTGTCACAAAAATGGCTGCTGATGTGTAAATAGCAAGCACCGTCCAGTTGGTTAAATCTCTTATAATAATCTTTTCAAGTAAAGGAACCACCCAAAACATTGTTGAGCTAATTGCAAATGGAATTCCAAACGAAAAGAGTTCCTTTGATGTAATATTTTCTCCTTTCGGATTTGCTTCATGTTTAACCTTTACAACCACTACTAAATTGATAGCAAGCGCACATAGGACACCAACCATAAGTGCTGCAACTAACTCTGTCAGAGTAATAATCTGACCCATAAAATAGAAAATATACAGCGCAACAAAAAACACTACTTTCGTTGCAATATTCGAGAATGAGTAATTTGCGGCTCTTTCTTCCATTCGCGCTGTCAGCATCAAAAATCTTTGCAAAACCAGCATCGCGATGTAAGCTATAATCAGAATTGCAATCTTGTTTTGTATATCACAAGCAAACACCCATGACAGGACTATATGATTTGATTCCAACAACAAAAACAGTATTATAATGCACAGAACAAGTGGTAATCTAATGCACCGCCAAAAAAAGCTCCAAAACGGCTCTTTTCGCCTATCAAAATATCGTATGAATGCTTCATCTTGCCCTAAATAGACGAATGTCGCTACCAATGTTGTGAAAGAAACAACCATGCCGTACTGAGCATAGACTTCTGTAGTCAAAACGCGGGTTAAGATAGGTGATGAAATAAACCCCAATATTGCACTAATAACTGTACCGACAAAATACCACGCTGTATTTCCAAGCAGTTTTTTATTCATGAATCTTTGTTCTCAAACTCTCATAACAAGTACAAAAAGCCATACCACATATAAAGCAGCCCATATGAATACAGTAACATTCTTACTATTAAGCATCCTTATCAATGCACTTTTTCCCGTATACGAATCGGCCTGTGAATACCCATAGAAACATATTAAATACATAATAGGATAAAGAAAAAAACCTTGTCGCGCATTCGTCAAATTAATACCACTAGCAAATGCATATGGCAGTAAAAGAAGCAATGAGAAGAGCTTTTCCTTTTTCACATAAACAGTCAACCATCTAAGCGCCATCAGCAGCACGGGTACATCTATGAATTTTGCAAACATCCCCCATTCACCAAAGAAACGATTCGAACCATCAAGGGTGTTTAATGGCTGGAAGGCGTAAAGGATAAAGCAAAAAGGCAATTTCCAAATATCTTGAATTCCTGTTATTACAAACTGATTATACACTGATTCAGAAGAAAACTGAGTAAATATCCACTCCTGGTATTTTTCAATTCTTGTATTTTGCTCTAATATATAATCTCCAAAATAAAATAGAAGCACAGCTACACATATACCCGCAATAATTATGCATGAGAACATTCTTTGTAGCTTTGTTGCTCCAATACCTTTTTTCACTTTGTCTATAACTAGCAAAACAATCGGAATGGCTCCCATTCCAGAACGTATTTGCTCACTAATAAAACACAAGAATGACAGTTCAATAATGTCAACAATAGACACTGCTATCTTCAGATGTTTTATAAGTGCATATGACGCAGTAAACGTAAACATTAATATAATATCCTTAATTTCAAAGAAGGATATAAATATTTGAAACGGAGACAATGCAAAAAAAGTCGTTGCTTTGAAATCCGTAAAATCATTAAATGATTTCTCCAAATATGCTAACGGATAAATTGTCATAACAGAAAACGCAAGATTAACAATTCTTCCATTTAGACTACTTTGACCAAAAGTGTTATATAACCATCTCAAAAAATCTGTATATAGATTTGAATACATTCCGTATGGCGCACCCATTGCCGTTCTATAATAGGTTTCATCATCGTAGACGAAGAATGTCATCCTATTTTCTAATGCAATTACGACAATCATCCATATAAGGCGAACGATGACTGCAAATAGAAGAATCTTATCAATGTTGGTGTTAGTATTTAGATAGAACTTATGCCTTATTAGCGTAATAAGCAGCAGCAAAATCATGGCAAGCACAAATGTGCCCATCGTTATTTCATACAATTTGCAATCTCCCCTGATTCATCATTTTTTGCCAATGGCATCTCTTACCGTGTTAAAGACATTCATCGCATCAATCATCTCTTCAGAACCAAACTCAGTAACAAGAATTCCCGACACTTGATCCAACGGCTCCATATAGCCATGCAATCCTGCCACTCCGCCTCTCAGCGATACACCAAAGCAATTAGGGTTAAAATAATATCCATTTTTCAGAACATATATAAGATCTCCGAATTCGTGCTTTGTAACACCGTACTTTTTTCTATTAGATTCATCAATTTGATTTAAGCAACCGATCTTATTCAAATAGTTCCCTATCTTGAAAAGCATTTCGTTACTATCCGCCCAAATACGCAAATACAGCGAGTCATTATAAACTTGATATTTTCCCCCAGGAAGTCCAAAAAGTCTTTTCATGGGATTAAGGACATCGACACCTGTTAGAACATCACCCATTCCATGGTCTGAAATCAAAATGCAAACACCCTCAGGATTTTTCTCTTTAAAATGATTAAATAAGGTTTTTGTACGTTCAATCACCATTTTCGCGGCATCAACATATTTTGTTCCTTCTGATCCCACTTCATGTCCAACGTGATCCAGAATCTCTAAAACAACAACAATGCCCTTCTCTCCTCTAGTAACTTGCTCTTCGGCCTCATCAAAGCTTTCTTCTGCTGTTTTTTTGTAGGCCTTAACAACCTTTCTTCCAAAGACAGTACATTCGCCTGGTTCCATAAATTTATATTTTCCTTTACACTCAAAGAACGCTCTTTCTCCGAAAGGAATATTATCATGCCTTTTTGTAAACTTCCGTTCAAATGCTCTATACAAATTGTTTAGCGTATCTATTTGGTCCAGGCTGTTCTTCATTTTACCGGGATCGTTATACTCAGCTTTTCTCCAACTATAATCCGTAAAGAATCCAACGTCATCTGGTGTTTTTCCATCAAAAAGTAAATAATGAAGGTTACTACTATATGCAATACCAGGCTTAATCTTTTGAACTGAAAACTCTCCTCCTAATCCCCCCAATTGTATATAACTGCTATATGCAAATGCATCTGCAAAAACAACGCACACTGGTTTTTCCATATTATTTTCCTCACCTGTAGTTAAATAGTCTAAACATCTCATCTTGAAGTTTTCTCAACTCTATGCCAGACACATCATCTTTTTCTAGCATCTGAATCATCCTTTGATACAAAGACTCATTCACCTTTTCCCAGCATAGACTTATTTTCAACATTTCAATATTTCTTCGGTAAACAGCCGAAATAAATAGCCTTTTATTTTTTCTAAAAGCATGATTATGTTGCTGTCTTTTTTGGAATTCATAAAGCATTTTCATATCCGCTACAAATTGTTTTTTCATGAACTCTAGAGAATATTCTTTATATTGATCTGCATTATAGTCTTTCTTCATTTGGAGATAATCAGTAAGTCTCACCATAAGTTCTTCGGAAAATCCATATTGCAGTGCATACTCACTAAATGACTTATTGCGTCTCCCATAAGAACTTTGGAGTATACCGCATAACGGTAAAACAGCAGTTGGAATATCTAACGTATTTCTAGCAATTAAATACTGCTGATAATGTTCATCTGTGTTTAAACAATCTCTCAAAACATGGTAAAGCCGATGTATTATAACCGTATTCAACTCACAGAAGTTCAAATTTTTAATATTTATCACCGGAAACAACTCTATGGCCGATTTATTTCCGTAAATAATACACGCACTTTCCCGTGCTTCAAAGAAGATAAAACGTTTATCTAGTTTTTTTATCTGATGTTCTGTTTTATATGACCATTCCAATTCAAAGCATGGTGATGATGATTGTCCTTTCAATTCACTAGCAAGCAATTTAAGTTTGTTATCACTTACCTTCGTGTCCATCTTATCATGAACGATTATTAGCATCTCATAATCGCTTAGAAGTTCTCGCTCTCCACGCCCATTAATGAAATACGTTTCTTCACCTCTAGAGCAACTCCCCATTAATAAGGCTGCTACGACCTCTGGACAGCCAGCAAGCGTCTCTCTAACTTTCTCGCTTATTTGATTAACATCATACGCCATCGCGCTTTCCCCCATTTCAATCACATTTCAAGAACATCCCTAATGCTGTTGAGTACAACATTCTTTTTCTTTGCAGCAGTAAATGTACATTCTATATATGCCTGTGCTTTATCCATTTTTTCTTTTCTTGCTATAAAGGGGAGATTGAACCATTTTTCAATTTTTCTTACAGCATCTGCAATATCATCAACATTAAACAGCATATCCTCATCGACTTGCATCTCTGGAATACCATCCTTATTGGTTCCTATAACCGGTACGCCTTCTAAAGAAGCCTCTAGAACAACTGTCGGCAAAGGATCAAACCGACTCGGAACCAAAAGCAGATCCATCATCTTATACTGGGAAAATACTTGCTCTCTTGGAATACCATAGTAGACATTGCACGCAATATCTCTATCCAATCTTGCCAAGCAGTCCTCTAAAAAAGCATCTTTCTTTTTACTATTTGTTATGACAATTGCTTTAATCTGTTTTCCCCTAAGCGTATCCTGCCTTTTTAAAGTATTGATAATATTTATGTATACATCAAACCCTTTTCTCTTTATTGCACTTCCAACAAACCCAATCGTTATATTATCGCTATCATTTTGAACGTAATCTCTTTTTCCTATTGCAATGCTATTATACGCTGTTGAAACCTTAGACGAGTCTATTCTGTTTTTTATCAGCATTTTTCGACAGGCATCAGATGCGGTCAAAATATGTTCTGCATTTTTACAGGATTCTAGGACACACTTTTTATGTGCCGGACGGAACATATCGACCATATCATGAATATGCACTATTGTTTTTTTCTCTCGAAAAAGTGGAAAAAAGACTGCTGCTTCAAAAGAATTATTAAAGTAAACCAGTTCAATAGAATTGTCTCTTTTTAAATCTGAAATAATTTTGCTCTTTTGTAGTTTCCGACACATCAAGTATCTTCTTATCCGCATAAGCCATTGTCTCGAAACACCGGACATTAACGGTTCATCTGTAAATACATAAAGACTTTGATTTTGCGGCACAATCTCAGCAAATTCACTTAAATCATTTTTCTTTGGACCAATCTGAAGTAATATCGGGCTAATTTCTGGTGCACTCTTCAAAAAATCCAGTAGGACATGTTCCGCTCCGGAGAGTGGTCCGAACGCATTCAATATAAATAATACTTTCATTAGATTAGCCTCCCTCAATTGTATCTTTGATACGATTCACATAGGCATCCCATGTATAGTCTGCAGCCACTGTATACATTTCCTCAATTTGTTCTCGACTGTCATCTTCTATCGTTTCACAAATAGATTTGTATAACATATCATCTTCACCATAAAAATCAACATAATTACCCTTGTTCATTGTTACTTCCCTTAAAACCGGAATGTCGTTCATAAGAACTTTTGTCCTAACCTTCGCTGCTTCCAAAGGTGGTAAGCCAAATCCATCATATCTTGACGCATATAAAAACAGCTCCGCATTTTGCAGCAACCAATCACGCGTATCGTTGTCAACGTAATCTAACCAAATAATGTTCTCTTCACTATTGGTTATTTTTTTCATCAAATCTTCATCATTTTTATCTTTAGCCTGCCCTGCAATAATTAACTTATAATCGCTATTTTTGAAGTACTTTTTAAAGAATTCTGCGACTCGAATCGTTCCCTTCCAATAAGAAACACGCCCTAACATTAGCATAAATTGCCCATCCACTACATTTACATTTTTTGATATGCGCGCTGCAGCGATACCATTATAGTTTACTTGTACTTTTCGGCTCTTCCAAAAAAAATGTTCTAGTCTTCTTTTTGAAAACTCTGATACAGTAAATATTGTATCAGAGTTCAGCATTGACAAAAAGAGCGAAACCCAATATGTAATCTTCAATTTCAATGACGTCTTTTCCAATTGTTCGAGTGGATATAGGTCATGTACAACAACAATTTGCTTTGCTCCCTTAATTTTGAAAAGAGAAAAGTGATTGATTTGAAAATACCATTCCGCCTTATTCTGTTCACATTGCTTTTTCATCCAATACTGATACTTAATCAAATCACTTCCACCACTATATGGAACATTTCGTACCACAACCTTAGCATTTGATGGTACAAACTTCTTCGGTATTGCAACATCTGATAAAAGGAGAAGATTATAATCGTTCAGTTTCGGAATCATTTCTAAAAGGATGAGTCCCAAGCTCTCAATTTTTGGCTTTGCAATTTCCTTTGCATCAATTGCAATCACTTTTTTCTTCCCCATTCTCATTTTTCCTTTCTTCTATAGCTTTCTATGTGTAATGAGCAATTATATGAGAACCTATTCTTAGCAAGCCAACCGCTTTTCAGCGTCTTCCACTATCCTCGCTTCTATTTTCTCGGCGTTTTCTTTATTCTCTGCCCTGACAGAGATATAGGTCTTGAGCTTCGGTTCGGTACCGGAGGGACGCACCACGAGGGAGCAGTTATCCTCCAGCAGGAACTTGAGCACATCGGACTTAGGCAGACCATCCAGACCCGGAGCATAGTCCAGCAGCTTCACGACCTTCTTGCCGCCAAACTCCTTGATGTCGCCCCGGAATGCCTGCATGATACTCTGCATCTTGGCAAAGCCGGCGCTGCCGTCAAACTCATAGCTGTGCAGCGTGTTCAGGCAGTAGCCGTAGGTCTTGTACAGCTCGTCCAGCTTGTCCAGCAGGCTGATGCCCTTGGTCGCATAGTAGCTGAACATTTCGCAGATCATATACGCACCGTCCACGCCGTCCTTGTCGCGGACGTAGGAGCCGGTCAGATAGCCGTAGCTTTCCTCAAAGCCGAACACATAGCTGTCTGCCTTGCCCTGCTTTTCCAGCTTGCCGATCTGCTCACCGATGAACTTGAAGCCGGTCAGCAAATTGATGGTACGCAGTCCATAATGAGTAGCGATCTGCTCGCCCATATCCATGGTGACAATGGTCTTGACCATGACCGGGTCGGCAGGCATCTTGCCGTGCTTTACGCGCTGGCTGCAAATATAATCCAGCAACAGCATACCCGTCTGGTTGCCAGTCAGCAGCTCGTACTCCCCTACCTTGTTCTTGACAGCGATACCCACACGGTCACAGTCGGGGTCGGTTGCCAGCAGCAGGTCAGCATTGCACTTCTTGGCATACTCCATGCCCAGTGCCATGGCTTCCTTGATCTCCGGGTTGGGATACGGGCAGGTCGGGAAGTTGCCGTCCGGCTGCTCCTGCTCTTTGACCACGGTGATGTTGGTGTAACCCATCTCCTTCAGAGTGCGGGTCACGGGCTTCAGGCCGGTGCCGTTCAATGGGCTGTACACGATGGCTACATCCTTATTGACTTCTTCGCCAAACAGAACAGACTGGCTCTTGACCTGCTCCACGAATGC
>ULRP01055672.1_pt1 | contig 15169 bp, 11 predicted proteins | sample 1955521 | NCBI WGS metagenome assembly ULRP01 (sample SAMEA4835685, study PRJEB28245) | human gut metagenome | biome: gut microbiome; material: fecal sample | place: Denmark | collected 2008
ATATTTTTATTTGTTAAAATTAATTAATTTTTTTAATAATATTTATTTCAATTTATTTTTTTAATTAATATTGATTATTTTTTTAATAAACATACAAATTAATTTTGCATTTTGTTGCTGAAACGGTAATGGTTGGTGCAAGTGAAATTGCGGGCTCGGTTTCAATTGAAGAACCTTGTTTTTTAACCTGCCCCGCAACGTAAAGCGTGCACAGTCCGCGCTTTTTATCGGTTGAGGTCAGCTTATAGTTCATATTTGATTCAGTTGCGTCGTCAAGATTGATTTCAATCTTCCGCGTTCTGCTGCCGCCAGTAACGCTGCTGTCTGCGCTTATTTTCGAGCCCGAAATATTAATATCACGCCCCGCCGAAATGTCAAATTTTCCAAACAGATTAGACGCCGTAACCGCACGTCCACCGGCGATTTTAACAATCGCCGCACTTGCGTTATTCAAAACAACGTCGCTATTTTTAGTTGTTACGTCAACCGTGCCCGTTGTGCCATTTAATTTGACCTTACCCGTAACTGTTGACACCTTAATATTCGTCACCGTTTGCGTCTCGCTGCCGGCATTAACCGACCCGCGTTTTGTTGAAATCTCAACCGACCCGCTTACGTCGCCAACCGTCACAGTATTGGTTCCGCCAACGATTTTCGCACTGTAAAGATGATTGATATTTATCTTCCCGCGCGGCGATGTTATGGTGCCTGTAAGCATATTTTCGATGGTGATTGACCCCGCGTTGGTTGTAACCTTATTCTCATCCAGCGCCATCATAGACCTAATCTTAACCGCGCCGCCCTTGGTGGTTATGTCGGCTTTTCCTAATATAACGCAGCCCGCACCGTCAATGCCCTCAACGCGCCCGCCCGATGTGGTGATTTTTGCGTTGTTGCACGAAACAAACTGAACCCTGCCCGAGTTAGTCTTGACCGTTAAGTTGCCTTGCAACTCATACCCCACTTTAAGACTGCCCGAGTTGCTTTCAAAGTTGACATTTTCGGCGTTAATCTTGCCATCAAGCGTCAAAGATTTTGGCGAAGAAACCGTAAGTGTGCGGCATTCAACCTTTGAATTGATTTTAACGTCGCCCTTGCCACGAAGGCTAAGCTCAACAAATTTAAGCGTAACATCGTCAACCGTGCTTACCGTTACCCTGCTCTTTTTGCCCGAAACATAGATGCTGTGGCGCCCGTTCGTCCCGAAACTTTCAGGAATTGACAGTTTTAAAACACCCTTGTGGTTTATGCCAAAAATAAAGCGCTCTACCTCTTTGGTGTTAACGTGAATGCCGTCCGCATCGCGCGTTATCGTGGCATCCGGCACGCGGTTAGAACTAAGCGTATAGCCGCTGTATTCTTGAACAAACTCAACCTTAAACTTGCCATAAGGCTCAAACGAAAGTTCAACGGGGATTTCGCGCGTTTGGATGAATATATCGCCCGAAACACTGTCCGTCCACTCTTCGCTTAAATTGGCCTTACCTACGCTTGCCGAAACGTACGTTATGCCAAAAATTCGCGACCCCGGTGCCAGCGCCAAAATAACGCCCAGCCCCACGCAAAACAACAGCGCGCATCCCAGCAAAACCCCAATTGTTATCCAAAATCTTTTCATCTTACCCTCCAAAAAAGGTATTTTTTACTTTTGCACATCGTTTAGTTTTCAAGTATGGCTTTAAGGCGCCTAACTCCTGACGAAACGGCCTCTTGCTTGGCGATTTTAAAGTGGCCAAGTTGGTTGGTGTTTTTTACATGTGGGCCGCCGCAGATTTGAAAATCAATATCGCCAATCTTATAGATTGAAACAACTTCGTCTTCTTCGGCCTTATGAATGCCATACGCGCCTTGCTCGTGCGCCTGTTTTAATGGCATTTCAAGCTTAGTTACAGGTACGCCCTCCGCAATCGCGCCATTAACAAACTCTTCAAGCGTTTTTACTTCTTCGTCCGTAAGCTTACGGTCAAAATTAAAGTCAAAACGCAAGCGCTCGCTTGTAATGTTGCTGCCCTTTTGCTCAATACCCGTTCCAAACATCTTTCTAAGCCCCGCCAAAAGCAAGTGACACGCCGTGTGAAGTTTAACCGTTTCTTCGCCGCCATCAGCCAACCCGCCTTTAAACGAGCCCGCACTTGTGGTTCGCGCAAGCTCTTGGTGAACCTTAAAGGCATCATCAAAGCCCGCTTTGTCTACCGTTAGGCCGCGCTCAGTTGCCATTTCAACCGTCATTTCAATCGGAAAGCCAAACGTGTCAAAAAGCCTGAATGCTGCCTTGCCACTTATCGTTGTGTCGGCAATAAAATTAGGGTCTTTTTCGCGCATAAACGCATTTTTACGCTCTAAGCCAGACACAAGTTTTTCAAACTCTTTGGTGCCCGCTGCTATCGTCTTTTTAAACTTTTCAATCTCTTTTGAAATCTCGGCCAAGATGTAGTCTTTCTTTGAAACCAACTCAGGGTACGCCTCGGCGTAAACATTATCAATGAAGTTGCTAACAATTTCAACAAGTGCCGTGTCAGCAAGGTTTAATTTCATCGCAAACCTAATCGCACGCCTTAAAAGGCGCCTTAAAATGTACCCACTGCCAACGTTGCTTGGCAAAATGCCATTTTTGTCGCCCATAAGCATCAAGGCTGTGCGCATATGGTCAGCTATAATTCGCATAGCGCGCGTATTGTCTTCACTTTCGCCATACGCAAGCCCAGTATTGCTTTCCAAAATGCGAATAGTTGATTGATACAAATCGGTCAAATACACATCGTCAGTGCCCTGCAAAAACATCAAAATACGCTCTAAGCCAAAGCCCGTGTCAATGTTTTTGTTTGCAAGAGGCACATAGCCGTTTTCCGTGCGCTCGTATTGCATATAAACGTCATTGCCGACCTCAACAAAATGCCCGCAATCACATTCCGGCGTACAGCCATCTCCGCATGGCGCCGTATCAGCGATATAGAACCACTCGTTATCAGGGCCGCAAGGCGTGCCAACCGTCCCGTCAAGCTCCCACCAGTTGTTTTCTTTGCCATTCGGCTTTTTACCAAGATAATAAATGTTTTCTTTCTTTACGCCCGCCTCTTCAAGAAATTTGGCCGTTTCATCATCACGAGGTGCGTCTTCGTTGCCCGCAAACACGGTTGATGCGATACGCTCAGGGTCAAGCCCCATTTCTTGCGTTAAAAATTCAAACGACCAACGCGTTTTCTCTTTCTTGAAATAGTCGCCAAGGCTCCAATTGCCCATCATCTCAAAAAATGTGCAGTGGCGCGAATCGCCCACTTCATCAATGTCAACCGTCCTAACGCAGCCTTGAACGTTACACAAACGCGTCCCCTTAGGATGCTTTTTGCCAAGAAGATATGGCATAAGTGGCTGCATACCCGCAACGTTAAACATAACGCCAGTTGTGCCATCGCCGATAAGCGACGCAGCGCCAATATTTACATGTCCGCGCGCCTCATAAAATTTAAGCCACGCCTCTCGAAGTTGTTTGCTTGTAAGTTTTTTCATCTTTCCTTCTTTTCTTTCCTTTTAATTGCCTTATTACAACAAAAAGCAAGTCTTATTAATATTAAATCGATTAAAATATATCGTCCTCAGGCGGAATATCAACCACGTTTATCGCGCTTGCATCTCCGCCACCTATCTCGTCTGCCATAGGCATATGCCCCTCGGTGTACGCGTCGATTATGCTTTTGGTGTTCGCGTCTTGCTCTAAGTTAACAAAGCTTACGCGGCTGCCCTTCCAGCCCAAAAATACGCTTCCAAGCGTACCATTACGGTGCTTGGCGATAATAAGTTCGGCCGTATAGTCTTTTGGCGCCTTATCGTCCGCCACTGGTTGGCCGTCTTTGTTATAAACGTCCTCTTTGTGGATAAACATAACCATATCGGCGTCTTGCTCAATCGCGCCCGACTCCCTAAGGTCAGCAAGAACCGGTTTGTGATTGGTTCGCTGCTCTACCTGACGTGACAACTGAGACAACACGATAACAGGCACGTTAAGTTCTTTTGCCAAAATTTTAAGTTGACGCGAAATCGCACTGACCTCGGTTTGACGGTTATCGCTCTTTTTATCGTCGCTCATCAATTGAAGATAGTCAATCATAATAAGGTCAAGCCCGCGCTCACGTTTAAGTTTGCGGCACTTGCTCATAATCTGGCTTGGCGTGTTAAGCGAACTGTCATCAATATAAATCTGCGTTTCAAGAAGGCGCTTATTAGCCTTCCAAATTTTTGTCCAGTCCGCCTGGTCAAGGTCACCCTTTAACCCCTTGCCCATATCAACGTTAGCAACGCTAAACAGCATTCTTTGCGCAAGTTGGTCGGCGCCCATTTCAAGCGAAAAGCACGCGCACTTGGCGTTGGCTTCAAGCGCAGCATTGGCAACAATGTTCATCGCCAAACTGGTTTTACCAATACCGGGGCGCGCCGCCACGATAATAAGGTCGCTTTTTTGAAGGCCGTTAGTTATCTCGTCAAGCTTAAAAAAGCCAGTTGTAAGCCCGCGCAGCGACCCGCCGTCTTTATGAATAATCTCAAGCTTTTCAATAACATCACCAAGCACATCTTTTATGCTTGAAAGACTGCTTGTTTGGCCGTTTTCAGCAATCTCATAAATGCTTTTTTCGGCCAGCGCTAAAACGTTATCATTTTCTTGATTGTTATATGCTTTATTTAGGACGTCATTACATGCACTTATTAACTGCCTAAGCGTGCTATCGCGCCTAAGAATTGAAACATAACTTTCATGGTTTGCTGCGCTAGGCACTGCATTTGTTAGTTCGGTTAGATAGGAAACTCCACCAACCCCAACAAGTTGCCCCTTTCGTTCAAGCTCATCAGTTAAGGTGATTATATCAATATTTACGTTTTTTAAATAAAGCGACAGCATCGCTTCGTAAATCGTTTTATGAGTTTCACTATAAAAGTCAAGCGCTTTCACCTTAGCAACAATATTAATCGTAGCCTCAGGGTCAATCAAGATACAGCCCAAAACAGCCTGCTCAACTTCTAAATTATTAGGAACACTTCGCGCCAATTCACTTGGCTCTTTTCGCGATAGGTTTTTTGCCATAACATCACCATTCTTTGTTATTTTTGTCTATATCAACCATAAGTTAAATATATAAAATACTATTTAACTAAATTATACACGCCCGCCCGCGCATTGTCAAGATGCGGCTCTTTTGTCAGGCTTGCCAGAAGCCTCACCATCGTCAACATTATTTTCTTTTCCATCACTAGCAATCATATTTTTGTTTTTAGTCTTCGCTTCCTTGGCAACCCTTTTCCTTCGATTACGATAAGCCTCTGGGGTTTCAAGTGCTAACATAATTTCGTCAGCAATTTGTTCAGCACCATTAATATCTTTTCTAAAAAGAAATGTATTATCACGATATGCCTGAAGTTGTTCGGGGTTGTCTATAAAAGACTCAACTAGCATCCGTGCTTTGCGCTTGTCTTTTTCATAAATACCGCAGCCATAGATTTCAGTAAACAACTTGTTTGAGGCTTTTTCAATAGGTCCACTATAATAGTTTGTCATAATAGGAGTATGAACAAACACACTATCAGTTATTGCATTTGGCCCCGCTTTTGTTATAAATAAATCAGCAGCGCAATAAATCTCTTCAACATTGTTTAAAAATGGAAGAGGAACAAACGTTATATTCTCAGGGATTGTTTCATTTAGTTTTTGATATTTATGCAGCAGCTTAGTATTTCGCCCACAAATAGGAATTATTGTAAGCGGTTTTTTTATTTTTAAAAGCTCTTTCGTGAAAGAATCGAGGTTGGCTGATGCATATGCACCATCGGCCAAAACAACTGTAAATTTATCAGGCGGAAGATTGTGCTTTTGTCTACACTCTTGCTTTGTCATCTTAAAATTCATGATAGAATCACGCGCCATGAAATTGACTTGCTTAACATGCTTAGGTGAAAACTTTTTAATATTTATAGCCTCGGCTGTAGCCATCTTATTGTTAGTAAATAAACAATCACAACGCCTATCCCACCATCCATGCACACAATGATCAGGGTCGTAAACAAAATTAAGCCAATTGTTTGGATTGCGCCCATGGCACGACTCTATGCCAAAAAATGCAGGTTCGAAATGCGTGCTTACAATCATATCGGGCTTTAATGCCTCAAAATGTTTTCTTACTTTCTTATAAAGACTTCCAAAAACCGTTTTATAAACAAATTGAAGCGTCCCCTGTTCGGTAAAAGTTTTCATAAACGCAAATTGAAGATCAAGCGCACCTTTGTGCTTGTTTGAATACTTAACATTTTTAATTAAAAACTGCTCATGCGCCATAAGCTCTTTGTCTTTATCTGCACGATAAACCCAATCTCGTATAACCTCAACTTTGTCACCATATTTTCGCTCAAGAGCCTCGGCGATAGACTCAATCGTTACAATATGACCCTGCCCAGCCTCAACGTAAGTTAACACTACTCTTTTTTTCATTTCTATTTTTATCCTTTTCTTAAACTAGTGATTTTAGTATACAGCATTTGTCATATACTTGTCAAAATAATAAAACCTTTACATAATAAAAGGCGAAATACCGATTAAGCGTACTTTCGTACGTGACGTCTTGTAAGCCTCGCATTTTTGAACACACCATTTTTTATCAACTATCGTTTCGCTAGAAACGTAAAAACCGCAAATTTGTGATAGAATGCTATAAATTAACACTAAGATTTGTTGAATTATGGCAAAACTTTATAAACTGAAATGACCTTAGGTTTTGGATGAATATGGCAAAAATAAAAGACCCGATATTGGATAAGTGTACCTTTCGTACTCGCAAATCTATATTATATTCTTCTAACTTAGGCACGTGTAAAAACCGCTAAATTGAGATGAGTAAGAAAGAAAAAAGAGGCTTATCAAGACAGAGCGTACTTTCGTACGTGACGTCTTGTAAGCCTCGCATTTTCTGCAATTAATCGCTCAATTTCGCGGTTTTTAGTCGTTTTTGTATGGAAGCAACGCCATAACCCTCGCCCTCTTAATAGCGTTCGTGAGTTCGCGTTGGTGCTTAGCACAAACCCCAGTTGTTCTTCTTGGGATAATTTTGCCCTTCTCAGTCATAAAACGACGGAGTTTTTGAGCATCTTTATAGTCAATAGACTCAACTTTATCAGTACAAAAAGCGCACACTTTTTTAGGTTGCTTTCTTACTTTTTTAGGGTTTTTATCATCAACGACAGCGTTATTGTTATTTTGCTTTCTCATTGTGATTCTCCTTTAATTAGAATGGAAGATTGTCATCGTCAATAGGCTCAAACTTATTAACGGTTTCAGTCTTCGTTTTAGGTTTTGCGCCATCGTCCGCCGCACCATCAGCGTTAGAATTTTTAGTTGACAAAAATTCAACGTTATCAGCAACGATTTCGGTTACATAGCGCCTTTGGCCGTCCGTACCCTCATAACTGCGGGTTTGCACCGACCCAACAACGGCCACTTTGCTGCCTTTTTTGATATATTTATAGCAGTTGTCAGCCTGGCTTCTCCACGCGATAACAGGAAGAAAGTCTGCCTCTCTTTCGCCGTCAGCGCTTGTGAAGTTTCTTTGAACAGCAACCGTAAAACGGCAGAAATTTACGCCGTTAGTTGTGGTTGTAAGTTCAGGGTCTTTGGTAAGATTACCAATAATAATAACTTTGTTCATACTTTTATCCTCTTTCAAACTAATCTTTTTTGTCAACCATAGTTCGAACAATACCATCGGTGATTTTCATTAAAGCAGTAAGTTTGTTAGGAACTTCTGGTGCGCTTGTGAAATTCATAAGCACATAGAAACCCTCATTTTTGTAATCAATGGCATACGCAAACTTTTTAAGACCAAGCATTTGTGGGTCTTCACATTCACCGCCATTGTCACGAACAAACTTAGCAAACTTTTCAGCAAGGGCTGCGCGAGATTCGTCACTTACACTTGCATCGATGATATAAAGCAATTCATATTTGTTCATCAACGTTTACCTCCTTTTGGACTTAATCGGTTTGGGGATCACGCCCCAAACAAGGATTACGACTTTATTATAACTAATATTTTTACATTTTGCAACACTTTATTTAAATTTTTTCAAGCAATTTAAATTTTTTAAGTTTTTAGGTTAAACTAAAATTGACAAGCGCGTAAAATTGATGTATAGTGTTTTTGTATCAAATATTATTTGGAGAAAATATGGCACTTAAAAAAGACAAACTTAAATCACAGCTTAGTTCGGCCATAAATGCGCAACCTGACGCTACCCCACCTCACGCAGACGCAAGAGCGATAGATAGCATCACAAAAAGCGAATCCGCAAAAATGGGCGAAAAAATTGAAGATAAAAAGGGCCTCATTAATGCTAAAAAGGTTAAACCTGCTGACACCAAAAAGGCCGAAAAAATTGAAAAAGAATTGACGCAAAAATCTAAAAATAACGCGCCTAAAAAAGCCAAAAAAGGCAAAGAGGTTGAGGTCAAGCCCGTACGCGTTCGCCGAATTAAAACCGATTTTAAAAACGGCCTTACTCTTGAACAAGTGGCTGACCGTAACGAAAAAGGCCTTAACAACTTAATGCCTAACACCAACGTTAAAACATATCGCAGTATTTTTGTTGAAAATATATGCACATTTTTTAACATTCTTTGTATCGCAATATTTATAAGCCTTGCTGCTGTTGGTGCGTGGAGCAACTGCATCTTTATGTTTATTATCGTGGCAAATATTGCCATCGGTATTATTCAAGAGATTCGCGCAAAACGTACTATTGAAAAGTTAAGCCTGCTTACAGCACCCGTCGTTAAAGTTGTTCGAGATGGTATTGAATACACAATATCTACACAAGAAGTTGTTTTAGACGATATCATCTTGCTTTCAACAGGAAAGCAAATTGTTGCTGACTGCTCTGTTGTTGATGGTGCGATTGAAGTTAATGAAAGCCTTTTAACTGGTGAAAGCCTGCCCATTAAAAAGAAGGTGGGCGACACTATTTTGGCGGGCAGCTTTGTTGTTTCTGGGACGTGTTACGCCCGCGCAGACAAGGTCGGCTCTAACACCTATATCCAACAACTTTCCGCAAAGGCCAAAAAATATAAAAGGCCAAAAAGTGAGCTTTTCAGTTCGCTTAAACTTATAATTAAAGTTATTTCAATTATCCTTATCCCTATCGCCATTTTGATGTATATCAACAACTATATGGCAAGCCTTTCGACAACAACGTCAGGCAAGGTGGTTGATACGATTACCAAAACCGCGGGCTCAATTGTTGGAATGATTCCGTCAGGGATGTTCTTGCTTTCATCAGTTGCGCTTACCGTTTCAGTTATCAAACTTGCGCGACGAAAAGCATTAGTTCAAGACCTTTATTGTGTTGAAATGCTTGCGCGCGTAAACGTGTTGTGTCTTGACAAAACGGGTACGATAACTGACGGTACGATGAAGGTGTATAACTGTATTCAGTTAAACAACACCGACGTTACCTTAAAGCGCGCGATGGGCAGCATGCTTAGTGCCCTTCCTGATAACAACCAAACAAGCCAAGCGCTTGTTAACTATTTTGGCTATAACAAAGAGTTAAAGCCAACCGCCACCCTTCCGTTTTCAAGCCAAAGAAAACTTTCGGCCGTAACGTTTGAGGGGCAAGGCACTTACATCTTGGGTGCGCCTGAGTTTGTTATGCCTGAGCTTAAAGACGCAAAAACGCTTGATATGATTGAGCAATACGCCAAAGATGGGTACCGCGTTTTGTTAGTAGCGCACTCTCCTGCCGCGATTGTAAAAGACAATGTTCCGCAAAACAAAACCCCCGTTGCGCTTATGATTTTGGAAGATCGTATCCGTGACGAAGCCGTGTCTACCATTAAATGGTTTAAGCAAAACGGCGTTAAGGTTAAAATCATTTCGGGTGACAACCCGCTAACAGTTGCCGAAATTGCTAAACGCGTTGGCGTTGATAACACTGAGGCTTTTATCAACCTTGAAGGTATGAACGAAAAACAGGTTATCGCCGCCGCTAACAAATATACAGTTTTTGGGCGCGTTACGCCTGACCAAAAGGCAATTCTTGTAAAAGCGCTGAAAGCAAGTGGAAACACCGTTGCGATGACGGGCGATGGCGTAAACGATATTCTTGCGCTTAAAGAAGCCGATTGCGCGATTGCGATGGCAAATGGCTCCGAGGCAGTGCGCAGCGTAAGCCATATGGTGCTTTTAAACAGCGATTTTGGGAGTATGCCTGAAACGGTTGTCGAGGGGCGCCGTGTTATAAACAACGTCCAAAAGGCGTCAAGCTTGTTCTTTATGAAGACGCTGTTTTCAATCTTCTTCTCTATCTTTATCTTGATTATCAACAAGGCATATCCTCTTTCAACGGTTAACAACTTGTTGCTTGAAACGTTTGTTATAGGCATACCAAGCTTCTTCTTAGCGTTCTTGCCTAATGATAAGCCAATACAAGGCAAATTTATCTATAACCTTTTCAAAAACGCCTTACCGGGCGCAATAACGCTTATCTTAAACGGCTGCGCGGTGTATGCGTTTATTTGGATAACCAAGGGTACGCTTGATTGCAGCGCGGTTTTAACCACGATGATGACGATTGTTGTAACATTTACGGGTCTTGCGCTTTTGTTAAGGCTCTGCAAGCCATTTAACGGCCTTACAGGCACACTGTTTGTAACAATGAGCATATTGTGCTTTGCTGCGATGCTTCTCCTTCCAAGCTTCTTTATGCTTGTACCGCTTGAATTAAGCGACATGCTCTTCTCAATCATCCTAATATTGCTTGCCCCATTTATCATTAACACGCTTTACACGCTGCTTGAAAAAATCAAACTTTAATTACACAAAAGATAATTGCCAAGGCAGCATTTATTCAATTAATTAAAGTCAATTCTTATAATCGCTACCCCCTTAGGACACCGCGCCTAAGGGGGTTTTATTTTGGGTTTTGACACGGTTGCTCGGTTGTTGTATACTAAAGTTATGAACTATAAAGACATATTAAAAAGTGATTATTTCAAAGCGACCTACACACAAATTGAGGAGATGAAAAAAGACTTTCCCGTTAACCACGGGTTTGTTCACATCCGCAATGTTTTGGCGCACGCAAAGGAGTTGGCGCGCGAGTTTAAGTTAACCATCCGTCAACGCAAAAACCTTTATATTGCCTGCGTTTTGCACGATATTGGCTATCTTGGCGGACGTAAAAACCACGCCGAATCCGGGGCAATTTTAGCGCGTGAATACCTTTCAAGGGGCGGCCTTAAACAAACGGATATCAGCGTGATTTGCTCTGCCATTGCCCTACACGGCGGAAAAGATAAGGCAGCCTTTTTGTGCCCCGTAGCGCGCTGTTTGGCAATCGCTGACAAGATGGACTTAACGCGTGACCGCTACGACCAAACCAACCCATCTTACGACGTATCTATTTTTGACAATATTTATAAATCCAATTTTAAGGCCACCGATGGCACCCTTTGCCTGACCCTAACCGTCAGCCCCGCCTTTAACGAAGCGGCTTTTCTTAGCACCTATTTTGGCCAAAAATTGACCGCCTTTCTAGCCCTCGCCGCCACCACCCTTTCATCCACACCCCATCTCACCTTTAAAAAACTTTAACTGTTAAAAATTGGTAAGCATTATTAACATCACATAAGAGTGGCCGCTGCTTGCATTGCAGCTAGACATATTCATTCTGCGCACACATCAACTGAGTGCTTATTCTATTAAGCAAACATCGCAAAACATAAAATTAATAAATTTTTCAACTTTTTTTGAAAATCCATTGACAAGCGCGCGCTGATTTGGTATTATATAAAAGCATTTAGTGCTTTGGGGGATTAGCTCAGCTGGCTAGAGCGCCTGCCTTGCAAGCAGGAGGTCATCGGTTCGATTCCGATATTCTCCACCAAACAAAGGACTTATCTAAGTCCTTTTATATTTAGGGACATAGCTCAGTTGGTTAGAGCACCACCCTGATAAGGTGGGGGTCGGTGGTTCGAGTCCACTTGTCCCTACCACCCTATCGGCATCGCGCCGATTTTTTTATCTCATTCAGCGAAGTATCAGTGGGGGAATTAGCTCCCCCACTACCCTTTTTAAACTATTCCATATCATAATAACGGCACTACCGGTTAGTTAGGCACCACCGTGATGCCGAATTAAGCAAATCGCTTGACGAACGCCACGAAGCGCAGCGAAGTATAAGTGGGGGGAGGAGACCCCCACTACCCTTTAAACTACAATTCTATATTATAGGGACATAGCTCAGTTGGTTAGAGCACCACCCTGATAAGGTGGGGGTCGGTGGTTCGAGTCCACTTGTCCCTACCACCTTATCGGCCTCGCGCCGATTTTTTTATCACATTCACCGAAGTATAAGTGGCGGGAGGAGACCCCCCACTACCCCTTTAACTACAATTTTATATTATATAGCCCGCAAAAAATGCAAAAAGGTTGAAGAAACAAAATTTCCTTCAACCCTTTTTCTTTAACATGCGTTATCTGTCTAATTCATAGCGACCAGAACATTCATTATATTTATAACGGTTATTGTATTCATCATATGCGGCTTGGCTTTCAATATATCCCATATTAAACCGGCATTCAATGCGGCAGCCACCAGGCTCATACCCTATTCCAAAACCATGCATTTGGCCTTGGCAAAAACCACCTTCGTATCTTGCGCCATTGTTGCCATACAATATTCCATGACCGTCGCGTAGATTGTTTTTCCAATCGCCCACATATTTATCCCCATTAGCACAATAATATGTGCCATAACCATTTCTTTTGCCATCTTGATAATTGCCTTCATAATGGTCGCCACTTGCAAGCCACTCTTGGCCATAACCATTTTTTAGGCCATCTTTATACTCGCCTTCATATCGAGAGCCGTTACGACAATAATATGTGCCTCTACCATTCCGTTTGCCTTGACTAAACCTGCCTACAAATTTATCCCCATCTGCAAAATATAGCACCCCATTGCCTTCTCTTAACCCATTTTCAAAGTCGCCTTGATAATACGAGCCATCTATATAGTACTCTGTTCCATAGCCATGTAGTTTGCCATTTTTATATTCACCTTCATAAGTTTTTCGCCCCTTATTATAGCAACTAGCATATCCATTTAATCTATTATCTTTGAATTCGCCAACAAAGTATCTATCGCCTTGCGTGAGTTTTCCTTGTCCTTCTTGTTTATCGTTGCGCCAATTGCCTTCATATATGTCACCATTGCTAAAATAATATGTCCCTTCACCTTCAAATCTGCCATTTACCCATTGCCCGACATATCTTGCACCATTAGCATAACGCATTGTGCCATAGCCACTTTTTACACCCTTATCCCAATATCCGGCATAAACATTGCCATTAGTGTAGCGCAATGTTCCATAACCATGTGGAATTTGGTTATAAAAAGACTCAACCTCGCCATCATAGTCGCCGCATTTATACTTAATTTCCATAAAAATCCTCCTTAATATAAAAAGATTTTAACACGCCACCCCCGCCTTGTCAATACCCAACTTAAATTTTAGTTAGATTATTTAACAAGTTTAATAATCAATAAACCACCCAAATTGCATCAATATATAATTAAATTTGGCGGCATTAATTAATCGCAATTAATTTTTTATTTTCAATTTTAATTTTGCGCGTGCAAATGTTATCAATAAACGCCCTATCGTGAGAAACAATTAAGCAATTTCCTTTAAAATTTGAGAGCACCTTTTCTAAAAATATTTTGTTTGAAATATCAAGATTATTTGTTGGTTCGTCTAATATTAAAAAATTAAAATTACCCAAAATTAATTCATTTAATTTTAATTTCATTTTCTCACCAGACGACAGCGTGCTAATCTTTTTTGAGAACATTTCGCGCCTAAAACCCATATTTATTAAATTTGTTAAAAACTGGGTTTGAAGGTCGCCAAACTCGCGAGACAGTTCCATAATCGTAAGGCTACTTTCATAATTAAACGCATCTTGTGACAAACAAGCAAATTTTATATTTAGATTTTTAATTATCTGCCCATCAAAATTAGTCTCATTTAAAAGCATTTTAATAAAAGTAGTTTTCCCACTTCCATTATCGCCAATTAATGCAATCTTTTCGCCATTACTTATAGTTAAATTAATATTGTCGAAAATTATTTTTTGACCATAATTTTTTGAAACATTTTTAATATTTATAAGCATTTTTCCAAACAAATTATCTGCCGCCAATTTATAATAAATTTCGCCCTCTTCATAAGGCCTTTCGCCTAATGCATTTTGCATTTTTTCAAGCCTTGTTTGTTTTGATTTTGCTTGGCTTTCAATCTTTGAAACCTTTTGTTCTATTGATGTTTTAAAGCCCGGCAATCGCCGTGTTTTTATATCCACTTTTTTAGCAGACCGCTGAATTTTTTCGGCTTGATTATTTAATTTATTTATCTGATTTTCTATTTTTTTATTTTCAATTAATTTATGTTCATATTCTTTTTTATTCGAATTTAAATTAAACTCTTTTTGATTTTTATAACTTGAATAATTACCATCAAAAACACTCAATTTTCCATTTTCAAACTCTATAATCTTTTGTACGGTTTTATCCAAAAAACTTCTATCGTGTGACACTATTAAAGCCGTGCCACCAAACTTATTTATTTCATTAATAAGCCACTCAATGCCTGTTGCGTCAAGATTATTAGTAGGCTCGTCAAGCAATAAAATATCTACATCTTGCGACAAGACTAAACTTAACACCAACTTAGTTTTTTCACCGCCCGAAAGGTTGCCAAACTCAGTCAGTTTTTCAATATTTAAATTTAATTTATTTTTATTTTTTAAAAAGGTGATAAAATCATCTTTGCTTATATTATTTAAATCAAATTCTTCGGCTATCTGCCCAGCGTATGCAATCTTTCCAGTGGTTTTAACCGCACCACTATCGGGCTCAACCTCACCTGCGATTATTTTTAAAAAAGTGGATTTCCCCGCGCCATTACTGCCAACAATTCCAATTTTTTCGCCACTGAAAATATCCAAATTAATATTTTTAAATAATAATTTATCGCCATAATATTTTGTTAAATTATTAATTTTTATCATAAGCCACTCCTTTATTGATAATTAATAAACAAAAATAAATGAAAAATAAATTATTTTTTAATTTT
>ULRP01046654.1_pt1 | contig 15168 bp, 15 predicted proteins | sample 1955521 | NCBI WGS metagenome assembly ULRP01 (sample SAMEA4835685, study PRJEB28245) | human gut metagenome | biome: gut microbiome; material: fecal sample | place: Denmark | collected 2008
AAGTTTTCGGCAATATCAAACATTTTGTTTTTGGCCGCATCACTCATTTTTGTGGTGGCGGCATTGTCGGCATATACAAACATAGCGTCTCCTTTACTGATGGTTGTATTTTACATCGGCAGGATAAATATCCGGCCGGGATTTTCATTTCCGCCGTCAGTATAGCACGTTTTACCTACCTTGTCAATAGGTTGAACCGTTTTTTATAAAAAATTCATGGAAACAAAAAGAAAAACATTCCTTCGGTGTCGGAACCGGGGAATGTTTTTTCCTATTAAAGAAAAGTTTTATTTACATTTGCGGGCTATGAAGAAGAGACGCGGCATTTTTAAAATGACGGAACCGCTCGGTTTTACGGGGTAGTGCCCGGCGATGAGCGCCTCAAGATCGTGCAGGAAAAGCGGACGTTCCTCATCGGGGAGCGCGGACAGATAGGGGCGGAGGCCGCTCCCCATATACCATTCAAGAACGGCAGACGGCGACGGAACCGTGTGATAGTATATCGTTTCCCACATGGAAAGCGAAGCCGAAAATTCAGACAGCAGGGCGTCGTATTCTTCGGGGGACAGGTTGTGAAAATTACGGATCCCGTTCAGTTTTTTCCACTGTCCGCTGGCTATCAATTGATAAAGCAAACGGTAAAAGAGCGCTTTTTCGGTCATCGGAAGTTGTACGGCGAAAACACCGCCGGGACTCAATTTTTCAAAAACGGAGCGGATCAGTTGCCTTTGATCGGGTATCCAATGGATACAGGCGTTGGAAAATACAAGATCGAACGTGCCGTCTATGCGGTAAAGTCCGTCGGGTACATGGCAGGAAACAAAAGAAAACTGCGGATAGGCCGCTTTTGCTTTTATCAGCATATCTTCCGAAGAATCAATACCGATGATGTCAGCGGCGGGAAATTTTCCGGCCAATGCATGGGAGCTGTTACCGGGGCCGCACCCGAGATCGAGAATACGCTTCGGCGCGAGATCCGTGAGTCGGTTCAGAAGATCCACGGAAGGTTGCGTCCGTTCCGATTCAAATTTCATATATTGTACGGCGTTCCAATCGGCCATGAGGCATGCTCCTTTTTCAATGGATTATACGAGTAGTATAGCACGATTTTTGTTTGCATGCAAGACTTTATAACGGATCTGCGGTACAATAACGTTGCTTTTCGGGAAAACAGCCGTAAAAACGGTTTCCCGAACGGCGTTTGCTGTTGATAAAATGCGGGATATATGATAATATAGTAATTGTTATATATCAAGCACTATTTATCAAAAGAAAGGGTGAAGATATGCCGCCGAAATGCAAATTTACAAGAGAACAGATTATAGAGGCCGCGGTGAATGTTACAAGAAAAAAGGGGATCACGGGATATTGCGGAAGAACTCGGCGCTTCGACGCAACCCGTTTTTTCCTGCTTTGCCAATATGGAAGAGGCAAGGACGGCGATACGCCTTGCGGCAGAAAATCTGTATAATGAATATGCCCGTCGGGGGCTTCAGGAAAAGGTGCCGTTTTTCGGATTCGGCCGACAGTATATCCGTTTTGCGCAGGAGGAACCGGAACTGTATAAACTGCTGTTTCTGTCATCGCCCGAAAACAGTTCCGGCGGCGCGATAGCGGCGATGGAGCGTTCGCAGGAAGAATTGCGCCCGCTTCTGATGAACGTTTACCACATCACGGCCGGGGAAGCCGACAGATATTTCCGGGATATGTGGCTGGTCGGTTACGGTATAGCAACGCTTTGCGTAACGGGGGGATACCCATATTCCGACGCGGAAACGGAAAAAATCCTCACGGGTTTCAGCATTGCTGTCTGTAAGGCAATCAAAGAAGTGCCCGGATTTGTCAGCGGTGATTTTGACAGGGATAACGTTTTCCGTAGACTTGTGGAGAAAAAATAATGAACAGAGTAACGGGAATGTGCGGCGCGGCCGTCAATGCGTTTGCCATTTTGGCATTTGCGGTTTCCATGCTGTTTGGATTTGACGCCGGCAGTTATTTTTCTTCCATGTTTATTGCTTTCGGTTTTGTGCTGATGATTGGCGGATTCGCCTTTTATGCGGAGACCGACGCCAAAGTTCCGGGGTATGCCGCCATGGCAATGGCGGCGGCCTATGCGGCGGTAATCACGGTGGTATATTTTACGCAACTGACCGTTGTGAGAAGCGGAGGCCTTGGCAAAGAGGCGGCGAAACTGCTTGACTTTCAGCGATTCGGACTCCTGTTTAATCTGGATATGCTCGGGTATGCCATGATGTCGCTTGCGACTTTTTTCGCCGGGTTGACCGTCATAACGCGGACAAAAGCCGATAGGGTTTTAAAGTGGTTACTTATTCTGCACGGCATGTTTTTCATCAGCTGTCTTTTGTTTCCGATGCTTGGAGTTTTCACGGAAAACAGCGACGCGATCATCGGGGTCATAGTGCTGGAAATATGGTGCGCATGGTTTTTGCCGACAGGAATACTGTCGTTTATGCATTTTAAAAACAAGGAGTAAAAACATGAAAAAATGGTATAACGAGGAGTATGAATTTGAGGTTGAGGTCATCGGTTATCTGCGCGGCGAAAAGTGCGAACGGTATTGCCGCAACGGTGAGGAGATCGGCGACAGGTATCGCGCTACATACGGTTGCCCCGTCAATGAACAGGGGTACGGCATATGCAGTAAGACGATGACGGTTCTTTTTCCGATCATGGAAGCCGTGCGCAGCGGCGGTGATCTGACAAATATCGGCGGGGACGGTAAATACACAAAAACCGTCGTCTGTCCGGACGGCTGCGTCATGTTCCGCCTTACCGCAACGCCGCTCGGCAACGAGAATTTCTTTCGCGGAAAGTTTTACGAGGACAACTGACCGACGGAATTAAAAACGTCGTACCGGAATTTTTAACGGCAGTATATCGGCTAAACAATGGCGCGCGACCCATATTCCGCAAAATTTACGGGGAGATATAAAATGGAGTACATAAGAGTAACAAAAGATAATCTGGAAAAAGAACATATTTGCTGTGCGATTGCCGACGAAAAGAACGCGCAGGTATTATCGAAGAAGACATGGTTAAGAAAAAGATTTGACGACGGTCTTGTTTTCCTGAAAGGCAACGTTCGCGGAAAATGTTTCATAGAATATATCCCGGCCGAAAATGCATGGGCGCCGATAGAGGCGGAGGGATATTTATATATTGATTGCCTTTGGGTTTCGGGAAGTCTCAAGGGGCACGGATACGCAAACGATCTTCTTGACGCATGTATGGAAGACGGCAGAAAAAACAAAAAGAAAGGCCTTGTTATACTGTCGTCGGAGAAAAAAGAGGGATTTCTTGCCGACAGGAAGTTCCTTGAACACAAAGGATTTACGATTGCGGACAGAAGCGATCCGCATTTTCTTCTGATGTATTTGCCTTTTACGGAAAATGCGGAAAAACCGCATTTCGGATCTTCGGTAAAAGACGTGCGGCCGACGGCCGACGGATATGTCCTTTACTATACGGATCAATGCCCGTTTACGGCAAAATATGTACCGCTCCTGAAAAAAACGGCGGAAGAAAACGGCGTTCTTCTGCAAACCGTGCATATAGATACAAAGGAAGAGGCGCAGGCCGCGCCGTGCCCGTTCACAACCTTTGCGCTTTATAAGGGCGGACGATTTATCACGCATGAAATTCAGTCGCCGCCGAAATTTCTGAAAATTATCGAAAAAATACAGTAAGGAGAGATCATCGTGAAAACACTCAAAATTATTCAAACATTAGCGAAAATCGGACAGATACTAAGCAAAGTGGTAGCCATCTTCTGCATTGTCGGGTTTTTCGGTTGCTTTTTCGGCATTATCGGTCTTGCCGTCGGCGCCGCCGCGGTGAAAATCGGCGGTGTGACGTTGGAAAGTTTTCTGTATACGGAGGCGGACATGAGCCTCGGTACGCTTTATGCAAGCATGGCGGTCGGCATGGTGCTCTGCGCCGGCGAATGTGTGCTCGCCGCGTTTGCGGCGCATTATTTCAAAAGAGAACTTGCGGACGGTACGCCGTTTGACCTTGGCGGCGCAAAAGAAATGACGCGCCTCGGAATTCTGGCAATCGGAATTTCGCTTGCGGCGCAAACCGTTGCGGCCATTGCCTATGCGGTGCTGAAAGCGACATTGGCCGACGTGGGGCCGCTGGATCTCAACGCTTCCTCGTCGGTTTCGGTCGGAATCATGTTCATCGTTATGTCTCTTCTTTGCCGTCTCGGCGCGGAACAAAAGTCAGAAAAAGAAATAGGAAATCAAAGTGGATTTTAATATTAAAAAGCAGATTATTCCATACGGCGTTCTGGCGGTTCTTGTGCTGCTTGCCTTTTATGCGATCTATTTTACAAAGATGTTTTTGCAGAAAAAGCGCGGCATTAAAACCAATCATATAGGAAGCGTAAAAGAAAGAAAAATACATATTATAGAAACACTGATGGCGACAGCGACATATACCGTTGTCGCCGCCGAATTTTTTTCGGTCGGAACCGGTTGGAACTACATGCCGCACGGTGTGCGGACGGCAGGCGCTGTTCTCGGATTTATCGGTGACGCCGTGTTTTTTCTGGCGGTTTTCTGCATGAGAGACAGTTGGCGGGCGGGAATCCCGGAGAAAGATAAAACCGATCTTGTTACACGGGGAATCTATATGGTCAGCCGCAATCCGGCGTTTCTTGGCTTTGACCTTATGTATATCGGCGTTTTTCTCATGTACGGCAACCCGGTCAGCGGCGCTTTTTCCTTGTTTGCAATCGTTATGCTGCATTTGCAGATATTACAGGAAGAAAAATTCATGGAACGGACATTCGGCGAAGAATACATCCGATATAAAGCGCGTGTGTGCCGCTATCTCGGAAGAAAGCCTGCCCGTCGTGCGGTGCGGAAAACGGAGAGCAATCATGAGGAGAACCGCCGGTAAAACGCTGAAGCGGTTAAAAAGCCGAATATGAAAGGGGCTTTACCGTAAAAACGGCCGACACCACTTTTTTCCGGCCGGTATGCCGGAGAAGACCGATAAACGTTTTTCTTTTGGCAAACGATTTTCCTTGGTACGCGGACCGGTTTTGCATGCGGTCATTCATATGCGGTTTATCTTTGCATACGATCCGGTTTGACATGTGATCGTATATGTCGTATTATCGAACAATCGCGATATATCGCGGGAGTTCTTTCGTTTTTGTTTACCATTCTGACAGGCATGTAACGGACGGAGATGAATAAAACTTGCGGGCGCATTGACAAATGCGCCCGTTTCTTTGTCTGGGTGAATATACTGTCATGTGGCACCGTTACGATAATTACCAAAGATGAGATGGTGAAACTATACGATCGTAAGTTTGTAATATGTTCGGATGTCAGGGCAAAATATTATGATAAAATAATTGCGAATGCTAAATCCGGCAAATGCCCAATTTGTGATATCGGACAGGCTTCGACTCTTGATCATTATTTAGCAAAGACTCTGTATCCTACATATTCAGTTACACCGGACAATTTGATTCCGGCATGTAAGGATTGTAATAGCAACAAAGGCAATAGTCCTGTTAACAGCAAGTTAAGTGCGCCGTTACATCCATATTTTGATGATGTAGACAATGTTATATGGTTGTGTGCTGATGTTGTATCTAAAAACAATATTTTGGTCGCACAGTATTATGTTAATCCGGAAATAGAGACGGTTAATGTTGAACTTCATTCTCGGTTATGTGCACATTTGGATTTATATAAATTGAAGCATGCATATTCCGTTCAAGCATCAACTGAAATATCAGAAAATATCGGAATTTGGAAAAAAGTATATCAACTGAGTGGAAAGCAGGGATTGTTACAATATTTGACCGAGTGTTTGCAATCTTACGAAACCGCACAAAAAAACACATGGAAAACAGCACTGTTGCGTGGGATTTATAATGCTGTGAAAGACGATATAATCAATGAATTTTATGTTATTGAGGTGTAATGCAATGACCGCAAGCTATAAAAAATTATTCAAGCTTTTAATCGACCGTGATATGAAAAAGAAAGAACTCGCCGAAAAAGCCGGCATCAGCATCGCTACCATCACCAAGATGGGCAAGGACGGCGCTATCGTCTCCAGCGACGTCCTCGTTAAGATTTGTACTGCCCTCGAATGCAAGATGGACGATATTGTAGAGATCGTACCAGACGAGAAATAATATGCGTTGAAATTGGGAGAGATTGGTTTATGAATGTAATATCTGATACGTGGCGAAGAGGAGTTCTAGCGGTTATACTGATGAAGAAAAGATGGATGTACAACTAAGATTAAGAAAGAATTTGATTATTCAAAAAGAAATGCTTTACGACGTAGCGCAAAAAGTAAAGAAAAAACCCCTGAATCAGTAGATTTCAGGGGTTTTTGGTCGGAGTGGCCGGATTCGAACCGACGGCATCGAAGTCCCAAACTTCGCGCGCTACCAGCTGCGCCACACCCCGATTGGTGGAAATATTCGATTTTTTAGGTCAAATCCGTAAGTGGTCAAATCTGTGGTCAAAAGTTTTTTGCCGAAGAACACGGTGGCAAAAAAGCGAGGAAACGCGAGAAAAACGGAGATTTTGCGAGCTTTCGGCGGTCGGCTTATGAGGCGGTCACACGCTCCCAAACCACGCGCGCTACCAACTGCGCTACATCCCGAAGTGAGAAAATATTCGATTTTTCAGTCTGTTCTCTAAGTGGTCAAACGAGCTTTCAGCGGTCAATTCATGAGGCGGTTAAGTTCATGCGGTGGCCGGCTTATAAGCGGTCACGCGCTCAAAACTTTCGCGCGCTACCAATCGCGCCACGCCCGATGAGTGAAAATTCAGAATTCTCGGTCGATTCCCGGTAAGCGGTCAAACGCTGTTTATAGCGATTTTTTGAGAGAGCATAGCGCAGAAAACCCATTGTTTACAAGGGGTTTCGGCGTTTTTAGAAAATTTCCCAACAAGGGGAGACGTTTTACCCTCAAACTACCTCTGTTGCCAACAGAGCGACATCCGGGGAGAGAAAAGAAAGACGTCCGTATGTACGGAACGGCTTTTAACATATTTATTATATCAAAATTTTCCGTTTTGTCAAGGCTTTTTGCGAAAGTGTGCGAATGTCTTTCACAGTAAAATAAAGAAAGGCGACTGTCTGTCGCCTTTCTTTATTCGATAGGGAAATATTGCTTAAAACAGAAAATCGTCGACCGCGTCGTCAAGATGTACCGGGGAAAGTTGCAATCTGTTGCAGAGTGCCACAAATTCCGTTACGGCCTGAAGATCGGAAGAACAATCGTGCATGGCACGAACAGGGAATTCCACGCCTTCTTCCGTTTCGGTCATCACGGCGATGCCGTATGTTGTTCTCGACTTATCTTTGCCTATGTATGTTTCCCGTACAACTCCGTAAATATATTTTAAAATGCCGCTCCTCCTTCTTCAATATAATTCGGACCACCCTCGTTTTGGGGAAAATGCGTTTCCTTGTTGGATTTTGAAATTTTTTGTCGATTTGTGTCACAACAGTATAGTACAATTTTGTGCAAAAACAACTTCACAGGTCTTTTTCTGTGGTTGTATGTATATTATATACCCAAAATTATTATTTGTCAATATAATATTTACAAAATAGTATTCAAATCGTATGATTTTTTGAAAATTTTCCGTTGGCGGCCGTTTTTCATTGTATTATTAGGTATATATTGGTAAAATTCAGGCAGAAATTGCGCCGGAGCGCAATCGGATTCCTGCGTGCACGTCTTATACGGCGTTGTAACGCCGCCCGATTTTCTTGATTTCCTGCGTGAAAATGGCTGTGCAGGCACATATGCGGGGGACGCGCGATTACAACGTACATACGATTAAGGGCGGGACGGTTATATGGAAAACTCTGATTTAAAACTATGGGGCAGGGCGCCGCTTGTGACTGATTGAAGCATGTGCTTACCTCGTCGTTTCCGGGCGGTGGTTGGGCGCGGGACACAACGTTGTTTCCCGTAATCGGGGAAGCATGGCGCATGGATAACATGGCACATATACACGGTTTTTACGCTTCTCTGCCTATCGGCATATTTTTTGGCGATGTATAAAAAGAAAATCATGGCGGGAACTCTATTCTGTTTTTCTCTTGACAACATTGAATTCTGTTTTTCATTTTAATGGCGTTTTACGGCAACACTTACAGAGAAATATTGATAACGGATGGCGTTTGCCGGATATAACGGGTGCACAGTATAAGGCATTTCTTTCTGTCGGCAGGCGGGCGGTGAAAAAATACCGACGGGTGATCTGACGTCGGCGGAAGCAAACAGCGTTGACCGACGGCAGATGTCTGAGCGGATTCCGCGCAAAAGTTTCGCGTATTCCGAAAATATCGGCGCGGTATTCTTGCTTTTTCGGGGAAAATATGATAAAATACATCTGTTATAAGCGGATATGTTATGGGTGGAGGTCATAATTATGAACAAGAGAGTGAAGCAGAACGGAATAACGGCGGGAGTATTGTTTTTTTTATTCTGCACGCTGATCGTTTTATTGAAAACCATAGATGTGCAGGCCGTCGGACCGCAGGATTCCGTTGTCGGACTGGCCACGTTCAACCGGGCGATGCACACGCTGACGGGGGTGCATAACCGGCTTTATAAAATAACGGAGATTTCCGGCTATATTGTTTTGGCGACGGCGGGCGCTTTTGCCGTATTGGGAATATGGCAGGCGGTGAGTCGCAGGAGTCTAAAGAAAGCGGATACCGACCTTTATTGTCTTGCAGGGCTCTACGCGGTCATGGCGGCGTTCTACGTCCTTTTTGAAGTGTGCGTGGTGAACTATCGCCCCGTGATGTGGGGAGATGCCCCGGAGGCGTCTTTTCCGTCTTCTCATACGATGATTGCCGTATGCGTGATGTTGACCGCCGTCTACCAGATACGGAAAAGAATCGGGAATACAGCATGGCGGACGGTTCTTGAAGTGTGTTGCATGATTCTTTTATCGGTGACGGTTATCGGGCGGCTTTTGTCCGGTGTGCATTGGTTTACCGATATTCTCGGCGGGCTTTTGCTCGGCGGCGCCCTTGTTTTCGGGTACTTCGCGGCCGTCGCCCGTTTTTCTGTAAAGACAGCGGATAGAGAGTGAAAAAAAGAGAGCGGGGATACGCTCTCTTTTTTCGTTGGAAATATGTTTTGCAGGGAAGAGAAAATACGGGCGGCGGTATTGCGGCAATGCGAAAAGCGGGCGGAGAATAAAAAAAGACGGGTGAAAACCCGTCTTTCATAATCACAGAACCGATCAAAAAGTCAAAAACCGAAAAAGCAAGGTTCGGATTATGCGATTCCGCGGACTGAACCCCCGGACGCATACTGTCCGCCGTATACGTTCATAAGTGATAAGATTTATCCGCACCTTAAAAGCCAAGGTGCGGACGCTCTTATTCGATTGGTGGAGCATAGGGGACTCGAACCCCTGACCCCAACACTGCCAGTGTTGTGCGCTCCCAACTGCGCTAATGCCCCATAACAGGTTATATTATAGCAAACAGGATAAAGCTTGTCAATAGATATTCCGAAAAAAATCGCAAAAAATCAAGAAATATCGGACTTTTTCCGCATAAAAAGCAGGCCGGACTTCCTGTGGAAAGTCCGGCCTGCTTTCTGTATCAGTTCGATCCGTTTTTCTTATCTTTCATGCGTGAGAGAAACGCCTTGAAATCGTTCGAGAAGAAGAAACCGATAACCATGATAATGGCGAATACGAGAAGATAGCTGTAAATCTGTCCCTGTCCTCTGTATGCGGAAAATGCGCAGTAGCACATAAAGATACAGCAGGCAACGGCCAGACCTGGCATAACAAAACGTTTGGCGGGGTGCAGATCTTTGCATTTGATCATCATGGCGATGAACATCGGTATGTAGAACGCATACAGTGTGATGATGGAAACTTCGTCGCCCTCCCAGCACCAGAAAAGCGGGATGCGGCCGTTTCCGAGCACGGTATTGTCGAAGAAGAAAATCTGCCACTGGAAGAGCCATGCGGCGCAGAAGAGCAGGCCGATGACGGAAGAGTTCGTAGCCATATTCGTCTTTTCGTCGATCTGCGAGAATACATCGGGAAGGGGACCCTCATTCCGGGCGGCAAGCGAGTAAACGCCGCGGCAGCAACCGAGCATAAGGCCGTTCATGGTACCGAGGCAGGAGATAATGATGAAGACCATGACGATCGTGCCGAAAACAGGGCTGTTGAAGAGTGCGGAAAAGGCGGCTTTCGGGAGGTCGTCGCCGGCTTTGATGATGTCTTCGGTGGGAAGGGCGCCGGTCAGGCCGAGGAAGAACAGAAGATAGACCGAAATCACGATAATCGAACCGATGATCAGCGCGATCGGCAGGGTTCTTTTGGCGTCTTTCAGTTCGGCATTGATAGCGGTGGCGATGATCCAGCCTTCGTAGGCAAATGCAAACGCCACGACGGCCGTCATGATATTGCCGCTGACCTGTATGTCGCCTACGGCGTCAAGATTGGTTTTGAAAGCTTCTACGGTCATACCGTTGACGAGGCCGACGATCGTGCCGACGACAGCCATCAGGATAAGCGGTACGAGTTTGATAAAGGTAGTGGAGACCTGAAAGTATCCGGCGAGCTTCGGCGCAAGGGCATTGACGGCATAGCCGGCGATGAGATAGAATGCCGCAAGCGTCAGATGGACGGCGGAAGAAGCGTCGTATTGGAACAGCATGCAGGTATACTGCGCGGATACCCATGCGAGCGTGGAGGTGAGAATCGGATAATACATGGTGGACATGAACCAGCCGACATAATAGGCATAGCGTTTACCGAGCGTTGCCTCTGCATAGTCAACAACGCCGTTTACTTTTTCGTATTTGTTCGCGAGCGTTGCGAAAACGTGGGAGCAGATAATCATAATGACGCCGACAATGCCGACAACCAGTAATGTTTTACCGATATTGGCGTTCGTGTTTTTCAACACTTTTCCGGCTTTAAAGAAGATGCCAGATCCGATGACGATGCCGACGACCATGCAGATTGCGGTCAGCAGGCCGTATTTCTTTTTCAGTCCGTTCATAATGAATTACCCCGTTTCTCAAAAATGTTAAAATTTTTTTCACAAATTGGAAAAGAATGTTCTTACATTATATCATTTTAGCGCACAAAAGTCAATAGATATGAATAAAAAACTTAACAATCCTGCAAATAATCTGTAAAAATTCGACGTTTTTGAGGATTACAGCAAAATATGCGCATAAAAACGCGGAGAAACAATTCGTTTCTCCGCGTTTTGCGGGTTCAGTTGTCTGTAAGAACGCCGGGGTCGTTTTCACAACCGGAGGCTTCGATAATGTCTATGACATCGGAATAGGCAGAGCGAAGGAGGCTTTTGTCGGTGATAATGGTATTGTTTTCGCTGTAGAGGCGGTACAGAACGGATTTCTCCTCATTCAGACCGTCGCCGAATATCCACTGGGTTTCACGGGCATCGGGGATTCCGATAATATAGTTTTCGTCGCTCATGTTGTTGTATGCCTGTTGTCCCGGAACGCTTTGATAGGAAAGGTACGAGAATTTGGTGGGGTTGGTCTCATGCAGGGTCATGATGACGTTACGGTTCATGCGCCAGTTGGAAGAAGAACCGTCGAGGTAGAGAACCGTGTAGCCGCCGGTGGGTTCATCCGCGAGCGTGGCGGTTTCGGGAGACACGACGCAGTAGTTGTCATGAATGAAATTGAAGTACACGTCTTCGTTTTCATTGAACGGCGAGTTGCCGCCCACGGCATAGATGGCGCCGCCGTCTTTCATACCGCACATGAAACCGTCGATATAGTTGTAAGCGATCTCGGCATATTTCACGTTGATGCCGCCTGCGTTTTTCATGGGTGACCACGACCAGCCGACCGATATGCCGGAATAGGCGGAGTGGCGGATGGTGTTATGACACAGGGACAGTTTCTGCACGCAGGAGACGAAGATGGCCGCGTTACTGGTATAGATCATACCGGTGTTTTCCGCCAGGTTGTTTTCGATGACAATATTGTAGTTGTGATTCTTCGCGGAATACGTGCCGTTGTTGTTGCCGACGCGGATCGCCGATCCGCCGATGTTTTTGAAATCGTTGCCGGTTACCGTGAGATTATCTACGGCGCCGCGGAAAGACACGCCGTCGCAGGAAAGATTCACGAAAAGGCAATCGTTTACGGTGAATTCGTTTATGTTTTCTCCGTAGACAGCCGCATACGGCAAAAATCCGGTGTTGCCCGTTTTCAGATAGCCGCATTGTCCCGTAATATAACCGTTATCCGCAATATAGGTGTTGGTGATGCCGGTGAAAGCAAGGTTTTCTATGCGGACGTTCTCCGCGGCGGAGAAAGAGAGAAGCGTATTCAGCATCGGAATTTCAAAGGTCAGGTCGGAAATATTGCTGTTCTTCGGGGGAATCACGTAGAAAGTACCGTTTTCGCGGTCATAGACAAACGTATTGTTTTCGGTGAGAAAATGCACGTCGTTTGCGATCCAATAGCCGCGGTTCTTCAGCGTGGAATAGTAGTTGCGTTTATTGCTTGTGGGGTCGCCCATCAGCGCGTTCCAGTCTTCTTCGCGGATTTTTACGGCGTAAAGCAGATTGTTGTCGCTGTCGCGCTCGGTTTTCTGTCTGTCGATATAGTCGATATGAACGGCGTGGATCTGCCATTCCACCTTGATCCAGAGTTCCGCGTCGCGGATGTCGCTTTCGTTTTCGTAGCGGGAGAGCAGTTCCGCGTCAAGATAAAGAATATGTTCGTCCTCGGAAACGGGGGTGACCGTTTCCGTTACATTTCCGTTTTTATCGGTGATTTCCGTAACTTCGCCTTTGTATGCGTCAAGCGCCATGAGTTTTTCGCCGGCAGAGCGTGCGAGCGTCAGCAGGTTGCCGTTTACGGAAAGATCCCGGAGCGCGGGGTATTGGCCGTTCCGGATATAGGAAGACGGCAACTGATAGGCATAGTAATTCTTTCCGTTGACTTTGGTGAAGGCAGTGCCGGGAACCGGGACGCCCGACGTCACAATCGTGTTGTCGCCGTCGCCTTTCAGCGTCAGATAGTAGCGTTTATCACCGATGTCCGCGCCGGAAAAGATCGCCGTGTCGGTAAGACGGTGCGTGCCGGAATCCATGGCGATGGTAATGTTCATGCGGTCGTTTTCCGCAATGATGGCATGCGCCGCATTGACGGCTTCCGTAAGCGTGGCATAGGGAGCCTCCGCACTTCCGTTTCCGCCCGCGGCCGCTCCGGCGGAGACATACAGCGTTTTCTTTGTGTATTGTGCGAGGCGGACGGTTTTCAGCGTATTGTAATCCGCGGCGCTGTAAGAAATGGTGCCGGCGGGGAGGAGGACGGTTTCCGCGGCGGTGCCGGAAATACCGTCGCAACCGAAAACTTTATAAAGGAACAGTTCGACGGCTTTTGCGGTATCGGCGACGTCGGTGGCGGCGATGTAAACGTTCCCGTTTTCGTCACATTCCACCGTATAAGCGCCGGAAGTGGCGGTTTCGTTTTTGCGTGTGCCTATGTAGATATGTTTATAACTTGCGGAACTGCTGATTTTCAGCGTGATACCGCACAGGTCGGAAACGGTATTCCGCAAAAGCGTGGCGGCCTCGGAAGCGCCGCTGCGTACTACAAGCGAATACGGCGTCTTTAAAAAGTCGTTCTGTGCAAAAGTTGCGCTTTTAACGGTGTAATTCTTTTCCGCAAGATGCTTTTTCGGAATGAAAAGCGCGTCCTTTCCGTAACAGTTGGCAAAAAGGAAATCCACGGCCGACTGAAGTCCGTTTGCACTGCCGGCAGTGATGACGATTTTTTTGTCCGCATATCCGATGAAGAAGTCACCGTCGCGCAGTGACAGATCCTGCGTCATGTTTTTATAGGTTTCGCTGTCGGGAGAGCCGAAAAGAATTTCGTATGTTTTGTTATGCTCGTGCATATCGTCTTCGCACGCCACATCGGTACCGAAAGTATCTTTCAGTTTGCGGAGAAAACCGTCAAGAACGTCCGTTTCGTCCGAGAGGGCGCGGATATTATAAACGATGCACAGATCGGCAAGTTCTTTCTTTGTCAATTTCAGCGTGTCTTTCTTACCCACATAACTGTCGGGATTCTTGTTCTGGCAGGATACGAGGAGAGGGAGCGTCAGTGCAAGAAGCAGAAAAAGGGGGATAAAGGTATGAAGAAAAAAACGTTTGACGGATTTCATGAAAATCTCCTTATCAATATAGTGTTGTGCGGCGGCGAAATTTCCGTATTCTCTATCTATTGTATCAGATTGCCAAAAACAAGTCAATGCATTTTTTGATTATTGTGAAAATTTCCGAAAATATAGGCCGGACTTGCATTTTGCGCAAAAGATGTTAAAATAATAATGTAATCAACACCGCATAAATCGGCGGGAGGAATCATCATGACAAAAGTGATACTTGTACGGCACGGGCAAAGCATGGGAAACCTGTATTCGCTTTTTCTCGGCCACACCGACCTCGGCCTTTCGCCGCTCGGAAAACAGCAGGCGGAAAAGGTGGCGGATTATCTCGCCGCATGGCCGATCGACAAAATCTATTCGAGCGATCTTATCCGTGCGGAGGATACCGTCCGTCCGCTTGCGGAGAGAAAAAAACTGGAGATTATCCCCGTTCAGGATCTTCGTGAGATCTATGCCGGCGAATGGGAAAAGCGCTCTTACGATGAACTTTCCGAACTTTATCCCGAGGCTTACGCTATTTTCAGAAATGACATCGGCCGCGCCGTTCCCACGGGCGGGGAGAGCGTTCTTTCGCTTTCACGGCGCGTATACCGCGCTTTTGACCGCATCGTTGCGGAAAACGACGGCAAGACCGTCGTCATTGCCACACACGCCACGCCGATCCGGCTTTTATCCTGCCGTTTTCTCGGACGCGATCCGGCTTTTGCGGGAACAGTCAAGTGGGTGCCCAATGCGTCTGTGACGGTCGTGGACGTGGACGCGGGGCATTATACGGTGGAACAGACCGGCTATGACGCATTTCTCGGAGACAATGCCAGCGCGTTTCCCGGAAACATCTGACGGAGAACGCTTATGGATCATATATCCGACACAGAAATATCCGACACAGAAAGCATGGACAAAAGAAAAACGGCGCACGCGGCCGCGGTCATGCATACGGCGG
>ULRP01090601.1_pt1 | contig 15149 bp, 10 predicted proteins | sample 1955521 | NCBI WGS metagenome assembly ULRP01 (sample SAMEA4835685, study PRJEB28245) | human gut metagenome | biome: gut microbiome; material: fecal sample | place: Denmark | collected 2008
TGGCTGATGACTTCCCCGTTCTCGTTGTTGTACCGCAGTACATAGCGCGCACCCGCGCCGGAGCCTTTCAGGGTCAGCAGGGCGGGCTTGTCCGTGGGCGGCAGGCGCACCACGGCGCTGGGGCTGTCTGCCGTCAATATGATATCCCCGAGCTTTTGCGGCGCGAGGTCTGTTTCAAAGTTAAAGTCATCCCACAGCCAGTCCTCTTCCAAAGGTTTCACCAGATACTTGAACGGATACAGCCGATAGTTCAGCGTAAACTTCGTGTTCTGGCCCGTCTGGGTCGGCTGGTTGCCCATCCACACTTTTCCCTTATAATAAAAGGTAGGCTCGTCGTCCAGGATGATCTTTGCGCTCGTCTGGCATTGGAGTGCCAGCTTCTGCTTGATGTCCCGGTACGCAGTCCATACCCGGTTGAAGTCCAGGTCGGAGTAGAACTCCCAGGTCCCCTCCCGCTCGTAGAATACCGGGTATCCGGTAATGGAGTGGGAGAGGTCTGCCTGCCCGTTCATTCCCGGCACGTCCAATGAGATGACTTTTTCGGTCGGAGGCTGCACCACGCACTTTTTCGCCGGGATCAGATGAAAATCCCGTGCGGAGTGATATTCCCCGATCTGGATGTCGTGTCCCGTCAAAAGTGACATGATGTGTTCCTCCTTTCGTGCCTGCCCTCTGTCGCAGGGCCCGGCATCTAAAACTTTGTAAGTGCCTGAGCGGTCTTGTGCCGTGTACGGACTTGCCAAGGGCTCCCCTAACAGGGGAGCTGTCAGCGAAGCTGACTGAGAGGTCCTACCGGAACAGCGCTCTATTGTGGGTAATCCTCGGGCGGAACCAGATCATACGAGATGGTCACGGTCATCCGCCCGCTGTCGTCGGTGTCAAACTTGCTTACCCAGCATCTGCCGCGGTAAGTCTTTTCGTCCGGCATGGTCACCTGTACCCGCCGTCCCTGTAACATGCTCATGAGCTTGCGCATCTCGCCCGAGAACGTCCAGGCCCGCACATACCAGCCCGGGTAGTTCTCCAGCGCTTTCTGGCTGTATTCCAGATGATGGATGCCCTGCCCGTATTCGGTGGCAATGGCCTCTCCCCCTACACAGCCGCTTGCCGCGCACTGGTCCCATGGGGAGCGGTTCTTGCCGTCGTGCGTAAAATAGAAGTCCCAGCTTCCCGTACTGTTCGAGTAGGTGTGGGCTTCCGCGTATAAGGCGTTTTCCAGCTGCCCGTGGTAGGAGGGAACGTCATCAAACTGGGTCGCCTCCTCAAAAGGGGCAATGGTTAGAGGCCCTGCCGGGATGAGTCCAAGCTCCGTCGTCCAGAGCACGCTCCCCGGGATGATGTTTCCCCGCAGGTCCACGCCCTGGAAACTCAGCTCGTGCCGGCCGATCTCCGCCTCGCCCAGGTGGGTGAAGCCGTTAACAACCATAAATAACCTCCCGTGGGCAACAGGGCCCTCCATTTTGAAAATTCGTAAAACCCCATTCGGTCTGGTGTCGTGTACGGACATGCCAAGGGCTCTCCTGCCAGGAGAGCTGTCGCCGTAGGCGACTGAGAGGTCCTACCGGAACAGCGCTCTATCTCCTGTTCCTGCTGGCGATCTTCCCCAACCCCTCGTCCACGTCGTTGATGATGCCGCCCACAAACTTCTTGCCGTTGATGCTCAGCTTCATCCGGCTCACGGCCTCCGCCACGCTGTCGATGCGCCCGCCAAGCGTCCCGATGGCCTCCACGATGTCCTTATTGGACATTTCTTCGGTCTTTGGTTCGTCTTTCTGCCAGAGCGCCGCTTTCCGGGCTTCGTCGCGGCGGGAAACGATGTCGGCCAGCTGGGCACTGCGGTCCAGTTCAAAGCCTACCCGCCGTACCCCGTCCGAGAGGTTCTCGTCCAGCCATGCTGCGCCCACCTGCACGTTGGAGAGGTCTACCAGCGGCTGGATGGTGGGCTGATATTCCATGGCTTCGTCCGTGGCTGCCAGCAAACGCTTGGAACAGTCCATGGCCACGCCAAGCGCACCTTTCGAGACGTCTTCCAGTGTCCGGTTCACGCCCTGTGCGTTGCTGCTGATGCCATTTTGAAGTCCCAGCATCATGTACTGGCCGATCTCGGCAAACACCGTCGAGGGCGAGTGGATGCCGAACAGCGATTTGAAGCCGTTGATGATCCCCTTGCCGATGCTCTTGATGCCGTTCCATAAGCCGCCTGCCACGGTCTTCACGCCCTTCCACAGGCCGCCCAGGATGTTCTTGCCCACCTTCACCGCGCCGCCCACGACGCTCTTGGCTCCGCTCCACAGCTTCGAGAACTTGTCCTTCATCCAGGTACCGAAGTTCGAGAACCACTGTTTCACCTTGCTCCAGTTGGCGATCACCAGTCCACCGCCTGCGATCAGTGCTGCCACTGCAATGCCGATCGGGCCGGTGCTACTCAGTGCAGTTGCAATGCCCGCAAGGGGCCCGCCGGTGGCCGTCAGCGCCGCAAACTTTGCTCCCACAAGGCCTACGGCTTTTCCAAGTCCGACTTTGGCGGCCGTACCAGCTTTCCCGAGGAACCCGAGGATCTTGGCAAGGAATCCGCCGCCTTTGGCTACCTGTGCCGTCTGGGCAACCGCGTTTGTCACAGCCGCTGCCGTTTCGCCCGTGCTCTGGGCGATCTGCGCCGTTTGCGCAGCCACCTGTGCGGTCTGTGCCACGGCAGACGCCACGCCCTTGGAGCCAAACAGTTTTCCCAGCAGCTTCGTGAAGAATCCGCCCGTGGAAAGCCCCGTCATCGCTTTTGCGAAAACGCCTGCCAGCCCCTGCAGCACGGCCTTGCCAAACTCAGTGTTCATGAAGCTCAGCACCGTGTTCAGGCCGGAGACGATGGCCGTGGCGTAGTCCCCGCTCATGGCCGCCACAATGGTCTGCATAAAGCTGGATGCCGTCTCCGCTGCGCCCTCGCTCATAGCAAGGTTCAGGGTGGCAGTCAGCTTCTTCGCCGTCTCGGGGAAGTTCTGCTGCACCCGGCTCCATACTTTGTTGAAGCCGTTTTGGATGGGCTTCCAGTTCTTGGAGATGGTGTATCCCAGCTGCATCATGGCTTTCTTGCCGTTGTCGGTCATGTCAAAGGCGTCGGCCAGGTTTTCCGCAAAGCCCACAAAGTTGTACTGTTCGCTCTGTAAAGCCGAGAGCGCATCCAGCGCATCGTCGCTGTTCTGTTCGCCCTTGGCCACATAGTAGTCGTATGTCTTCTGGTACTCGGTCAGCTGCTTGAGGGACGAGCTCATGTTGGTCATGGCGGTCCCCACGCTGATGAGGGAGCTCATAGTCCCCTGCAGCGCGGCTTGCCGTGCCTGTTTCGAGCCTTCGCCGTATTTCTCCACAGCGCTGGTGTAGGCGTCTTCCCGGCCCGAGAGGTCGCCGTCGTTATAGATCTTCGCCAGCATCTGCTGCCGGTTCTGCACGATCTTGGCTTCTCTCTGATATCGGGCGATCTGGTTGTCAAACTGCTCCAGCTGGGCCTTTTCCAGCTCGTTGATGAGGTCCTGCTGGTCCTTCTGCTCTTCCAGATACTTGCGGTAAGCTTCCTGCGTCTTCTGGCTCTGCTCGCCAAATTCCGCTTTCAGCTGGGTGTACTCCTCCTCCGCTGCCGTCACTACTTTTGCCTGTGAAGCGATCTTTTTGTTGATCTGCTCCATCTTCTTGTTCGCCGCTTCGGTCACCGAGGCAGTGTCTTCGTAGAGGGAGGCCCACAGGTTGTATTCGTCTTCGGCGGTCTTGGAGTCGTTTTCATACCGCTTCAGCACATCTTCCCAGATGTCGTCGTAGCGGCTGGCTTTCAGTTTTTCCAAGGACGCCTGCTCGTCCAGCAAGGTGGCGTAAGCGTCTTTGGTCTTGTCGTTGTCCTTTCCGGCTTTGGCCAAGAGCTTATCGTACTGCTCCTGTGCAATGGCCACCCGGTCAGTCTGCAGTTCAATGCTCTTCGCCACCGTTTCGGTGCGCTTGGCAATGAGCTCCTCGTTCGTTACGGCGTCCTCATTGGTCAGGTTCCACAGGGTCGTCTCTTTCGAGAGGGCATCCTGCAAATACTTGTTGGCCTTCAGCTTTTTGGTGTACTCCTCGGCCATCTGCTCTGCAGCCGTCTTGCCCTTGGTTTTGGTTTTGGAGCCGCCCTTGGTTTTTTTGCCAGCAGCAGCCGAGGCGGCTGTTACGGTATCCTGCGCTTGTTTCAGGAAATCGGCACCATCTGCCCAGCTGCTACCCTGTGCATTTACGCCGGGCAGAGCACCATTACTGGTAATTCCGCCTGCTAGCTTCGACAATCCGTTTTTCACATTTTGTCCAGCTTGAGCGGCATCCCATTTTTCACCACCCAGCAGACCATAAATATGATTTACTTTCTCAGAAACAGTTGTCGCTGCTTCGTCTAATCCCTTTGAGGCACCCTCTTCCAGTTTTTTCGCCATAGCATAGGAAGCATCCTCTAATTCTTGCTGCTTCTGGCTGTCTTCCAATGCACGTCGGAAACCGTCCGGGATATACCCTGCGTCCTCTTCTGCGGTCTTACTAGGCGAGTGAATCTGCCAGTAGTCTGTAAAAACGCTGTGGACTCCATCGGCAAGGCCCAGCATCGCGGCCTCTACCCCGCCAAGACTCCCCCAGATGCCATTTGCATATCCCTGACCAATGTAATCGCCGCTTTCCGTTGCTTCTTTGCTCGGAGAAGCAATTCCCCAGAACGTATTCCAGGCATTCGCGGCAGCCTGCGCTACTTCGGCAATGCGGTCGGTTACAGATTTCTTCCCATTTTCGATGCCGTTCGCATATCCCTCAGCAACCTGTTCTCCCGCTACAGAAGCGTCCTCTGCACTGGTAGAGTCGCTCCACACAGAATTCCAGGAATCAACCAATTCACCTCCTGCTTTTCCAACATTAGAGGCCCAGCCAGGCAACCCGGCAAAGAATTCTCCAATCGGCCCGAAGAACCCAGCAATCAAACTCTTTAGAGCTTCCCATTTTGAAGTAATCCACACAACTATGTCATTCCAGAACTTTTCTAGTCCGGGAGAAAGTTTGGTGAACAAATCGCCCAATAATGTGCATAGCGCCGAGGCGATAGCTTCGATCACTGCAACTGCTGTATCCGCAATTGTCGGAGCCGTTTGCTGGATCACACCACATAAAGTTACGATTAGCGTCGAAATAGCATTTCCAATGGATGGTGCTGCAAGAACGATGGCGTCGCATATGGATTTGATGATGGTTGCAATGGAAGTAACAAGACTTTCCGCAATAGCTGCTAAGCCCTTGAAGATACCCGCCACAAACTCAACCAACAGCCAGGCCAGGCTTTTCAGCCCATTCAATGCCACTTGGAAATTCAGGCCATTCAGCATACTCAGACTGCTTGCCAAATTACCGATGAACTGCGAAGCTGAAGCCATGGCCATCAATGCACCAAGACCAGCGGCCAATGCTCCCATGGCAACACTCAGCGCAACAATCACTGGTGCAACAGGAGTCAAAATCATCGCAGCAGCACCAACCACAGCAAAAGCTCCGGCGATTGCCAGCAGACCTTTACCAATCTCTGCAAGGCTCAGATTACCAAGTCCAGTCAAGGCAGGTACCAGTAGATTGATAGCTGCTGCCATTAACGTCAGAGATGCGGCAGCACCTAAAGTACCTTTCGTCAGATTCAGGGCAATAGTAAATTCGGTCAGCGCACCGCCCATCGCGGCCAGTGCTTTCCCGATACTCTCCCAGTCAAGGGCCCCCATAGTGGCCATAGCACTGGCCAGCAGATTCATGCTCCCGGAAAGGATGCCCACGGCCACTGCACTGGAGATGATGTGCTTCGAGAAAGAAGCCCCAAATCCAAAAGCAGCAAATTCGGCAAGGCCTCCACCAACCGCAATCAGTCCTTTTCCGATCTCATCCCACTTCATTCCGCCAAATCCGGCAACGGCTTTCTGCAGGATCAAAAGGGAGCTTGCCAGCAGTACCATACCAGCCCCAGTTCGGATGCCAATGTCACCTAAAGTCGCAAACTTACTGAACGCAGTTATTTCTGCAAGCAGCACCCCCACACCTGCGAGTCCCTTGATCAGCTCTTCCGTTTTCAGGTTGCCGAGTTTCCCGACAGCATTTGCCAGAATATTGATGGCCTCCGCAAAGGCAATCATTCCCAGCGCACCTTTTGTAAAACGCTCTGTTCCGTTGGAGAGCAGCATAGCAGCCACTACGAGTTCTGCCAACAGGGCACCAACGCCAATTAAACCCTTCGCAAGGCTTGTCATATCCAGCCCACCAAGTTTCTTGACAGCACTGGAAAGAATCAGTACAGCAGCCGAAACACTCACCATGGCAAGCGCAATACCATTCAGCTTTCCGGCTTTTACGGTTCCAAGCAGCTTCTGGATGGCGTAAAACGAGCCAACGAGCTCACCAAATATCATGGTCAGCCCGCCGATAGCAGAGGCCAGCCGCTCGGGCTTAATGAGGGACAACACCGTCAGAGAGCCAGCCATGATAGCCACAGCTTTCGCAATGGTCATCAGAGTCTCCGCTTTTTTGCCTTCACGCCATGCGTCTATGGCACTCCCAAGAGAACCCAGTGTCTCTTTCAGGCTGCCGATAATATCACCCACATCTCCTGTTACACCTTTCAGTGTTTTCAGGAATCCTCTCAACCCGGTCAACACCCCTGCCAGCAGTCCTGTGCTCAGGAACTGGGTTACCTTGTCCATATCGAGGCTGTTGAAAGCTACCACAGCGCCCTCGCCAAATTCTTTGAATGTGACGTCCGCCGTCTTCCCAAACTTGTAAAGCCCAGGAGCAATGGTGCTGATAAAAGTTGTCAAGGCATTTCCAAGCGTCTCCAACGGATGAAATACAACGGAAACGTTGCCGGAGACTTTCTCCAAAATATCTGAAAATGTCTCAAAGGCTCCAGTAATCTCATTGATTCCCCAGTTCAGTCCATCCAGAACGGTTTTTAATGCTTTACTCTTTTTTGCTGCCTTGGTAAACTCGGTCAGCGCATCTCCGATGGCGGCGGTCACGCTCAGGATACCATTTCCAAGCGGAAGCACCGCAGTAACCGCTTTTCCAAGATACTCCGCCACTGTCAGTAGAATATCTTTTCCCAGCCCCAGCACGCTGAATAAGCCTTTGAACGTCCGGTACAGCTTATCTGTCGTCTCTTTGCTCAGGGTCAGTTTTGCTGTCATGGTATCCAGCTTCTCTGCAAACTGGTACACCTGAGTTCCGCTCATACCCTTAAAAATGGCATCAAAGCCCTTTTTCACCGGGGCCATCACGCTGGCAATGCCGTCCCACACGTTCCATAGTGCCTGAACGAGATGCTCCCGACCCGAGACCTCTCCCATTTTCTTGGAAAACTCTCCCAGCTGGATGGTCCCATTTTGCACTTTTTCGTCGAGCTGTTCAAACAATGCCACCTGCTTTTCAACCGTGTCACGGTCAAAACCCAGTGCGTCTAGCTGCTGGTCGCTCATCCCCTGGAGGTTTTTCAGTTCAGCTTCTGTTCGTCGCAAACTCGCGACCAGTAGTTCTGCGCTGACTCCATTTTTTTGCAGAGCCTTATCAAATCCTCCAGCTTCTTCAATCTGCTCGTCCGTTAGTTCTCCGCTTGCTAACGCCATTTTCTGCAGGGTATACTCATAGGCGTCCATTCCGTCGCCCATCATATCACGCAGTTGCTGCCAGCCAGAATTCAACCCCTGTTTTAAGCGACCATTTAGGGCCTCAATACTGGGCACGAAAATATCGTAAAGCCGCTCCGAAAGTTCCGTCCAGGTCTCGGTAGCCTCTTCCTTGTTGCCAAAGAGAGTCTCAAACACTTTCATCCAGGAAGAACTTACCGCGTCCTTCGTGGAGTCAATTGCCTGGGCAAAGCTCGTTGCCTGCTGGGCTGCAAGCGCCGCACGCTCTGCCAACTCACCGTACTGTCCACTCAATTTTTCCAGCGCTTCAGAAGTGGTAAGCCCCGGGGTCTGCTGCACCATGTCATAGGCAGCCGTCATCATGGAGGCGTACTTTTCAAAGGTCTTCTCCATCACCTGGGTGTCGGCCCACTTGTCGGAAAGGCTCGATTCAAAGCTGGCAATGGTCACATCGCCTTCTTTGATCTTGCCAAGCTCCACTGCCGTGTCGATCAGCTCCTGCTTCAGAGCTTTCGTGGCGGTGCCCATCAGGTTCAGGCTCTTCCAGTCCTGCAATTGCAGATGGCCTGCACTGTAGCTCTGGGTCAGGTTGCGGATGGTGCTCTGGAAAGCAAATCCCGTCTTACCAGCATCTGCGGTGGCATTGGCGATGCCCATGATCATGGGGATCATCTTGTCAATGTTGCCGCCCGCTGCCGTCATCTGGCTCAAAGCGCTGGTCATCTCGTTGAAACTATAGCTCGTTTCATCCGAGTACCACATCAGCTTGTTCAGGTAGCCGTTCACCTGGTCGATGCTCTTGCCGGTGGCGTTCATGATGGTCTGTACGTTGGAGGTCTTCTCCATGTACTTGTCCCATCCGCTGGCGATCTGGTCTACCGAGAGGCTTTTTACCAGTTTCTCGCCTGCGTTTACGGCCTTGTTGGTGATGTTCACCAGTGCCGTGGCGGCTATGATGTCCAGCGCCGAAAACTTGCTCTGCAAGTCGTCCAACGAGCGGGACATGGTGGCAAAGTCAACCTTTTCCGCCGCATCGTCCAGTTTCTCAAAGCCCTTTTCGGCCCCTTTGAACTGGAGCTTTTCCATCAGCTTGTCGATCAGGCCAATGGTCTTCTTTGTGTTTTTCTCAAAGTCCGCATTGTTGAATTGCATCTCAACAACGCGCTGGTCTACTTCCCGGCTCATTCGGTCCTCACCTCACCCCAAGCCCGCTGTGCAATTCGTTCAAATATTGGCCGCATGGCCGGGTTGATGTAATCCACACCCTCTACATACCCGCCGTTCCGGGTACCGTGGCCATATTGCAGGATCACTGCAATGGGTACGCCGTCCACAATGTTGGAGTTGGACCACGTAATGGTGATCCGTCCGTCGCTCTTGTGCACGGCATAGCTCCAGCTGGCAGCGGTCTTACCTGTATCTTTCGGCGTGGCCCGTGCCAGTGCCTCCACGCCCTCTTTCCCGTACTGGTCCAAAAGATCGTTCAGCTGCAAGTTCGAGCATCGCTTCAAAAATTTTCGTGTCTTCTTAAAGTTGCCTTTCTGCTTGAATACGATGATCTTCGGCATTTTGAAAAATTATCCCCTCGTATGCAGTTTTGCCTTTCGCTGGGCGTTCAGAGCCCGCTGCTGGGCCATTGCCTCGCCACGGCTCATCTTCTTGGGCGGTGTCTGGGCTTCGCTGCACACCCGCAGCAGCGTCAAAAGTCGGTTCAAGTGCCATTTTTCGCACTCTTTCGAGATGCCCAGCTGGAACATCTGGCAATACAAAACCTCGGCCGTCGTCACCGTTCCGCTTCTTCGCGGCGGTGCTTTCTGCCGAGGTCTTTTTGCCGGGTCTCTTGGTTCGTTCGGTTTTGGCTCCCCATGAAACCAGGTCGCGGTCATGGGGTCGTCCATATATGTGTTAATGGCATTCAGCTGTTCTCTCGTCAAAAACTGGTACACCTTCGGGTCAACGCCCTTGTCCAGTGTCATGCAGCGCAAATAATCCAACTGCTGTTCGCGGCTCATGCTGCCGCCGGACGAGAAAAACGGGATATGCCACTTGCTTTCCCATTTAGCCAGGGAGAGCAGAGAGTGCTCCAGCCGCAGAGTCGTTTCCCGGATATACAGGAACTCCTCCCGGTTTGGGTCCCATACCTGTCGTGCAGGAATTTTCAGTACCAGCATTTCTCTTTCCTCCCTGGGGTGTTAAATAGGCGCCCTCCGTGGGCGTCAGGTTTCGTACTTACAGGTTTCCATCTGCGCGGGCTGCATCAAGCACGGGCTTTGCAGCGTCCACAATGCTCAGGCCCGGCTGTGCGGACTGGGCAGCAGCGGCCTTTTTCTCCAGATCCTGGGGGATCACGTTGTTGAAGAACTCGGTAGCGGCCTCGGTGCTGGTCAGCATTTCCATATACAGGTCGCTGTAGGCCTGCGTGGCCAGGAAATCCTCCAGCACTGCCTGGTTCTTGATGAACTTACGACCGTCCGGGCTCAGCACACCGTAGCTCTTGCAGATCACTTTCTTAAAGAGCTTGGTCATCTCGGTCTGGTTCTGGGCGTTCACGATCCGCTCGATCATTTCCTTAAAGCCGCCCTCGGTGGAAAGCTGCATCTCCATCAGCTCGGCTGCCGTCAGGTTGAAGTAATAGTCCTCCACGCGCTTGGTACCGCCAAAGTCGGTGGTCTCCATCGTTTTCTTGTACATAGCTTCTTCTCCTTTTTGTTTCGATAAGAGGTTTACTCGGCTGCCTCGCTGGTGGTGATCAGCTGGATCAGCTCGTCCGGGGTGGGCAGGGTGGCGTCAGCGGTCTCGCTGCCCCAGAGCTTGTCCTCGATGGCCTTCACGGTCTTCTCCTTCAGCTTGGAGCAGTCGATCTCCATGTGGGAGCTGGGACGGTGGCCGGTCACGTTCACGGGGCTTGCGCTGCACTCCCAGCTGAAAGTAATGGCATCCGGGCTGTCGTTGATGGTGGCATAGCTCTTCTCAGAGGGAGAAGCAGTGCTGTTCCATGCCACGTGGATCTTCTGACCAACCTCGTCGGTCACATCGTTGCCCTTGGTGGTCACCCAGCTGAAACCGAATGCCTTGCGCTTCTGCTGGCCGATGGTCACACCGGCTGCCACGTGGGCAGAACCATCGCAGGGCTCCCACTCATCGGGGTAGGTGTATGCTTCAATGGTAAAGCCGTACTCCTCTGCGCTGCGCAGGCTGGCGTACTTGATGTCATCGGCGTAAAGCTTGGTCTCCTCTGCGCCGGAGGGGCTCTCGGTCACGGCGGTCAGGCCGTTCCAGACCACGCCATTGTCATAAGAGCCCTGGTCGTTCATGGGGTAGAGCACACCCATCTTGGTGCCCATCTCGTAAAACTTCTCACCAACGGCGTCCCAAATCAGTCTTTTCGGCATAGTGTTCCTCCTTTATTGGTAAATGGTAAAAGTGGTGTGGTACAAATTGTCCGAAACAAAAGAGCGGTCGTAGGCGCATTTCGGCAATACGCTTACGGCCGCTTTCAGTTTCGAGTCCGGGTCGGAGTCGATCACCGTCACCGTGTAAAACAGGTGCTGTGCATAAACTCCGTTGTTTGCGTGGCGGTTCTGCCTCCGGCTCTCGCTGTACACGATACAGGGGTATTTCAGCTTGTAACCGGCAGGCGGCTGGAAATAGAGGTTCTCTTTCCCGGTCGCCTCCTGCAGCACTTCACGCAGTTTCGTGTCAAGGTTCCGGCGTGTTTCCATTCCAGAGCCCTCCCAACGTCAACACCAGTCGGGGCAGCTGCACCTTCACAGCGCTCACTTTCCACCGCTGGCCCATGAATGTTGCATACCGCAGGTTATAGAGGTTCGCCGATGCAAATGGGTCGGCCACTACACTCAGCTGGTTTCCAAGCTGGATGTCTTCGTTGACCTGGTCGCTCCCCTGCATCTGCCGCCCAAACTCCAGCACGTCGCCGTAATAGCTCCGCTCTACGATTCGCTCTGCAAATACGCTGGGGGCCGATTCGTCCGTGTCCTCCGCAAACCCGATCTTCCCGCTCCATTTCATCGGTTTGTTCCTCCATTTTGATTAGTTGACGCTAACCACTGGGCCAACCAAATCAGCCCTCGCCTGCCACAGCCGTGCAGGTGGTGGCAGTGGTGCCGTCGGTCACGACCACACCGGCTGCCAGCAGAGCAATGGGCAGGTAGGTCTTATCGGCAGCCACAACCAGCAGTCGGCCCAGCTTAAAGGCCTTCTCCACGTCCGCTTTCTTGGCTTTGGTCTTGTGTGCCTCGTCCTCATACAGGGCCTTGTCGGTGTGCAGGTAGGCAACGTAGTTTGCCACGTGCAGGTCATAGCCGGTCTCGTACATTTTCTTCAGCATTTCTGGTTCTCCTTTCCGTCATCAGGCCGCAAACTCCACGGCAATGGCACTGTAGGGGGTGGTCAGTGCGCCGGAGCAGCGGGTCTCGATCAGGTACTTCATGGCGTTGAAGTCGATGTCGAAATCGTCGAACATGCTCACAGCGCCGCCCTTGTCGGCACCCACGGTGTAGTCAGCCAGGTTCACGATCAGGCAGGCCAGGTCGCCGCCCTTGGCGCCTTTCATACCCTCCATGCGGGGCACGGTCACGATCTTTGCCACGCGCAGCTTCCGGGCCAGTGCAGCCTCGTCTGCATACAGCGGGTGGCCGATGGTGTCCTCCAGCAGCAGCATCTCGGTCAGGGCGTCCTCGCTCATAAAGGCAGTGGGGGTGCCGCTGCCCTTGTATTCCTTGCGGGAGCGGAGCACGGCCTTGATCAGCTCCTTATACTTCTCCTCCACGGTCTTGCCGGTGGCGGGCACCTGGGTCTTGATGGTAAACAGATCCTGGTCGTTGTAGATGGGGCGGATGCAGTTCTCGTCGATCTTGTCCTCGCTGGCAGCGGGGCGGCCGTCGCCAAACAGGATGGCCAGTGCGATCTCCTCGTTCAGCTTGGCACGCATCTCCTGCTTCAGCCATGCCACCACGTCAAAGCTGGTAATGTCGATCACGTCGTCGCGATCCATCTTCTGCTTCTTGTACACGGTGGTGGGGCTGGTGGAGCGGCGCAGCAGGCCAAACACCTGCTCCTTCTTAAAGTTGCCCTTGATGTAACCCTTGGCCTGGGCATCATCCTCGGTCAGGTCGGCAAACTGGCTCTTGAAGCGGCTGAAGGGGATGTGGTGTACGCCGCCCATCACGACGCCCACCCAGGTCTGGTCCCGGTCAATGATCTTGGGCGGGGTGTCCAGCACATGGTCCTCGGGGAACAGCCACTCCACATTGTCGATGCTGTGGGCCAGCTCGTCCGCATCCATGGCATCCTCAAAGGCCTGCTTCATGGTGCCGTGGCTCTTTGCCGTCTTCACGATGCCGTTGATCTCGTCGATGCTGTGCTTCAGCACGGTCTCGTGGGTGTCCTTATCAAAAACATTCTGCTTCACGGTATCATCCTCCTCACCGTCGTCTTCGCTGCCGTCCGCTTCCTTAATGGCCATGCCAACAAGTGCGTGGCAGCACTCCTGCTGTTCAGGGGTCATACTCTCGTACACCTCTTTCAGCGTCTTGCCGTCGTTCTGCTTTTCGTCCGCCATTTTGGCTTCCTCCTGTTTGTGTTCGCCGCCCTCGGCGCTGTGCTCCAGCTCCTCCAGCGGGTTGCCATTCGGGTCCATGCCGTGGGTCAGGCTCAGGCCCGGATCGTTGTAGATAAACGCTTCGCCGCCCTCGTAGTCCTCATCGGCGCTGTGTTTGATCACCTCGTCGATCAGGGCTCCGGGGTTGCAGCCCGCCAGCACCAGGCTCACCTCACGGATAAAGCCATGCTTTACGGTCTTGCCCACCTTCTGCAGGCCGTTAGCAAAAATGGAAAACGCGTTCAGGTCGCCGCTTTCCACGCACTTTCGGGCCGTCCGGCCGGTGTCCGTGTCGTTGAACTTGGCGTAGCAATACACGCCGCCGGGGCGGTTTTCCAGAAGACAGTGGCCGATCACGTTTCCAATGTCGCTGTGGTCGTGGTTGTACACCATCGGCACCACGCGGCCGTCGCACTCTTTGAATGCGTCCTGCGCAATGGTCAGCCCGTCGTAGCAGCGGGTGTTCGCTTTGGTCGCCCAGCCGCTGCAATCGTAGTCGAATTTAGCCATTTTGATTTGCAAAGCTCCTTTCTACGGCCTCTTTCCCATTCACGATGGTCTGGTTCTGGGCCGCAATTTCTTCTTTGGAGGCCGAAATGTTCGAGTTTCGCAGCTCGTCCGCCTTCGGGTCCTTCGAGGGTTTCATCCCGATCACCTGTCGGAACTCGTTGCTCGTCATGATCTCGTTGCGGGTAAACTTGTCGGCCATCTCCGCCACCATGGAAACAGGTGCCAGCTTGAACGGGTCGCGGAAGAACAGGATGCTCTCCCGGTCCTCTTCCCTCTGTTCTTTGGTCAGAAACTTTCGTCTCATCTCGTCCACGGCAGCCGCCACCAAAGGCTCGATGGTACGATTTTCGTAGTTGGTCATCACCTTGTCGTCCGCAGTACCGTTCATAATCTCCGGCGTGATTCCCAACTGACTGTGTGCCATGTTCGTCAGGTATTCCACGCTTTTCAGAAGGTTGTTTTCGAGCGAGCGATTCAACTGCGTAATGTGTTCCGTGCCATCAGTGTAGGCGATGCCGTATTTCGAGCCTGCCAGCTGGTCCTCCACTTCCTTGCGGCGCTGCAAAGCCTGCTGTTTCCGGGCCTCGCTCTTCACCACATAGGGCAGCTGGATGATCAGGTCCAGCTTGCCGCTGCCCACCTGTTCGTCGATGATATCCATCAGGTTCAGCTTGCGGATGAGCCGCTGGATGGTGCCGTTGGGCTCGTTCATCACGGCGTAGAACGGATTCTCGATCAGGGCTACCCGGCTTTTCGGCAGGGTGAGCTCTTCCCGCTGGCCCGTTCGGTCGTTGTACAGTTCCAGCCGCACATCGTCCGGGTACCATTCCTTCACCTTACCAACCCGCATGGATTCGATGCTTTCCTCGCCTGTCCGCACATCCACATCCACGTCCACGGGCACCAGCGCGATCACGCCCTCGTCAAGCACCGAGAGGAACATGTCATACCGCAGTGCCCGTCCAGTCTGGTCTTTGTTGGCTGAGAGGTTCAGGCAAGAATTAAGGCCCGAATCAACGGTTTCGCTGTAGCGTCCGTTTTCATCGAGCCTTACGTGATTGATGGCGATGCTGGCCGCATCCATCGCAATGCGGCTGAGAATGGCGGTCAGGATGGTGCGGTCATTCCCGCGGTTCAGTCGCACCCGGTCGGGCCGGTAACCGTATCCGCCATAATAGTTTTTCCCGGGAGGGTCCCGGTTCAAAAATGCATTCCAGGCGTGTCGCAGTCTGGAGCCAAAGGTCTGTGATGCCATTTTGAATTTCCTCCAGATCAGGACTTCTTTACAGCCGAAGCCATTGCGGCCGTTACAACGGCTTTTTTCAAAGTATCACTCCCAGTCGCATTTACGGCAG
>ULRP01038609.1_pt1 | contig 15144 bp, 10 predicted proteins | sample 1955521 | NCBI WGS metagenome assembly ULRP01 (sample SAMEA4835685, study PRJEB28245) | human gut metagenome | biome: gut microbiome; material: fecal sample | place: Denmark | collected 2008
GTTTATGGGGCCGCTTGAAATAAGCAAGCCGTGGGACAATAACGGCGTTGGCGGCGCCCGTAAATTTCTTGACAGAGTTTGGAGGCTTTATCAAGAAAAACCTATCAAAGATGAAGCTAATGCCAGCCTGAAAGCGGTATACAATCAAACAGTTAAAAAGGTGACAGAAGATTTTACGTCGCTTAACTTTAACACGGCGATTGCGCAGATGATGATTTATCTTAACGCTGCCAGCAAGGCCGAGTTTTTGCCTCGCGAATACGCCGAGGGGTTTATTAAGCTGTTAAACCCAATTTGCCCATTTATTACCGAAGAAATTTGGCAAAATTTGGGGCATAAAAAAACAATAGCTTATGAGCCATGGCCAACGTATGATAAAAACGCACTTGTTACTGACGAGGTTGAAATGCCCGTTCAAATCAATGGCAAAGTGCGCGGCCGTATAGTAATTTCAAAAACCGCCACGCAAGATGAGGTAATTGACATCGCCAAACAAAACGCCGACATTTCAAAATCTTTAAACGGCGCCGCAATTAAAAAGGTCATCTACGTCCCAACCCGCATACTAAACATCATAATATGAAGTTAAAAGTTGAAAGTACTCATAACGAGTACTTTTTTATTTTAGAATTTTTGCATCCGCGCAAGCGAACAATTCTTGCCTTATCCTTTCTCTCCAAACAACTTTACAGGCTGGCGAGCGCGCGACTCCATACGCGGGTTTACAATAACATCAAAATTTTTGCGCCGCGAAAACTTAGCAAACAAAAATATTAAGGCCGTTAAATCTATCAAACAAAACAAAACTATAATATAAAAGACCATCCCCCCTCCTTACCTTCTTTCGTGATGGTCTTTTGTTTTATTTCGCGTTTTTTTGCAATTAAATCTTAACAATAAAAAACTGACAAGTCTAATAAAAAATTTGTCGGTTTTGCGCATAAATGCAATTTTTATCAACTTTTTTACAATTTACTGCTCAAAATTGCAGTTTTTAAAAATTGCACTTTTTATATTTTTCCCTATTTCTTAATTTTATTACGCTTTTTATTTTCAAGTTTTTAACACACATTTTAAAACTTGTTAAGAACCCGAATTTATGCTTTTACCTAATCAATATTAATAATCTTATCAATGCCAAGTTCTAACAAAAGAGATTTATCAACAATCTTGCTTATCTCATAATCAGTGCGCACCTTGCTAAGCACTTTTAGTTTTTCTTTATTTCGCACAATCGCATTTTTTGTATTTTCGTCAAGGCTAAACCCAAGCGCGCCCGCCAGTCTTATTGCCCTTAAAATGCGTTCAGAGTCTTCACATAATCTAGCGTTAGGATCGCCTATTATGCAAATTTTATGCGTTTTTAAGTCATTTTTTGCATTTTGCGGGTCAAAAATGCGATTTTTAAGAATATTTAAATATAGTGCGTTAACGGTAAAATCGCGCCGCATACTATCCATTTTTATCGTGTCAACAAATTCAACCTTAATTGGAGTATGACTTCCATCACACTTATATTTTTCTTTTCTAAATGTGGCGTGCTCGAAACTAAGCACTTTGCCATCTTCATTTTTTATAGTTAATTTACACACACCCATTTTGCTTGATAAACAAATGTAGTTAAACCCACATTCACGCGCGCACTCTTCAACCTGGTTTAATTTAAGTCGCGAACACAAATCAATATCCCCCGCAGGCCTACCAAGCAGCGCGTCGCGCACAAACCCACCAACAATGTAAAGCGTCGCGCCTCTTTTCTCAAACGCCCGCGCAAGCCGATAAAGGTTTTTGTCAAATTCAAATTTCATAAATTTAATATATCATATCTACGCTAATCTTGCAAATATTTAACTGTCATAATTTTTCGTTATTTATTCACCGTTTACCTCAATGTTTGGAATATCAAAAACATTATCAACATACAACTTTTCATTGCTAAATTCATATTCAGTAGGCAAATTGTGGTCAGTATTCGCCAAAACCACCACCCCAGTTACGGGTGCGTAAGTATTCGTGCGTATTTTTTTTGTAGCAACAAGATTTCCCTCTTGCCAATACTCCAAAAAGCCCTCGCTTTTTAGCCCCTTTTTAGGGTAATGCAGATAATACGATTTTTCTATCTGTGTATTTTCAAGTTCAGCCACATCTTTTGCGTTAACAAACTTGTCAGGCAGCGGCGCTATTTCACCAACAACTTCACTTTTCCTTACTATTTTATAGGGATTATTAACGCCAAAAACATTAACGCGACACTTATCCCCATCGCATTTTGTTGCAAACATAACGGGGTGCCCCGTGTTATTACGAATTTTTAAGTCGCTTGAACCAAAATTAACCATCGCATCAAAAGACGGCGCAACATAACCAACTTTAAGGCTGTGCTGATTTACCTCAATAATATCAAGCCCAGCAACCAGCGCCGCATTATAAAGGGTTGTGCTGGCCTGACAAACTCCCCCGCCATTACCCTCAACAAAATTACCATTCGTGATTATCTTCGCACTTTTATAGCCATTATCAGGAGTGCGCCGCCCTGTAGTCTCATTAAAACTTAAAACCTCGCCAGCGCCCAAAACCAAGCCATCAAATTTACTAAGCGCCAACTCGATGTTCGATTTTCTTCCCGCCGTGCTTGACGCGTATGTGGTGTAAAATCCGCCGCGCAGGTTCGTGCAACCGATTAATTCGGCGTCCTCAATCAATGGTTGAGTTACAATTTTACATGTATTAAATTTTACGCATTTTTGCGACAAATTGTAAAAAATATTTAAAATTTGCGCATTTTTATCAAGTTGCACGCCTTGTTTTGCGTTTTTTAGAAAACACGTGCCACTGTTATTTTGCGTTACAAGCGCCGCGTTTTGCGCCTCTATTTTAAACACATTATCAATCAGCGCTAAAAAATTGTCAAAATTTTTAAAAACAAATTTAAGGGCATATCCGGGAAGTATTAATCTCCGAGTACACTCACCTAAAAAGGCGGCTAATTTATCTATATTAACCCCATTTTCATCACAAATATATTTACTAGCCTCTTTACGCACACTAAGAGTAAAGTCAATAGTTTTGTTTTCGTCCTCACACATAACGCGCACATTAAAACCATTATCAACGGCGCATACCACACTATCGTTTAACAAACTTTTATCTTTATTTATGGCTCTGTTAGTTTTATTAAAACTACTTAAATGTGTTTTATTATCGCTTTCTTGCCTAATATAGAAACTATCAAAATTCGCAATCACTTGATTATGTAAAAAGCAACTAAATTGTAAAAAATACGCAAAACTAACAAAAAAAACACAAAAAAGTGCTAAAAAATGAAGTGAATTGCCATTTTTATAAATAAATTGTTTCATAATCCTAGTGTCTTAAAAGCGCTTAAATTTATGCATTTTACCGTTTTTTGTTTGCGTCTGTATAATTTGATTATATTTTTTACAACCTAAAAGCAAGGAGAATATTATGACAAAAAAACTTAAAATTATTGCGGCGGTTGTTGTTGTATGCCTTATCGTCAATTTTTGCGTACTGTTTTATGGATGTTCAACCTCAAACAAACAGAGTTTACCCGAAGGCGTGTCAATAAACAATGGCGAGCCACAAATTCGCGTCTTTAACACCTCAACCAACAAAACGAAAGAAATGGATCTTGAAGACTACGTTGCTGGAGTGGTCGCCGGCGAAGTCTATAACACGTGGGATGATGAAGCGCTTAAAACTCAATGCGTTTTGTCTCGCACGTTCGCGCTTAAATACGCCAAAGACAACCCTGAAAGTTATCACGAAAGGGGAATTCCAACAAGCATAGCTGACGCGCAAAGTTATGACGAAGACACTGTTAATGACAAAATTAAAAACGCGGTTAAAGCCACCAAAGGTCAAGTTATAACGTATAATAATGAGCTGATTGATGCCTACTTTCACAGCAACAGCGGCGGCGAAACAACCTCAACCAAAATCGGCTTTTCTCACCGAGACAGTGAACCCGCCTACATAAAACCAACCACCAGCCCTGAAACGGCCAGCAACAGCAAAAACTATTCGTGGAGTTACACCTTCTCAAAGGGCGAGGTTTTATCCGCGCTTAGCAAAATGGGCGTAACTGTCGCAACCTTGTCGTCAGCGGCGCTTGGCGAACAGTCAACTGGCGGCTTTTATGCTACCATTATGTTAGGCGGCAAAGAGGTTTCTGCTAACACTCTTAGAAAAAATCTAGGCACAACCAAGATGAAATCAACAAAACTAACCAGCGTTAAAATCAGCGGCAACAACGTGATTTTGTCAGGGCTTGGATATGGTCACGGGGTGGGCGTAAGCCAATGGGGCGCGCAAATTCTTGCAAGCCAAGGTAAAACGTACACAGAAATTTTAAACCACTATTTTAACGGCATAAAAATTAAAACTGTTTCATAAATTTTTTAATACTGCTATTGTTCGTTTACGTTTACATTTATAGACAAACAGCGTAAAATCTTTATATAAAGCTGTTACTTATTAATTATTTTTGATAATTAAGAAGCAAATTTTTATCAACATAAAAACACGCTCAAATAGAGCGCGTTTTGTTTATTTTTTTGGTTTTAATAAATATTTTTACATTTTTAATGCTTTTCTGTGTCAGTTTTGCAGTTTTTAAAAACAACTTTGTAAACGTTTTTAAAGTTATCCATTACCTTAACCATCTGCGAAACGTCACCCGTTTCAAGTAGTAATATTTCGTTAGCTTGCGCCAAGCATACTATATGTTTGCGTTCTCTTTGTGGCACTTTTTTGTCGGTTAAAAATCTATTGATTTTTTTATGCCCAGCACTTCCAATTTTTTGAAAGACGTCTCCATCTCGCACAAACCGTAAAACAAGTTTACTCTCGTCACAATTTGAAATATCAATTAATTTATAATCATCGGCTTTAACATTATCAGTGGCCGTCGCCTTTATAATGCTAACTGCAACGTACCCAAACCTAAAATCTCCAACCTTAAATTTAATCTCATCTCTACTTAGCATTCCACTAAAATTATATTTACTATCATTTGCTTTAAAAATGCTAATTTCATTTTCATCGTTTACGGCCACAATTTTATGCGGAAGATTAATCTTTTTGCCACAATCTTTATCCAAAAGCGCGGCGATTTTTTCAATATGGCCTTTTGAAAAATCTTTTGCCAAACCACAAAGATTTAAAGCATAAATGATAGTTCGGTTTTTAATGACTTTGTGGTAATTTTTAAGCATTTTGTCAATTTTTAGCGTTTTTTTGCCATTTTTTACAAGTTCTTTGGGTAAAATTGCGTTAAAATAATCTTCATCCTCAGCAAGCGTTTGGCCAAATCTAACCAGATTAGCTGCCGCTTTCTTATTGATTTTTTCAAGTTCGGGCAACACTTTTTGCCTTATTGCGTTGCGACTATAACGCGTATCTTTGTTAGTTTCGTCCTCAACATAATTAAGATTATTTTCTTGTGCATAACGCAAAATATCATCTCTCGTCCAAGATAAAAGCGGACGACGAATTAAATCAGTTTCTGTTATTCCAATTGCCCCATTAGCGCCTGCCCCGCGCGTTAGGTTTAAAAGGATGGTCTCTGCGCAATCATTTAAATGGTGCGCCAAAACAATTTTTCCATTGTATTTAAAAGCAACTTCATTCAAGCACTGATATCTAAGCTCGCGCGCGGCCTCTTCAAGCGATAATTTACCTTCTTTTTGCTTTTTTAAGCAATCAACACTAAAAACTTTTAAGTCGACATTATTTTTTTGAGCAAGACTACGAACAAACTGCTCATCGTCATCACTTGCCTTACCCCTTAAATTATGATTTACGTGAACCGCAATTAATTTAAAAGACTGTTTTTTTTGTTGTTTTAAAAGCAAATCAAACAATACAACACTGTCTACCCCGCCCGATAAACCTAAAACAAGTGTATCACCATCGCTAATATTTAGTTGAATTTCTTTAATTTTCATACGTTAAGTATACCACACAAAAGGCAAATTTGCAACAGCGAATTTAAAAGAAATAAACACAATGTATAAATTAGATTATTAATTATTAACATCTTCAACATGCTTTTGTTGAAAGATTTTATCAAATATTTAATTTATAACAAATTGTAAAAAACGCAAAATTAACATAAACTTTTAACAATTCGCCAAAAATTTTTAATAATTTGTGACTTTACATACTAAACACGTCATATCATCAAGCACCGTTGTCTGGCGCTTGGCCTCATCTAAGATAAGGTCGGCCATAATCTGCGCGTTTAAAATTTTATTAGTTGAAAGCATCTCTATCATTGTTTCTTCACCAATAGAATCAACCACGCCATCGCTACATAAAATAACCAAATCACCAGTTGTAAGATAGGTTGTGTTAACCGTAGGGCTAACCGATTCAACAATACCAAGCGGAAGACTTTCAGGCCGAACCACCTCTACCTTATCCTTTCGTTTAATAAAACTTACCGCGCTTGCAAGCTTGATAAAATCACCGCGCCCCGAGTTGGCGTCAAACTCAAATAAATCAAGCGTTGAAAAATTATCGTTTTTATATGGTATAAGCAGGCCGTTAATATTACTGATTGCTATCTCTTTGCTTGCACCGATGGACAGATATGACAGGATTAAATCTAAACATAAGTTGCTTTTTTCATTGGCATTATCTCCATTGCCCATCCCGTCAGCAATCGCCAGTATTGTTTTTGAATTTTCAATCTTTTGGTAAAGGTAATTATCCCCATTTTTATTTAACTTGCTAAACGTACTGACGCCAAAAAACAAGTTATAAATCGGCGCCTTAACAAGCGTTAAAACTGACCACCCGCAAACGCCCGAATCCGCGATATTTTCTGTTATAAATCGCTGTTTAAATATGTTTGAAATAATTTGAATGAATCTTAAATCAGCCTTATCGATCGTGCGGATAACAAGCATTATTTTAGCGTTTTTATTTTGGTTTGTATCAAGAACTAAAACCTCACCAACCACTAAATTATTGATATTAAATTCGGCAATTATTTGGTCAGCATTTATCTTTTCACTGATTTTAAACCCATACATTTTTTTTGACATATCAACAAGGCACGACGAAAACTGTTTACAATTTTCGCTAAGTGCACAAAGCGATTTATTTTGCTCGCTAAATTTTTTGTTAAGCGCATTAAACTCTTTCACACTACCATTTATTTGGCTTAAAATTTGTGACAAAAACGGGCACAAATGATTAAAACTGCTTGGCAAATTGGTTTTTGTAATCTCATTTTTAAGCGCAATATTTACACAATCAGCAAAGTCGCTTTCAAGCACCTCGCGATTTTTACACGCCAACCCGCACGCCTCACAGTGCTTACTTAAAATATTTTTAGATAAAAACTCCCCCAACTTTTCTTGCGGCATTTGATTAAGTAAATTTGATTTATACACCTTTTGCATATCATCAAACACATTGCTCATTTTAATAAGTTTATTAGATAAATTGTAAAAAGATTGATTAATATAGTAGTTTTTTACAATACTCTCACCTGATTTTAAAAAATATGCTTTCATTATATCAAGTTTTGGAATTAAGCAAAACGCAACAGAAGGAACTAAAACGCTTAATAAATTAACGTAAGTGTAATCAAGATACGCGTTAAGCGCACAACCCATAACAAGGTCACTAAACAACACTGCAACGGCCTCAATTATTTTATTTTGTTCAGCAAAAAAGCAAGCAACCATCGTCCATACAAAAATTATTGCAAAAGGCAAAACCGAATTAGTGCTTACCGATAAAGATAGTGCTATTAAACTTGAAAGCGCACAAACGTCTATCATTTTAAGCACGCGTGAAAATACTAAAATCGCAAAAACGGCTAACGGGTAGATTAAAAACAGCGAATTTATGTGAATTTTTGATATACCAATAAAGATTGCAACAAATATACATGCAAAACTGAGCTTTTCGTCAAAACTGAAATAACCGTTTAATTTTTTCAACTTTATCGCATTTATAGCAATAGGAAAAACAAACATAAACAGATTGCTTGCTATTATTGAAATACACGCCGAGATAATAAGCGTTTTGTTAGATAAACTTAAATATATTACCCCAAGTTGACTTAGGTTACAAAAAATATACATCAAAACAGTTTTGGCTTTTTTAAACTTTGAACAGATCTTAAAAAGCACAACGCAAGAAACAAGGTTTAATGCAATTATAGCATTTGCAAGCGTTAATCCACGAAGCAAAATTGCTGGTAAGATACTAACAATTATTAAACAAATGTTAATACCCGCGCCTGCTAAACTAAAAACAAGTGGATACATAAATGGATTAATTTGCGGCGATAAGTATGAAAAGCCACTGAAAAAAACGCAAAACAATACTAAAACAATGATAATTTTATCACTTTTTTTCATTTTCTGTTTAAAACCCATAAAATATTCCCTTTTATACTTATCAAAAAAATTTTTTATTTTATTTTTTGCGCAGTTGCAGATTTAGGAAACTAAACAAAATAATTTAATATGATAATTATATATATATTATATTATAATATAGTTATATTTATCTTTATTTTAAAGCATCAAAAAACGCAAAATAGGGTTAGATATTTAAAAATTACGTGAAATTTTGAAAAAATTTTGTAAAATTGCGTTTTTTGTTAATCTATTATAAATAAAGATTTAAATTATAGCGAATTAGATTTATTTTTAATTTTGAATAAGTTTGTCAAAATTTAAAACCTTTTGTAATTTTTGCGTTACTTTCACCAGATTGGTGACAAATCGACGGGTACTGCGCGGTGAAAGTTGAAGATGTAAAATTTAAAGGTGAAAATGCAAAGTTTAAAGTTGAAAGTTTAAAGTTTAGAGTTGAAATGCGAATAGTGAGTAAAGTTGAAAGTTTAAAGTTGAAATGCGGCTGTTATTGCCACGTAACTGCGTTCCTCGCAATGACAATTAGCAGTAGGTTATTTTAGTAACGACGACAGCAAGCGTAAATATATTTACAACGAACACTGGCCGTAATGAATTTTTTTTACACGCGCTAGCGTGCTCGCCAAGGATTTTGGTACAAAATACGCAGGCGAAGAGGAGCAATCAAACGATAAAAAAGCCCACCGCCTACGTTAGTAGGAGTGGGCATAAGCTGAGTTTGAATTGCGACGAGGTGGTGAGTGTAAATGTATTTACGCGGGTTGCACAAAAGTTAAAGTTCAATTCAAACAATAAAAACTATACTTTAAGTAAAATACAAAAAAATTTATGTTATACCAATACCAACTATCATAGATTATTTTCTTTTTTTTAAGTTGCCTTATTAACCCCTCTGTCACTACGTGACCATCCTCCCCCAAGGGGGCGGAGGCCGTATTTAAACTTTCAACTTTACACTTTAAACTTTAAAAAAGTTGTCTTCTAAGGCGATTAAGATTTTGCTATAAAAAAGTAGGTAAAAGGGCTTTATTTCTTCTATGACCAAGGTGAGTAGGAGGTTGATATTTTTAAGGCTAAGTGTATTTATATAACTAATTACTTATTTATATATATATTTTTTTAGTTTCTTTCTAAATTTCGCTATTTTATAATTGCGCGGGTGCGTGCGGGCGCTTATTATTACTTTTTAAAAATTTTTAAGTAGTGGTAGTATTAGTAGGCGCTGTTAATATGTTAAAAAGTCAAAAAAAACTAGGAAAAACCTAGTGGAGCGCTGTTAATAATAAGAGTTAAATTTTCTACAATTATTACCAAATTTGTCAAAAACGTGTTAAAAACTTCTTTAATATGACAAAAAGTTTTCAAAAAAATTTTTAAGCACCTTGTTTAGTTTTGCTTTTTAATTTTTTTTGTGATAATATAAGTTCGGTGGATTAGTTATTAATAATTTTAAAGGATAATTGTTGAAAAAACTTATTTAGAAAAAAGCCGATAATTCTATTAATTATTACTTTTTTAAGGAAACAAAATGAGTAAAAAACCCGAAAAAAAAATTAAAACGAATAAAAAGTTTAAGTACCTGTCGTATTTAAAAAAATATAAAAAGCTCTGTTTTTGGGGGCCGTTTTTTAAAGCCGTTGAGGCGCTTACTGAGGTCATTATTCCCTTTATGATGGCCTTTATTATTGATGAGTATATCGCAAGTGGAAATAAAAAAATGATATGGACAATGTCTGCTGTGATAATCGGTTTGAATGTGATTGGCATTATCTGCGCTTGCCTTGGCCAAAAGTTCGCCTCCGTTACAAGTGAGTCAGTGGGGCGCGATATGAGAGATGATATTTTTACCCATATTTCAACTTTTTCACACGCCGAACTTGATAAATACTCTACTACCGCGCTTTTAAACCGCACCATTTTTGACGTCTATCACCTTCAAGAAGGCACAAGTATGATTTTAAGAGTTGTTATGCGCGCGCCTTTCTTGTTTGTTGGCTCTACCATTATGGCAATGATTGTTGATATTAAACTTTCACTTATATTTTTAGTGGTTGTTCCCCTTTTACTTGGAATAATTTTTGCGGTTATGAAAAAACTTGAACCCTTACTTGTTGAAAGTAAAGCCCGCGTTGATAAAACCAGTAAGGTCACCCGCGAAAACTTGTCAGGTGTACGCGTTGTGCGCGCTTTTAATAAACAACTCTATGAAGAAGAACGCTTTAAAAACACAAATGGCGCCTTGACTGAAATTCAACTTAAAGAAGGCCGCCTTTCTGCCCTCCTGCAGCCCCTGATTTTTATGATTGTCCAGATTTCTATCATCATTTTAATCTATGCAGGTGCTTTTCAAATTAACACAGGTTCGGGTATGACCCAAGGTCACCTTATCGCTTTTATTAACTATTTTGCCCAGATTAGTATGGCACTTATCTTGATAGCAAGGCTTATTACCATGTTTACACGTATGAAAACAAGCGCCACGCGTATCGAAGAAATTATGCAAACCGAAAACTCAATTATTGACCCAACAAACCCCGTTAAAATCGACGAAAATACCTTTAACGCCAGCGTAGATTTTGAGAGTGTTAGTTTTAGTTATTTAAACAATACTGAGTTTTTAGAAGACTTTAACCTAAACGTCCCAGAGGGCGCCACCATCGGTATTATCGGCGGCACGGGCAGCGGAAAGTCTACTATTGTTAACTTAATTGAACGCTTTTATGACCCCAAAAAAGGTAAAGTCAAAATCGGCGGTGTTGATATAAAAAAATATAAGGTTGAAGATATTCGAAATATTATTGGTATCGTGCCCCAAAACCCCACCCTTTTTGAAGGTACAATCAGGTCAAATATGCAATGGCGAAAAGAAAACGCAACTGACTCAGAGATAATTATTGCGCTTAAAATTGCGCAAGCATATGACTTTGTTGCTGCTTACCCAGACGGCCTTGACCATAAGGTAAATCGCGGCGGCACCAACTTTTCAGGCGGCCAAAGACAAAGGCTTACCATCGCCCGCGCCCTTGTAGGAAAACCTAAAATTTTAATACTTGATGACAGTTCGTCTGCCCTTGATTTTGCAACTGACGCAAAACTAAGGCAGGCAATAACGCGAAGTTTCCCGCGCCTTACTACTTTTATCGTAAGCCAACGCACAAACTCGCTTAAAGCGGCGGACAAAATCGTTGTGCTTGACGCGGGCAAAGTGGTAGGTATTGGCACACATAAAGAACTGATGGAGTCTTGCCCTGTTTACCTTGAAATCCACAGGTCACAAAACCAAAGGAGGGCAAGCAATGGCTAGACTATCTTTAAGTCAAGAGCGCGACAGACTTAGTAAAGAGAGCCGCGCTAAGTATCTTTCAAAAAAAGCCAACTTCTCTACATTTAGAAAAGTTTGGCATTATGCTGCGCCTAACCGCGGGTATATGTATCTAACCTTTATTTTTGACCTTTTAAACAGCCTTGCAGAGCTTCTTATCCCAATTTTTATGGGATATGCCATAAACTGTGCTGTCGGGGCAGGACGGGTCGATTTTAACGGTTTAACGATAAATGTTTTGATTATGTTGGGGCTTGTTTTAGTGGCTGCGCTGTTTAACTGGTTGGGGTCGCTTACCATTAACGCCTTTGCGTATAAGGCAAGTTATACTTTTAGGGATTTGTTTTTTAAAAAAATTAATAGTGTTCCGCTTAATTTTATTGACACTAACTCTCATGGCGACCTTTTAAGCCGAATGGTTAACGATATTGACCTAATTTGCGACGGCTTTTTGGAGTCTATCGCGTCACTTATAAGTGGTATGATGACCATAATCGGCACCATTATTGCCATGTACCTGTTAAACGTTAAAATGGCAACGATTATTCTTGTTTTAACGCCGATGAGTATATTTATCGCGTGGTACATTGTTGCTAAAAGTAAAAAATATTTTAAAATGGAAGTTCAAACACAGGGAGAGTTATCGGGATTTTTAGAAGAATATATCGGTGGCGAGCGCGTTGTTAAAGCTTTTTCAAGAGAACAGAAAAGTGTTGACGATTTTAAAAAAATCAACCAAAAATACTATAAAATCGGCGAAAAAAGTCAGTTTTATGGCAACCTTACTAACCCAACTACTCGCTTTATTAATGGTATTGTGTATGGCGTTGTTGGACTTGTGGGCGCGCTGTTAGTTTTGTCAGGCGAGCCAGCGTTTACAATAGGCACGATTTCAAGTTTTTTAACCTTTGCTAACAGCTTTGGGCGTCCGTTTAACGAAATATCAAGCGAAATAAGTGATATTCAAACCGCCTTTGCTGCCGCTGCGCGTGTGTTTAGTGTTCTTGATGAAGAAGACGAACCAAGCGACGAAAACCTGCCTGAATTGCTTGACTGTACGGGCGAAATTGAAATCAAAAACGTATATTTTAGTTACTTGCCTAAGGTTAAACTGATTGAAAACTTTAACGTCAACGTCCATGCGGGTCAAAAAATAGCCATCGTTGGGCCAACGGGATGCGGAAAAACCACAATGATTAATCTTTTGATGCGCTTTTATGACATTAATTCGGGCGAAATAATTGTGTCGGGCAAAAATATTCACGACGTAACGCGAAGCAGCCTGCGATCTAAGTTTGGTATGGTGCTGCAAGACACGTGGCTGTTTGAAGACACGATTGCAAATAATATCGCTTATGGCAACCCGAACGCGCCGATGGAAGAGATTGTAGAAGCGGCCAAACTTGCGGGGCTTGACGAGTTTATAACTAAACTTAAAGATGGTTATAACACCATGCTTGTTGAGGGCGGCGCAAACCTGTCACAGGGGGAAAAACAACTTTTGTGTATCGCGCGAATAATGCTAACTAAGCCGCCAATGCTCATATTAGACGAAGCCACCAGCAATATCGATACGCGCACCGAACTGCACATTCAAGAGGCGTTTGACAAGATTATGAAGGGGCGCACCACTTTCATCGTGGCGCACAGGCTTTCAACTATCACCAGCGCCGATTTAATTTTAGTTATGAATAAAGGTAACGTTATAGAGCAAGGTACACACCAAGAATTGCTTGCCAAAAAGGGCTTTTATTATAACCTTTATAACTCTCAATTTGCTGGCGCCACCGCGGAAGAGTAAAAGATAAAGTTGAAAGTTTAAAGTTTAAAGTTTAAAGTTTAAATGCGGCTTCCGCCCCCTTGGGGGAGGATGGTCACGTAGTGACAGAGGGGGGCTAAGTCCTCTTAAACACAGCGTAAATATATTTTCACTCACCACCTCATCGCAATGCAAGCTCAGTTAGTGGCCAGCCCTACTAACGTAGGTGTGGCCTAAGTTAGTAAGGCTGGGCATTAAGCGAGCTTGTATTGCGACGAAGTGGCAATCTCAGCAGCTTTAAATTTCCAATAATTTCAAAATGCCCAAACATATAAAAATTACACCAGAAAGGCCACCCATGTCGGGTGCCTTTTTTTGTGAGAAAAACAGGGATATACGATTGCCTAAAATAAGCGCGCTAAGCGTGATAGTAAAGTTAAGTGACAGAACCAAAAAAGGTGCACCTAAGCCATATCCAGACAGCAGGGCCGTGAAAAACGCGTCAAGATTGACGGGTATAGCACACGCTGAAAGCGTTTTAAGGGGTGCCGTGGCGGTTTTAGGTGACTTGTGAGGAAATACTTGTAAATTTTGAAAAGGCGGCACCAAGGAGCTGTTTTGGCCAAATTTTAACGATTTGCTGAGCGATTTAAAAATGTAACCAAACAAATAAGCCGCCCCAAGCCCCAAAAGCACCCCGCCGTTGATAAGCACGCAGACCACCCGTGAAACGATGGCATAAACGCGCGCACTTAAAAGAAACGGGAGGCCAAAAATGCAACACGAAAGCATTGTAAAATATACCGCATTCGCGGGACTAACCGTGCGTTTTTGGGCGCCCAAACTTACGCCAAACGAAAATACATCTAAACTTACGGCCAAAAGCGTCAAAAATGTTGATATCATAATTTATCATATGCCAACTTTGCCCGCAAGGCTTTTAAAGTATAAAGTTTAAAGTTGAAAGTTGAAAGTTTAAATACGGATGTGATTAAAGTTTAAAGTTGAAAGTTTAAAGTTTAAATGTAGCCTGAATTGTTGTTGTCATTGCGAGGAGGCGTCGCCGACGTGGCAATCCCCTAGTTAGAGGAATAGCTCCACATTACCAGCGATAGTCTCCGCCCCCCTTGGTACGTCGCAATGCAGGCTCATTTAGTGGCCAACCCTACTAACGTAGGTGTGGCCTTAGCTATAGCCTGATTGCTCCTTTTCGCCTGTAAATTTTGTTCCAAAATTTTTGGCGAGCACGCTTGCGCGTGTAAAATTTTTGTTACGACCAGTGTTCGTTGTAAATATACTTACGCTTACTGACGCCCTATTGACCACCATACTGATTATTGTCATTGCGAGCACCCGAAGGCAATCTCATTGTTAGAGGTTTAATTCGGCTAAAAAAAATAATTGTCCAAAAAGTGTCACAAAGTTGCGTTAATTTTAAAAAGTCGTGATAAAGTTAAATTGTCGGCAGAGTTTATAGGCCTATTAAAGTTCTGTCCACTTGACCTTTGATGCGTCAAAAAAATACCTATTTATTAATTAAAAAAATATTAATTAATCGAATAAAAACAACCAATTACTTGTAATTAAAAATTAATTTAATCAAATTTAAATAAAAAGAAAAATATTAAATTAAAAAATTA
>ULRP01057275.1_pt1 | contig 15017 bp, 14 predicted proteins | sample 1955521 | NCBI WGS metagenome assembly ULRP01 (sample SAMEA4835685, study PRJEB28245) | human gut metagenome | biome: gut microbiome; material: fecal sample | place: Denmark | collected 2008
CGAGGTGTTTGCCACCAATGGCAACGAGTTTGCGCACATCGTGTTGCGTGGCGGAATGTCGGAGAAAGGTTTTGTGCCCAATCTAGGCAGAGAAAACATTGCCGAGGCAAAACGATTGTTGCATGCCAAAGCTCTAAACGACTTTGTGATGGTGGACTTGTCCCACGCCAACAGTGGCAAACGTGCCGAAGTGCAACTTGCCAACGCTCGCTTGGTGGCGGCAAATACAAACGTAAACGGCGTAATGGCGGAAAGCTACTTGCACGACGGCAAAGGCAACGAGTACGGGGGTTCTCGCACCGACGAGTGTTTGAGTTTGGAGCAAACCGCCGAATTGTTGCAAATTTTGCAAGAAGGTTTTGCTACGAGAATCGATAAGTAATGCTAGGTCGGCGTGTTCGATTGTCAACTCAATCGTCAGCCTACTCCGCAAACCAAGCATAGCAAATAACTTACAATGGCGCAAACCGAGCTTTGCGTCATTTTTGTTTTTAGGTAGGCTAGCGGCGAAACGTTGCGTTTGGAGAGAAACGACATGCTTTGCAACATCACGCCGATACCGCCGAAGCCTAGCAAGCCGGAACAAAGTACCGTTGCCGTAGTGGTGGTTACGGCAAGGCTAGTGACGGACAATACGCCGTTGGTCATTTCGGCAAGCCCTAGCAAAAACGCAACGGCAATGTTGTTTGCCAAGTCGCTAGACAACAAGCTTTTTACCACAGCGGAAACCATGTAAACAAGGGCGATAATGCCGCCCACGCTCAACACGGAAAGTACTGCGTCGGTGAGCATTTCGGAAAAGTTTTTGTCGCCGTCGGGCGCTTCCAAAACGATGTATTTAGTTTCGGCGTATCCTCGAAAAATCAAGCCGTTGGCGATACATCCGACAAGTTGCGACAACGCAAGTACGGCGGTGGCAACGGGATTGTCCAACAATGCGCCGACTGTTGCAAGCACAAATATCGGCGAAGGAGTGGAGCAGAAGGACGACAGCTTGACGGCGGTTTCGTCGTCGACGTTGAGTGACGAAATAACCTTTGCGCCTATCGGATATCCGCACGCAAACGACAGCAAAAACACGCCGTCGGCTCGCACTCCGAACAGAGGCAACGTAAGTGACTTTTTCGGCGTTACGGCACGCGCCGCAAGCGGTGCAATCAGTGCAAATGGAAACAGCGCAGGCAGTACGTTTACCGCCCAAACGGTCAGTCCGTCCAAGAAACTTTTGCCGCAAAATCGTGGCGCAACCACAAAGCAAACGACCAACAACAGAAACAAAACTACGATTATCACGTTTTTTGCCGACCGTTTACGGGCGACGAGAGCCGTTTTGACGGCGGAAGACGAAGAGGAGTTCATATTAAAAATATATGCTTTATCCGTCCAAAATCGGACAAAATCGGCTTGATTGGCGCAAAAATAAGTGAATTACATCGGAAATCGGCAAAACATAAAATACTATGTCACACATAGTATATCAGAATTGCCCCAAAATATCAAGGTTTTTCCTCAACCCTACAAAAAAAGACCAAACGCCTATTTGCGCTTGGTCGTGGGTTGTTCGATTACTTGCAGTTTCATCGGTGGCTTTGCCTTGGAAAAGCTGTAATACAAATTATCTGCCAATATGTTTATCGGGTCGGGTAGAGGGTTCTCCAGTTGCAGTAGTTGCGTGGCACGCTTGCTGACGGCAAGCACCTTGACGGGCGGAATGCCTTGTACCGCCTGTGCCATGTGTCGCTTGGTTATGCCCAGTATCGAGGCAAGTGCAAGGCGTTGCAGTTTGGCACGAGTGTACCGTTTTGTCTTCACCTGTTCCATCAGTCCTTCATAGCCTAGACTTTTGTCCGCCGCCGCAAAACGATTCTCGATGCCTTCCGTCATGCCGTCTATTTGTTGCATCCACTGCAGGCTCATCAGCGACATGGCGTGTGGGACAAACTCGCAAAAAGCTTTTTCCACGCCGAGGTCGATGTCGGGCACGACGTAGTCGAAGGAGTACTTTTCGGCAATCTCCGGGTTGGCGCGTATGGCGGTGGAGCTTGCGTAACGTCCCTTGGGGTAGGCGGCGTTGTAGTTGTCCGTGCGCTTTAGCGTAACCGGTTCGATGTGACTGCCCAGCCGAGCGAGCGCTTTCAAGTATTCCAACGCAAGCACATTGTTGGGTGTGTCAAGTATTGGCAAACCTATTGCGTTGGCAACGGCTTTGGGGTAGGAAACGCCCTTTGCCACCTCCTCGCGTATTTGCTCGTTTGTTTGCGGACGGGACAACAGCTCCGCGGTAATGCGCAACGTTGTTATGTCGCCGCACTCGCTACCGAACAGCAACGTGTCGGCGTGCAACAATTCGGCAAGCTTTACGCCGCCTACGGCAAAGTTTTCGGCGGAGGAAGTTGCGTACACGGTGGGCAACTCCACGACAAGGTCGGCTCCTGCAAGTATTGCGTGACGTGCACGAGCAAATTTGTCGGCGCAGGCAGGCAGTCCTCGTTGGGTAAAGTTGCCGCTCATCACGCACACGACGTAGTCGCTTGTGGTGCGCCCGAGGTCAATCAGTCGCTTGTGACCCTTGTGTATAGGATTAAATTCGCAAATTATGGCGGAAATTTTCATGATTGCAAAAACAACGTTCTTTATTATGTTTGGCTAATCGTTAGGTTTTTGGTTTACTTTACGGCGGCGGTGTGATATAATAAAAGCGTATCGGTTAGCCGCACTTTGTAGCAAGTATCATTATACAACAAAATTTTGTATAATGCAACCCGACTGACGTGGCAATACGGGCAACTTTTGTAATTTGCAAAATGTCAAAACGCATTTGCGGCGTTTGCCTTATGTTCGGTCGCCAAGCGCAAACAACGCATGTCGGCTTACCGCAAACAAGAGAATAAATAAGGAGTAGGTTTCTTATGAATATTTTGGAACAAATCAAACAAAAAGCCGCCGCACTCAACAAAACAATCGTGTTGTGCGAGGGCGAAGACGGCCGCGTGGTGCGTGCCGCATCCGACGCAACAAAACAAGGCATTGCAAAAATCGTTCTTCTTGGCGACGAGGCTCAAATAAAAGCAGCCAACCCCGATGTCGATCTTACGGGCGTAACCATCGTCAATCCCCTTACTAGCGACAAGTTGCCTGCCTACAACGCAAAGTTGTGCGAACTTCGCCAAAGCAAGGGCATGACCCCCGAACAAGCCGCAACCCTCCTTAAAGACGGTACATACTTCGGCGCAATGATGCTTAAAATGGGCGACGTCGACGGACTTGTCAGCGGTGCATGCCACAGCACGGCAAATACCCTTCGTCCGGGACTTCAAATCATCAAGACCGCACCCGGCGTATCGGCTGTATCTAGCTTCAACCTTATGATTTGTCCTCCTCAAGGCAATCAATACTGCCCCGACGGGTTGGTTGTGTTTGCCGACTGCGGACTTAACCCCACCTACACAAGCGAAGGACTTGCCGATTGTGCGATAGCAACGGCAAAATCCGCAAAAGCCATTGCAGGTATCGAGCCGCGCGTAGCAATGCTCAGTTTCTCTTCCCACGGCAGTGCAAAGCACGACAACGTAACCATGGTTGCCGAAGCTACACGTATCGCTCAGGAAAAAGCTCCCGATCTTGCGCTTGACGGGGAACTGCAATTCGACGCGGCAATAGTTCCTTCCGTAGGCGAAATGAAAGCCCCCGGCAGCAAAGTCGCAGGTCATGCCAACGTGTTTATTTTCCCCGACCTTCAAGCAGGAAATATCGGTTACAAAATCGCCGAACGCTTGGGCGGTTTCATGGCAGTAGGTCCTATTTGTCAAGGCTTCGCAAAACCGCTTAACGACCTTAGTCGCGGTTGCAAATCCGACGATATAGTAGCGGCGGTGGCTATCACCGTGCTTCAAACACAATTTTGAGGTGAGAAATGAAAATACTGGTAATCAATTCCGGAAGTTCTTCGCTTAAATACCAACTCATTGACATGGATACCGAAAGCGTTCTTGCCAAGGGCAATTGCGACCGTATCGGTATTGAAAACCCGACTTTTTCCTACAAGACGGACAAGGTCAAGATCGAACGCCCTGCCGACTTTACCGACCACCGCGTTGCGGTAAAAACGGTGCTTGCCACGTTGGAAGACAAGGAAATCGGCGTGATTTCCGACATGAAGGAAATTGACGGCGTAGGTCACCGCGTAGTCGCCAGCGGCGAAGCGTTCAAGCAACCCACGCTTGTTACGCCTCATGCAATGGAGCTGATGGAGGAAATCAAGGACCTTGCGCCCTTGCATAACCCTGCGGCGATCATCGGCGTAAACGCTTGCCTTGCGGAAATGCCTAACACACCGATGGTGCTTGTGTTTGACACGGGCTTCCACTTTACCATGCCCGATTACGCATATATGTACGCCGTCAAGTACGAGGACTACGAAAAGTACAAGATTCGTCGTTACGGCGCACACGGCACAAGTCACAAGTATGTTGCGGAACAATGCGCAAAGTATCTCGGGAAGAATATCGAGGACTTGAAAATCGTAACGTGCCACCTTGGTAACGGCTCATCCATTACGGCGGTCAAGGGCGGTAAGTGTATCGACACTTCGATGGGATTCACTCCTCTTGCTGGCGTACCCATGGGTACTCGTAGTGGCGACATCGACTTTGCCGCTGCCGAGTACATTGCCAAAAAGGAAGGCATGGATATTTCGCAAATGCTTACCTACCTCAACAAGGAATGCGGAATGAAAGGTATTTCCGGCGGAAAGTCGGATTTCCGCGACCTTACAGCAGGTGCAGACGAGGGCAATTACCGTTGCCAATTGGCACTCAATATGTTCAGCTACGCAGTCAAAAAGTACGTCGGCGCATATGCGGCGGCTATGGACGGCGTAGATGCAATCGTGTTTACGGCAGGTATCGGCGAACACGTCGACAGAGTGCGTGCGGCGGCATTGGCGGATATGGACTACCTCGGCGTAAAAGTGGATGCGGAGCGTAACCTCAATTGCCCCAACGGACAAATTGCCGAAATTCAAGCCGACGACAGCCGCGTGAAAGTGCTTGTCATCCCCACCAACGAGGAGCTTGCAATCGCTCGCGAAACAATGGTTGTGGCAAATTTGGTGTAAACCGTTGACAAAAGTTTGGTAACTTTGTATAATTATGAACGTGTCTGATAAAATTGTAATAGAATTGTCGGAAAATATGGCTCACGAAGGCGAAAAAGTGCCTTTCAAGGGCTCGTATCGACTTGACGGTGATTTGCTTTGCTATCCCGACGCAGTGTTGAAGCGTGTCGACGTCGATTTCGACGTGACCTTCCTCAACCCCGACGTGGAAGTGGAGGGCACCGTGACATGCTTTGTTGACGGATACTGCGACAGATGTCTAACGCCCGTTTCCAAACAAATCGTACTACCTTTTGTACAGACTTTTTACAAGGACAGCGCGGAGGACGAAGACGCCTACGTTTACTTCGACAGTAAACTTGACGTTACGCAGGCTGTCGGGGACGAGATTGTGCTGGGGTTGCCGATGTCGTTTTTGTGCAAGGAAGACTGCAAAGGGCTTTGCCCGAAGTGCGGCTGTGACAAAAACACGACGGAGTGCGACTGCGACACGACCAAGGAAAACCCATTCAGTTTCCTAAAAAACATAAAATTCTAAGACGGAGGTGCATTACAATGGCAGTACCCAAGAGAAAAACATCCAAACAAAGAAAGCACACGCGCGCAGCTAACTGGAAGGCTACGGCTCCTACTTTGGTGGAATGTCCTCAATGCCACGAACTTAAGGTCGCTCACAAAGTTTGTGACGCTTGCGGCTACTATGACGGAAGTCAAGTAGTGGAAGTTTCCGCCGACAACAAATAAGTTTTACGCACCTTGCCGTAAATTTGTTTGCATGTTTCGTCGGTTGTCCGACGGGCAGAGAACTAAATATTTGCATTTAACCATTGGCAGTATTTGCCAATGGTTTTTTGCGTTGGAGAAGTTTTAGACTTTATTTTGTGGTAACATGGCGTTTGTTTGTCCGTGTTTGTCGATAATTTGTGAAACAAACTTCAAATTATGTTATGTTTTGTGAAACGTCAGTTTTTTGTATGTTCAAATCATTGCAAAACATCGGTTTTTATTGTATAATAGATTAGTTAATAATGGAGATATATACCATATAGGGTAGGCGGATAGACGTATAACGCCTAATTAGCCGTCATATTGACCGTAAAATGACTAGATTATCCCTAAGCAAAAATCTTCGGAGAAGTGCATGGAACAATCGGCAATCAAACAAATTCAAAAATGTATCGGCTACGAGTTTTCTCGCCCGTCACTGTTGGAGCAAGCCTTTACTCACAGCAGTTACGCGCAAAAGTACGGGAAAGAGGACAACGAGCGCATGGAGTTTTTCGGCGACGCCGTGTTGGAACTCATCGTGTCGGAGTACTTGTACGCCAACAAGCCAAGTTACGACCAAGGGCGTATGACCAAGGTGCGAGCGGCATTGGTTTCGGCGGAAGGACTTCGTCCCGTTGTCGACCGCATGGACGTTTTGAAGTATTTGCAAGTTGCCGACAAGCACAGTAATTTGCAACAGCTGTCCAAAAAGATCGAGGCGAATTTGTTTGAAGCAATACTTTGCGCAGTGTACGCCGACGGCGGTATGAGCGCGGCAAAAAAGTTTGTGTTTGCCCACATGGCGGAAGAGCTTGCCCAAGCGGACAACATCCGTTACAAGGACGACAAAACCGCCTTGCAGGAGTTGTGCCAAGCCGACAAAACGCTGGGTACGCCGAAGTACGAAAAGGTCAGCCAAAGCGGTCCGCAAAACGCTCCGACCATTGTGGTGCGACTGACACTAGGGTGCCACACCGTTACGGCGCAAGGGCAAAGTAAAAAACAAGCCGAGCAAGAAGCGGCAAAGAAATTATTGGAAATATTGGAGAAAAAGTAAGTGCTATATCTAAAGAAAATCGAAATGTACGGTTTCAAGAGCTTCGCCGACAAGGTGGAGTTGCGCTTCGACCAACCGGTTACGGGCATTGTAGGTCCCAACGGTTGCGGCAAGAGCAACATTTCCGACTCCATCCGTTGGGTACTCGGTGAGCAAAGCACGAAAAACCTACGCGGTAAGTTGATGCAAGACCTTATCTTCAACGGTACCGACAGCCGCAAATCCATGAGTTACTGCGAAGTTTCGCTGTTTTTGGACAACACGACAAGGCTGTTCCCGATAGAAATGGACGAAGTCATCATCAGCCGTAAGCTGTACCGCAACAACGAGAGCGAGTATTTGCTAAACCGCAACGTGGTGCGTTTGCGCGATATCCTTACGTTGCTACGTGGCGTAGGCTTGGGCAAGGAAGGTTACAGCATTGTCGGACAGGGACGTATGGACGCAATACTTAACGCTCGTCCCGAGGACCGTCGCGCTATATTCGAAGAGGCGTTGGGTATCAGCGGCTTCCGCGTGAAGAAGGAAGAAACAGAACGCAAGCTGGAAAAAACTCGCGGCAACATCGACAGTACGATGATTATCGTGGACGAACTGCATCGTCGTTTGCCGGAACTCAAACGTCAATCCACAATGGCGAAGAAGTACGTCGACTTGTACAACGAGCTTAAGCTGTGCGAAATTAACGCCTACATCTACGGCTACGACAACGCCAGCACCGACAAGGAAAACGGCAAAAAGAAGGTCGCCGGACTGCGTGAGGAACTTGCCTTCAAGGAAAGCAAATTTGCCGACGTCAACGAAAAGTATGACGAAATTTTCCACCGTCGCAATACCATCGACTCCGAACTTGCGGAACTGCGCGACAAACAGGTGGAACTCGCCGTGGAACTGCAAAAGCACGTCGGACAAAAAAGCGTCGTGCAGGAACGTATCAACAGTTGCCAACGTGAGATAGAACTTACTACCGAACAAATCGAGCAAAATACACGTGATATTGCCGAGTTGGAAGCGACCAATGCGGAATTGACCGACACCAACGAACGCCGCATTGCCGAGCGCACGGGGCTGGAAGAGGAAGTAGGGCAAGCCAACCAAAAACTTGCCGACATCAGCAACCGCGTGGAAGCCATCGAAAACGACACCGAAACGGCACGTCAAAAGTTGGAAGAGGTGGTCAACGGCATTGCCACTGCAAACAACCGCCTTGTCGCATACGAAACGGAACGCACGACATTGGAGCAACGTCTTGCCGACATCGCCACAAAGGAAGCGGAACTTGCCGCAAAGCTGAAGGAATCGGAAGGCGGCGAGGGCGAATTGCTTGCCAAGTACGATAGCCTGCGCAAAAAGCGTGAGGAATTGCTGAAAACGGCGGTTGACCTCAAACAACAAATCAAGGAATTGGAAGCTCAACAATTTGAGCAAAACAAGGAATTGCAACGCACCCAACAAGCTTTCAGTAGCGAAAAGGGCGGTATCGACATGTTGCAAGACTTTGCCACCAACTTCAAGGGTTACGCCTACGCCGTGCAACACATTATGCAAGACGCACAACGCAACAAGGAGCTTAACTCCCACATTTGCGGCGTTGTGGCAAACTTGTTGAAGGTGGAGCCGAAACTGCAAGTGGCAATCGAAACGGCGCTCGGCGGCAGACTGCAAAACATCGTAACGGAAAACGAAGAGGACGTCAAGTACCTTATTGCCTACCTCAAGCAACACGACTACGGTCGCGCGACATTCCTGCCCGTTACAAGCATGAAACCTCGCGGAATCGACCGCGCCGAAGTATTGCGTGAAGACGGCGTGTTGGGCGTGGCAAGCGACTTGGTGGAGTACGACCGCCATTACAGCAACGTAATGGAGTCCTTGCTCGGTAGTACGGTAATCGTAGACAACTACGACAACGCCGTACGCATCAGCCGCAAGTACCGCTACGCACACCGCATGGTCACCCTTACGGGCGAGCGCATCAACAACGACGGTAGTTTGGAAGGCGGTAGCGCCAAGAGCCAAAAGAACGTTTCTAACCTGCTCAGTTACGAAACGCAAATTGCCGAACGTACCGCAAAGCTTGACGACATCAAGCGCGTGATGAACGAGGCGGAAAGCCGCAAGGTGACAATCGACAAAAACGTCAACGAGGCGCGCGCCACATACAACCGCTTGTTGGAAACGATCAACGCACTAAACGTGGAAATTGCCACTGCTAAGGAAAAGATCGAAACCAGCAACACCCTCAGCAACAGCGACAAAAAGATGATCCTCGGCTTGGGTGCGGAAAAGGAAACCATCAACAAACGCTTGAAGGACATCGAGGGTTTGCAATCCAAGATGACGCAAAAGTTGGAAGAAGTGCAAGCCGCACAAGTGAAACTGCGTGAAAAGTTGGAGCACTTGAAGCGCACTTTGTCTGCTGAAAACACCGCCAAAGAGGGCATACAACGGCTGTACTCCGACAAACGTTACCGCTTGGCAGTGCTTGTCAGCAACATCGAAGCAACCGTCAAGGAAATTGCCAACAACAAGTTACTTATCGACAAGGCAAAGGACGAAATACAGTCCAAGCAAAGCTACATAGAGCAAATCAAGACTTCCATCGACTTGTTGTACGCCACGCTAAACGAAAGCGCAACAAACAAGGCGTTGCAAGAAGAAATGAACCAATTGTTGGAAAAGATTAAGGAAACCGACGCTTTGCGTTTGCAAATGGAAAGCGAATTCAAACGTCTTTCCGACGACCGTCAAACGTTGGGCGGCGAGATACAAGCACTGTACGCCAACATCGAAAAGGAAGAGTTTATCCTTAGCAAAATCGACGAAGACCTTGCCGAGTTGCAACAACGCGTGCAAGATGAGTATGGCATTACCTACTCGGCGGCGATGCAGTACAAGGACGAAAACTTCGACAAGGAAGCCGGCAAGGCACGTATCAGCGAGTTGAAGGCAAGTTTGCAACGTCTAGGCTCCGTCAACGTCAATGCCATCGACGAACTAAACGAAACGCAACAACGCTACGACGACTACATGACGCAAATCGACGACTTGCACAAGGCGGAAGACGACCTCAAAGTGGTGCTTAAGGGGCTTGAGGGCGACATCGAAACGCGTTTCCGTAGCGGTATGGAGCAAATCAACGAAAACTTCAAGCAAATTTTCCGCGAATTGTTCAACGGCGGTAACGCGCGCTTGTACATCGAAAACGACCCCAACAAGGAGTCCCTTGCGCAAGGTATCGAAATCGAGGCGCAACCCCCGGGAAAGAAATTGCAAAACATTTCGTTGTTGTCAGGCGGCGAACGTACAATGACGGCATGCTCGATATTGTTTGCTATCCTCAAGTTCAATCCGATGCCTTTCTGCGTATTGGACGAAATCGAGGCGGCATTGGACGACGCCAACTGCGAGCGTATCGCCAAGTACCTGCGCAAGTTCAGCTCGTCTACGCAATTTATCGTCATCACCCACAAAAAGCCCACAATGGAAAACGCCGACGTTTTGTACGGCGTAACCATGGAGGAAAAGGGCGTATCCAAGATTGTATCGGTCAAATTGACGGAAGCAATCAAGCAAGCGATGTAATCACCTACGGGAGTTTGTAAAAATGGGATTTTTCCAAAAAATAATCGACGGGTTGAAGAAGACTCGCGACAAAATCGGCTTTAAGCTTAACGAGCTGTTCAAACGCGGAATATTCGACGACGACTTCTACGAAGAATTGGAGTTTATTTTGTTGGAAGCCGACATCGGCGAAGACACGACCGTGGACATCATCGACGAACTGCGGGAACGCATGCGCAAAGACAGTGTTTCCGACAGCAAGCGTGCTTACGACTATTTGAGAAAGGTCATGGCTGACATACTCGGCGATGAACGCTTTGAAACAAGTTATCCTACCGTGATAATGGTTTCGGGCGTGAACGGCGTCGGGAAAACCACGACAATCGGTAAACTTGCAAATATTTTTGTAAAACAAGGCAAAAGCGTAGTCATTGCCGCCGCCGATACTTTCCGCGCCGCCGCAAGCGAGCAGTTGGAAGTTTGGGCAAATCGCGCAAAAGTACGTATCATCAAACACGAAGAGGGGAGCGATCCCGCGGCAGTGGTTTATGACGCATTGAATTCCGCAAAAAGCAGAGGCACCGACGTTGTGTTGGTGGACACCGCAGGACGACTTCACAACAAAAAGAACCTCATGGAGGAATTGAAGAAGATCGACCGCGTCGTTGACAGAGAGTTTCCCGAAGCGGAACGACACAACCTCATAGTATTGGACGCTACGACGGGACAAAATGCTATTTCGCAGGTGGAAATCTTCAACGAAGCCATCGACATCGACGGCATTGTGCTGACAAAACTTGACGGTACGGCAAAAGGCGGAGTGGTGCTTGCCATCAAACACGACATGGACATTCCCGTATACTTTGTTGGCGTTGGCGAAGGCTTGGACGACCTTATATACTTCGATCCCGACAGTTACGTGCAAGGTATTATTTAGTCATGTCTGTAAATCTTTGTACTAACAAATTAAAATAGTAAACAAATTAGTGTTTCAACCGCTTGACAACGGGGCAAAATATATGTAAAATATACGTGTAAAGTAAATTAGCTTTACACGTATTTATTTTTGTCGGAGGTGCGGTATGGCATTGTCTAAGTTACAGCTGTCCGAGCTGTTGGCTACCTACCGTGAACTATTGACCGACAACCAAATCGGCGTACTGAGTATGTACTGCGATTGCGATTGTTCCCTTGCGGAAATCGCGGCGGAAACAGGCATATCTCGCCAAGGCGTGCGCGATGCGGTGGTGAAGGGTGAAAAGACCCTGACCAAGCTAGAGGACGCACTGCATTTGGTACGTTTCAAAAAGGAAGTTTACCTTGCTCTCGACGAGGGCGACGACGAAAAAATCAAATACGTAGTCAAAAATTTTGTAATAAAGGAGTAAATCGTGGGCGCATTTTCCAATTTGACAGATCGAATCAACCATGCGTTTTCCAAGCTTCGCAACCGCGGAGCACTCACCGAGTTGGAAATAAAGCAAGCCATGCGCGAAGTACGCGTCGCTCTTTTGGAAGCCGACGTCAACTATGCCGTTGCCAAGGACTTTATCGCCAAGGTTACCGAGCGTGCAGTCGGTGAGGAAATACTCAAAAGCCTTACTCCCGGTCAACAAGTAATCAAGATTGTCAACGAGGAACTCATCGAGCTACTCGGCAGTACCACAAGCAAACTCGGCGTTTCGCCCAAGCTTCCTACCGTCATCATGATGTGCGGCTTGCAAGGCGCGGGCAAAACCACAATGTGCGGCAAACTTGCCTACTATTTGCAAAAGCAAGGCAAAAAAGTGTTGCTTGTCGCAGACGACATCTACCGCCCGGCGGCAATCAAGCAGTTGGAAATCGTCGCAGGCAAGGTAAAAGCAGGCTTCTTTGAAATGGGGCAAGGCAACCCCACGCGCATTGCGCAAAACGGCGTGGAGTACGCACTGAAAAACGGCTACGACACCGTGATCATCGATACGGCAGGACGTTTGCACATCAATGAAGAGTTAATGAACGAGCTTAAGTCCGTCAAAAAAGCCGTGGACGTGTACGAAACGTTGTTGGTAGTGGACAGCATGACCGGTCAAGACGCGGTGACCGTTGCCAAGAGCTTCGACGAGGCGTTGGACATCACGGGCGTAATCATGACCAAGCTTGACGGCGACACTCGTGGCGGCGCAACGTTGTCCATCAAGGCTGTTACGGGCAAACCAATCAAGTTTGTCGGCATAGGTGAAAAGCCCGAAGACCTCGAACCTTTCCATCCCGACCGTATGGCAAGCCGTATCCTCGGTATGGGTGACGTGCTTACTCTTATCGAAAAGGCGCAACTAGCCATCGATGAGGAACAAGCCACGGAAATGGCACGCAAATTGCGTGAAGCTAATTTCGACCTCAACGACTACATGGCGCAGTTTGAGCAACTCGGCAAAATGGGCGACCTCAACGACCTTGTAGGCATGATACCGGGCGCAGGCAAACTGAAACTCGGCGACAAAAAGGTGGACGAAGCGCAATTGCGCAAGCAAAAGGCAATCATCCAATCCATGACGGCGGAAGAACGAGCTAACCCCAAATTACTCAATTACTCTCGTCGCAAACGCATTGCCGCAGGTAGCGGAACGGAAGTGCAAGACGTCAACCGCCTGATAAAGCAATTCGAGCAAACGCGCGACATGATGCGCCGCATGGTGAAAAACAAAAAATTGCCTTTTTAACTATGGCATGCCTCTGTAACCGCACGAAATGCAAAGCAACGTGACCTCGGTTGCGGACAATAAACATCGACAAAAGATACAATCTTTTATATAACAAATTTTGGAGGAAACAAAAATGGCAGTAAAAATGAGAATGACCAGACTCGGCGACAAGAAAAGCCCCTTCTACCGTATCGTAGTGGTAGACAGCCACGTTGCACGCGACGGACAATACGTTGACCTTGTGGGTACCTACAATCCTTTGACGGAAGAACTCAACCTTGACGTAGACAAGGCTAAGCAATGGATTGCCAACGGCGTACAACCCACCGAAACGGTAAAGTCTTTGCTTGTTCGTAAGGAAGTCATCGCTCCGAAGACAAAGGCGTAATAGCCACGGAGAAGTGATATGCTTGAACTTGTAAAATATATTGTCGAGCAACTTGTGGACAACAAGGAAGCCATCGACATCAAGTCTACCGTAGCCGAAGACGGCGTGGAAACCATCACAATCCGTGTTGCGGAAGGCGACATCGGCAAGGTGATCGGCAAGCAAGGCAAGATTGCAATGTCCATCCGCACGCTTGCCAAAGCCGTCGGTATCCGCGAAGGTAAGAAATACAGCATCGAAATTGAAGACTAACTTACTTTTGCCACAATCACAAGTTGTGGCAATTGTTTTATGGAGGCTTCCATTCGTTATTACCAACTATTTTTGACCGTGTTACGACGGCTACTTATGCGTTAAACTCGCTCCACGTACCGCAAGAGTACGAGTTCACTCGTTTGCCTTTAATTAGCTCGCCGTAACGCACTCAAAAAGCATCGCCCTGTAAGGTAGTTAGTAATAACGAATGTAAGCCTCTAAGGGTGTTTCTTAAATGTAAATTTCGTAACTCTAGTATAGGAGGTTATCATGTCATCGGTACTAGTAAAGGCGTTGATTGACAACAGCATTGTCGTCACCGCCGTCGAAACCAAAGACGTAGTAAACAAAGCCATCAAATTGCACGATTTATCGCCCGTGGCAGGTGCGGCGCTAGGCAGAACCATGACAATGGCGTTGATGATGGGCAAGGAACTTAAAAACGAAACGGACAGCCTTACCGTCAAAATCGACGGCGGCGGACCGCTTGGGCAAATCACCGTTACAGCCGACGCCAAAGGCAACGTGAAAGGCATGGTGGACAACCCCATTGTGGAAACGCAGGTTTCCGACAACGGACACTTGAACGTGGGCGCGGCGGTAGGCAAGGACGGCTACTTGACAGTCATTAAGGATTTGGGACTAAAGCAACCGTATGTGGGCAGTAGCAAACTTGTCAGCGGCGAGATTGCCCAAGACTTTGCCTACTACTTTGCAACAAGCGAGCAACAACCTTGCGGCGTTACGCTAGGCGTGGGGCTAAGCAAAAAGAAGTGCATTTCGGCAGGCGGCGTGTTTGTGCAAGTGATGCCCAACTGCAGCGAGGAGTTGCTTTCTCGCGTGGAAACGGTGATGTACGCCATGGACGAAATGAGTTACCAATTTGACCACAGCACGGCAAAGGACGTTGTAATGCGTTTCTTCGGACAATTCAACCCCGAGTTTACCGAAGAGTGCGAAGTGCGCTACAAATGCAACTGCAACAAACGCAAAATCAACAAAATCATCAAGGGTTTAGGCAAGGAAGAAGCGCAAAACATCCTTGACGAGATGGGCGAAATCGAGGTTTGTTGTCACTTTTGCAACAAAAAATACGTGTACAACCAAGAGGCGGTTGACAAAATCTTTAACAAATGAGTATAAACATAAACGAAAGAAAACTCGGCACTGCGCTTGCATTGGCGG
>ULRP01003131.1_pt1 | contig 15008 bp, 12 predicted proteins | sample 1955521 | NCBI WGS metagenome assembly ULRP01 (sample SAMEA4835685, study PRJEB28245) | human gut metagenome | biome: gut microbiome; material: fecal sample | place: Denmark | collected 2008
ATAATTCGTCGATTATTCTGTTTTTACATGCTCATTTTCCTGCCTGTCTTTCACAACGAACGAGTAAAGGAAAAGGTAATGAAGGTAGATTTCTCCAAAATAGAAATAAATTCCAAATACGTCTATTCGCTTGATCCGAAGGTATTGAAAATTCTTCTTAAAGATAAAACGACAAAGAAGAATATCATTTGGGCAACCGACGAATATGCGAATCTCGGCACGGGCTATTCGGCAACCGATGAAATCTATCCTTCCGACATAGAAGGCATTGCCTCCATAATTACGCCGCGTGTAGCAAAAAGCAGAGAGTCGCAAACAACGCGTATTCGCGGAATGGCAGAAGTCTTTACGCCGTCCTGGGTTTGTAACAAGCAAAACAATTTAATCGATTGCGCATGGTTTGGCAGAAACGACGTATTCAATGCGGAAATCGCAAACGGATGGCAAACGATTGACGCGAAAATCGACTTTCCCGATGTAAAAGGCAAATCGTGGCAGGATTATGTTAAGGCAAATCGCCTTGAAATTTCTTGCGGCGAAGCCCCATATCTTACAAGCCGATACGACGCCGTTTCCGGCGAAATGATTCCCGTAAAAAACAGAATCGGATTTTTAGACAGAAAATTGCGTGTTGTATCCGAAAACGCAGGCTCCGAAAAGGAATGGTATTCATGGGCAAAAAAGGCTGTTCAGAGCGTTTACGGGTACGATTTACAGGGCGATAACGTTTTACTTGCCAGAGAAAATTTATTATTTACGTTTATCGAGCATTACGAAGATAAATTTGATGTTCCCCCGATACCAGAATACTTAATCGAAATCGCAAAGATTTTGGCTTGGAACATTTTTCAGATGGACGGTATCAAATTTATTGTTCCGGGCAGTTGCCGAAACAAAACCGTTAAAACCGAAACGTTGTTCGGCGTTGAAACTACGGAAGAAAAGTGTATCGGCTGCCGAACGAACGATAACGGAAAGCATAACGGCATTTATTGCAGGACTTATGACTGGGTGGCAAATGAATCTGTAGAGTTTTATTCAACTTTTATAAGGGGGAAGAAACGAAATGGCAAATTATGACGTTGCAAGTTATAACTTAATATACATATATGCCATTAACGATGAAAAGCACCAAGGCTTATTGAAAATAGGTCAAACTTCGTTTTCGTCCAAATACAGCATTGCACAGTTGCCACCGAATTGTTCTGCGCTGAACCAAAATGCACATGCACGAATACAGCAACAGACAAAAACCGCTCTTGTATCATACGATTTGCTCTATACCGAACTTGCCACGAGAACAATCACCATGGCGGACGGTTCGAAACAAATTCAGTCTTTCCAAGACCATGACGTCCACGACGTGATTTTGCAATCGGGCTACTCGGCGGTAAAATTTGTCGAAAGCGGCAAGCAAAGCGAATGGTTCAAAATTGATTTAACGTCTGCAAAAGCCGCAATTTTGGCGGTAAAAGAAGGTAAATCGGTTCTTCCCGACGCAAAAACTTCCGTAGTCGTTGCACAAAAGCAAAAAATCACGCTCCGCGACGAACAAAAAGAAAACGTTGAAAAAACGATAGACATTTTTAAGCGTTACGACACAATGCTATGGAACTGCAAAATGCGTTACGGCAAGACGGTTACCGCTTACGAACTTATCAAACGCCAGCATTATCAAAAAGTAATCGTCATTACTCACCGCCCCGCAGTAGAGGATGGTTGGGGAACGGATCACGATTTAATGTTTGCCGGCGAAAAACATTTATTCATCGATAAAACAAACGGTAGTGTCGACTACGATAGCGCAATTGATGCCGATAACGATTTCAAATTAAAGCAAACGGTTCAATCTCAAACGCCGTTTGTCTATTTTGCGTCCATTCAGGATTTGAGAGGCTCCAAGCTCGTTGGCGGTAAATATAACAAAAACAATGCCGTTTTCGATATGGATTGGGATTTGCTTATTATCGACGAAGCGCACGAAGGCACTTCTACCGACTTAGGCGACGCGGTTATAAAAACATTGCGTAAACCCGGTACGAAAGTTTTGTTGTTGTCGGGTACTCCCTACAACATAATGAGCGAGTTTGACGAAAACAAGTACACGTGGACTTACGTCGACGAACAAAAAGCCAAGGCGGAATGGGAAGAAAATCATCCGAACGAGCGGAATCCTTACGAAGAACTCCCGAAGATGAACATTTTCACCTTCGACTTGTCCGAGCAAATGCCGACGTCCTATCGTTTCGTTACCGAAGATTCGGCATTCAATTTCCGTGAATTTTTCCGCACGTGGACGGGCGACGTAGAAAAAGATTTCAGAATTATTCCCGAAGACAAATCCGTCGGCGATTTCGTCTACGAAGATGACGTGTACAACTTCTTGTCGCTCATTTCAAGCGATAGCCAAGACAGCAACTTTCCGTTTTCGACGGAAGAATACAGAGATATGTTTGCGCACACGTTCTGGATTGTTCCCGGCGTAAAAGAGGCAAAAGCACTTAGCGCAGTGATTCAAAGACACCCCAACTTCAAAGATTTCGAGGTTGTCAATATCGCGGGCGACGGTGACGAAGAAAAACCTTATGACGAAGCCCTTACCTTGGTGCGTAGTTCCATAAAGTCATACCCCAAAACTATTACGATTTCTTGCGGCAAACTTACAACCGGCGTTACCGTTCGAGAATGGACTGCCGTTATGATGCTCTCCGGTTCGTCGTCTACTTCCGCATCGGGATATATGCAAGCCATTTTCCGCGTTCAATCACCGGGATATATCAACGGCAGACAAAAGAAAAATTGTTACGTTTTCGACTTTGCTCCCGACAGAACGCTCAAGGTCATTGCTGAAGTACACAGGGTTACCAACAAGGGCTTAAAAGACGACGAAAAGGCAAAGAAGGCTCTTGGCGAGTTTATCAATTTCTGCCCGATCATTTCCGTTGAAGGCACGGTTATGCGCTCTTACAACGTGGACGAAATGATGCGTCAAATCAAACGCATATCCGTTGACGCGGCAATCAACAGCGGTTTTGACGACGATACGATTTATCTTTCCGACGCAGGAATGAAAATAAGCCAATTTGATCAGGACATTCTTCGAAAACTTGCCGATGTGGTAACACCTCAAAAGAAAGGCAAAAAACAAACCGACGTCGTTGTGTCCGACACAGGTATGACCGACGAACAGCATAAGTTGGCAGACAAAGCAAAGCGTAAACCGAAGAGAGATCTTACCGAAGAAGAAAAGGCTGCACTTGCACTTTATAAAAAGCAAAAAGAAGAACAAAAGAAAATGTTTAATCTCTTGCGTGCCGTTTCGATACGTTTGCCGCTCTTGTTCTATGGTGCGGACGCCGACATTACCGAAATCATTCACCTGAAAGACTTCGTGCAAATCGTCGACGACGAATCTTGGGGCGAATTTATGCCAAAAGGTTTACGCAAGGATCTGTTCCTCGACATTTTGAGGTATTACGATGAAGACGTTGTAATCGGCGCGGGACTTCGTATCAGAAAAATGGCAAAAGCCGCCGACGAATTGCCGCCTACTTACAGAGCAAAGCGTATTGTCGAAATAATGTCAAAATTCAAAAATCCCGACAAGGAAACCGTCCTTACGCCTTGGCGCGTCGTCAATATGCACATGGGCAATACATTGGGCGGATATAACTTCTTTGACGAAGATTTTCAAAAGGAATTGGACGAACCGCAAGTAATAGACAATGGCGAAATCACTTCGGATGTTTTCCTTAACACCGATGCGAAAGTGCTTGAAATGAACTCCAAATCGGGCTTGTATCCGCTGTATCTCGCATACTCGTTCTATATGCTAAACGTTTCCGGCAAAGAAAAGGATTTGCCGCTCGAAACGACGCAAAAAATATGGTTCGACACCTTGGACAAGCATATTTTCGTGCTTTGTAAAACAAAAATGGCTCGTATGATTACCATTCGTACACTTGCGGGCTATTCGAAAAATAACGTTCATGCGATTTATCTTACTAAATTAGTAGAAGAACGCATGAAAGACTTGGATCGTCTTTCCAAAAAATTGACGAACCCCGACACTTGGAATATCGGAGGCGATAGAATGAAATTTGACGCTGTTGTCGGCAACCCGCCGTATCAACTTACAAAAAACGGGAACAATGAGCAAATTCACTTTGCTTTTCTTGAACTTGCTTATAAAACGACAGCCCATTATGTTTCTTTGATCCAACCGTTAAATTGGCTCAATAATGGGAAATTGCTCAATAAAGTTGTCGATCACGTTGTTTCATTATTCAGGTATTCGGATAGTAAGAGTGTGTTCTTAACGGTACAAATTCCGTCGGGTGTAGGCTATTCTTTGATTGATAAACAAAATCAATACAGCGGAACTCAAATTGTCGAAGGCAATAAAAAGTACTACAGAAAATTAACCGGAAATTATAATTCCGACGATTTGCGTATCGTAGACGAAGTTCATTTTACAAAATCAATTTATGATAGAATTTCCGATTATGTAGGTCATAGTAATGAGGATAAATCATTGCCGATTAACCCTAACGGAGAGATTAAAATTTGGTATAAAAAAGAAAACGGAAAAGCCGGGAAAAGCGAGTGGTATTCAGTTGATCGAAAATCAATCCCGGATGGCTCGATTATCGATGAATGGAAGGTAATGATTAGCAACGACGGACACGCAGAAGCGACAGATACAAAGCCGCAAAATATTTTTAACAACTCGGCTATCGCTCTGCCCCCAAAATACATAACAACGAATAGACCAATATTGTTAAAGGCAAAAGACAAATCCGAAGCGGAATTTATTTCGAAATATGCGAATACGAAATTTTTTAGACGGTTATTGCATGTTGAAGCAAAGTCAAATTCCATTGCAAAAGGCACCTATAAGTTAGTTCCCGATATAACTGAATTTATCGATAAATATGACGGCATAGAAGATTTGGACACATTTTTGGCAAAATTCTTCAATTTGAGTGAAGAAACGGTAAATGATATTAACAAGCGCATTTTGCCCAAAACAGCAAGTACTATTTTATGATATATCGCTAATCAAACGCTTATTTATGGGTGATTTTTGTTGTTTTATGGAATCGGCTTTAAGAAGTTGTGATTTTATATGATCAAAAACGATTGGTAGATAAACGCACATTACGTAAATGATTTTAAAAATAGTGTTGAGTGTAGGTAAGCTCGACACTATTTTTCTTTGCACAGACGATATATATGTCTATAAAAATGCAAAATTTGACAATTACTCGTTTTCATGTTATAATTATTACAAATCAGTTGCGGAGGTTTACAATGAGTTTTAAAGCGGAAGATCGTTCAATATATGACTTGTTAAACGATAAAATGTATTCAATTCCAAATAATCAAAGAAAATATGTTTGGAATCGTCAGAATTGGGATGAATTATTTAACGATGTTAAACTCATTGTTGAATCAAAAACTAGCAACCATTTTTTAGGAAGTATAGTCTTAATTAAAGAAAATATAGAAGATGGCATAAAGCAACACTTTTGTATAATAGATGGGCAACAGCGTATATCTACTCTCACTATTTTTCTATGTGCAATAGGGTATCATTTTGTTGAAAATGGCGAGCTAGATTTGTTCAATGGATTGACAAAAAATCTTTTAGTATGGGACGATCGTAAAAAACCACATCCTATCGTTTCGGAAAATGCTAATCGGGAAATCGGGCAATTGGTCACCCGATTGATAGAAGCTGTGGAAATGAGGACGAACAAAGGAGCATGCATGTCTTTAATGTCGCCGCATGAGTTGGCTATGGATGCCTCATTATCAAAAAAAATAGAAGAATGTTTTTCTTTTTTCTATAAGGCATTAAAAGATGAGATTCAGTTTAATAAAAATTGTTTGGTTGCCTATAAAGAAACCATTCTTGCTATGAGGTATATTGATGTTGTTGCCGATAATCACGAGGATGCTTATACGGTTTTTGAAATTTTAAATGCTCGTGGACAACCTTTGACAGATTTTGAATTGTTATGCAATTATTTTTTAAAAAATGTGAAAGCAGAAGAAAAGGTCATAGTACTTGAGGTATTAGATGCGATTGAATCATTACTTGAATCAAGCACAGAACTATTTTTAAAGCATTACATTACCCATAGATATGGCTTAAAAGCAACTAAAAATGATCGACCATATAAAGTTATCGTTGGAAAGGAGAAATCGACAGATAAAATAAAGCTTCTGAATGATATATTCAAAAAAGCGCAGTATTACAACAAGATTATTTCATATGACGATTGTAATCAGTTTGAGAGAAAAGTATTCTCATATTTTAAACCGCGGAGACAACAACAATTTAGACCAATAGTATTGAGCCTAATGCATCAAAGAGAATTAAAAGGGATTGATGAAAATGAATATGAAAATGCATTAAGGTTTTTATACGAATTTTTCATCTATTTCAATGTTATTGGAGAACAAACTTCAAATAAAATAGAGGATATCGTGTATAAATATGCGTGTGAAATAGAAAATTGTTTTGACGATACAACTATATCAAAGATGAAGTCGTCTATGAGTGAGCGAATTCCTAGCAGCATAGACGGCTTAAAAACTAGCATGAAAAATATTCGCTACTCGTCAAAATGGAAAGTTTATTCTGGTAGCAAGAAAGCTGAAAATGTTAGAGCAATTCTCGAAATTATTGAACGCGAACATGGATATACTGGAGAGTTTTCTCCTGAAAATTTCTCGATAGAACATGTCTATAACGATTCTGACAGCGAGAATAATTCAGAAATCGGAAATCTGATTTTATTGGAAACAAAATTGAATGAAGCCTGTAAAAGCAAAGATATTGCTGACAAAATAGATATATATCAAAAGTCAAACTTATATCTCCCCAAAGAAATTGATTCATCGACTTTTAATATGTCGGAACGGACGGAGAGAATTATTCAGTCAATTTATGATATAATCAAAGAATTAAAAGAATAATAACAGTATTGTAAATGACGGCTCGACTTTTTAGTCGGGCTGTTAATATATTGAAAATATTTAATTATATGAGGCGATTTGTCGCTTGTAGATATTTCCTCCGAATGCTGTTTTGTCTGCGCCAAATCGTTGTGCGGTTGACATTTAATATTCTGCCGATTTGAAGCATTGTAAATCCTGCCATAAGGATAGATAACGTTTCGTGTTCTACGGCAGTCAAGTTCATTTTGGATATAAGCCCGTCAAAAGCGGTATAATCGTTCTTTTGTTCGTCGTCGAGTATTGTTTCGGATTCGGTTGTAATCTGCTCGTTAAGGCTAATCGTGTTGAGCATAGGGCTTACAAAGTTTTTAGCCAAATATCTGTCGGCAACGCTAAAACACGCTTGCTTTATGGTTATTTTTCTACCCGTTTTAGTGTGATAGGCATCGTCAAGTCTTTTGCCCATGTGTTGGCAAAGAAACAATATTGCTTCCTGTGCTATTTCGTAGCCGTCGGAATAACGGCTCATATCGTCATCTGCACGGAGTATATCTCTTAACAATCCTTTATAAAGGTTATGCAGGTTTTTACCACCACGGACTATTACCGTCTTGATGGCACACAAGGCAATCACTTCTCCCATACGTTGCATGTTTTCTGCCGAGATAACCGTATCGTTATCTAAAACACCTTTTTGCAATTCTTTCATTTTCTTTACCTCCGAATAAATTCGCCTTTTCGGCAACACCAAACGAAGCACAAAGAAAAATGTTTTTTGATATATTTGCGGTTGGCAACATCGGAAGTCAACGACAAAGGAACAAATTGTTGCGTTGAAGTTGGACTTAATTCTATATGGTACAAAAAAATAAAGCCAAGGTTGAAATAACTCAACTTTGGCTTTACTAATATATACAAATTTTAAGTAACAATTTTTCCCGTTTACTTCCGATTTTCTTTGTGCCACCAACTACCGCCGAAAAGGCAATATATTCGGAGGGCTTAAAAACTATTGACGGCACACAAAAAGGCGGTAGAATCAACGTTCTGCCGCCTTTAATCGTAGTGTTATTGAATTATTTGGCAATTTTGTTTGCTGCAATTTATTTGCCTGTCAAATCGGCAACCGCAATTACTTTTTCTTCACAAACTTGCCGTTTTCGCGTGGCTTTGTAAGCCAGTCGTAGGAGATTATCTTTTCGTATTTTTTAGTCTTGACAATAATCCCCGCAACGCCGTTTACGCAAATGAAAAGGAACCACGGGTTCGACCGCGGTTCCAAGTGGTGGAGGTAAGGGGATTCGAACCCCTGGCCTTTTGAATGCCATTCAAACGCGCTACCAACTGCGCCATACCCCCGACGGACAGGTTATATCGTAATAAGAGCGTTCCGAATTAAAGAACGCTCTTATTTTATCATAAAAGGAAGAAAATTTAAAGTGTTTGCGCACGGTTTTTTAAATTATTTCCCTGACGGCAAGAATTTCTCCGTTAAGCCCGTCTATAAGGAGCGCTTTTGTGCCGCCTTTTCCGTTGAGAAGACCTACATACCAGTAAGGTTTTTCGTTTTTTACTATTATCCGCTCGGAAATTTCGCCCGAGAATTCGCCGTTCTCGTTTTTATAGGTTTCTATAAGCGCGCCCTGTTCGGAAGAAAGAATTTCCAAAGCCTTGTCGCAGGTTATCGCGGTCGGCGGAACGACGGATCTGAGTCGGACTTCTTCCGCTTCGGAACCGGCAATTATTTTTACCGGAAAGTCTTTCAGGTTAAATTCGTTTATTTCCGCTACGGCGGTAAACGAGTCCGACGACGGGTTGAATTTGAAATCGGCGCGGTACTCCTCTTGATTAAACGAAAAAACAATCGTTCTTTTTACGTCGTCCGCAAGTTTATTCGTAAGGACGAAGGAAAGGGAATATACTTTTTCGCCGATTACGCCGTCGTTTATATAAGGGGTTTCCTTAAATCCGTACGCCGCTTTTAAAGAGTAATTGTCGGAAGAGCCTTCGAAAACGTCGGTTCTGAGTTCGGAAACGAAGTCGTTAAGCGTTTTCTTTTTTTCGCAGGAGAACGCGCCGAACAACAGGAAAGCCGCAAAGCAGGTTAAACAGATTGATATTGAGAATAAGACTTTGAATATTTTTTTCATAATAAAAAAATATGATTTAAAAACGCGTTTAATGTCTTTTTAGCGTCAATCGATATTTAAAAGGTTGATTTTTTCGTTTGGGTTTGGTAAAATGTTTTCGTAAGCGGTCAGGTCGTTGTCCGACAGCCGCAAAACGGCATCGCCCGCGGGGTAACGAAATAAACCCCGTAATTTTATGCGGCGGCGCGCGGAGAATCAAATGAAAAAGCTTATTATAAAAACAATATGTATTACGTTGGCGGTAGTGGTTGCCGCGTCTTTGGCGGTTTACGCTTTTATCGCGGTGTTTGCGCCGTCTGCGCTTGCGGGATTTTACGATAAAGTCGGAAATTATTCGCTTACGATAAAATATTCGGAAAAGGCTTACGAAAGCTCACATAGCTTCGAAGACCTCGCCGAGCTTTGTTCTGCGCTCGACGAACACTCGGACGCGGAAAAAACCGTTAAATATTTTACCGTTTTCGTGAACGACGAGGCGTTTGCCGATTATTGCCTGCGAGCGAACGGGGTGAACGGGGCAATGACCGCGGCGGAATTTTATTACGGCAAGCTTACGGTTGCGGAGTTCGCGGTGAAGGGCGCGGACGTGGCGATAGAACGCGCGGCTTATTTCGCTGATAAATACGGTTATACCTGTTATAATCCGTTTTACGTTCTTATTCTCGATCTCGGCGATAAACTCGATTCGTCGGTTAAAACCAAAATAAAAGCCGCTATAACGGAAAAATACTCCGCGCTTAACGAGGAAAGAAAGGCGTTTGCGGACAGGGATCTTGAATTGCTGAACGAATCCGCTTCCTGACGAAAAATTTTAAGTCGGGGCGGTTTGTGCGGTTTGTTTTTATCAGGCTTTAACGGTCTTATTAAACGGTCGGAACACACGGAACATCGGAATGAACAAAGAAGACAAGAAAAACATTTATAACGCTCCCGTCGGCGCGGGCGGGGCGTTTTTCGCAATGATTTTTTGCTATTTATTCGTTTCTCTCGCGGGGCAGGAAATACTGAAAGCCTGCAATGCGGGAGAAGTCGTTTCTTATGCGATAAGATCGACGTTTTCAATTATTTCGATGGCGGTCGTGCAGGCGTTTTTCGTCGTAAAAAGGAAGGAAAAAGTTTTTTGCGTCGTTAAGTTTAAAAAATTTAACCCCGTATATACCGTCTGCGCGGTTCTCGTCGGCACGGGCATGATGGCGGGACTCGGATTCGTAAACGAAGGCGTGGCGTCGATTTTAAAAAAAGCGGGACTTAATGCGGCGGGAATAAACCTGCCTGTCGATTCGCCCTTCCGTTTCGCGTTGTTTTCCGTTCTCGTGGCGGTTTTGCCCGCCGTGATAGAAGAAGCGTTTTTTCGCGGGCTTTTGCTCGGCAGTCTTGCGGACGAAAGCGAAAAAGCGTTTTCAAAAAGGAACGTTTGCGCCGCGCTGTCTTCGGCGGCGTGCTTCGCGTTGTATCATTGTTCGCTCACGCAGCTCGTTTATCAGTTTATTTACGGGTTGTTTCTGGCGTTTCTCACGATAGAAGCAAGGAGTGCGATTCCCGCCGCGCTTGCGCATTTTATAAACAATTTCGCCGTGCTTGCGTTTTCTTTCGCGGACGTTAAAATAAACCTGTTCAATCCCGTCGTTATCGTTTCGGGCATTGCGGGGTTGGCGGCGTTTTGCGGTTTAACCGCGTTTATCGGAAAGAAAGCGGAGAAATCCGCGGAGTTTCGGACCGATTCCGTTAAAGTTCGCGGCGAGAAAGACGCGGAGTTTTCGTTTATGAAATTCTGGTTTCCGTTCGGGCTGGCGGGCGCGGCGGTGTGCGCGGTTCTGGCAATAGGTTCTGCGGTGGCGGTATGATAGCGGTATGATAAAAGTAAACGTGGTTGCGGTCGGCAAAGTAAAAGAAAGGTATTTTGCCGACGGTATAGAAGAATATTCAAAAAGGCTCGGCAGGTTCTGCGAGTTCCGCATAATAGAAACGGAAGAAGAAAATTTTAAAAAAGTCGATGAAAAGACGGTCGGACTAATCAAAAAAAAGGAAGGCGAAAGGATTCTGCCCAACCTTAAAGGCGTAGTTTTCGTGACCGCGCCGGAGGGGAAAAAGTTTTCCAGCGAGAAGCTTGCGGAAACGCTTAAAACTTTTGCCGACGAGGGAAAGGGCGTTTTTACGTTCGTGATAGGCGGCTCTTACGGGTTGTCTGACGAGGTGAAAAGCCGCGCGGACGTTAAAATCTCTTTTTCCGATATGACTTTTCCGCATACGCTGTTCAGGCTGATGCTGACCGAACAGCTTTATCGCGCGTTTTCGATCGCGAACGGGAGCGCGTATCACAAGTAGCGACGGCGTTGATATTTTCATATTTATGATATATGAACGTTTTAGAAGAGTTAAATTCGTTTTATAAGTCTTACGAAGGGGTAAAGGGCTATATAGGCAGTTCGGAGAAAGGCAAGCCCGTTTATTATTTCGCCGTGGAAAAATCGGCTTATCCCGTTGTGGTCGCGCAGTACGCGATACACGCGCGCGAATATATAACGACGTATCTCGCTATGGCGCAGATAAGGGATTTTATCGCTCGCGGCGAGTGCGGAACGGTTTATTTCGTTCCCGCGGCTAACCCCGACGGAATAGAGATAGCTCTTAAAAAAAATCCTTTGTATAAGGCAAACGCGAACGGAGTGGATTTAAACGTGAATTTCGACGCGCGTTGGGGTACGGGGAGAAGCAACGTGTTTAAAAAAGCTCCCGAAAACTACGTGGGAGAACGCCCTTTTTCCGAAAGCGAAACGCGCGCGCTCAGGGATTTTACGCTGTTCGTCCGCGCGGACGCGACTATAAGCTATCACAGCAAGGGCGAAGAAATTTACTGGGAATTCGGGCAAAGCGGCAAGGCGCGGGCGAGAGATTTTAAAATAGCCGCGGCTCTGTCTGAAACGACGGGATACCCGCTCGTTAAAACGGGAGGCTCTGCGGGCGGTTATAAGGACTGGTGTATAGAAAGTCTTATGATTCCATCTTTTACGATAGAGGTCGGCGGCGACGAGCTTTCGCACCCGATTTTAAAAGAGAGTTTAAGCGGAATTTTTGAAAAGAACAAAAACGTTATCAAGGTACTTACGGAAGTAATGCAGAGAGAATGAGCAAAGAAACCGATTTTATGAAAGAAGCCGTCCGCGAAGCGGAAAAAGCTTTAAGAAAAGACGAAGTTCCTATCGGTGCGGTTATAGTAAAAGACGGCAGGATAATCGCGCGGGCGCATAACCTGACGGAAAAGAAACAGGTTGCAACCCTTCACGCGGAAATAATCGCGATAAACAAGGCGTGCAGAAAGCTTAAAAGCTGGAGATTGAACGGAACGGAAATTTACGTGACCGCAGAGCCTTGCGCGATGTGCGCGGGTGCGATCGCCAACGCGAGAATAGACAAGGTATTTTTCGGCGCGTACGAAAAAAAGAGCGGTTGCGCTGTTAGTAAATATCCCGTTTTAACGGACAACGGGCTAAATCATAGCGCGGATTTCGTCGGCGGGATAGAGGAAGAGCATTGCGCAAAGCTCTTAAAGGATTATTTCAAGGCAAAGCGTGAAAAATCCGCTAAAAGATAGAACGCCGTGCGGCAGATTGAATAATTCGCGTATTAAAAACAAAACGGAATAAAAATTATCCGGCTATCACCCCGCCCGTATCGGCGGGGTTGACTTTTTTTCGGGCAGAGTGTAAAATAAGACAAAAGGGTTTTGCGGGTCGGCGGTTTTGCGTCGTGAGCCGCAAGACGTTTCGGAGAGTTATTATGAAAAAATGGTATAACGAGGAATATAAGTTTGAAATAGAGGTTATCGGGTATCTGCGCGGAGATAAACCGCAGAACTACTGCCGCAACGGAGAAGAAATAGGCGACAAGTACGAATGCACTTACGGCTGCCCCGTGAACGGTCAAGGCTACGGGATTTGCTCTAAAACGATGAACGCTTTGTTTCCCGTAATGGAAGCCGTGCGTTCGGGCGGAAACCTTCTTAATATCGGCGGGGAAGATAAGTATACCAAAACGATAGTTTGCCCCGACGGGTGCGTTATGTTCAGACTGACCGCAACGCCGCTCGGCAACGAGAATTTCTTTACCGGCAGATATTACGAAGAAAAGACGGAATCGGGTAAAAACTGACCGAACGGAAGTTTTTGAAATGATAAAGGAAGAATTTTTTATAGGAAACGCGCCCGTCGTTTTATACGGCGGCGGGGCGGCTGAAAACGCCGCGACGTTGCCGACGGACAAAGAAAAAAAACAAAACGGCGTTTTTATCTGCGTTCACGGTCAGGGCGGCAACAAAGAAGAAGCGGAACGCTTTGCAAAAATCGCGGCGCCGCGCGGGTACGGCGTTTTAAGCGTGGATTTGCCCGAACACGGTAAGAGAACGGACAGGGCGAAGTTCGTTCCGTGGGAAGTCGTTCCCGAACTCGCCGCTATATACGAATATGCGAAAAATAAATGGGATAAAATCTCGCTCCGCGCGACGAGTATAGGGGCGTATTTTTCTTTGCTCGCGTTCGGAAACGAGAAGATAGAAAAGAGTTTGCTCGTTTCTCCGCTTTTGGATATGCAGGGTTTTATAACCGCGCTTATGCGCTGTTGCGGGGCGGACGAGAAGCGTTTAAAACGCGAGAAAGAAATAAAAACCGAGTCCGGGCAAACGCTGTCTTACGAATATTTTTTATACACGAAAAACAATCCCGTGCGGGCGGAGGGCGAAAATACTTATATCCTTTACGCGGACGGGGATAAGGTTATTCCGAAAAAATCTGTGGAAAAGTTTGCCGCGGATAACCGTTGCGATCTCACGGTGTTAAACGGCTTCGAGCATTGGTTGCACACGAAAGAAGAAGTTTCCGCTATGGAAAAATGGGAAAAGAACGTTCTGTCCGAGAATAAAAAAACTTATACTAAAGGAGAAAAATTATGAATTTTGACGAGCCGTTTTTCCCGTTCAGGGCAGCCGCCCTTGCGGTTATCGCGGCGTTTTATGCGGTTTATTTTATCAAAGCGTTCGCGCAGAAGCGGCGCGGAATAAAAACGCGGCAGATAGGCAGCCGAAAAGAAAAAAGCTTGCATACCGTAGAAACGTTTATGTCGGCGGCGACGCTCGGTATCGTTTTCGCGCAGATTTTTTCGATTTGCGCGGGGTGGAATTATCTGCCGGACGTCGTACGTTACATAGGACTTACGATAGGTATTATCGGCGACGCGGTTTTTCTTGCCGCGGTGCTTTGTATGAAAGACAGCTGGCGGGCGGGTATTCCCGAGAAGGATAAGACGAAGCTGGTTACGGGCGGCATTTACAAAATAAGCAGAAATCCCGCGTTCCTCGGCTTCGATTTGTCTTATACGGGAATTCTGCTTTTATATTTCAATCCGTTGCTCGCCGCGTTTACGGTGTTTGCCGTCGTTATGCTTCACTTGCAGATTTTGCAGGAGGAGAAGTTTATGAAAGCGACGTTCGGCGCGGAGTATTGCGAATATAAAGCCCGCGTTTGCAGATATCTGGGAATAAAGCCGCGTAAAAAAACGGGCGCAAACAATTAAAAAAACGGTTATTCGCGGCAACTTTTAGCAGCAGACCGAATATAAGGAGATAAATATTATGATAGAAGAAAAGGTTTTAGATTACGTTAAAGAACAAGCCCGCGCTCTTATCGCCGCGCCGTCTGTGTGCAAAGAAGCGAAAGCCGTTGCCGAAAAATGGCTTGCGGCGGTCGGAACGGAGAACGAAAAGGCAGAAACCGCAGCTTTCGTTAAAGAGTTGGAAGAAGATCTTGAAACGATAGATCAGCTTATCGGATTCGTTGATTCGCCGCTTTGCAAACAGCTTTTCGGTGAAGAGAAAGCCGCGGCGTTCGCCGCACACGC
>ULRP01060114.1_pt1 | contig 14989 bp, 16 predicted proteins | sample 1955521 | NCBI WGS metagenome assembly ULRP01 (sample SAMEA4835685, study PRJEB28245) | human gut metagenome | biome: gut microbiome; material: fecal sample | place: Denmark | collected 2008
TGAAACTGGTAAAATTTTAGAGAACAAAGTGGAAACTGGTAAAATAATATTTAATAAATGGAAAAATACGAAATAGAAAAGCTGCGCGATCTCCCGATAGAGGAGGTTGCCAGCCAACTGGGACTGCAAGTGGCGAGACATAAGAGCCTCTGCCCTTTTCATAGCGATCATCATGCAAGCCTGTCATTCAATACGAGAAAGAACCTGTGCCGCTGCTTTGTCTGCATGGACGAGAGCCTCGACTCCATCGGACTGGTCATGAAATCGCTACACGTGGATTTCCCTAAGGCGTGCTTCTGGCTCGCTGAAAGGAATGGCATTCTCCTGGAAAAAGGCAGGGGAAGGAATGGCTGGCGGAGGGATTGCAGGTCTGCTTCGGCTGATTCTGCTACTTCGGCTGATTCTGCTGCATCTCCTGCATCTCCCGTAGCCTCAGCATCTTCGGCTTCTTCTCCTGCTGCACCCCACTCTTTTGATGCGGCACGATATGCGAGATTCTTCGAACATCCGTGGCTGAACGAGGCTGCCTGCAGATTTCTTTTTGATGAGAGGAAGATTGACGGGAGAGTGGCGAGATGGTGCCGACTGAGTTCGTGGACCGACCGCAAGGGGGTGAACTGGCTGCAGATTCCTTACTTCGACAAGGAGGGACAATTAGTGGGAATACAAAACCGCAATCTGGATTTTCATCGAAAATCTCGTCCCACAGATTCTATGGATCCTGAAAAGACAGGGAAAAGTTCTTGTCCCACAGATTTCACAGATGACACAGATTCTAAGGATTCTGAGGGTTCTGAGGATGGCACAGATTCCGAAGAGGCACCACGATTCCGTTTTCCCTACGGCAGCCAATGCGGGATCTACAATCTGCAGGTGCTGAATTTGCTGACACCGGGAGAAAAACTTTTCATCACGGAGGGATGCAGCGACTGCTGGGCGATGCTTTCTGCCGGACATAAGGCTATAGCTATTCCGTCGGCCACGCTTCTCAAACCTGAGGACAGGGATGTGCTCGCCTATATCGGCGAAACGTTCGGAGTAGAATGGCACATGTTTCCCGACAGGGATGCGCCGGGAGAAAGGCTCTTCCTGCAACTCAAGGAGATTCTGCCCTCGCTCATCCATCACCAGTTGCCCCTGGGATGCAAGGATTTCGGAGAGGCTTATCTGAAGGGATTCAATCCCGCTGAAGAAATCAATCTTTTATAAAAAAATGTCTTATAAAAAATTTAGCAATATGGAAGATTTTATCATTCGTTCGTACACCAAGAAGGAACTGGCTCTGATGTTTTTTCCCCAGAGCAATCCTCGTACTGCCGTCAATCACCTGATGGTTTGGATTCGCCGCTGCACCCCACTCTGGGATGAACTCCTGCAGACGGGTTACAAGACTACCAGCAAGGAGTTTACGCCCAAGCAAGTAAGGGCCATTATCGAACAGTTGGGGGAACCGTAGAATCGCTGGGGTGACCTGAGAGGAAAAACAAAAACATCTGGAGTGTATGAAGCCTCATCATACACTCCAGATGTTTATATCAAGTTCATTCTAAAAACACCCCGTATAATGGCATGTTGGTAATATTAGCCTGCTGGCGATAAGGCAGCATGGAATAACGGATAGCAGAAATATCAGGATGCTCCATCAGATAATGATGAAGCGAGGTAGCCTTGACACTTGTACCCCCTTTTACCTCAATTGGCAATAAGACACCATCACGCTGAATCAGGAAATCCATCTCCATACGAGAGGTATCAGAACTGTAATAATAGACATGTTGCAATCCTGTTGCAAGCAACTGCTGCAAAACATACTGTTCGCTAAAAGCACCTTTATATTCCGTAAATATCGTATCTCCCAACAATACCTCCTTTGCAGGCGTATCAGCCATGGCACCCATCAACCCACAATCACACAAATAGAGTTTAAATGCCGATAAATCTTCATAGAACTTCAGAGGCAACTCTGGCTTAGAAACCTTTGTTATCTTATACACCAAACCTGCGTCCACCAGCCATTGGATGGCAAGTTCAAATTCCTTGGCTCTACCACCCTTCTTCAACACGCCATAAACAAACTTTTTGTTCTCCTTCGACAACTGTCCCAGAATGGATTGCCAAACCATATCGATTCGGGGCACCTCCTGCGATGGAGCATGCTTGGAGAAATCGCTGGCATAGTTGGAAAGAATCTCATTCTGCAGGCTGCGCACCTGATTGAGCAACTTGTTTTCAACAAATGCCTCTACCACTTCAGGCATACCACCCACATAATAATATTGTCGCAGCAAGTCCTTCAGTTTTTCATGAAAGGCATTCATCAGTTCATAGTCATGACTATGCATCAGCTTCAACAGCTGCTCCTCGCCCATCGCCATGAGAAACTCCTCAAAATCCATTGGGAAGAGACGCATGGTCTGCACCTTGCCAACTGGAAACGAGATGCCTGCATGCAAAGCAACTCCCAGCAGAGAACCAGCTACTGCAATATGATATTCCGGAGCATCTTCACAGAAATATTTCAAAGCCTCTAAAGCCTGAGGGAAAGCCTGCACCTCATCCAGGAAAATAAGTGTTTTACCAGGGATAATATCTACCCCTGTCAAAGCGCTTAAACCTTGAATGATTCTGGTAACATCAAAATCACCCGAATAGATGGCCTGAAGGTTTACATTTCTATCGCAACTTACGTAAGCTAAACTTTCAAATTCACGACGACCGAATTCCTTAAGAACATAGGTCTTTCCACATTGCCTTACTCCATTAAGAATCAGAGGCTTATGATGCTCCTGACTTTTCCATTCTAGTAGCTGGTCATATATCTTTCTCTTCATATCTTTACACTTTTCGACACATAAAAATGCCAGTTCATTACACTTTTCGACACATGAAATCATGCTATCGTTACACTTTTCGACACATAAAGTTAGCGCAAAGATACACTTTTCGACACATAAAACCAAGATTCCATTGCCTTTCCGAGATTCATTTAAGAGTTTTTAACCCTATAACACGAAAATGGTAAAATTCAGCTTTATAAAAGCGAAAATGGTAAAACCAAAGCATTTAACACTACAACACGAAAATGGTAAAATTTTGCTCTATAAAAGCGAAACTGGTAAAATTTACAGAAATTAACCCTGCAACACGAAACTGGTAAAATTTTGCTCCAAAAAAGCGAAACTGGTAAAATTTCATGGAATTTAACCTTATAACACGAAACTGGTAAAATTTTGCTCTATAAAAGCGAAAATGGTAAAATTTTAGGGAATTTCAGGCTAAATGTTCCAGCATCGCACGGCATCGCACGACATCGCACGACTGGGTATGAGGAATGCCGTATCTTTGCATCGTGATTCAGAAAGCGCTGAAAAATCACTTTCCCAACTGGAAAAATATTTTTCTCTAACTGGGAAGCTGAATTCAAACCAAAATTCGTCAAACCAGACTCCAAGCCCTGCAACGAGTCCTTCGAATCTCTTACCGGAAAATCTTCTGCGAGAGACGAAGCTAAAAGGGGGCAAAATGCTTATGAGCCAAAACATGAAAGCATTCATCAGGTATCTCATCGTGGCCGTATGCTCTGCCGTCGTCACATTCCTCTCCAACTCGTGTACTGCGGGTCTCGTAATCGGAAAGAACCAGCGACAACATCAGGAGAACAACATCTCCACCCGGGCAGATTCTTCCCATTTCGTTCCGACCATTACCATCCGGTAAAGGCTGCGAAGGGAAATCAACCAATTATTTCAATCAATCCTATCAAATTCAATCCAGACTCCAAACCTCGAAACGAGTCCTTCTCCCTACCCTCTAACCCCCCAAGATTCCTGATTTTCCGAGGAAACGTAATGCAAGAAAAGTCTTGACAGGCGGAAAGGAAGAAAAACAGATTTTGGGAAAGACGGGGAACCCCGGAAAGATTTCCGGAAGGGAGAAGTTTACAGGAGGTTTTATCATTATGGCTATCAATTTGAAAGCAAAGGAAACCCTCATCCAAGTGGGTGAGCAAAAGGGTAATTACCGTTACGTGCTCGGTACTGATTTGTACAGTAAGCTGACTGAGAGCAAGGTGATTCAGGAGGCAGCACTCCGAAGTGGTGTGAGCCGAGGCGTGATGCAGGCTTGCTGGGATGCAGCTGGCAACGTGATCATGGCATGGGCAACTGAAGGTCACTCTGTAGCCATCCCCGGTTTGGGAACCATGCGATTTGGCGTTCGTGCCAAGAGCGTAAGTAATGTGGCAGAAGTGGCAAGCAGCCTGATTACCAGCCGTCGTGTTATCTTCACTCCTAACGTGGAGATCAAGAACGAGCTCCAGCGTACCGCCATCCAGATTACCTGCTACGACCGAAACGGCAAACTGGTAAAGAAAGTGACCTCTGGCGACAAGGGCGATGTGGAAGACCCAGACAAAGAGCCTAATGGCTCTGAGGGCGACAACAGCGGCAAGCCTAATGGCGACAACAAGGGTGACACCGGCTCTAATGGCGACAACAAGGGCGACACCGGCTCTGAAGGAGATGGTGACTACGAATTGAAGTAGCCCAGCCCTCTTCTAAAGGAGGGGCATCTAAACAAAGTCCCCAATCCTTGACGATTCCGTCTTGGGTTGGGGATATTTTTTTACAACTCGATTACCTCCAAGTCATCAGGCACCACAATCCTGCCCTTGAAATACTCAGCAGCCTCCTGGGAATATTTCTCCTTGCGAGTGGCAAGCGTCTTCTCCTCCGTATGATAAAGAATGAGATTCTTGACACCTAATACATGGTCGGTATGGGCATTCCTGTTCTATTTTTAAGTATAATCAAATTAATAAGGAAACAGCAGCGGCAGGACGAAAGTCATCACCACGCCGATGATGATCTGCAGGGGCAGACCCACCTTCACATAGTCCATAAACGAGTAACCACCCGCCTTCATCACCAGCGCATTAGGCGGCGTGGAGAATGGAGAGGCGAAGCACATGCTGGCTCCCAAGGTGACCGCAAAGAGGAAGGAATAAGGACTCACACCCACCTGCTGGGCTGCCACCAGAGCGATAGGTGCCATCAGCACGGCCGTGGCGGTATTGCTGATAAACATCGTCATCAGAGAGGTGGTGAAATAGATGCCTGCCAAGAGAGCCGTAGGTCCCATCGCCCCAAGACTGTCCACTAAAGTCTGCGAAACCAGCGCCGAGGCTCCCGTCTTCTCCAGCGCCGTGGACATCGGCATCATCGCCGCTATCAGCACGATACTCTCCCAGTTGATGGTCTTGTAAGCCGCCTCCACATTACGGAAACAGCCTGCAAAGACCGTGAGCAGACCGGCTATGATAACCGCCGTAACCGGAGCTACAGGGATGAAATCAAACACCATCATCGCCACCATGAGCAGCATGATGGCCGCAGCCACAGGAGCCTTATAGTCGAGCAGCACCTTGTCGGCAGTCTTCTCAGGCTGGTCGAGCACCACCCAGTTGGAAGTGTCAGAAGTGAGATGAGCCAGATTGGTCCACTCGCCCTGCACCAGGAGCATATCGCCCACATGCAGTTTGGCCGCTATCAGATTATCCGTGATATATTCCTCTCCTCGCTTCACACCCAGCACGTTGATACCGAAGCGCTTACGCAGATTGGCTTCTCCGATGCGCAGGCCTACGAAATTGGAGGTAGGCATCACGACAATCTCCGTGAGTCCGAGGTCGTAGAAGTCGATTTTCACGTCCTTCATCTTTCTCAATCCGTAGTCGTGGGCAAACTTTTCTATCTTCTCCTCATCGCCCAGAATATAGAGGATATCGTGTACGGAAATCGTGCTGCTGCTCTTCGCCATGTTCTGGTTGACATCCTTCACGAGTCCGAGTTTCGACTTCTTCTCGTTTCTGATTTCGATGATGCTCACCCCGTATTTCTTCTGTATGCTGAGGTCCTTGAGCGTCTTGCCCACGATGTCCATCACCCCGCCATTTTCATCGGCCGCCCCATAGCGCTTGCTGGGCACGATGTATCGATGCAGATTGTCGAGCAGCTGGTATTCGTCCACCAGGTCGTCGAGCGATTTCGCCTTGTCCTTCTTCTTTCCGTTCTGCTTTTTGCTGAGGAAAATCTTGCTGAGGGGCATGAGTACGATGATGCCGATGGCGATGACGATGAGACCCACGGGGAAGAAGGAGAAGAAAGCGAGCGGCTGATAACCGGCTTCTGTGAGCACCTCGTCGATGACCAGGTTGGGCGGCGTACCGATGAGCGTGAGCATTCCTCCGAGACTACCCGCAAAGGCCAGGGGCATGAGGAAACGGCTGGACTGCATGCCCGATGCTGCCGCTAAGCTCACGATGATAGGCATCATGAGCGCCACGGTTCCGGTATTGCTCACGAAGGCTCCGATGAAGGAGGTGACGAGCATCACCAGCAGGAAGGTAATGGTTTCGTTGCCGCGCGAAAGGGCCATGAGCTTATTGCCCGTGAGCTTGGCAAGTCCCGTCTGCATGATGGCTCCACCCACCACGAAAAGGCCTATCATCATGACGACGATGGGCGACGAGAAACCTGCCAGGGCTTCTGAAGGAGTAAGAATTCCGAATACGAGTAGTGCTGCCAAGGCGGTAAGAGCTACGATGTCGGCCCTCACTCTGCCCCAAATAAACATGGCAACCGTAATGATTAAAATGCTAAGCGTTATTGTCATGCTATAAAATTTGAATTAAAATAATGTTTTCGAAACAAAATCATGTTTCAATTGCAAAGATAAGCACTTTTTCAGAAAAAACAAAGAAATTGGTAAAAAAACTTTGCTCATATCAAAGTATTATACTAACTTTGCAGACGGAAAAGAAACATTAAAACTCCAAAATGATAAAGAAAGGTAAACATACAGTATTATTTATTTGCCTCGGCAATATCTGCCGCTCCCCTGCGGGTGAAGGCATCATGAAGAGTCTCGTAGAGAAAGCGGGACTGAGCAACGAGTTTGAAATCGACTCTGCCGGTATCGGAAACTGGCACGTAGGACAATTGCCCGACAGCCGTATGAGAAAATGTGGCGCCGAGCACGGTTATGATTTCAACAGTCACGCCCGCCAGTTTAAGAAATCAGACTTCGACCGCTTCGACACCATCGTGGTGATGGACAACGACAATTACCGTGCCATCACGTCTATGGCATCCTGTCAGGCTGACAAGGACAAGGTGGTTCGCATGGCTGATTTTCTGACCCATCATCGCCAATACACGACCGTGCCCGACCCATACTATGGCGACTATAGCGACTTTGAACTGGTCATCACCCTCTTGGAGGATGCCTGTCAGGGATTGCTGCAGTCTCTCACGGAATAATTTTCCTTTGACCTACATCAAGCCGAAAACGGATTTGGTTGATATGAGTCAAAAAAAGTCCTCGTTTCATCATTTTGTCATGCCTTTGTGACAGATTTTCAAAAAATAGGCATTACCTTTGCACTCGAAAAAGGTAAGATTGTAAAAGGATAATGTTAAACTGGAGCCTCAAATGGAGACTCCGCAAAATGAAAATGATTATGATGACAACAGTAATGATTCTCGCAGTAGTAGCAGTCATGATTGCTAAAGCTGTAAATGTAAACGACAAAATGGAAATGGGTAAGTAATTACCTGCTCCATGAGTGGTAAAAAGATTTAGGCTGAAAGAAGCCTGCAGTATTAATTAATTAAAGGATAACAAGTATGAAAACAATTTTCGAAAACATCAAGAAGGCTTTCAAAGTTTTACTTGAGAACTACATGAACGCCATGGAAATGTATGGCGAGGCCTTGAGTAAAGGTCGTGGTTGCTCTTGCGCTTAAGGGGTTTACCTCTGGTGCATCTGAACCAACGGAAAGGATGCTGCTTCGGTAAGCAAGTATCCTGAATGAAAAGAATGCAGCTTCGGTAAGCTAACTTCAGAAATGGAGTTGCTTCTTCAAGCGGGCATTCATTTGATAAAGAAAGTAATTACGTTTGTAATATATGAAAGAAGCGTGCAAGTCTCTCTAAAGCTTGTACGCTTTTTTTGTTTTTTCTCCGCTGAGTTTTGTTCTTCTCACAGATAATTGTTTTTTGTCCCACAGATTTCGCAGATATACACAGATTTTCTTCATCATGATTTTTCTTCATCGGATTTCACGGATGAATCGGAAGGCATTCTTGCTTGCCGGATTACTCGCGGATTTTCGCGGAACTTTGGCCGCTGGCCAATGGCTCGCGCCCTATATATGCTCCTGTTGTTTTTTGTCACGCAGATTTCGCAGATGACGCAGATTTTTCTTCGTGGAAGGGTTTTGTCCCACAGATTTCACAGATATACACAGATTCTTTATGGAATCTCTGTTGAATCTCTTTGTCCAGTCTCAGGGGGTATCTGCAACGACCGGACAGGTCGCATCTGCGAAAATCCGTGAGTAATCGCCGCATCAGGAAATCTCCGAATAAATTCCGTGAAATTCGATGAAAAAAATCCTATGAGAAAAAAATCTGCGTCATCTGCGAAATCTGCGTGACTAAAAAACGTCCCAAGAAAAATCTGTGTATATCTGTGAAATCTGTGGGACATTTTCCAACCTCAGGGGGTATCTGCAACGACCGGACAGGTCGCATCTGCGAAAATCCGTGAGTAATCGTCTCAGCAGGAAATCTCCGAATAAATTCCGTGAAATCCGATGAAAAAAATCCTATGAGAAAAAAATCTGCGTCATCTGCGAAATCTGCGTGACTAAAAAAACAGATCTACACAGATGATTCTCCCCGATTTTATACTTTTTATTTGGTCATTTCATTATTTAATCATACCTTTGCAAGCAACTTTGAAGTGGTACACTTTTTAATTAGAATATGGTACACTTTTTAATTAGAACATAAAGAAAATAGAAAATGGAACAGCAAGATATTATCAGCAAACTGGAGGCGAAGGGAATCAAACCTACAGCCAACCGCATTCTCGTTCTCAAGACTCTGACGAGCGAGCATCATCCCCAGAGCCTCAGCAGTCTGGAACACAAGATGCTGACCATGGACAAATCCAGCATCTTCAGAGTGCTCACCCTCTTCCTCGAACACGACGTGGTGCACGCTTTCGAGGACGGACGAGGCATCCTCAACTACGAACTCTGCGAGGAAGAAGGAAAATGCGACCATCATGACGGCCATATCCACTTCTACTGCGAGGCTTGCCAACGCTCCTTCTGCATGGAAGACATCCACATCCCAAGCTTCGAATTACCAGAAGGATTCTATCCCCACTCCGTTTCCTTTGTCATCAAGGGAGAATGCCCGGAATGTAGAAAAAAGCACAAGTACTTGCCATAATAACGGCATTAATATGCCTGACAACGGCATAAATGTGCCATATAATCAGCAAAAAAATTGCCCTAAAATCAATAAGAGAAGCATCCTTAGCTTAACATACATTTAACTATTCACATTTTTTAGTTACATATTTGCAACTAACTTTTTCTTACAAAGTATATAAGATTTGTAAATTTAGGGCATTTCAAATTTAAGAGCCGTTAAAGTGTTAAATTCAAATGTTAAAACGGGATAAAAAACAATACGGAATGATTGCTTTCTCATTTTTTGCTCCTATATTTGCAACCGGTTAGACGAAGCTATCGTTTTTTCCGAGACAGTCAAATCTGTCTGGAATCAAGAATCCCCTCGCAAGGAGTTCTGGGAATAAGAAAACCAAAGCAGAGGTTCTGAAACCAAGAAACCCCTCACAAGGAGTTCTGAAAAAAAACGAGGCTGCCGCAAACCAATTAGAGTAATAAAAAAGAAAAGTAATAATTAAAAGCAATAGACATGAAAAAGGTAACAAATTACGTGATGGCTCTGTTGTGCGTAGGTTCACTCGCATTCTCAGCCGGTGCATTCATGAAAGTAAACGCAGCTCCAGCTACTACTTCAGCTCCAGCTGGTCAACCAGTAGATCTCACTTATGCAGCAGAAAAAGCTCTGCCAGCTGTAGTTCACATCAAATACGTACAGAACTCCAAGACAACAACCGTTGACGTGCAGGACGATCCATTCGGAGGATTCTTCGACCCATTCGGCTTCTTCGGAAACCCTGGCAACGGCGGCACACGCAAGCAGAGAGTGCAGACCCCTAAGAAAGAAGCTACAGGTTCGGGAGTCATCATCAGTAGCGACGGATATATCGTGACCAACAACCACGTGGTGGAAGGTGCTGACGAACTGACCGTCACACTCAACGACAACCGCGAATACTCAGCCCGCATCATCGGTACCGACAAGACTACCGACCTCGCGCTCATCAAGGTGGACGGAAAGAACCTGCCTACCCTCCCTATCGCAGATAGCGACAAGGTAAGAGTCGGAGAATGGGTCATCGCAGTAGGCAACCCATTCGGTCTCAACAATACCGTGACTGCCGGTATCATCTCTGCCAAGGCACGTTCACTCGGAGCCAACGGCGTAGAGAGCTTCATCCAGACCGATGCAGCCATCAACGCAGGTAACTCTGGTGGCGCACTCGTCAACACCCAGGGCGAACTCGTAGGTATCAACGCCATGCTCTACTCACAGACCGGTTCTTACTCAGGATATGGTTTCGCCATCCCTACATCCATCATGAACAAGGTGGTAGATGACATCAAGAAATATGGTAGCGTACAGCGTGTAATGCTCAGCATTCAGGGTTCTGACGTGCTCAACTATATCAACAACCAGAAGGAGAACGGCAAGGAAGTGAACCTCGGAACCAATGAGGGTGTTTACATCGCCAAGGTGGATGAAGACGGAAATGGTGCTGCTGCCGACCTGAAGGAAGGTGACGTAATCACCAAGGTGGACGGCAAGAAGGTGACCAAGATGGCTGAACTCCAGGAATTGCTCAACGGCAAGCGCCCTGGCGACAAGATGACCATCACCTATCTGCGCAACAAGAAGGCTATCACCAAGACCATCACGCTGAAGAATGCTCAGGGCACAACCTCTGTCATCAAGTCAGCCGACCTTGATGTGCTGGGTGGCAACTTCCGCCAGATTACCGCTTCACAGAAGGAGCAGCTCAACATCAAGTATGGTGTAGAGGTGATGAAGGTAAATAGCGGAGCCTTGAAGGAAGCCGGAATCTCTCGCGGATTCATCATCCAGAAGATCAACGACAACAATATCACTTCTCTCGACGACCTGCAGAAAGCCGTCAAGAGCGCTTCTACCAGCAAGGACCCTGTGCTCTACATCCAGGGTATGTGGCCTACAGGCAAGAAGGCTTACTTCGCAGTTCCTCTGCAGAGAGACTAAACCAGTCGCCCCGAAAGGAGAACAGAAAACTCAAGTCCAGCAAGAGTTTTATCAGAAAAATTCTCCAATTAGGCGTCAGAAAAAGGTTTTGAAAATATAAAAAACGACAAAATAGCAGGTATTTTTTAAAATATCTGCTATTTTTTTGCTATTTTTTTTGTCATTTCGAACAAAAAGTGTACTTTTGCAGAACTTAAAAAAATAAAGGCTACCATGAGACAACTAAAAATTTCAAATTCATTCACTAATCGTGAAAGTGCGTCACTCGACAAATATCTGCAGGAGATAGGACATGAAGAACTACTCTCGGTAGATGAAGAAGTAGAGTTGGCACAGAAAATCAAGAAAGGTGATCGCCAAGCCTTAGAGAGATTAACAAGAGCAAATCTACGCTTCGTTGTCTCTGTGGCAAAGCAATATCAGAATCAGGGACTCAGCCTCCCCGACCTCATTAATGAGGGAAATGTAGGACTCATCAAAGCAGCAGAGAAATTTGATGAAACACGTGGATTCAAATTCATCTCATACGCTGTTTGGTGGATTCGCCAAAGCATTCTGCAAGCCATCGCAGAGCAGAGTAGAATCGTGCGCCTGCCACTCAATCAGGTGGGAAGCGTCAACAAGATAAACCGTGAACTCAACAAATTTGAGCAAGAACACGAGCGCCGTCCAAGCGTAAATGAGATTGCCGACCGCATAGATTTGCCTGAAGAAAAAGTCGAGGAAGCGATGAAGGCCAACAACCGCCACGTAAGTATGGATGCTCCTTTCGTAGATGGAGAGGACAACAGCCTGCTGGACGTACTTGCCGACAACAATATGCCGATGGCTGACAAGGCACTCGTACAGGAATCGCTACGGAAAGAAATCGACAGGGCCATCGACCTGCTCAACGATAGAGAACAAAAGGTGGTAAGAGCCTTCTTCGGAATCGGCTCGCCAGAAATGACGCTCGAGGAAATCGGCGACAAATACAATCTCACCCGTGAGAGAGTGCGCCAAATCAAGGAGAAAGCCATACGCAGACTCCGACACAACACGAAGAATAAACTGCTGAAGACCTATCTGGGACAGTAGGCTATCAGACACATGCTGATGCGGAAGTCTGTAGCTTTTCTGGAAAACCGGATGAAGGCCAGTAGGCTAAAATAATTTAGAATAGAAATGAAATTATCAAAAATCGGACTCACAGCTATAGCAGCTACACTCCTCATCTCGCTTACCGTACAGGCTAAAAACGAGATGAGAAAAGCATACGTCTTTGGATTTGCTTCTTCTTTCAACGACTCCACAGTCTATTTCACAGACATTCAGGAGGTAGATTCTGCATGGTTTACCAGCAAGCATCATTTCCTGGTAAGCCGAGAGAACTACTCATACCAGTTGCGCGACTATCTGGCAAACATCGGAGAACAGCATCGCACATGCGTGGTGGAATATGATACCGACCCGAAGAAACTGGAGAAAGTGTGGAACAAGCTCTACATACGCTATGCGCACAACCAGAAGAAGAAAAACAACCAGAAGCAGAAGAGCGAACTGCCTCCTTTCCAGATTAAAAAACTGACCAGGGAGCAATTCCAGTTCCAGGCTGTAGCACCTATGGATGAAGCTACAGAAATAGAGGAACCTGTAAAGAAAGTGAAGGCTAAGAAAGCCCAGAAAAAGCAACGCAAGAACAAATGATAGAATCACATGATTTTAATATCGCAGAGTTGAACGTGAGAATCTGTTTTGCAGAGTCTCCATTCAACAGCATGCGACTCCTGACCTCATTCGAACCCTTCAGAGTCAACACTTTGGAGGGTCATCTTTTTTTTAGCCTGCTTGTAGATGATTCCCTCAAGCCCTACCCCAAGGATAAGCGCAAGAGAATCAGGGCTTTCGACACGGGAAACGGAGATACCATCGTGGATAAACTCGACAACGGAGGCTACCAGTATATCATCAAGGACATCAACGGGGCCAGCTGCTGCCTGTTGCAAACCAACAAGGACTTCAGCGACTGCCGATGCGCCCTGAACGGCAACTACAACATGCGTTGCTTCGGACTGAACAACGCCCTGATGCTCATCTTCGCCTTTGCCGGCAGCAGACTGCAGACCCTTCTCATCCACGCATCCCTGGTAAGACAGAACGGATACGGATATGCATTCATCGCCAAAAGCGGAACCGGAAAGAGTACTCAGGTAAGCATGTGGCTGAGATATCTGAAGGGATGCGACCTCATGAACGACGACAATCCTATCATAAGATTCATCGACGGAAAGCCTTACATCTACGGCAGTCCGTGGAGCGGCAAAACCCCTTGCTATCGCAACGTGAAAGCCAAGCTGGGAGCCATCACACGCATCGACCGCGACAGTTCCAACTGGGTGGAGCGCCTTTCGCCTATCGAAGCCTTCGCCTCTCTCCTGCCCTCCTGTTCGAGCATGAAATGGGACCAGGATATTTTCAACGACATCTGCAATACGATTACCCGACTGGTGGAGACCGCCAACATCTACACCCTCCATTGCCTGCCCAACCGGGAGGCTGCCGAAGTTTGTAATCAGGCGATTGCCATCAAAGAAGGTGAAGGAAAATCTGCGTGATAAAATTTTCATCGGATTTCACGGAGGAATCGGAGGCATTCTTGCTTGTCGGATTACTCACGGATTTTCGCGGAATTTTGGCCGCTGGCCAATGGCTCGCGCCCTATATATGCTCCTGTTGTTTTTTGTCACGCAGATTTCGCAGATGACGCAGATTTTTCTTCGTGGGAGAGTTTTGTCCCACAGATTTCACAGATATACACAGATTTTCTATGGAATCTCTGGTGAATCTCTTTGTCCAATCTCAGGGGGTATCTGCAACGACCGGACAAGTCGCATCTGCGAAAATCCGTGAGTAATCCGGCAAGCAGGAATCTCCGAATAAATTCCGTGTCGTCCGATGAATAAAATCCCCGATGAGAAATCTGCGTCATCTGCGAAATCTGCGTGACAAAAACTCCGATGAAAAAATTCAGAATAGAAATCCGCATAACAAAAAAATAATAAAAAACGATGCAAGATAATAATTCTATAAAGACTGTAGAAATACAGTTTACCAATGCCCAACTACTCCCAGAGATCGTAAAACTGCTGGAAGAAGGTCATACCGTAACCCTGCTGCTGCGCGGTTACTCCATGCGCCCGTTCCTGGAAGACAACAGAGACAAGGCCTTGCTGACCAAGGCTAAAGACATCAAAGTGGGCGATGCGGTACTGGCAGAAATCGGCTACAGGCATTACGTGCTTCATCGCATCATCAAGATTCAGGACCGGAAAGTAATACTGCGAGGAGACGGAAACTTAGGCATAGAGAAATGCAGAATAGAAGACGTGAAAGCATCCGTGATTGGATTTTACCGCAAGGGCAGAAAGAAGCTGGACAGAACCGACAGCAAAAAGTGGAAAATTTATTCGGCCCTATGGATGCGCCTCTTCCCTATCCGCAGATATCTTCTTGCCGCTTACAGAAGAATCTGGATTCCGATTCTTGGACCGATGTAGGATATAGAGAATACGGGAATATAGAGAATACGAGGAATATCAGGTATTAAAATATCAGGTATATATAGAATATGATATATATAACAATATGCTAGAATAAAAAGCGGGGTTATCTTCAGTTTCCAAAAGATAATCCCGCTTTTTTATTATTTATAACTCGCTCTAAATTGGGCTTTGATTGAAAATCAAGAAGT
>ULRP01053668.1_pt1 | contig 14974 bp, 12 predicted proteins | sample 1955521 | NCBI WGS metagenome assembly ULRP01 (sample SAMEA4835685, study PRJEB28245) | human gut metagenome | biome: gut microbiome; material: fecal sample | place: Denmark | collected 2008
ATCGACGAGGAAGCCAAGACCGTAGAAAAGTCGGATTTCTTTACCAAGCGCACGGTAAAATACACCGCCGAAATCACCCATGTGGACACTCCGCAGGAGGCTATGCAGGTTTCCATTGATACAGTGGGTAAAATGGATATACCGTATATGGCACAGCTCTGCGGGCAGGAACCGCAGGATATTGTAGAAGTTCTGAAATCGGACAACCTGATATATCTTAATCCGCTGAAATCTGACGAGAACGACCCTTTTGTCGGCTGGGAGGAATCTTCCGAATATCTCTCCGGCAATGTCCGTGAAAAGCTGCGCGCCGCCGAGCTTTACGCAAAGGACTATCCCGATTTTCAGCGCAACGTAACGGCTCTGACGGAAGTCCTCCCGAAAAAGCTGGAAGCCGGAGATATTACCGCGCGTATCGGTGTGTCATGGGTAGATGTTGAGGACTATCAGCATTTCCTTGAGGATTACGCAAAGGCAAGATTTTACGAGCCTATGCGCAGAGCCGTTACCGGCGAGTATAAAATTGAAAACAAGAATTGGGACACCTCTGCCGCCGCAACGCAGATTTACGGCACAGCCCGAATGCCTGCAAAGGCGATCTTTGAAAATCTGCTCAACAATCGGGATATCGTGGTCAAGGACAAGATAACCGATGTTGATGGAAAGGAGCATTATGAAATAAAAAAAAAGCAGACCGATTTGGCGCAGGATAAGGCTCTGAAAATGAAAGACGCTTTTAAGCGCTGGCTGTGGGAGAAGCCGGAGCGCCGCGAGAAATATGTTGAGCGCTACAACAATCTGTTCAACAGCATTGTTGGCAGAAAGTTTGACGGCTCTCATCAGACGTTCCCCGGAATGTCGCCGTCCATAAGGCTGAAACCTCATCAGCTGGACGCTGTAATGCGGGCGAAATTTGGCGGCAATACTCTGCTTGCCCACTGCGTCGGCGCTGGTAAATCCTTTGAAATGGTGGCTGCGACTATGGAGAAAAAACGGCTCGGTCTTATAAACAAGGCTTGCGTTGTCGTTCCGAAGCACCTTGTGGGGCAAATGGCGAACGAGTGGCTGCGGCTATATCCGCAGGCAAAAATCCTGACCGCAAGCGAAAAGGATTTCGACAAAGACCATAGGCAGAAGTTTATCGGTCGGTGCTGCACCGGCGACTATGACGCAGTTATCATGTCCTACGAACAGTTCGAGAAAATCCCTATGTCTATGGAGTACCGCAAAAATTTCATTCAGCGTGAAATAGACGCTATGCAAAGCGGTATTGACGAATTAAGCGGCGATTACCGCACACGCTCAAACAACCGCAGTTCCATAAAAGACCTTGAGCGTGAGAAAAAGCGCCTTGAAACACGCTTGCAGAAGCTCCTTGACGGCGGCAAGACTAAGGACACCTCCCTGACCTTTGAACAGCTCGGATTTGACAGCCTTGTCGTTGATGAAGCGCACAATTACAAGAACGGTCTTGTGGTTTCAAAAATGAACAGGGTGTCAGGTGTTCAGACTACTCCTGCGCAAAAGAGCGAGGATATTCTTATGAAAACGCAGTATCTCAACCAGAACTACGGCGAGAAGAATATCATATTTGCGACAGGAACGCCCGTATTCACACCTTACCAACGCTCAAATACTGAATTTAATATCAATGCCTGTTTCGTCGGAAATCGTCACAACTTCAATCATCGTTAAAGCTATTTCGTGCTTTTCTTGAACCGACAATTCCGACCAGCGTTTCAGCGGCTCGGACAACGGCTTTGTGTCGATTTCCTTGTGCTTTCTCTGCTGTTTGTGTAATTTCTGTTCAAGCACGGATTTCTGCTTGTGCAGGGCGTTAATGCGTTCCTGTATGTAGTCGAACAGCACCGTATCTGCGTTTGCGAGTTTGTCCATAAGTTTGCGGATTTCATCGTCAATTCGGGCGAGTTCGCCGTTAATTCTGTTCGCCTCCGTATCGGGCTTTGAACGCTTTTTCTTGGCTATTTCAAGCGTTTTTATTCGCTCGTTCATTGCTTCAAATACCGCCTGCTCCACTTCGTCGGGGCGCAGCTTCAAAGTCCTCTTAATACAGCTGTCTGCCTTATAAAAGCCCGTGTCAAAAAAATATCTCCATTGCTTTGTATGAGCCTTGTTCCAATTATATGCAACGGAAATCGAGTACCCACAATGTGAGCATTTCAGCAGTCCCACAAGCCACGAATGGAGTGCGCTGCTGTTGTTCGGTATTCTTTTGTTATGTGCCTTTTTATCCTGCACAGCGAGCCACGTTTGTGAGTCCACAAGTCCCTCGTGATAGCCTATCTTGACATAAACAGGCGCACCCAAATGATGTTTTCCGTGCAAAAACAAGCCGTGTACTCCGTCATAAGCCTCAATATCATCAAGCATTTCTACGCCCATTGACGAAAAATAGCGATAAACCTCTGCGTCTGCACGAACATAAAGTGGACTTTCAAGCAACCGTGAAATATGCGACCTGTCCATATTTGACCTGCCGTTTTTGCTTTCAACCGAGATGTCAATGCCGTTCTGCTGAAAATACGACAAGACATCTTTCAGAGATGTTGTCGGCTCTTTGTAAATCTCAAACGCCTTTGCGATAACGTGCGCCCTGTCGCCCGGAACAAGCACCGAGCCTGTTTTGCCGTTTATTGTGCGCCGTTCGGGTACATAGCCGTAATAAACCTTGCCGCCCTGATAAAAGCCTGTTTCACGAGCCTTTGTGTTGTATGCGTCCGCAACTCTCGCCGCTATTGTTTCACGCTCAAACTCCGCAAAATTGAGTAGGTTATTCCTCATCATTCGCCCCTCTTTTGTTTCGGTGTTGAACGGCTCTGAAAGGGAAATAACGCTCACTCCCAGCTTGTCGAGCGTGTCTGTGATGTTGAGATATTCACGCATATTACGGGAAAATCTGTCGTATTTCTTTACGATAATTCGTAATATTTCGCCATTTCGTGCGTCCGTCATCATCTCTTGAAAAGCAGGGCGATGTTCTATGTCCTTGCCCGATTTTCCGTCATCACAATATATTCTGAAATCAGCCCCCTCGCCTAAAAACCTGATACATTCCTCACGCTGTGCAGCTATCGAGAGCGAGTTGTTGCCCTTGTCTGCATCGTTTACAGAGCGACGAACGTATATTGCCGTAGTTTTGCTCATAATCTAACCTCCTGTTGTAAATCAAGCCGATTACGAGCCAATCCACAGATAGTATATCATAATCAGCGAGTTTTTTCAAGCAGTTTTTTGTTATTTGCTGTCATTTTCATCATTATTACCTGTATTTTCGGGACTGCGGTTTTTCGCACTGGCAGCTTTCAGAATATCATACAAGCGGTCAATTTTCGACTGCCTAACTCTCTCCGACACCACATCGGGCAAGTGTACCGTAACCTTGAATTTTCTTCCCGTCCATTTGTCATTTCTTTTGTTAATCATAGCGGTTTTCGTCCTTTCTATTAAAGTTTGTTTTTGATGTTTTTCCGTTGTTTCTGACACATTTGGGAACTACCGCAGAACAGGTATAACGCATTACCTGTTTTGTCAACAAAACAAGTCTGCGTCAGAGGAAAACTCCCCTGAAACCCCTCATCACTGCCGCAATCGTCATTATTATTTGCAGGCTGATGAAACAGCTCATTCAAAAATTTTAGCAAACGCTTGAATAACGTCAGAGCTGAAAAGAAAATTTTTCTTTTCAGCTTTGCAAGGGACTTTCTCCGCTACGCTGTTCCGCTTCGTGTTCCTCTCTAATCTGCTCGATAGCGGCGAGTGCTTTCTGTTTCAATTCCTCGGACAGCTCCTTTCGAAGCCAACGGTTGAAGGTCGGTTCTGAAACATTCAATTTCTCGGCAATCTCGTAGAGATAAACCCCGCTTTCCCTCGCTTTTGTACGAATGTCGTTGTTGTGCTTAATCATAAAATCGTCCTCCTGTTGTGAGTATTATTTTGAAATCCCACTTGACAAATCATCATTATCGTGGTATTCTAATGATAAAGACGATTGTTGTGGTGATGTTATTGATTATAGCACTTGCCTCAAGGCTCGTCAAGGCTTTTGTGGTATATTTCTCTCAATTCCACAAATATAGTCTTTTTCACAGTTTTGTAGGAGGATTTTTATCACTATGGAGAGCAAAAACACCTGTGTTGAGGTATTTGGCAAGCGGCTTAAAGAGCTACGGAAAGCAAACGGCTACACGATTGAGCAGTTTGCCGATATGGTGGGCATTTCAAAAAGCACCCTCGGCTACTACGAGAACGACAAGCGTATGCCGGATATTGAGATACTCGCCCGAATAGCCGACACGCTGAATGTGAACGCCGATTACCTTATCGGCAGAACGAACACAACAGCTCAAAAGGGAAAAATGAAAACCGTGTGCGAGTTTACGGGACTATCCGACAGCGCCGCAGATTATTTGGCGGAGCTTGTCAAAGATAAGGACTACGAAAAGCTGTCGATTATCAATCACCTGTTTGATGAGTTGACCGAGGACTATGACTTTTACAGCTACGAAAAGCAGAACGGAGAGGAAACTGCGAGCAGTATTCTCGGTGCGTTGTTCCTTTACTTTGGAAGGTGTTCGGACAAGGCAAGTGTGTGGGACGAGTTTAACGACTTGGGCGACGACAGGCGCAAGGAGATACTTGCGGAGGCTTACAAGCAGCTTCTTCTCAATCAAGTTACTGAACTCGTTAAGTCGAGTGCCGAAGCGTATAGGCGAGATAACGAGCTGATGTAGCAATCACTCCAAAGCTGAAAAGAATAATTTAACCCTCCTGCGTTCGGGCTGAACAGCGGGAGGGTTTCACATTTATAGGGCAGGACACATAGGGATAAATCTATTGCTTGGTTGGATTTACCCTTGAGAGAAACAGAGGTAAAAGTTTGAGGTCGGGAATTTTATCTCCCTACTCTGCCACAGGTAAATTTTAACAGCAAAAAATTTTACCTTGCCTGTGTTCCTCTTAAAAAAGGGTGCGGAAGATTTTATCTTCCCAACGCTCCGAAACTCCATTTTGGAGTTTCGGAGTTTAAGTTGCTGACAGTGGGGTCAAGCGAAAAGGGGTTTCAGGGGTGGTCTCCCCCGGTGGGGGAGGTGTCACCGAAGGTGACAGAGGGGTTGACCGACAGACTTTGCCCCTAACTCAATGCCCTATTGTGAAGCTGTGCGTAACAATATGGCTATTGAGTATAGCCTTATCGATTGAAGCCGAAAAAATAGCATGAACGAAACAGGTGACAAGCGGGGGTATTGGCGAGGTAAATCGTTGAGGGCTACTTGGCATAGAGGTGTGTATTGGGCGAGTAAATTCCCTATGACTACAAAATCAAGCGGGTAGTTAGAAACCATAAACTCTGAACGATGCAGTCGGTTTGGTGTCTGGGATGGCGAGGTAAACTCTACAAAAGGCTGTCGATTATCTGCCAATAGTGACAAGATAAACAGCAACATAAAAATCCTAAAATGCTATTGAAAAAAACATAGGATTGTGGTATAATTATTATGGATATTTATAAGAAGTTTTTCTCGCAAGATATATTTTAATATGTTGCTGACGACCGGAGTTACAACGAACGCAGGTGATGAACCAGCTGTTGTTGATAGAGATGACTTTCCATTTTAGGAAACCAACAGAGAAAGGTGAGCAAGCGTGTCAAAGAAGAACGATGACTTTTTCGTAGAAAAGAAACCTTGGTCTGAAGTAAAAGACCAGTTATTGGGATGTTACTTGAAGCCGTATGTTGCTAAAATTTTGCATACTCGTAAGCCGTTAGTTTATGTGGATTGCTTTGCTGGAAAAGGAAAATTTGATGATGGTAAGCAAGGTTCACCTCTCATTGCACTTGATATTATACAGCAAGGGCTGATATCATCAAAAATGAGTGGACATTTACAGATTGCTGCTGCTTTTATAGATTTGAACTATGCGGACGACCTTAGAGTGAATTTAAAAGATTATCCGGGAGTTAAAATCGTATCCGGCGCATACGAAGATAAGATTGGTGAACTTCTAAAAAATAAAGGTGGCTGCAATGTATTTTTATACATTGACCCGTATGGAATCAAGGCTCTGAATTGTTCAAAGTTTGATGAATTTGCTAATGGACAATTTAATACTATTGAATTGCTGCTTAACATGAACTCTTTCGGTTTTATCCGTGAGGGCTGTCGAGTTATGGGACAACAGTTCAAAATGGACGATGATAATTTTTTTGATGATCTTGTTGAATATGATACTACCAAGCTGGATACATCAGATAATTCCGTAGAAGCATTAAATCAAATTGCTGGTGGAGATTACTGGAAATCAATTATAGAACAATACTTGAGTGGCAAGATTAACGGCTACGAAGCTGAAGAAAACTTCTCTGAGCAATACTGCCTGCGGTTGAGTCAAAGCTATACATATGTTTTGAATATGCCGATTCGTATTCATCAGAATCAGCATCCGAAGTACAGAATGATTCATGCGACAAATCACCCAAGCGGATGTGTTTTGATGGCTGATAATATATGTAATCGCTGGGAACTCTTGAAAGATATTCAAAGTGGTGGGCAGTTGTCTCTTTTCCAAGACGATTTCAATAACCAGTCTATAGATGAATCTACATTAAGAGAACGAGTTATTGATCACTTTACACAGTACGGCACATGGACTCCACTTACCGAGGGAGAGGCTATGTTCTATGTGAAGTACGGTGCGATATGCAAGTCTGGAGATATTGCAAATGTACTCAAGGCATTAGAAAAAGAGGGGTGTCTTGCAGCAAAGAGAAATCCGGCTTTTTCTGAAAAGACTCAACGACCCAGAACCTTTATGGCAGAGGGTCATGGTCAAACTGTATCAGTAAAGTGGGTGAAATGATGAAGGTGGCAGGATACATAGAAAGAAAGAGTATGCTCTACCAGACTGGTGTTGAGTACGGAGACTATACGATGAATCATGTGCTCGGCTGTTCGCACGGCTGCAAATATCCGTGCTATGCCTTTTTGCTTAAAAAGCGATTCGGTCAGGTCAAGACATACGAAGAGTGGCGCAGCCCGTTTCTTGTGTCCAATACTCTTGAACTGCTAGAGAAAGAAATCCCTAGGTTGAAAGATAAGATACAGTCTGTTCAGCTTTGCTTTACCACTGACCCATTCATGTATGGATACCCCGAGATTCAAGATATGAGCATTGCAGCTATACGAAGATTAAATGAGGATCATATAAAATGCTGCATTCTCACAAAAGGATTGCTGCCGATTGAGCTGAAGGACTTATATAGTGAGAACGAATACGGAATTACGCTGATTTCTCTCGATGAGGATTATCGTAAAAAGACAGAACCCGGGGCAGCATCATATGCTGACAGGCTCGCTGCACTAAAATCCCTTCACGAAGCGGGCCGTAAGACATGGGTAAGCATTGAGCCTTATCCTACACCGAATTTGATAAATCAAAGCCTTGGAGAGATTCTTGAGGCAGTCAGCTTTGTTAATAAGATTATTTTTGGTAGGACAAACTACAGCAAGACGGTCACTGAATATAAGGAGAATAAGCATTTTTACAATGAATGTGCAGAGGAAGTCATTACCTTCTGCGAGGAGCGTGGTATAAGCTATCACATAAAAACAAAAACACAAACGGAAGAATAAGGTGAACAACTGTGGCATTACTATAGGATTTGATAAAGCCGATGATACCATGAATAAACTATAATCAATTGCTGGAAGTGACAAAATGAACGGAACAATACTCGTAGTAGACGATGAAAAAGAGATCGCCGACCTTATTGAGGTCTACCTCACAAACGATGGCTACACTGTCCGGAAATTCTACAACGGCACGGACGCTCTGAAATACCTTGAAACCAGCGAACCCGACCTTGCGATTCTGGACGTCATGCTGCCGGATATTGACGGCTTTCACATCTGCCGGAAGATACGGGAAAAACACTTTTATCCTGTGATAATGCTGACAGCAAAGGTAGAATCCGGCGACAAGATAATGGGCCTCACCATTGGCGCAGACGATTATATAACCAAGCCGTTCAATCCGCTGGAGGTGGTCGCAAGGGTAAAGACCCAGCTTCGTCGCTGCCGGAATTACAACAACCCCTTGCCGCAGGAGCAGAAAAACGAGTACGATATCCGTGGACTGTACATAAACCGCGACAGCCACAAATGCACTCTCTACGGAAAAGAAGTCACTCTTACTCCGCTGGAATTTTCAGTGCTGTGGTATCTGTGCGATAATCAGGGCAGAGTTGTTCCATCGGAGGAACTGTTTGAAGCGGTCTGGGGCGAAAAATACCTCAACAGCAACAACACAGTAATGGCGCATATCGGCAGGCTCCGGGAAAAACTGCACGAGCCGGCTCGCAGCCCGAAATTCATAAAAACCGTGTGGGGGGTAGGCTATACAATTGAATAAATCAAGCAGAAGAACTAAGCTGACCCGCGGTATCTTTGTTCAGTACATTCTGGCGCTGGTGATATTTACTGTGGCGTTTTTCGCGCTTTTCGCCGCAGCTTACTGGGCAGCTTACTGGTTTGTAAAGCAGTTCTACTGGCAGTATGATGACCCGGTGTACCAGTTTCTTAAATTCGTGCAGAGATTTTTGGTATTCTTCCTCGCCGTTCCGTTTATTGCCGGCTGGGGAATAATCACCTATTTCTTCATGAGCCGCCCGCTGCGGTATCTTGACGAGGTAATTTCCGCGTCTGAAAGCCTTGCAAATCCCACAGATGAACAGATAATCCTGTCGGACAAGCTCAAAAGCGTACAGGACGAGCTTAACCGCGCCCGGGAAACCTCGCTGCATAACGCGCAGGTAGCTAAAGAAAACGAGCAGCGCAAAAACGACCTTATCGTGTACCTCGCCCATGACCTGAAAACACCGCTCACCTCGGTCATAGGATATCTCACGCTGCTGCGGGACGAGCAGGAAATATCTCCGGAACTTCGGGAAAAGTACCTTTCCATATCCCTTGATAAGGCGGAGCGTCTGGAGGAGCTTATCAACGAGTTTTTCGAGATAACCCGGTTCAATCTGTCGAATATTGAGCTTCAATACAGCCGCATAAATCTCACCCGTATGCTGGAACAGCTTGTGTTTGAGTTCCAGCCTATGCTGAACGAAAAGCAGCTGCAATGCACTCTTACCGCCGCTCCGGACATCATGCTGAAATGCGATGTGAACAAGCTCCAGCGTGTTTTCGATAATCTGCTTCGGAATGCGGTGTTTTACAGCTTCGAGGGCAGCGAGATAAGCATTACCGCTGAGCAGTCCGATTTGTCCACGGTAGTGCGTTTCGTAAATCACGGCGATACCATACCGCCGGAAAAGCTGGAACGCCTGTTTGAGCAGTTCTTCCGGCTTGACCCCTCGAGAGGCACGAATAACGGCGGCGCAGGTCTGGGGCTTGCAATAGCAAAGCAGATAACCGAGCTTCACGGCGGCAGCATTACTGCAAGAAGCGAAAACGAGCTGATAGAGTTTACAGTAACAATTCCGGTTTTGTAGGGAAATCGTAAGAAATTCCACAGGAAGAATTATGATTTCCGACAGAGAATGCAAAAAAATAACATTACTGCTTCTGATACAATAAAGGTATCAGGGGCAGTTTTTTCTGCCCGGAAAGAGGAAAAATATATGAAAAAATCAAAAATAGCAGTAATTTTCGGCGGCTGTTCGACAGAATATGAGGTATCGCTGCAATCCGCTTATTCGGTGCTGAAAAATCTCGGCGCAGAGAAATACGAGGTCATTCCGGTAGGAATAACGAGGGAGGGGAAGTGGTTCCACTACACTGGGGAATACGAAAGAATTGCCGATAATTCATGGTGGGAGGACATTGAACATCTGTTTCCGGCAGTATTTCCGACAAACAGAGGTGCAGGAGGATTTATTGAGTTCCACGACGAAAAAATACGGAATGTCGGCGTTGATATTGCTTTCCCGGTGCTTCATGGAAAAAACGGCGAGGACGGTTCGGTGCAGGGGCTTTTTCAGCTTTCGGGAATTCCCGTTGTCGGCTGCAGTGTGCTTTCCTCTGCGCTGTGCATGGACAAAACGAGGGCGCACCGGCTTGTTTCCGCCTCTGGGATAGCAGTTCCGGAATCACTGACATTCACCCGCAGTAGCATGGACGCGGCTTTACATGATGTCATGGCGAAATTTCACTTTCCGCTTTTCGTGAAACCTGTGCGTTCCGGTTCGTCCTTTGGTATCAGCAAGGTATATTCAGAAGATGAGCTGCAAAGGGCTGCGATTTCCGCATTTAAGCATGACAACGAGGTCATTGTTGAGGAGAATATTGACGGCTTCGAGGTGGGTTGTGCGGTCATGGGAACAGACAATCTTACTGTGGGCAGAGTTGACGAAATAGAGCTGTCCGGAGGATTTTTTGATTACACCGAGAAATATACGCTGAAAACCTCCCGCATTTATATGCCGGCAAGGATAACTCCAGCCGAGGAAGAACGTATACAGAAAACGGCGAAGCTGATATACCGCACTCTTGGCTGCTCCGGCTTCGCTAGGGTGGATATGTTCTACACACCAGAAAAAAGGATAGTATTCAACGAGGTGAACACTATCCCCGGCTTTACGGCACACAGCCGCTTTCCAAGCATGATGAAAGGAATAGGTCTGTCGTTTGCGGATATGCTTGACAGGCTTATCGGGGAATATCTGAAATGAAAACCGTTGTTCTTAAACGAAACGAAATATACACAGGGAGCCTTATTCTTGTGAATGCAGAATATCCGCTCCGGAGCACTCCCACTGACCTTGCTCCTGCCGTAACGGGATTTGCCGAAATAACTATGGAACGCTGTGCAGTGGAGCAGTTACAGCTTATTCTTGATAAAATCGGTGCAGGAAACATGATAGTCCCGGTAAGCGGCTATCGCTCCAAAGCAGAGCAGACAGCGATTTATGAGAATTCGCTGAAAGAAAACGGCGCTGATTTCACGCAGAAATATGTTGCATTACCCGACCACAGCGAACACCAGACCGGGTTTGCGATAGACCTTGCGCTGAACACTGACAATATTGATTTTATTTGCCCGGACTTCCCATACAGCGGTATCTGCGAAGAATTCCGCAAAGCCGCTCCGGAGTTCGGATTTATCGAGCGTTACCCTGCCGGGAAGGAGAATATCACCGGAATTGCCCACGAACCGTGGCATTTCCGTTATGTGGGCTTTCCGCACTCAATGATAATTGCCGAAAAGGAATTCACCCTTGAGGAATACACGGAATACATAAAAACATTCCGACAGGAATGTTCGCTGCGTTACAGTCACAAAGGAATAGCAGCAGAGATATTCTATGCTCCGGCGGAAACAGAAATATCGGTCAACAACGCAGTTTGTCAGGTTTCCGGCAATAACACGGACGGCTTTGTTGTCACTCTATGGGGGTATAAAAATGCGTGAAAACAGCGAAAGCTCCTACCCCGGAATTGACGTTTTCAGAGTGGTCGCTGCGTTTCTGGTGGTGGCAATTCACACCTCACCGCTACTTTCATTCAGCGAAACAGCGGACTTTGTTCTGACAAGGATAATCGCACGGACAGCCGTTCCGTTTTTCTTCATGACATCGGGATTTTTCTTGATTACAAGATACGCCGAAAATGCGGACAGGCTCAGAACATTCCTCAAAAGAACGGCGATTATCTATGCCGCAGGAATACTTCTTTACATTCCGGTGAACATCTACAATGGGTATTTCTCCGCTCCCGACCTCCTGCCGAAGCTGATTCAAGACCTGATATTTGACGGCACATTCTATCACCTGTGGTATCTTCCGGCGGCAATGCTGGGTGCGGCTGTTGCATGGGCGGCAGAACGAAGTCTGGGTTTTAGAGGCGCATTTATTCTGACCGGGGCGCTGTACCTTATTGGTATAGGCGGCGACAGCTACTATGGCTTTTTCGCAGGAAATCCGTTTTATGAGGCATTGTTTCAGATAATGGAATACACCAGAAACGGGCTGTTCTTTGCGCCGCTGTTTTTGGTGCTGGGTGGTTATCTCGCAGAAAAGAAGCCACATTCTCTGTGGCTTAATATGATAGGTCTGGCGGCTTCGGCGGCGTTTTTGTTGGCGGAGGGAATGCTGCTGCGGTTCTGGCAGGTTCAGCGGCATGACAGTATGTATCTGTTCCTGCCGGTTTGTATGTATTTCCTGTTCGGGGTAGTATGCTCGTTCCGTGGGCGAAGAATGGCAAGGTTGCGGCTGGTATCGCTTATCGTTTATATTATTCACCCACTGGTAATAATTGCTGTGAGGTTTGCGGCAAGGTTGCTTCACACGGAGAAGCTTCTTATCGAAAACAGCATGGTTCATTTTATTGCGGTATGCGTTGGTTCGGGGATTATCGCTGTTTTCGCCGCCGCTGTATATGAAAGGCTGCACAAATCGCCTGTCATTCCCGATAAAACCGGCAGAGCGTGGCTTGAAATCAACTCGGATAATCTCCGGCACAATGCCGCTGTACTCCAGAGTGCAATGCCGCCGGGCTGTCGGCTTATGGCGGTGGTTAAGGCGCAGGCATACGGACACGGAGCATTGCAGACCGCCGGAATTCTAGAAAGAGTCGGAGTGACAGCTTTTGCCGTTGCAACTATTGACGAGGGTATCGCATTGCGGAAATATGGCATTACCGGGAAGATACTGATACTCGGCTACACCTCACCATATCGTGCTAAGGAACTGAAACGCTGGCGGCTGATACAGACCATAATTGACCTGAACTATGCGGAACTGCTGGAAGCCCAGAATATAAAGGTGTCCGCTCACATCAAGCTGGACACCGGAATGCACCGTCTGGGAATAGACGCACAGAATATACAGGATATCGAGAGAGTTTACTCGATGAAACACCTCAACGTATGCGGTATCTTCACCCATTTATGCTGCTGCGATTCGCTGAAGCCGGAGGACGTTGATTTCACCCGGAAGCAGATAAGCCGGTTTTACAGCGCACTAAGCATACTGGAAAGCGACGGAATAAATCCGGGAAAGGTTCATGTTCAGAGCAGCTACGGGATGCTGAATTACCCGGAGCTGAAATGCGATTATGTCCGGGCAGGAATTGCGCTGTATGGAGTCCGCAGCAGCTTGTCCTCGGACGAAAAGCACCCGCTTGAGCTTCGCCCGGTACTGTCGCTCAAAACAAGGACAGCGCTGATAAGGAGCATTCCGAGCGGCGAAACTGTCGGTTATGGCAGGCAGTTCACGGCACAGCGGGATAGCATTATTGCGATACTTCCTGTGGGCTATGCTGACGGTGTTCCGAGAAGCCTTTCCTGTGGAAATGGCAAGGTTGAAATCAACGGAAAGACTGCACCAATCATCGGGCTTGTATGCATGGATCAGCTTGCGGTGGACATCACCGATATTGAAAATGTGAAGGTCGGAGATGTTGCGGCTATCATCTCTGCGGGGGGTAGCAGTTCTGTTTCTGCTCCCGAAGCCGCCAAAGCTTCGGGAACGATAAGCAATGAGCTTCTCAGCAGGCTGGGCAGTAGGCTGGAAATAGTATAAGTATACAATAATAAACCAACCGTGGAGCGTGCCGTTGTATATCATTATTGTGTTAATCTTATCTTGGGTGCGCTCATTGGGGGATAGTGGAGTATACCCTTCTTTGGGACGTTTTTATGTTCAATAAATATTATTATGGACTTATCAAAACTTTTCATCTGGTGCTGCAAGTGATTTTATATCATCATAGCTTAACGTAATACTATGCATACAGTTATCTTGCGAGATAGTATCTGAAAAATCCCATACACCTTCTGTTGATGTATAAAACGGAATTGGAGGAAAGGGGAGTGACATAATGTTGTCGTGTTTTATACAATCTCTATCTCTCGGTATTTCAACAAATAACGAGAAACATCCATAAGTCAGATTAAAAAGCATATAAGGCTTATCCCAAACAGTTTTTTTGCGCCTAAACAAACAGTAGTGAGGATATTTTGTTACATTAAAACCAGGTATCATTTTATATCTAACCAGTAATTGTTTGTTAAAAATATTTGAATGGTTCTTTTCGAGAAGCCATTCTATTGTACTTGAAAATAGAGGTAGTTCCTCTATCGGCATGACGGTAATTGCCATCTTTACGATGTCCTTAAATACCGCGATCGGACAATGCCTTCCAATTGGTTTTGAAATCTGAATTGAATTGTTAACTTTTTTAACATATTCTTCACCAACTTCTCTGCAGTGTTCCAAATAAGGTTTGCCATCTTTACAACCAAATTTAACACAATATTTTCCGCAGGTATCGGAACGTTTAGAGCAAGGTACTCTATAACAACATTTGGGTTTGCCATTCTTTCCTTTAATTTGCATTATGCTATGGTACAAATTAAAGTAATTGGCATATTCGTTTTCAATTGTATTTCCAAAAAATTGGTTACAATCATCACATTCATAATTTGATGCTAAAACTATATTGCCAATACACTCAGGAAACACATGAGCAATTTTTGAAAATGTTGTTTCGCTCTCATCTTTTCCGCAAAATCTGCATTTCTTGTTAATAGGTGTACCTATCGTTTGAATTCTGTGCTTAGGTTTCAGCAGTCTGGATTTGTCATCAAAATCTGGAGTACGTAGAATATCATAATACTTATCATAATACTGTTCTAATTCAAAATCAATTTCTTCTTTAATTCCCTTTTGCATACATATCCACCTTTTCATTGAGTTCAATTATCATTATACTACATTGGAATTTGAAATGCAAGAGAAACATTAGTTAACTGTTTCGATTTATACTCCAAAAAGTAATTAGGACATCTAAGAAGTTTGCCGTGTCATAGGAAATGTCAAATAATCGTCTTAAATTCATAATGGATTGGCTCTGCATCGGCGTTTGTTGAGTTGGTAATGTGTAGCCACAGGCACGCCTGTTTCTAAGGAAACGCTGATTAAATGTACCCGAAAAGCAAAAAG
>ULRP01004297.1_pt1 | contig 14935 bp, 16 predicted proteins | sample 1955521 | NCBI WGS metagenome assembly ULRP01 (sample SAMEA4835685, study PRJEB28245) | human gut metagenome | biome: gut microbiome; material: fecal sample | place: Denmark | collected 2008
TATCCAATATCTACGAATTTCACCTCTACACTGGATATTCCGTTATCCTCTCCGATACTCCAGGCTATCAGTATCAATGGCAGGTCCCAGGTTAAGCCCAGGGGTTTCACCACTAACTTGATCGCCAGCCTACACGCCCTTTACACCCAGTAATTCCGAACAACGCTTGCACCCTTCGTATTACCGCGGCTGCTGGCACGAAGTTTGCCGGTGCTTATTCTCATGGTACCGTCATCATCTTCCCATGTAAAAGAGCTTTACAACCCGAAGGCCGTCTTCACTCACGCGGCATGGCTGGATCAGGGTCTCCCCCATTGTCCAATATTCCCCACTGCTGCCTCCCGTAGGAGTTTGGGCCGTGTCTCAGTCCCAATGTGGCTGATCATCCTCTCAGACCAGCTATAGATCGTCGGTTTGGTAGGCCATTACCCCACCAACTGCCTAATCTAACGCAGGCTCCTCTATCGGCCGATCGCTCGTCTCACCCTCAGGTCTTACCAGGTTTTACCCTCCGTTTCCAGAGGCTATCCCTGTCCAATAGACAGATTCCTACGCGTTACTCACCCGTGCGCCACTGATATAATGTGCAAGCACATCATATTCCGTTCGACTTGCATGTGTTAAGCCTGCCGCCAGCGTTCGTTCTGAGCCAGGATCAAACTCTCATGTTTATTCTCTCTCTAAGCCAATCCTGACGCACATTACTCATCTAGCGTTAAATACTCGCGTATTCGCTTACTTACTAAATTGACAGAGGTCTCTAAATACTAACTCTTTCAAACCCTGAACTCTCTCGCCCAGAGCCCTACTCCCTCGTACTTCTTATACCTCGTCCAATGTACATCAACACTGACCATCAATATCAACAGCCACCGCCTGTACATCTCTTCTCTAAATCTTATCTACTCTGTTCTATGATCTCGTTTGCTCCTCAGTGAGGGCAGAAGGGGTTATAATTCTTATTACACTCTTATGTCAACAACTTTTTTCTCTTTTTTATACTTTTTTTTATCCCGTTCTGTGTTATTCCTGTTACAGAACATTTTTTTTGAGGGTTTTCCTGATGTCTGCGCCAAAAATTATCAGCCAGTATATTATCCGCCAGTTTCTGATGTCATTCTTTGCGGTGCTGTTAACGCTGGGATCCATTATCTTATTATTCGATATTATCGAGCTGATGAAAAAAGAATCGATTCCGTCTTTTGGTTTCGGGAATGTCTTAACTCTGGGACTGTTAAAGCTGCCCAACATGCTTCTGACCGTGCTGCCTTTCATTGTTTTAATAGCGGCGATTATTGTGTTTTGGCGTCTGACCAAAAGCAGCGAGCTGGTCATTATCCGCGCCGCGGGACAATCCGTCTGGCAGTTTGTCACGCCTTTGCTGATTACTTCTTTTATAATAGGCGTCTTATCCGTTGCGCTGTTCAATCCGTTTTCGGCGGCAATGTACAGCAAATTTCAACGCATGGACGACGACCGCCGCGGACGGCCGCATATTTCAAGTTCTCAGGGATTGTGGCTAAGGGAACACCGGGACGGCGAAATGTATGTGGTGCATGCCGGCGCAATCCGTCAGGAAAAATTGGAATTAAGCTTAAGAGACGTAAGCATTTTAGTCTTTTCCGATCAAAACGCCTTTTTAAAACGAATCGACGCGCGTCTGGCCGTTTTGGACGACGGACATTTTGAATTGAAAGATGTCCGCATTTTCGAAAACGGTAAAATCATTGAAAATTACCCGCTTTTAAAGATACCGACCGAATTGACTTTGGGAAAAATTCAGGAAAATTTTGCGTCGCCGGAAACGATTTCATTCTGGGATCTGCCCGCGATTATTCAATTTTTTGAAAATTCCGGATTTTCCGCGCACCCGCACCGCCTGCATCTGCAATCGCTGTTGGTTTCTCCGTTTCTTTTAATGACAATGATTTTAATTGCTGCCGTATTTTCCGTTGATCCGAATCAAAGAAAAGGCGGAGGTGCGTTAAAAATATCCGGAGCAATCGTCAGCGGATTCTTGTTATATTTCATGACCAGAATCACTTATGCTCTGGGATTTTCAACCGCTCTGCCCGTCGTTTTCGCGACATGGAGTCCGCCGCTGATTTTTGCTTTTATCAGCATTACCCTGCTGCTGCATCGTGAAGACGGCTAAGCTTTTTGCAGCAGTTCCGGCAGTTTTGTAAAATCGTCAAACAGCAGATCGGCGCCGCTTTCTTTTAACTGAACGCCGCGGGCGGGAGTGCAGTGCGACCCGCCCAGAAATCCGAAAACTTTCATGCCCGCGGCTTTTGCGCCGACAATACCGGAAGAACTGTCTTCAATCACAAGACATTTTTCAGGAACGACGCTCATTTTTTCCGCCGCGTAAAAGAACAGGTCGGGCGCAGGTTTTCCATTTTTAACGAAATGCGAGCTGAAAACGGTATTTTCCGGGAAAAAAGGCCGCAGTCCGGTCACGTCCAGACACATATTCAGCCGTTTCGGCCGGCTGCCCGAAGCAATGCAGACAGGAACGGAAAAAAGAGGCATTGTTTCCAAAACGCCGGGAACGGCTTTTAATTCTCTGGCCATAACCGATTCGGTTGTTTCGTTGACCTCGTCCAGAAAACCTTCCGGGATATGATAACCGTACTCCTGTTCAACCAGAGAACAAATCAACGTTCCCGTTTTACCGGTATATTTTTCCATGACGGCCGACGCCGGCACATTCATGCCGTGCCGCGTAAAAACGTCCGACCAGATTTGGCAGCCCATTGTTTCACTGTCAACCAAAACACCGTCAAAATCAAAAATGATCAAATCAATATTGGTATTCATCGTCTTCCCCTTCCCCGGCGGATCCCAAAGCCTGAACGGCGGTTTGAAAAGAAAACCCGGCGCGCGCCAATACGGCCAGATCTTTTTTACGGAAAAGCTTTCTGTCCCGCGCGGGACGAAAAGTTCCCATTTTGCGTTTTTCGACCAGACGCAGAGCAGCAGCCAATTCCGCTTCGGCCGGAACAGAGGCTTCATCGCTTTTAAAAACGGAATCCTGTATATCGTCGGAGATTCCCGCCTGCGACAGCTTCAAACGAATATAACGTTCCGATTTGCCTGCTTTTCTGTATTTTTCCACTGTCGAAAGAGCAAACCGTTCGTCATTAACATACCCCAGACGGCATACCTCTGACACAACGGCGTTTACCCATTGTTCGGTTTCAGCCGGAACGGCGCCTCCTTTCGCGGCAGTTTTGGCGATTCGGCGGTCAAGCAGGCGGCGAAGATTTTCTGCCGAGCTTTCATATCGGCTGAGGTAGTACAGCGCGATATTCATCAAACGTTTCTGCGTCACCGGTTTAGCGGCGGACTTATTTTCCGGCACTGTTATTTTCCCTGTTATATAATCGGACAGATTGCTTATATCCGAATTTTAAATATTTTTAAAGAAAGTTATTACATCATCAAATAAAAGAGGGAAACAATGACAGACGCAACAACAGACGTAATTTGTCCGTTTTTAATTGATTCGGGATTATCCAGAGGACAGGCCGTCCGTCTGACGTCTTCGCTGGATACAATTATTTCTCAGCATAATTATCCCGAACCGATCGGTATTTTAATGGCGCAAGCTGCCGTATTAACGGCTCTGCTGGCATCAACGATCAAATTCGACGGTGTTTTCACTTTACAGATTCAGGGCCGCGGTCCCGTTTCCGTTTTAGCCGTCGATATAACAACGGACGGATCGATCCGCGGTTACGCCCGTTTTGACGAAGCGGCTGTTGAAAAAGCGCAGCAGGCCGTCACACAGGAAAATGCCGCACCGGTACAGTCGTTTTTCGCCGACGGCACGTTATCATTCAACGTTGAAACAAAAGATCAAAGTTATCAGGGCATTGTCGCGCTGGACCAACCGACTCTGGCCGAATGTGTTCTGGAATATTTCAAACAATCCGAACAGATCCAGACCGCCGTAAAAATCGCGGTAGCGACTCCGGCGCAGACGGGGAAAGGTTGGACCGGAGCGGCGGTTATGTTGCAGCGCATGCCGATGGACCGGCAGATTGCCCGGGAATTAAAGGAAAACGAAATCGAAGATTTGTGGAACACAGCCGTCGTTCTGCTGCATTCCGCCACACCAAAAGAGCTGTTAGATACGGAACTTCCGCTGGAAAAACTGCTTTATCGCCTTTATCATCTCAATAATTTACACTTTTTTATCCAAAAGGTGATAAAATTCGGTTGCCGTTGTTCAAAAGACAAGGTAATAGAAATGTTAAGAAGATTTCCCGAGCAGGATAGAAAAGAAATGGCCGTTGACGGAAAAATAAAAGTTGATTGCCAATTCTGCGGGAAAAGTTATACTTTAACTCTGAAAGATTTAGATGCAGGGAAATAGCCACGATGTCTTTTAAGTTTTCACACCTTTTTGCTTTAACGGCCTGTGCATTACTGGCCGAAGGGTGTTCTTCCGATCCGTCTTATCGTTACGATCCGCAGACGCAGAATTACGTACCGGCGCAGCAGGCACAATACAACCAGCCGCAAGCCTATTCGGAAACCCCGTATGTTCAAAGAGCTCCCGGGGATTCTCACCCTTTGGTTCCGTTAGGCAAGAAAATCCGTTTAAAAGCAGAAGACATTAAATTTATTTCCAGTTACAACCTGCCGACCAGGGCGCCGAACGTTGATCAGTTAATGCTGGTTTATCCCGAACAGATTATTCATAAATGGGCCGTCAATCGTTTCAGCGTGGATAAAACGCCCGAACGGCACGTCCGTTTTCTGATCATTGACGCCAGTATTGTCGAAGAAAGAATTTATACGGGCGGATCTTTGAACAAATCGGCAAAGCATAAATACGTCGGCCGCTTTGAAATTTCCCTGCAGATTACGGATAACGAAGGCCGCGTATTAAGTGAAACCAGAAAAGCTGTTGACAGCCGTGATTTTCCTGATACATATACGGTCATAGATCAGGAAGCTTCATTGGAAGCGCGTGAAAAATTATGGATCGGCCTGACCTATGATTTGTTAAAGCAGTTGTCGATACAGCTGGAAGAAGAGTTGTCTACGCAAAGCTTTAACGAATTTATTGAAAGATAAAAAAATTGCGGGTGTAGCTCAATGGCAGAGCAGCAGCTTCCCAAGCTGAATACGAGGGTTCGATTCCCTTCACCCGCTCCATAAAAAAATGCCCTTTTACGGGCATTTTTTTATGGAAAGAATGAATCAGGGAATTGAACCCGAGTAAGAGGGTTCGGTTGCGTAAGCAACGACGCGCAGAGCCTTTGCTCGAGCGGCCGGCTTGACCGGCGAGCAAAGCGAGCTTTCCATTCACCCGTTCATAAAAAAACGAATCAGGGAATTGAACCCGAGTAAAAGGGTTCGGTTGCGTAAGCAACGACGCGCAGAGCCTTTGCTCGAGCGGCCGGCCTGACCGGCGAGCAAAGCGAGCTTTCCATTCACCCGCTCTGTAAAAAAAGCGCTGTTTGGCGGTTTTTTTTATGAACCGCTGGAACAGAAACAAGCGTGAACGGCAAAAACGATAACAGCCCTCCCTTCAGAATTATCAGGCAGTAGCCTTTTTAAAAAACGGCGAAACGTTTATTTCTGCGGACATGGAAATTTCATTAGAACCTGCAAATCAATGCTTTCGGCAAATTTCCTGATATTTTCCGCCAATTCACACCCCATGGGCAAATCGCCGACATTCAGCCGATTCTGCGGTTTTTGCAGCAAATTTCCCGCCAGCCACAATCCCTGATGAATTTCATCATTTTCCCGAATCGGCGAAAACATCATTAAAGCGTTAAGGCCGCTGATAAATCCGGGATACTGCAATTTAAAATAATTTATCGTCGCTTTTACCAAAGAAACGTACTCTTTTTCTTCCAGCATCAGAAGCTTTTTCTGCAGAGCGTAAAAATAAAACACCGCGACAAAAAAATTCCAATGCGGCCGGATTACCTGTTCAAACTGCGGATATTTAGCGCTCAGTTCTTTCTTTAAAACTTCGTAAGACGGCAGCAGTACCGCGTCACACAAAAAATTAATTCCCGTCGGTTCGGCCGAATTTCTGATAGTCACCTGTCCGTCCTCTTGTTTTATCCAAACGAAAACCCGCCGAAAAGGCGGGCGGATTGTTAGTAACCGTTTCATACGAGGACGGCTTGGCTTATTTGAGCACAAAACCTTATTCGCCAAAATCCGCCCGGCAGGACAGAAATTGGCGTATAATTTGTCAGCCGCCATACGCAATGCGACCGTATGAAAAGGGTTACTACGCCCTAAGTCCGGCACGTGTCGGACTCAAGAGCATCATAACAAACAATTTTTTCAAAAACAACTGCCCGCGACGAACCGAACCGCATCGAATCAAAGCGTGTCAGAAAGATTATCTCCTTTTTTCCAGAATGGAAAAACCGGCGGATAAATGTATCTTTTTTTGGAAAAGGAGAAAAAAATGCACCGGATACATCTTATCAAAAAAGTACAGGATTTTATTGACGAACTCGGGAAAAAAGGGGGCAAACCCCTTTATGAATTAACGCCGCAGCAGGCGCGGCAGGTATTGCTGGACGTACAGAAAGCGCCGGCCGAAACACCGCCGGCAGACGTTGAAGAATTTGCCGTTACCGTTGACGGCGGCAATGTGGACGTTAAAATTTACCGCCCGAAAGGCCTTAAAGACAAACTGCCCGTTATATTTTATATCCACGGCGGCGGCTGGATTTTGGGAAATGACAAAACGCATGACCGGTTGGTGCGCGAATTGGCCGCCGGAGTCCCCGCTGCCGTCGTGTTCCCGGTATATACCTCTTCGCCGGAAGCCGTCTTTCCCCGGCCGACAACAGAACTGTTCGGCGTACTGGAATATATTGTTAAAAACGCGGACAAATTAAAATTGGACGCTTCGCGTCTGGCTGTCGCCGGCGACAGCGTCGGCGGGAACATGGCGGCCGCGATGACTTTGGCCGCAAAAGAAAAAGGCGGACCGAAAATTGATTTTCAGCTGCTGCTTTATCCCGTAACGGACGCTTCTTTATCCACCGAATCGTATCAGATTTACGCCGACGGCCCCTGGCTGACAAAAAAAGCGATGATCTGGTTCTGGCAGGCTTACGCGCCTGACGAAAAAGACCGCAAAAATATTATGGCTTCCCCGTTAAACGCCGCGCCGGAACAATTAAAAGGCCTGCCCCCGGCATTGATTATTACGGACGAAAACGACGTCCTGCGCGACGAAGGCGAAGCTTATGCCCGCAAACTGAACGACGCCGGCGTTGAAGTGACGGCCGTGCGTTTTAACGGTACGATTCACGATTTTATGATGCTGAACCCGATTGCCGACACCATGCCGACCAGAACGGCGGTGCTGCTGGCGATTTCAAAACTGCGTGAAGTTTTAAAGATCCGCGTCTGATGACAAAAAATAAAAAGGCTGCTTTCGGCAGCCTTTTTTGCCAAAGAGGCACAGCCTGTATCTTTATTCACAGTCCGTTTTTCGCCTGCCGGTCGATAAGCGGAAATCTGCACGCCTTTTTTGCAGATTGTTTTTTCGGGACATGGCGCCTTAATTCTATGCTGTAAGAGAAAGAAAGGAAAAAACATGTTGGAAATCAGAGCAAAAAACGACAGAGGCAAAACAAAACTCAGCTGGCTGGACAGCCGTCACACATTTTCATTTGCCGACTATTATGATCCGAGTCACATGGGCTTCAGCGAACTGCGCGTCATTAATGACGACATCGTCGCGCCGCGCGAAGGTTTCGGCGCTCACCGTCATGACAACATGGAAATTGTTACAGTCGTGTTAAGCGGACAAATGGAACATAAAGACAATCTGGGAAACACTTATACGATCTCGCCGGGTGAAATACAAAGAATGAGCGCCGGAACAGGCATTATTCACAGGGAAATGAATCCGTCTTTGTCCAAAGCCGCCCATTTTCTGCAAATATGGATTTTACCCGATCAGTTAAACCTGACGCCGGAATATGAAAAAAAAGAATTTAATCCGTTAGATATGTTGAACACACTTTGCCTGATTGTTTCCCCAAAAGGAAAAAACAATTCTCTGCATATTCACCAAGACGTTAACATCTTTCAATGCGTTTTGGAATCCAATCAGGTCGTGCATTATCAAATGCGCCCGTCGCGACAGCTGTGGCTGCAGATCGCGCAGGGCGGATTGGAAGCCAATTCGCTGTATCTGAAAGCCGGCGACGGGTTGGCCATTACGGAAGAAGCGGGAATATTAAAGCTGAAAGGACTGGAAGCGCAAAGCAACTTTTTGATCTTTGATCTGCCGGAATAAAGAAAAGGGGCGTCACCGCCCCTTTTTACGCTTCTGTCCGCAACGATTTCAACAGCGCTATTTCCGCGGCGTAGCCGTCCAGCTCGTTCGGCGTTTCCAGATAAAACGGCAAATTACGCAAGCGCGGATCGTTAATTATCCGCGCGGCGGCAGGCACCCCCAAAAATCCCTGCCCCAGTTTTTCATGCCTGTCTTTATGCGAAGCAAACGGATTTTTCGAATCGTTTAAATGAATGGCTTTTAACTTATCCAGCCCGATAATCCGGTCAAAATCGTTCAAAACGTTATCCAGATGATCGACAATATCGTATCCGGCGTCATAAACGTGGCAGGTATCCAGACAAACGCCGATTTTATCTTTTAAACGGACACGATCTATAATATCCCGCAGTTCTTCAAACCGTCCGCCGATTTCGCTGCCTTTGCCCGCCATCGTTTCCAATAAAACGGTCGTCGTCTGCTTTTCGGTTATAATTTCGTTCAGCAGTTCCGCGATTTTTTCAATCCCGGTTTGAACACCCTGCCCGACATGCGATCCGGGGTGAAAGTTATAATAATTATGGGGAATATATTCCATGCGTTTTAAATCGTCGCTCATTGCTTCAAAAGCGAATCGGCTCACTTCGGGATCCTTTGCCGCCGCGTTCAGCGTATAGGGCGCATGCGCCAGCAAAATTCCAAAATTATTTTCGGCCGCCAGTTTTAAAAAACGGTCAACATCATTTTGATCAATCTTTTTTGCCGCGCCGCCGCGGGGATTGCGTGTAAAAAACTGAAACGTATTCGCTCCGATTGCCGTCGCCGTTTTACCCATCGCGACAAATCCTTTGGCCGCGGAAAGATGACACCCGATATAAAACATGTTTTTCCTTTTCGATTTTTTTTAATACTTTCCTTGACAATGCCGGGCTTTCCCTTCACTTTTTTAGCATAAAGGAATTTGTATGCCCAATCAAAAAAATCATATCGCCGTTTATGACGTTGTCCGCATTCTGGCCGCTTTGCTGGTCGTTCTGGGACATTCGACGTATTTGACGATTACAACCGATCACGGCGGAATTGATTATGCCGTTCCTTCAAACGTTTCAGCCGTTTACGGTTCCGGCTTTTTTAAAACATGGCTTTACCTCAGCGCCTGGGTATACAGATTTCATATCCCTCTGTTTTTTATGTTGGCGGGATCCGTTCTGGCGCTGAATCCGATTGAAAATTTCAAGACTCTGCTGACAAAAAAAACACGTCGGTTGCTGCTGCCGTTTTTTCTGACAGGATTATTTTTCATGATCCCTTTAAAACTATGGGGCGGTTTCTTTGACGTTCGGCGTATTCCGGAAATCGCCGCCGCTTTTCTGACGGGACATGAAAGCGGGCATTTGTGGTTTTTAACGGCACTGTTTTGGTGCTTTACCGTTTTCTTTTTATTGCAAAAACTGTTGAAAAAAAGCGTTCCGGTCTGTTTAGCGGCGTTTCTTTTTTATATTTTCAGTTCCCGGCTGCCGCAGGGGTATTTTGACTTTGCCTTTTCCATGCGGTTTTTGATTTTTTTTGCGGCCGGCTATTATTTTGACAGAGTACGCCCTTTTTTTGAAAAACACCCGAAAACGGTATTTCTCCTGCTGCCCTGCCTGCTGATTTTAAACATCGTCGATACGCAGACACATTTCCTGCCAGCCATCGGTTTTATGGCCGCCGGCTGCGCTTTGTTTTACAATGCAGCTTTTTGTCTGGCTTTAATCTTTAAAAAAATAACCCAAACGCCGTTTTTCAGAAAAACAGCAGGCCGGACAATGGAAATTTATCTGTTTCACGATCCGCTGATGATCGTGATTTTATATTACTGCATGCAAGCGGATCTGTTGACAACGCCCGCAGGCTGCTGGATTTATTTTTTCTGCCGGACGGCCGGCGTCGTCCTGTTATCCGTCCTGATCGGCATTGTTATTGAAAGGAGTTTCAACCGTGTCAAAAGCGTTATTAATCATCGACGTGCAGGTTTCCAGCGTGACGAACCCCGAAATTGCCGCGGAAATTGAAAAAATCCAATACAGTTATGATCATGTTTTTGTTTCCCGTTTTATTAACGAAGACTCGCCTTTGATCCGTTTGACCGGCTGGGACGGATACGGCAATGATTCTCTGGCGTTTAAAGCGGCGCCGTCCGCCGTTATTTTCGATAAAAACATTTACAGTTCTTTTATTGATGAATTAACCGGTTTTGATGAAGTTCACTTATGCGGATTTGACACGGACGCCTGTGTTTACAAAACGGCCATGGATTTGATCGAACACAATATCCGTCCGGTCGTCCTGACAAAATTATGCGCCAGCTGCAGCGATGATTTTCATCAGGCCGGACTGGCTTTGTTAAAACGTAACATCGGCGCTGAAAATTTAATCTGATTGTACAAGAGCCGCTGGAAAGCGGCTCTTTATTCTTTTATTTATCCGGTTTGGGCGCGTAACTTTTATATTCCCACTCGATCAGGTCAAGGTGGAAATCCCTTGCCATTTCTTTTTTACTTTTTTCCCCGGAAACAGCGCTTCTGGCTTGCGCTTCGGAAACGTGAACCGCCGCTTTCCAATTTTTCCACCCGCACATTTTCGCGCAGATTTCCAAAGCTTCATGATGCGGAATGTTCAGCATTTTTTTCAACGCTCTGGCTTTTTGTTTCAGCATTTCCAAATAAATCTCTGCCGCGCCTTTTTGATACTTCGGCAGACATTTGTATATTTCCGGAATATAAAACGACGGAACTTTTTCTATTTTGATTTCCAGACCGGGGTATGCTTTCTTAAATATCTTTTCCAAATCGGCGTTGTTGAAGTCCTTATTTTTTTCATCAACAATCAACCGGCCGTCAGAAAAGACGGCATAGTTATACCGTTCAGGCGAAAAATAGGATTTTTCCGGATTCAGCACGCTTAAACACTTTGCCTTTTCAAACAAGGAACGAATAAAAGCGTCCATTTCGGCATATTCCCGCGGGTCAATTTTCTTTGCGTCCAAAGATTTTTTATACCGTTCCAAAGCTTCCGTTTCGGAAGAATACCAATCATAGCCGGCGGCGCGCCGATAAATTTCCTCAACCCAGTCCGAAGGAACAATCCGCCCTTTTAAATAAACGAAATCGGGGCGAACGCGATTGCGGAAATCCAAAACCTTATGCTGATCATGGATTCCCATACTCCTGACATGGTCGGCGGAAAGGATAAAACGTCCGTCGGAAAAAACGGCAAGATACGGACGGTATGACGGATCGACAATTTCAGTTTTGCATGCCGTCAGACAAACGTTTCCGTTTGAAAACAGATCGTCAATAAAATCCTGTTTTTCAGGCTCGGGAACTTTTATCAAATCCGTCTGATAATGATATTTACGATTGGCAAAGCAGTTGATTTCATACATAAAAGAAGGGTCATAACCGTCTTTAACGCTGAAAGACCCCAAACGCCGCTTAACCGGGAATCCTTTTTTTGCTGCGATTTTTTCAAAACGTTCAATCTTTTGCGGATTGGCCATATAAGAAAAAACAAGCGTACCGTCGGAAAAAAACTGAATACAGGTCTCATCCAGTTCCAGCCGCGCCGTTTTCGATGCAATCCAAAATCCGGAAGAATCTTCCCTGCGCAAATCAACAATATAGTTCATTGCATCAGGAATATCCCATTGAAAAGTCAGATTGTCGCCGCGTTCATATAACGCTTCGATGGTTGTAGCGTCGGCAGGTAAAAGTTCTTTTTTCATTTCAAAACTCCTTTGACGGGAATAAAGTCTTTTGATGCCTGCCTGTCAAAAAATCCCTTTGCAAAAGAGTTGAAATTAATATTTAAAAATACGCCATCCCGTCCGGGTTCGCCTGAAGGCAGGCAGCAAGCGCCGGCTGTCGCTTTGCATTAATTATATAATAAATTCTGTAAAAAATAAAGATTTACAAAAATATTTCGTTTATTCGGATTTTTTCCGCGCCGCGACAACCAGCATCATCGGACGGCGCAATTCATCGGCCATATCAGGAATGTCTTTTAAAAACTGTTCTGTCGGCTGCGGTTCGATTATCCGTTTGATTTCAAATCCCGTATCAATCAATGTATTCAGGTAAGTTGTCAAAGTTTTGTGGTATTTTTCCACCTGCTCGCCCAAAAAACAGGTCTTTCTTTTTCCTTCCCGGAAATAATTGTCTACCAGCCAATGTAGTTTTTCCCCTGCTTTTGAATAAAACCAATCCTGCGGCCCCTGCGCGGTAAAAACAGGGTGTTCGACCGAAAAAATAAAATCCCCGCCCACAGCCAGCCACAGATTGACTTTACGACAAATGTCTTCAAACGAACAAATATAGTGCAGAACCAGAGAACTGACGGCAACGTCGAATGATTCCGCCGGAAAAGAAACTTCTTCCAATGCGGAATGAATATAGCTGATCACGTCAGACTGCGTTTGTTTTTTTGCTCTGAGCAGCATTTTTTCAGACGAATCAACTCCAACGACTTTTTTTGCGCCGCACTCGACGGCATAAAGGCAATGCCACCCGAAACCGCAGCCCAGATCCAGCACTCGTTTTCCTTGAAAATCAGGCAGCATTCCGCGCAAAGCCGGCCATTCTCCGGCGCCGGCCAGTCCTTTGACAGAACGAAGCATTTGGGAATATTTTTCAAAAAAAACAGGATCGTCGTACAGATTTGTCATTTTTTAAATAAAAGTTTCCGGTTTTAAATACGCCGCGCATTTCGGCAAAATCATTTGTCCGGCGCGTTCATACATTTCGCCCCGGAAACGCCGGGCCCCGACTGGGCAGGCATGAACGCAGGCCGCGCAGGAAATACATAGGGCCGTATTGGTGTTTTTCAAATCATCGCGGGATATTGCTCCGACGGGACAGGTATCTGCACACTTGGCGCAAAAAATACAGCTTTCGTCAGCGGAAGGAAACAAAGGTATCGGAGAAACGTTTTTATACGGAAAATGCCCGGGAACAGGTAAAGGCGGGAAAATTCCGTTTTTAATTTTTTCAACGCACCGGACGGCAAACGCATCAATTATGTTCAGATCGTCCCGATCCGGCCGGCCGGCCGCCGCAGCGGGAAAAAGAGAATGCCTGGCAATAAAAGCGCCGGCGGCCGCAATAACAAAACCGTTTTGTTCCAAAGTATCTTTCAATTCCAGCAAAGCGTCCTCATACGCCCGGTTGCCGTAAACAACGACAGCTATGGCCGGCGTTTGATTTCCTTTGATTTTCATCAGTCTTTGTTTTGCCGTTGCGGGAATTCTGCCGGCAAAAACGGGCATGCCGACGATAACCGTATCCGTTTTTTCGCAGACAGCCGGATCAATGTCACGCATCAGTGAAATTTGTTCCGATGAATCAAAAGCCGACGCGATCCGGCCGACAACCGCCGCTGTCGTTTGCGTCGGGCTGAAATGAATCTGAATTACTTCTGACATAGGTTTGCCTTTTCGGAAATATCCCTCATTTAAATTTTTTACCAAAATATACGGACAGATCAAATAAAAACCATTTTTAACCGACATAAAAAGAGAGGCTTAAGCCTCTCTTTTTTGAATAAAATCAGATTTATTCTTTAAAATTATAGATTTTTTCTCCTGTCACAACCATTCCCGCACCCGTTCCGGTAAAATGGACGATATCAGGTTTGTTTGCGGTTCCGACATCTAAATAAACCAGCTTTTCCGTCCTGGAAGGATTTGAAATAACATGAGACCCTTTAACATTGGCAGGAAAACAGATGATATCTCCTTGTTTTAAATGAATGTCTCCTTTTTCGGTTTTAACGGAAGCTTCGCCGCTGATGATATAAAACACTTCTTCGTTTTCCTCATGATAATGATACCCGTAAGCATATTTACCGGGATCCACTTCTACGAAATTGGCAGAACATTTTGAAATATCTTCAATCACCGGCTTTACGGTAAAATGATTGTCTTCCTGTCTTTGAACTTGAGGAATAATCGTTTGATAATTTTTAATGACTATTTCTTGCATTTTTACCTCCATAAACATGTTGCAAACGAATGATACAAGCATAATAATAGTTATATGAAAATGTAAAGAAGGCACTATTTTATTATAAAGTATTCAAAAAGTAACTATTGGAGAAAACCTTGTGATTTCGAATAAAAAAATTTTAGATTGCCCAGTTGCAACAACCATTAACCTGATCGGTAACAAATGGAAACTGCTGATAATCCGCGACTTATTGGACGGAACGAAACGTTTCGGAGAACTGCGTAAAAATCTGACCGGGATCAGTCAGCGCGTCTTAACTGAAAACCTGCGGGACCTGGAAAATGACGGTTTGCTGAATCGTAAAGTATATGCGGAAGTCCCGCCCCGTGTAGAATACAGTTTAAACAAAACCGGCCTGTCGTTAAAACCGATTATTGATTCCATGGCCGAATGGGGAACAAGATATAAAAACGACCGATTGTAATAACAGCATTGGACTTTATTAGTTATTTTATAAAAACCGACCGCCGCCTTGTCCCCGGCGAGAATGCTCGGAAGCTCCGCTTCCTCGTCCTGCGGACCGCCCTTGCGGGCGTCGCTCCCTTCGGTCGCCGAACTCACATCGCCCCGTTCGTTCGATGCCGCCGTTGGTCAGCCAAAACAAAAACCG
>ULRP01051058.1_pt1 | contig 14888 bp, 6 predicted proteins | sample 1955521 | NCBI WGS metagenome assembly ULRP01 (sample SAMEA4835685, study PRJEB28245) | human gut metagenome | biome: gut microbiome; material: fecal sample | place: Denmark | collected 2008
CCGTATTTTTTCTACGCAAAAATACGGGAGGCGCGTTGACACGCGCCTATAATTCTTATCGGATTTGATAATACTAATCTTTCGGAGATGTTTTTATGAAAAAACTACTTAAAAAAATCGCGGGAACGATTCTCGTCGTTGTGGCGCTTGCGTGCGGCACGGCGACGCTCTTTTCGTGCGATAAAGGCAGCGTAAACGTTACTCTCGTGAGCGAAAGCATAGAGAAGACCGTATTCGTCGCTAAATCCGGCGACGCGTTGCCTGTCGTTACTGCTGAAGACAGAGATTTCGAAGGGTACTGGCTCGACTCGTCGTATACCCGGAAATACGAGGGGGTTGTCGTTCCCGAGTCCGACGTAACGCTTTATTATAAACAAAACTATCAATATTACACGCTTAATCTCGATTACGGCGAAAAAGGAGTTGTTTCCGTAGCTCTTCGTCGCGGCGTGAACGAAGTCTTGCCCGACATCGCGCCCGACGGCACGATCGTGGCGGCGTATTCCGACAGTTCCGACGGAGAAGCGACCGTTCTCGCGGGCGGCTCGGTTAAAAATCTCGCCGCCAAAGGCGAAACCGCAACGCTTTTCGTTAAATATGAAATAAAGGACGTTGCCGACTACGTTATAGAAGACGGCGAAGTAAAAGCTTATAAGGGCAAAAAAACGCAGCTCGTTCTGCCTTACGGCGCAACGAGAATCGCGGAAAACGCGTTTAAGGATAACGAAAAAATCGTTTCGGTATACGTGCCTGCCACTTACGAAAAAATAGGCAAAGGCGCGTTTTCGGGGTGCAAAAATCTCGAAACGCTTACCGTTCCGTTTATAGGCGGCTCAAAAACTTCCAAATCCTTTATGGCTTACGTTTTCGGCGCGGAAAATTATAAAGATAATACTTATTCGTTTGCGGCGTATACGGACGGCAAGTCTTTATATATGGGCGACCTGCATCTCGAAAATCAACTTTTCCCGGAAGCTCTTACCACGGTCCGCATAAATTCGGAAATCACCGAAATAAGCGAAGGCGCGTTTTATTCGGCGTATTCGCTCGAAAACGTCGCGCTCGATTATCCGCAGTCGCTGACGGCTGTCGGCAAATCCGCGTTTGAAAATTGTCTTTCGCTCGGCAAAGCGTCCGATACAAGCTCTTATATTTGCTTTAACTGGCTTTCTTACGTAAAGACTATAGGGGAGCGCGCGTTTGCTTCTTACACGGGGAATACCGAAACGGAAGTAAAAAAGATTTATCCTTACGGCGAAAAATACGAACCCGCTACGCTTATCGAATATTCTTATCCGTTTAACAATCTGGTAAAAATTCCTTCTCTCGACGATATAGAGAACATAGGCAAAAACGCGTTTTATTATTGTGCGGCGATAGACAACCTGTCGCTCGGCAAAAATCTTAAAACGATAGGCGACGGCGCGTTTTTCTTCTGCATAAGCATACCCACGCTCGTTTTTCCCGATTCGCTCGAAACGATAGGCGAAACGGCGTTTTATGCAAATCAGGGCGTTCTCGATATCAAATTCGGAACGGGGATAAAAGAAATAAAAACCAAAGCTTTTGCGAGCTGTGCGGGGCTTTCTCAGGTAGTGTTTACGGGCGAAGACGCGCCGCTTCTCGGCAAAGAGGCGTTCTGCAACGAACTTTCTTACGACGAAGAGAGCAATTCTTATAATATGAAATTCACGGGATTTCAGATGATCGTTCCGTCTGCGGCGGAGAATGATTACAAATCCTCGTTCACTCAATACGGCGACTATATTCACGTTGCCAAAAACTCGCTCGCTCCCGCATACTGGGGCAAAAAGGGTGAAATAACCACTATGTTTCGCTTTACCGACGGCGGTATCGTGTACGTTACCGACGAAGGACAGGCGTTTATGAAAAACTTTGACTACGGCAACTTCGGAGAAATGACTTACGGCAAGACCTGCGGCGAGTTTTTCCCGATGATGTACAAGGTTTTATCCGAAGAGGAATATACCCGCCTTGCTCCCGGTCAGTACGAGGGCAGACACAGCAAAAAATTATACGCTAATCAGCGCGTGATAAAACTCTGGCACCCGCAGTTTACGGAATTCGACGGCACTATGGTCGATTTGTATTTCACCGTAACGGAATTGCCGTTCGAGCATAACGGCGCGACATATTTGTTGCCGAGACTTCTCGACAGAAGCATAGTCTGCGATTACGGCGACAAAACCAAGGTCAATAGTTATATCATTTCCGTCAATCGCTTCGGTTTGGTAATGCTTGGCACCGTTAGGAGATTAGCCGGCGGCGTGAACGACGTTAAGTGGATTGACGATCCCGAAGGAACATATTATTCCGATCTCGATACTTCGGTGAAAGGCGAGTTTACGATAACGTATTACGACAAAAATTTCAACGTAATTCAAAAAGACACGTATTTGCAGAAGAAAACCAAAAGCTACGAAGATTCTTCCGACGCGCTTTGTAAAAAAGTAGAAAATTATCTTAAATTTGAAATAAACAGCGGCTATAACGACTCCAACGAGTTTTACGTAGACGGGCTGGGCGGCGCAAAAATAAAAATAGGCGACAAAACCTATACCGCCGCAACCGTTATAGAAGATTCTTCGCGTAAATTCGGAGAAGTCGGTTATACTCTTTCTTTCGCGGATATAAGCCTTGACGGCAAACTCGATTCTTCGCTTGCCGGAACGGCGGTGTTCGAGATGGTTTCGGGCGGCGAATATATGCTTATAAAAGTCACCGTCGGCGGCGATTCTTACGAATTCGTTAACGTAACTTACAACAACGACTGGTACAGATACGCTTACGGCGAGATAACGGCGATAAACCCCGCTCTTCCTCAAAAGCCTTATACCGAAAGCGGGTATGAAGATCTGAACAGAGACGACTGGAGATATCTGTTGTTTACCGATCCGACGATAAAGAACGTTATCAATATGTATCTGTATGCGCCTAACGGTAAAAACGCGCCGTCGTTCGCTTATTACCGCGAATACGGCGAAACGGGCGGTATCGATTATTGCGGACAGATAAAAGGCTATACGGGCGAAGGCGAATTCGTTATGGAATATCCCGACGGAGATAAAACCGCAGAGATATACGCAAAGCGCGGCTCGTTTAAGATAGGAGACAGAAAATTCACGAGATACGACGATTCGGAAGACATGACTCTCGCCGCGGTAGAAGATTTTTACGGCACTACTTTGTATTATTACACGGTCAAAGCGGACGGTTTTGGCAATATGTATATACGCGACGAGCACGACGACGATTTTGACGACGTGTACTTCGGCACTTACGACGACTACAATACCTTCCCGAGTGCGAAGTCTAATTATTACGAATTGCAGTTTACGGGCAGAAAGGTCAAGGAAGTGGACAAAGACGGCAATATCGTTTTCGAGGGCGAAGAAGTAAAATACTGGATTTTGTATGATTTTTCTACGTTGTCATCTTATTCCGACGAGTACGAATACGCGCAGTGGTACGGCACGCTTGCGGGAATATATACTAATCACGACGATACCGTGCTTACCGTTTCAGACGATTTCGGTAACAAACGCTTTGAAATAAAAGTCGATATTTACGGCAACGTTTCTTTTACGGAATACGAAGCTTCGTATAACGCTAAAGGCGAAGTAACCCTTACTGTAAGAGAAACGCCCACGGTGGCGGGTTTTGTGTCCGTGCTTAATACGGACGGAGAAGTGGAATATTTAATCGCGACAGACAAAGACGGCAACGGCTTGTTCTCCGTAAGACCCAAAGAAGGCTACCCCGACAAGCTGATAATCGTTAAAGACGGCGGCGTTGTTACGGGCGGCGCAAGCGATTCTGAAAAAGTCGAGATAGATTATTCGCAGCTTAAAAAAATCGGCTGAAGCAACGCTCGGGCGATAAATAATTTGCTTAACGATAAAGAATAATAAACAATATACGAAAAGAATCAAATCCCAAAACGGGGTAAGATAAAAAAGAAAAGGAGATGTAACATTATGAAGCTCAAAAAGTTATTGACAGGCATACTTGCGGCGATAATGGTTATAACAATCGCGATTGCGGCAATCGGCTGCGGCGATAAAGAAGTAACCGTTGAAAGTATAGAGCTGAATAAGACTACCGCGGAATTTTTCGCGGGGGAAAGCCTTAAACTCGACGACTACGAAATCACCATAAAGTATTCCGACGGCAAAACGGAAAAAGTCGCTCTCAAAGAAGCAATGCTTAATGCGGACGACCTGAGCAAACTGTCGAATGCAGGAACGTACGACGTTACGGTTTCTGCGAGCGGCAAAACGGTTACGCTTAAAGTAACGGTCAAAAATCTTGATCTTACGGACGCAGCTATTGCGGACAAGAGCGTTGCCTATACCGGAGAGGCGATATACCCCGACGTTACCGGAATACCCGAAAGCGCGACCGTTCTGTGGACGATTTACGAAGGCGAAGACGCCACGGGTAAAAAGGTAGAAGAAGCCGTAGACGCAGGCACGTATTTTGCCGAAGCGAAGATTTCGCTCAAAAACCACAACGATCTTACTCTTTCGGCTAAAATCGTTATTGCGAAACAGAAAGTAGATCCTTCTAAACTCGAATGGAGCAATCTCGTTAAATTCTACGAGGGCGAAGAAATATCTTTGGACGCAACCGTAAAAGGCTTGCCCGAAGGTATAGAAATAGACTCTTTCGAGGGCGAAACCACCGCAAACAAAAAGGGCAAATATACCGCTACGGTAAAATTCAAAGGCGAAAACAAAAACTATATTATAGAAGACTACAGCCTTTCCTGGGAAGTCGTTGCGGACGTTACTCTCGACAAATGGTTTACCGCGAATAACGGCGCGCTTAAATCCGCTACTTTCACAAAAGACGCAAATGACGGCTTTAAAGGTACTTTCGCGTTCGACGGAGAAAGCGTTAAATACGATATAGTATACGATATAGAAGGCGGCAAAGCGTCCTTTACGCTCGAAAGCGGCTCCGGTATATCTGAAATCGCGGTCAGCGGCGATATTCTCACGGTAGTTAAGGCAGAAGAAACCTTCAAGTTCATTACGAAAGGCGATATAGAAACGTATTTTGACGATACGTATTCTCTCCTTACCGAAGAGCTTTCTCTCGTGTTTGACGAAGCAAACGGCAAAGCCGTCCTTTCCGTAAAAGCAAACGGCAAATCTACGGAAAAACCCGTTTCTATTCAGTTTGCCGACAACGCGACTTCCGCGACCGACGCAAAATTCGTTGCGGCTGACGGCGTGTACGCAGAATACAGCTCTTCTTATAAAAATTTAAGAATTTATAAATATAAATTAGCCTCTAACCTCGGACTTATAGGCGACTCTTCTTATGACGAATATTACGATCTTGCTAAAAAGGCAGACGTAGACGAGCTTAAAGGAAAGCTTTTCAGCGGCGAATTCGTCGATAAAGACGGCAACGTTCTTAAAATCGATAAAGACAAATTGACCGCGAGTTATAACGGAGTAAACGCGGGTATGTACGCCGTGTTATATTCCGGCAAGGCAACGTTAAAAATTACTCTCGATACCGAAAATAAAGGCAAAGATCTCACCGCTGAAAACGGTTTTTACAAATTTGCGGGTACTTCTTATTCGGCAAGCGTTTATTTCCCGAAAGAGTATCTCAACTATACCGGTATATATTATCTCGTAGGAGAGAGCGGACTCGTAACGACCGAAAAATTCTCTTTTAACGAGTATTCGAGTTATTTTGATGTGCGATCTAACTTTATACCCGACGGAAAAACTTCTTCCGAAAGCAAGACCTTTGATTTCGGCGTAACGGGTAAAAACGCTCTTAAACTTGAAAAAGACGGAACAAAGCTCGTGGCAAAGCTCGTTCTTGCGGACGGAAACGAATATGCGGCAATCACTTTCAATCAGGACGGAACAGCTACCGCCAACGGCAAGACCTTTAAAAAGGTAGAAAAACTCATAAATAAAAAGAGTAGCTGGGGTTCCGGCGGACAATATTACGCGGCGGACGGATCTGCTCTTGCGTATAGTTTGCCTTACGGTAAAGCAGGTACGTTCACGTTCGGCGGCAAAGATTATACGGCTTACGTTCTTTCTTATGAAGGAAACAAGCTTACCATCGTAATAAGCGACGGAGAAAATTCTCATACCATAGTCAGCGAAGATAAGCGTTACGTTACCGTAGACGGAACGATTTACCTTGCGGATGACGTTTATAACCTGGAAAACGGATTTAAATTCGATCAGGAATTCGTGAGAGGAGAAAGCAAAGTCAAGCTCGCCGCTTCGGGCGTTCTCGTAGACGGCGTTAAACTCACTAACGCGCAATTCTCTTTTGTAGACGACGGCAACAATAACGGCAGAACGGTTCTTAAAACAACGGGCAACAAAGACGGCGTAACTTGCAACGTGGTATTCTACAGCAGACTTTCCGTAAAAGTGAACGATCTTGCTTACGTTCCTTCGATTTATAGTACGATTGTCGGTATAGATTATAAACCTTCGGTCACTTCCGAAGATACGTTTACCATTACCGTAGACGGCAAGTTTATGTTTAACGGCGTAGAATACATTCCTTCTACTGTAAACGATCGTTACTCCGATATTCGGTTTGTCGTAAAGGTAAACGGATATAACCACGTATATAAATTATACACTTATAAAAACAACCTGCAGGCAAACTTTATTTACAACGGCGCGGAAAAGCTCGACGTAGATTACTATCCGATAGCGTATTATATCTACAAAGGCTTATACAGAAACGGAGATAAGGTCTTCTATTTCGACGGAGACCTGGTTTGCTACGACAACGGTTCTAAAAACGACGAATATACGTTCAAGTCGATGGACGCAACGAGCGCGACCATCAACGTAGCTTCCGGCAAAGAAGCAACGTTCGTTCAAAAAGACGGCAAGGTTACCGTTACCTATCAGGGCGAAGTTTACGAAAAAGTTCTTAACTTCGATTTAGCCGACTATTTCGGAAACTATTCCGTTCTTACTTCTTCCGGATACGTGGATATAGCGTTCAATGCGTTTGACGGAAAAGACGTTTCTCTCAGCGGAATGACCGTATATGACGGAAAAGTTGCCGTTAAAACGAGCTTTAACTCTTATCAGACGGCATATCTTTTGACTAATACGGACGCGGCTACCGCGGGAAGCCTGCCCTATATCGCGATTGAAGAAAAAGTGTTAAATGTGGTCGGCTCCGGCAAAGTAAACGGCAAAGACTTCACCGTAAGCATTAACGTAGGCAACAAGCCCGACAGCAACGAAAAAGCGGCTGTTCTTAAAGCGACTTACGGAAACGACGTGATAGACGTAAACGTAGTGGCTAATAAGTGGGTTGCCGTTCTTGACGGCGTTGAATATTACGTAGAAGCTATAAACAACGAATACGCGGATCTTTTGATTTACCAAGCGTGGACTTATAGATATACCGGTCGCAATTACGTGCTTAACGGCAAAACCGTCACTATGGAAGCGGTCGTAAACGAAGACGGAGAAAGCGTTATCGTTGTTAAATTCAACGGAGAAGTCGTTGAAGCGGCGTTTGAAGATTTAGGTTCTACCGCAAAGATGATGACCTTCACCTATAATAACGTAAATTATAAAACGCTTCTCAGCGAAAATTACGACACTCTTATCGGAATGAGAGTATTCACCGAAAACGAATACGAATTCTTCTATAACGGCGAATACGACGAAAACGACGACGCTTATACCGTAAAAATCGACGGAAAAGATTTCAGATTCAAGTTTGAAATCGGCAGAGAGTTCGTTTCCAACTACGATTATGCCGTAATCATAGACGCAGAAAACTCTTCTTACGACGGTAAAACACTTAAGTTTGCTCAATACGTATACGAAGCAAGCACGCTCGTATTCGTAACGGAAGACGGCAGCTTTGCTTATAACGTAGAAGACAAGACCGTTTCTAAAGACGTTCTTCCCGAAAACGAAGAGATAGCTGGACTTAAACTAAACGGCGCAGAAAAGTCCGAAGTAAAAGACGTTACGCTTATCGTAAAATACGACGGCTTTAAAGACGGCAAAGCTACGGTTAAGGCATATTTCGATTTCTCCTCTTCTTATGACGGTGAACTCAACGTTGCTACCGTAGAGAAGATAAACGGCGGATATAAGCTCACAGGCGTGATAGAGAAAAACAAGACCGTTACCGCATATCTCCTTAAAGAAAGCGACGGATTCGCTCTTTACAGCGAAGCACAATATGCGCTCGCGGGCGAATACACCGTAGGCGATAAAACTTTCGTGATTAGCGGAACGCACGAAAACGGCGCGTTCTCCTATAAGATTTCCTATAACGGCGCGGAAGCCGTAGCTTTCGTACCCGACTTCGCCAAAAAGTCGTTTGAAATCGCTTCCGGCGACGATAAGGTTATATTCTCGTTCGAAATTAAAGACGGCAAGGCGGAATTCAAGGTAGACGTTGTTCCCGCCGCGGCAATGAAGTTCGTTTCTACAGGAATGTATTTCTATAATATGGATTCAAGTTGGTCTAATCAACATTTCGAAGTAACCATTACGTTTAAGAGTGTCGAAAACGGTAAAGCTAAATATGATATAGTTTATAATGACTGGTATAAATCCGAAGGAACGCTCAGCGACGACGGAACGTATGTTGCAAGTACCTTTAAATATCCGTTTAACGCTGCGGTCAGAGTTTACCTCAACCCCGTGTCCGATGAGTATTACAAATACGTGGTTATTAAAGAAAGCGACTCGGTTACTAAACTTATCGGAACGTTCAAGGACGGCGAAGGCAACACGCTTATCGAAACCAAGCTCGTTGCGACTTCTACCGACGACGACGGAGAACCCGATTATAGCGAACGTTATATCAGCGTTTCGTATAACGGAAAAACCGCGAAAGCTTCTTTCTCGGCTTCTGCAAGCGAAATTACGTTCAAAATCGACGGCAAGACTTACGTTGCGAAGCTCGACACGACCGGCAAGATGACCGTTGCGGAAAAGGCTTAAAAGGCGCGGACGCGACTTTTAAAATACAATCGTCTTTTTTAAGACGAAACAGAACTATTACGGAGATATTCCCTCGCTTTATCGCGGGGGAATATACGCCGTTTTAGAAAGGGGGCTTTTTATGGACGATAAAAACAAACGCCGTGATTTTATCGACGACGACAGGACGGTTTCCGACATGTCGTCCGAATGGATGCCCTGGAACTCCGGCGTGAGAAAACGCCACTCCCGAAAAAAAGTTAAAAACGCAGAAAACGCGGAGAATAAAAGCGGCTCGTTTATCAAGCCCGACAAAGAAGAGTATAAAAAACTCGTTTGGGGGCAGTTTCTTGCGGCTTTGCCTATGTTTTTATGTGTTCTCGCGGCGTTTGCGATTATGTTTTTACTCGCAAGGTTGTGGCTTAAATAACGATAAAACCATTACTCGATTTACGGTGGTTAAATGAAAAAATTAAAACGGAAAATAATACCCGCGCTGGCGGCGTTATGTTTACTCTGCGCGGCACTGGCTGCGGGTTGCAATAATAAATTCGATCCGCTTAAAGAAGGCTACACGGCTACCGTCGTGTATTACGCCAACGACAAGGCGGGCGGCGAGGGTGTCTTTCCCGGAGCTAACGGCGCAACGGTGCGTACTTTCAGGTACAAGCCGAACACGCCCGTAATGAAGCCCGGCAGCAGCAAGTTCCCCGAGCCTATCGTTTCCGGCGCGCACGTTTCCGGCTGGCATATCGCCAAGGTCGGAGAAGACGGCTTGCCCCTTAAAGACGAAAACGGAAATTTCGTTCTCGAAGAAGAGATTTTCGATTTCTCCGCGGGCAGAAGCGGCGGCGACGACAGCGTTATTTATCTGGTTGCGGTCTGGTCCAAAAACTACAAGTTCACCGTTGACGTGGGCGAAGCGGCAAGAGCCGCGGGCGTTGCCGACGTCGTGAACGAAAACTATTCGGAGGCGGGTTCCGTTTCTAAGCCCGGCATCGATCCCGAATGGCACGGACACACCTTTTATTATTACAAGGATAAAGACGGCAACCGTATTTATGATTCCGACTGGGAAAAAATCGTTTTAGACGACGAGCATACCGAAGTAACCGTTTACGCGGAATGGCTCGACGGAATCTGGACAATCGTTACCGAAAAAAGCGAGTTGTCCGCAATAGGCGGCGCAAGCAACTACGTGTTAGACGCGGATATAGATTTCGGCAGATACGAGAACGGCGTTCTCGTCCGCCGCGGACTTTTTAACGGCGCGTTTAAGTTCAGGGGTAAGTTTTTCGGCAACGGACATACTATCAAAAACTTTGAATATACTACGCAGAACAACACTATAGACGAAGCCACAGGCTCTGCCGGCGCGTTCTTCTTTAAAGATAACGGCTGCATTTACGACGTTAAGTTTGAAAACTGCGTCGTGAACGCCAAGCTCAACCTGCTCGGGGTCCGGTCTTATTCGGTCGGATTTATCGCAGGCACGGTGAGCGGCGATATGAGCAGATTTTACGGACTTTCGTTTAAGAATTGTCAACTCGTAATCAGCACTCAGGCAGAATTCGTCGCGGGGCAAAACGGCTACGCGGGCGTTTTCGGCAAAATTATCGGCGACGGCGAATTTTCCGTTCCCGAAGCCGACAGAGATATAAGAGTGGTCTCTAAATAATAAAGAATAATCATATAAGGAGCAGAATATGAAGAAAAAATTAGTTTCCGTAATTATGGCGGCTACCTTTGCCGCAACGGCGTTTGCAGGGTGCGGCGGCAAAGACAACCCTCCCGCGCCTACGCCCGGCGGCGACGCTTACGTCCCTTCCGAAAAAGAACAGACTCAACCGCTCGTTTTCGGTATAGACGGCGCGGACGGCGTTTTTAGCCCGTTCTTTTCTACCGCGGCGTATGACACCGAAATCACCGGTATGACGCAGATAGGCATGCTTACTTCAAAGGGAACAAACTACGCTTACGGCGACGACGAAGCGTGCGTCGTTAAAGATCTCGATATAACTTATCTCGCAGACGACAAAACCGGCGAGGTCAAATCCGCCGAAAAAGCGAAATACACGAGATACGACTTCCTTATCAAAAAGGGAATAAAGTTCTCCGACGGAGCAGATCTCACCATAAAAGATATTTTATTTAACCTTTACGTTTATCTCGATCCTGCTTATACGGGCAGCGCGACTCTGTATTCTACCGATATAGTCGGGCTTAAACAATACAGAACACAGTCCGCGGACGAAAACGCCAGCTACGAAATCGAAGAGCAGGCTATGATAAACGCCAACAACCGTCAGGACAGAATTTATAACTGGCTCAACAATCAATATCTTTTGTCGCAGGCGGGCGGAAAATACGAAAATTTAACTCCCGAGCAGAAAGCGCAATACGATAACAATGCGGACGCTTATGCCGAAGAAATCGCAAAAGACTTAAAGTACTTTTTGCCCAGATACAGAGTAGAGATAGAAAACGACTACGGTTCGGCGCAGTCTTCCTTTACCGAGAGTCAGAAAGAATACGCTTATGACGACGGAGAATTCTGGCAGGCGTATTTCTATATGTACGGCATCGTAAAGAGAAAACAAAAAACCGGCGGCGGCGATATGAAAGACGAGAAGGGCAGATTTATTCTCGATTTTGACGCCGTTACCGAATATATGGCAAACTACGTTGCCGAAAACTGGCAGAGCTGCGAAGGCGCGACCGAAGCTGAGAAAAAAGCCAACGCCAAAAAGCAAGGCGCGATCGCTTACGTTTTCAGCGCGACCGTCGGGGAAGAAAGAGCAGACGGCACGATAGATTATAACTATGATAAATTCAAATATACCGTTATCGGCAGCGCAACCACTTCCGACTTGTATACCGAAATGCTCGCGGACGAGCGTTCCAAAATAATCAAGAGCAACGAACAAAGCAACGTTACGAAAAGCATAAGCGGCGTTACGTATTCTAAAGTAACTTCTTTCCGCAACGAAAAGGACAAAAAAACCTATTCTTTAGACGGCGAATACGATCAGCTTTCCATTCTCGTCAATAAAATAGACCCCAAGGCGATCTGGAACTTTGCGTTCACCGTCGCGCCCCTGCACTATTATTCTTACGAAGGCGCGGGCAGCGATTCCGAATGGAACGTAAACAACAACTTCGGCGTAGTGTTCAACAGCACGGATTTTATGAACGACGTTCTTAAAGCGAGCGAAAAACTCGGCGTTCCCGTAGGCGCGGGCGTTTACAAAGCGACCAACGCGACGGGCGATCTCGGCGGCAAAGCGTATCCTGCGAGAAACGAGTTCAGAAACAGCAACCGTATTTATTACGAAAGAAACACCTATTTCGATTTGCTTGACGGCGTAGAAAACGGCGGAACGATTCAGAACGCAAAGGTCAAATACTTCCAGTACAAGGTCGTAAACTCCAACCTGCTCGTGGATTCGCTCGCCACCAAAGAAATAGACGTCGGCTCGCCGTCCGCAACCAGCAACACGACCAACGAACTCAACAAATATGCTTTCCTTAAATCGGAAAGGGTTCTCACCAACGGTTACGGTTACGTGGGTATCAACGCCGCGGAAATCCCCGACGTGTGGATGAGAAGAGCCATCATCAAGGCTATGGATACCAAAACGATAAGTCAGGGCTATTATAAAGGCGGGCTTTGCGAGCTTATTTATCGCCCGATGTCCACACAGTCCTGGGCATATCCGGCAGATAAAACGACTTCTTTCAGTTTTACCGACGATGAAGAATATTTCGTGGATTACGCTTTTGACGAAACGGGCAAAGATATTGTGCAGATGCTCGAAGATCACGGTTACGAAGTAAACGGCGAAGGCAAAGTCGTTAAAGACGCCGACGGCAACGCGCTAAAGCAAATCACCTTTACGGTCGCGGGCGAAACGGACGATCACCCCGCATGGCAGATGTTTAAGCAAGCGGAAAGAGTGCTTGAAAGCGTAGGTTTCGATATAGACGTAAAAACGGACGCGTTCGCGCTCAAAAAACTCGCAAGCGGTCAGCTTTCGGTATGGGCGGCGGCGTGGTCATCTACCATCGACCCCGATATGTATCAGGTTTATCACAAAGATTCCACCGCGGGCAGCACGCTCAACTGGGGGTATAACGCGATAAAGAAGGATAAGAGCAAATACAGTTATGAATGGAAGGTAATAGACGAGCTTTCCAAACTCATAGACAAAGGTCGTCAGTCGATAGATAATTCCAAGAACGGCACAAGAGCGCAGGTTTACAGAAAAGCTCTCGATAAGGTTATGGAGCTTGCCGTAGAAATGCCCACCTATCAGAGAAACGACTTAACCGTTTATAACGGAGAAAAAATAGATTCTTCTACGCTGAATCAGAATCCCACCGCGTACGACGGCTTGTTCTCGCGCATCTGGGAAGTCGGTTATACCAAATAAAACGGAGCACCGTTAATGTTCAAATATATAGTCAAAAGAATACTTCTCGCTATCCTTATCCTTTTAGGGGTGTCGATGATAATATACTCGCTCGTTAAGCTTATGCCCGTAAACTTTATTGAGGATAAGTATCGCGCGCAGCTGCTCGACGGAACGATCAAGCAGGAAGAAGTAGACAGAATGCTCGAATTATACGGGCTTAAAGATAACTCTTTCGGCGGAATAGTCAAAGGTTATTTTATGTGGATAGGCAACGTTCTGCGCGGAGATCTCGGTCACTCGTTCAAATACGAAGACAAGGTCGCAAACGTTATTTTCGAAAATATGGGAATCTCTTTCGGTATCGCGTTCGTCGCGCTTATCATAGAGTTTCTCATTGCCATTCCGCTCGGAGTCAAAGCCGCGGTCAATCAGAACGGCGTTGTCGATTACACGAGCAGCGTGCTTGCCATGATAGGCACGGCGCTGCCTACGTTCTTCTTCGCCGCTATCTGTATACAGCTTTTCTCCGTTCAGCTCGGCTGGGTTCCGGTAAACGGGCTGCAAAGCACGCTGCCTTCTACGGCGAGCGGCTTTACGCGGTTTATGGATAAGGTCTGGCACCTTATTCTGCCGATATTTATAATGGTTTTCCTTTCCGTAGGCTCGCTTATGCGTTATACGAGAGCCAACACCTTAGACGTGCTTAACGCCGACTACATAAGAACGGCGCGCGCCAAAGGCTTGCCGGAAAGCAAGGTTATTTATAAACACGCGTTCAGAAACACGCTTATTCCGCTCGTAACGCTTCTCGCGGGGACAATCCCCGGACTTTTCAGCGGCGCGATGATTACCGAACAGATTTTTTCTATCCCCGGTATCGGTCTTAAAGCTTACGACGCGCTTAAAGCGGGAGATATTCCTTTTATAATGGGTTACAATATGTTCCTTGCAATCCTCACGGTTTTGGGAACGCTGCTTGCCGACCTTATGTACGCGGTAGTCGATCCGCGAGTTAAAATCACCAAATAAGGAGAAGTCTTATGGATCAGCAAGAAAAAATCGTTTCCGAAATCATAGAAGAAGACGAACACAGCGGCGACTTCTCCGATATGGAACGGCTCGAAGACAGAGTAAAGCTCCTTTCGCCCGGCAGACTCGTGCTTAAACGGTTTTTCCGTTCTAAACTGTCCGTCATCGGACTTTGCACGCTTATTTTTCTGTTCGCGTTCTCGTTTATCGGACCCGTGTTCAGATACGTTTGCCCGTTCGTATGGGGGCAGGACGAAGTCGATACCACGCCCGGTCCGTGGCAGGATATAAACAAACCGTTCGAATACGTTGACGAGAACGGCGAAAAATATCTTACTTACGAATATTCGCGCGAAAGAAGCGAAAAACTCAATCAGGACAGCTATCCTTCCAAAAACCACTGGTTCGGCACGGATAACAACGGTTACGACGTGTTTTCGAGACTTATGTACGGCGGGGG
>ULRP01049629.1_pt1 | contig 14840 bp, 4 predicted proteins | sample 1955521 | NCBI WGS metagenome assembly ULRP01 (sample SAMEA4835685, study PRJEB28245) | human gut metagenome | biome: gut microbiome; material: fecal sample | place: Denmark | collected 2008
ATTGATACCGATTTTGTCATCAAATTTTGCATACGTATTGTGTTTTTCGTTACATTTCGGGAATTTTTATTGCGGATTTTGTTGAAAAATTCTTAGTTTTCTTGCTTGAAAATAGGAGATGCTGTTGTTTTTCGTGAGGTTTGAGGATTTTGTGATGTGGTGGGCGTGGGGTTAATTGTAGTAAACTTTGTTAAGTGCATAATCGACATTATATTAAATAGGGTGGCGTGGTGTGTGCGTTTTTTACAGACTTCGTGTGTTGAAGATGCCTTGTGGTGTTTGTCGCTGTTTATATTTTCGCTTTTCTAAACGTCGTCGCTTGGGTTGTTGTGTAGGATTATTGATTTGGTTTGCGCTCAATATTTGATTGTTGGCGTTCGTGCCCTATATTTCGTAAATGTAGTGTTGGCTTGCGGTGCTTTGGCGGCGGCTTTTGTCGGATATTTTAGTGTTTTATCGATTGTTTTATCGTTGTAGTCTTGGCTAGGTAATGCCGTTGTGGCTTTCACTAACACAATACTGTCATCGGTCAAACGAATTCATCATGACAAGTGTATTAAATTTGCTTAATTTCGCCCAAATCGCCCCTATTTTGCCAAAATTCAAAATTTTTTTCAAAAAAATTGCTATAACAGACTTCAAATTGTTGACTATTTTTGCAAATTTTTCTATACTATACCAATCATAACATAGCGTTAAGTGGTACTTGATTGTTACCGATTGCAATCGTGGCTGAGAGTAACAATGTGTCGCTGTGGTCGATGCAATATATTAAAGATAATAGTTGCACGCGTTTATATGAGTCGGAAAGACGTGTCGATGTCGGTTGTGCTTACCGAAAAACATTCTTTTCGTCGTATATTCTTATGGAGGTAGCCATCAAATGAAAACAGGAAACAACAAGTGGTTAATTGTACTTCTTGCGACCTTGCTCGCGTGCTGTCTTGTGACAGGCACGCTTTTTGCATGCCAAAAAGAAGACGATAATCCCCCCACGCCTCCCGATCCGACACCGGTAGTTGAAGGTGAGGAAAAAGGCGTTTACTCCCTCGAAGAAATGACCCTTACGCTTAACGGCACGGGTAGCTTTACGCTTAGCCAAGACGGCAATCTTTCTTCGGGTACGTACACCGCAAAAGACGGAGTAATTACTCTGACATTCGGCAAAACCGAGGACGGCACGGCAACATGCACGTTGCATGACAGCATACTCGTTTTGACAATGGGCTCTGCGGAGTACAGACTGTACAAGCAGGTGAAACTTACCGTGACGTTTAGCGTCGGAACAAGCACATCCGAAGTTAAAGTTACCAACGGAGAACTTGTCGCAAAGCCGACGGACCCCGAAAAGGACGGTTACAGATTTATCGCTTGGTACAAAACAGCAGATTTCAGCGGTAAGCCGTTCGATTTCGATACGGAAGTAATCACCGAAAACATCACGCTGTATGCAAAAATGGTGGAATACACCGAAGGCACGACGGAATACACCGTTTCGTTTGACCTCGGTTACGATACTGCCGACACAATCGCAAGTCAACGCACGCTAAGCGGCAAGTTGCTTGACGGCGCACCTGCTCCCACACGTGAAGGTTATACCTTCAAGGGTTGGTGGATAAGCGCGTACGACCAAGCCGACAAGCTGACATACCAATACGTAGAGGGTGGTGCGTTTACGTCCGACACCACATTGTTTGCTTTGTGGCAAGCCGACGGAACGACTCTTGGCACGATGGACGTCACAAGCACCGGCGTTACGTGGGCAGGCGTTACCGAAGCGGCAAAGCTTACCATCACCAAACCCGACGGAACGACGCTCGAACAATCCTTCGGCGCAACGGGCGCATCGGCGTACAGATACGATTTGACGGCGCAACCCGCAGGCGAATACAAGTTTACACTCACCTACGGCAACAACACCGTGGAAAGATACTACCGCAACAAGGCGTTGACGCGTGTGTCCGGCTTCAAAGTGGTAGGCAACTCCATTTTGTTGTTTGACGGCGTAGACAATGCCGAAGGCTACTACCTTACCGTCAAGTGCGGCAATGCGGAGCACAACCACACCGACGTGTACATCGGCAAGTCCACTACATACAACTTTGTCAACTGCGCAATGCGCAACGGCGGTATTGAGTTCCAAGTAAAAGCCGTTGCCGCAGGTTACCTCGAATCCGTCGCAACCTTCACCTTTGACAGAAGCCTTGCCGCGGTTACGGACATCGCCTACGACGCAACGACGGGTTTGCTGACTTGGGCGGCTGTAGAAAACGCACAACACTACATCGTTACCGTAGCAGGCGAGGAGTACTACCTCGGCACGGAAACGAAGCTTGACATCAAGTCTTTGCCAGCAGGCGAACTCAACGTCACCGTCAAAGCCGTTACCGAAGGCTTCAACTCGGCTCCGGCAACATCGGCAAAAGTCAACAAGACCGACGTCGCCGCACCCAAGCAACTTGCCGTCAAACAAGGTTTTCTTACTTGGTCGGCAGTGGAAGGTGCAAAAGCCTACCGCGTACAAATCAACGACACGGTGGTGGATGTGGAAGAAGCGCAACTTGCTCTTGACGCCAAGTACATCACCATCGGCAATCAATACACCATCAAGGTGAAAGCGGTGTTCGAAACCTCCGAATCCTTGTGGAGTAGCGAGTTTATCCTTAGCAGTGCCAAGGCGGACTCGGGACTTAAAAACCTCTCCTACACAAACGGCAAATTTGCTTGGACGGCAATGTCCGACGCCGACATCTACGAGTATCAAGTAAACGACGGCGTTGCGGCTACCACGACAAGCAGTTACGCATACGTGCAACTGACCAAGGCAGGCACCAACCAACTCAAGGTTAGATATCGTACCCTTACGGGCGACTACTCCGACTGGGCAACATTTGAAGTGTTTGCTTACTCCGTAACGCTTGACTCCATGGGCGGTAACGGCGTCGAAACGCAATACAAGGCTATCGGCGACACGGTGGAACTTCCCACGACGGAACGCATAGGTTACGACTTCGCAGGTTGGTACAACGTTGCAGGCGGCTCCGCTTCCAACGGTACGCAATTTACCGCAAAGACATTCGACAATCCTGCAAACATCGTGCTGTACGCCAACTGGTTGCCGCGTAGTTACGTAATTACGCTGGACTACAACGAGTACGGCGAAGGAACGGTGGGAACGGTAAACGTTACCTACACCAAACACTACACGTTGCCCGTACCCAAGATGCTCACCGACGACGCATCCGCACAAATGGGCTTTGCCGGTTGGTACGCAACCCCGGACGGAAAGGGCGTGCAATACACCGACGAACTCGGTAACAGCCTCAACCCGTGGAACATTACCGACAACACGACTTTGTACGCCAAGTACGTCGAAGCGTTTGCGTTCTCACCCGACGGCGAAGGCGGTTACAGCGTAAAAGCAGGTAAAAACCTCGGTTACTACACCGAAACCATCACAATCCCCTCTTCCTACAAGGACTTGCCCGTAAGATCTATTGCCGAATACGGCTTCAAGGGTTACAGCTACTTGAAATACGTCAATCTTCCCGACACGTTGGAATCTATCCCCTCGACGGCATTCGACGGATGCAACCGTATCGAAGCGTTCCATATGACGAAGACGGAAAGCTCCAAGGGCGTGTTTGAGGAAGTTGACGGCGCAATCGTAATGACGTTGTACGGACAAACGACGTTGCACTTGATCCCGTCCGCGCTTACAGGTACGTTCAGAGTTCCCGCAGGCGTAACGACGATCGGTTCTCGTACGTTTAACAAGGCAAAGTTCGACACGGTGGTAATTCCTGCTTCCGTAACCAACATCGAAGCCGACGCATTTGTAAATTGCTCAAGCCTCAAGATGGTTATCTTCGACGAAGCGGAAATCAAGGATAACGACGGCAACGTATTGCCCAAGCAACTGCTGACAATCGACAATGCGGCGTTCAACGACACGTTGTATGTGGAAAAATTCATCCTTCCTGCAAGATTGGCGGAAATCACCAACGTACAACAATTCTTCTCGCAATTCAAGCTGTTGTCCAGCATCGAGTTTACGGGCGAGTTTGAAAACCAAGTGTACTCCGCACTGACGGAAAACGACGGCGGCAAAAATATCGCGGGTATGCTTGCCAACGCCAACAAGGACGAAATCATCTACTGCCCGATCAGCATAAGCAATGCGGCGGAGTTTGAAGTAGAGATTCCTTCTTCCATCATCAAGATTGCGGCTCACGCATTCGATTCCTTCGAGGAATCCAAGACCCCCGCACTCAAAAAGTACAACCCCGTAACAAAAGTTACCTTCAACGGCAACCTTGCGGCAATCGGCGATTACGCATTCTACAAATCTCGCAACCTTACCGAAGTAACCTTCAAGGCGGTTGCAGACCCCGTAGGCATGACAATCGGTGACTACGCATTCTACCGTTGCAACAAGCTCAACGTCGTTACGTTTGAGGAAGAAGGCGCTTGGTCGACAACCGACAGCAACATCTTTGAAGCGACAAAGTCCTGCGGCGTGAAGTCTATCGGCGCACATGCGTTTGACTCCGCAAGCATCACCGAGCTTAAGTTGCCTTACAGCCTCAATACTCTCGGCGAATACGCTTTTGCAAACGCCACGGCACTCAAGTCCATCGACCTTGCAAACGTATCCCCGATTTTGACATTTGGCGATTACGCATTCTCTATGTGCCGTTCGTTGACGGCGGTGGAGTTGACCAAGAACGTCGGCACAATGAACTTCAACCTTGTATTCTACGAATGCACCAAGTTGGAGTTGACCGTTTCTCCCGACAACCCCAACTACACGGTTGGCGAAGGCGGCGTACTGTACAACAAAGACGTGACGGAAATCATATACTATCCCGACAGCTTCGAAGGCGTGTATGAACTTCCCGAAAGCGTAACCAAGGTCAGCGGCGCCGTGTTCAAGGGCAAAAACAGCATGACGTCCATCGTCATTTCCAAAAACGTTGTGGAAATCGGCGACAGCGCGTTTGAAGATTGCGCTAACCTCAAGTCCGTAACATTTGCCGCAGACGGCACCGACGCACTTACAATCGGCGCAAAAGCCTTCTACAACTGCTCGGCATTGAAGGAAATCGCATTGCCTGCACGCACAACAAGCATTGGCGATGAGTGCTTTGCTTATGACTCGTCGTATACTATCGATAAAACCCTTGCAAAGGTAACGCTCAACGAAGGTTTGGAAACAATCGGCGCAAAGGCATTTGCCCACACAAGCCAGTTGACTTCCATCAACATTCCTTCTACGGTAACGAGCATCGGCGACAGCGCATTCTACTACTCGGCTATCGGCAGTATCACATTTGCCGCTCGCAACGGCAAGGAACTTGTATTCGGAGAGTCGTTGTTTTACGGTTGCTCCAGCTTGACAAAGGTTGAGCTTCCCGAAGGTTTGGTCAGCATCCCTGCAAGAACGTTCTACAACAACTCTGCACTTACGTCGGTTACCATCCCCACAACGGTACGTAACGACAATGCGGAACGTGCTATCGGTCAATTCGCGTTCTACAACTGCGCTAAGCTGTCCGAAGTAATCTTCACTAAGGGCGGATCGGAATCGTTGTCCTTTGCCGGCGGTGCGTTCAACGGCTGCGACTCCCTCACCAAGTTGTCATTGCCCGCACGTATTGCAAGTTTGGACACAAGCAAATTCGACGTGTTCGAGCTTGGTACAAACGGCTCGACGAATGACGGCGACTTCAACATGGTCAACTGCAACGTGTACGCTTGGAAAAACTCCTTCGTCAGCGGAGCAAAAGACATCAGCAACCTTGCCGAAATCGAAGTAGAGGAAGGCGGTGCGGAATACAGCTCCTACAAGGGAGTACTGTACAACGCAGACAAGAGCGTATTAGTATGGTGTCCGTTCGGCAAAGTCGGTGAAGTGGAAGTCGCTAAGGAAACTACCAAGTTCCGCGCATCCGCATTCAACAACTGTCACTACATTACATCGGTTGTTTTCGAAAAGGGCGGCACTGCCGACTTTGTAATGGAAGACAACACAAAGACAGGTACATTTGACGGTACGACGCCGTTCTTCGGTTGCTTCAACCTCAAGACGATTACCTTCCCCGCAAGACTTAAGTCGTTGGGCAGCAATGCGCTTAAAAACGACACCGGTATTACCGAATACACTCCCGACGGAAAGCCTTTCTACTCCACAGGTACGGCAATTACAAAGGTATTGTTTGAAGACGGCTGTAAGTTGGAAAGTATCGGCGACAATGCTTTCGAAAAGCTTGAAATCGACGAACTTGTATTGCCAAGCGGCGTAAAGACGGTAGGTAAAAACGTATTCAACGGGTCGCCGATTACTAAGATTACGTTGTCGGAATTGATCGACGCTACATCGCTTACCAACATCACGACCTCGGCAGATAATCTTACTTCTATCATTGTTCCGACAACCTCAACGACGTTGAAATCCGAGTACGACGGACAAGTCATATACTCCTACGATATGACCAAGATGTTGTACGTGGTCAATGGCTTTGAAACCGACTTGTACACCGTTCCCGGAACAATCACACAAATTGCGGCAAACGCATTCAAGGGTAGAGAGGGCATCAAGAGTATTGCTTTCGCTCCCGCAGAGGACGGCGCGACGCTGGAAATCGGCAACTACGCATTCTCCGGTACAGGTATCACAAGCATCGAATTGCCTGCCCGCGTAACCAAACTCGGCACATACGTGTTTAGAGATTGTAAGTCCCTTACGTCGGTAACTTTCGCCGAAGGTTACAAGTACGCCGCAATCCCCGATTACACATTCTACGGTTGCAGTGCATTGGAAAGCATCACAATCCCCGGTGAAGTATCTTCTATCGGTACAAGTGCATTCCAAAACGCAGGCACAAACGAAAACGGCGTTGTATCCGGCTTGAAGAGTATCACATTTGCTCTTACGGCAGAAGGTCAACAAAGCGTCTTGTCGGAAATCAAAAGCAATGCGTTCAATGATTGCTACGCACTTACGACAATTCGTTACGCATTGGAGAAGGACGAAAACGGCGGTATCGTTTACGCCGAAGGAAACACATTGCCTTTCGCTGTTACCAAACTCGGACAGCTCAGTGCAACATCCTTCAGCGGACCGTTCAAAAACTGTATCTCATTGCAACAAATCACCCTTCCCGACGGTCTTGCGGTGCTTGCTAAAGACTTGTTTAGCGGATGCGTCAACTTGAAGAAAGTCAACTTGCCCTCAAGCATGACCACAATCAGAGAAAACGCATTTGCAAACAGCGGAATTACTGGATTGGATTTGTCCGCATATCAAGACAACTCCTTGACAATCTACGAAGGTGCGTTCAACGGTTGTGCAAACCTTGCGTCGTTTGATACAACCAAAGTCAAGCTGTTGTGCTTGAACAACACGTTTGCAAACTGCACGTCGCTTACTTCGTTGGAAATCGGCAAAAACGTTCAACTTAAAGGTAAGTACAAAGGAGGTTCGTCCTCTATCTACAACAAAGCGTTCACCGATTCCGGTTTGAAAAAACTTACCATCGACCAAAACGTATTGCCAAGCATGTTCGAAGGTTGCGAAAGCATCGAAACCGTAATCCTCGGTTCTAACGTTTCTCAAATCGGTGACTCCGCATTCGAAAAGGCTACAGGTCTTAAAACCGTAGATGTTTCTGCTGTTAGCGAATTGGCTCTCAAAGCAGACGCATTCAAGGGTGCAACTTCCTTGAAATCGTTTGACCTGTCCAAGGTTAAGGAAATCGGCAAGTACGCATTCCAAAACTGTGAGTCGTTGACCAACATCGGTACTATTAACGGTAGTATCACATCTCTTCTCGATTACACGTTTGAAGGCGCAGGTTTGACCTCGTTCGACTTTGCCGAAACAAGTATCACGAATCTCGGCAGCTACGTGTTCCGCAACTCTAAGCTCACATCCGTTGTTGTTCCCGAAACAATCGTAAGTGTGGGTAACGGAGTATTCTCCGGTTGCGTAGACTTGCGTACCGCGCAGTTCCTTGCTCCCGTCGCAAAGATGAACAGCAGCATGTTCAGCGGTTGCACAAGCCTCACAAGCGTGACAATCGGCGACAGTGTTACTGAACTCGGCGACTCGGCACTTGCAAATACCGCTTTGACGGCAGTTGACCTCAAAAATGTCAATACACTCGGTCAAAAAGTATTTGAAAACTGCACGTCGCTTAAATCCGTGACGATCAATGCCGAAAACATTGAAGTATCTCGTTACGGCAACACGTTCATGGGCGTCAGCGGAGTACAATTCGTTGTCCCCGAAGGCGGAAAACTTACGGCAGACGGAGGTATTTTGTACAGCGAAACTAAGTTGCTTGTCAACCTCGACACTCGTAAGGATGTAGTCGTAAAGGAAGGCACTCAAGAAATCGCACGTAACGCATTCCGTTACAACACCTATGTGGAAACGGTAACCCTTCCCGAGTCCGTGACCACAATCGACGGCTACTACACGTTTGCCGCTTGTACAAATCTCAAGAGCATCAACCTCGACAAGGTTACAAGTTTCGGCTCCTATACGGAAAACCCGTTCCAAAATACAGCTATCACTGAGGTGAAAATTTCTACCACGGTCAGTAAGTTGTTTAGATACGCGGCAAACCTTCAAAAGGTTACTATTGTAACGGACGACGAAATTACCATTGCTTCCGACGCATTCAAGGGATGTACTTCTCTTTCCGAGATTGTAATAGAAGGCGAAGGAAAAATCGTAGGCATAAGCGACTCGGCATTCTCGCAGACGGCATTCACAAGCTTGGACGCATTCCAAGACGTGAAGACGATCGGTAGATATGCATTCGAGTACAGTAAGCTTGTCACTGCAGTTATACCCGAAGGTCTTACGACGCTCGGCAATAACTGCTTCCAAGATTGCTACAACCTTGTCAGCGTTACGGTTCCCGCAAGTCTTACCAACTTCGGTTCAACGCCTTTTGCAAGATCCAACAAGATTGTGGAAGTAATCAACCTCGGCACGTTGCCCATCACGGCAGGTAGCTCGGAGTACGGCGGAGTTGCTCTAAACGCACTTAACGTTACTTTGTCGCAAGAAAGCGATGTAGACAAAGTAGGTGACTACATATTCTACAGTGACGGCGTAGACAACTATCTTGTCGGTTACCTTGGTAAAGATACTCAACTGGCATTGCCTGCCAACTACTACGGCGCAAGCTACAAGGTTTGCGATTACGCATTCTACAAAAATACCGATATTACTTCGGTTACAGGCAATGCAAACGTTACAGGTATCGGTGCTTACTCATTCTATGGTTGCGAGGCACTTACAAGCGTAAGCGGATTTACCGCTGTTAAGTACATCGGTGATTACGCATTCTACAATTGCCCGATCAGTAACATCACGTTGCCGAAGAATCTCGAAGAAATCGGCGATTACGCATTTAAGAACTGCGACGATCTTGTACTTACCGAAAGTAACAACCTGTACTACCTCGGCAGCAGCGACAACCTTTATATGGTATTGTTGAAGCCGATAGACGCTACGGCGGAAAGTTACGAAATCAACCGCGCGACAAAGTACATCGCAAGCGAAGCGTTCAGCGGATGCAAGGCTTTGACGAGTATCGTCATTCCCGAAGGCGTCAAGACAATCGGTGCAAAAGCATTCTACAACTGCTCGGCTTTGACGTCGGTTACCGTTCCGTCAAGCGTAACAAGTATCGGCAGCGACGCATTTAGCGGTTGTGCCGCTCTAACGGAAGTCAACCTTAGCGAAGGGCTTGTAACCATCGGCGCAAACGCGTTCAAAGGATGTAATGCTCTTACAAACATCGTACTTCCCGAAAGCGCAACCGACCTCGGCGAAAGCCTGTTCTACAACTGTTCGGAACTCACTACCGTAACGCTCGGCAGTGCGATTACCGAGATTCCTGCGGAAATGTTCTACTCTTGCTCCGGTTTGACGGAAATAGCCATCCCTGCAGGGGTAACAAGTATCGGTGAAAGCGCATTCAATGGTTGTATAGCACTTACTTCCGTTGTAATTCCCGAGGGAGTAACAGAAGTCGCGGAAAGAACATTCTACAACTGCACGGCGCTTACTACCGTGACGTTGCCCAAGACAATTACTTACATCGGCGATTATGCGTTCTACGGTTGTAGCGAATTGACCTCTGTCGGTAGTCTTGACAATGTGACCGAAATCGGCGCAAGAGCATTCCAAAACTGTGCGGCATTGACGTCGGTAGGCAGTATCGCCAATGTGGAAAGCATCGGTACATACGCATTCGCAGGATGTACGTCTATCGAATCGCTGACCATTACGGGCAAGACGACATTCATTGACGCATATGCGTTCCAAAAGTGGACGGCAAACCAAACAATCACGTTTACCGAATTCACTGCCGCTCCGAGTACTTGGAAGAGCACCTGGAAATCTTCTTGCAGTGCAAAACTCGTTTGGGCAACTGCGGAAGAAAGCGGAGAGTAAAATTATTTAGATTAGCAGCAAAGCAATATCAAACAAACCGAAACCGAATGGCGCCGTAAAAGGCGGCACTCGGTTCGGTGCGTTTTAGGAGGAGCTATGAGTAAAGAAAGTATATTCCAAAAATACTACAAAAAGCTCGCAGGCGAAGGACTGTTGAAGTCGTTTTTGCTTGCATTGACTATCGCATTGTTTGTGGAAACGCTCATCCTCTTGGCATTCTGGTTTGTCGGTATCAAAAGATACTGGCTGTCGGCAGGCATCAGCGTAGGCGTATTCGCCGCGCTTGTCCCGTCGTTATACTTTTTGTTTTTCCGTCCCGACACAAAGGCAATCGCCAAACGTTTGGACTCCTTGGGACTGGAAGAACGTTTGCTCACAATGAACGAATTGCAAAACGACGAGTCGTACATTGCAATGCGTCAACGTGAGGACGCCAAACAAGCTTTGGCAAAAATCGACCCGAAAAACGTCAAGATCGTGCTTTCCAAAACACTTCTTGTACTGTTGATTGTGTCTTTTGTCTGCGTCGGTTCCATGACGACGGTTACCGCGTTGGCAAACAATGGCGTTATCCCCGGCGGTAACGATATAATTGACGACAAGTTTAACCCCGAGAGTTACTACACCGTAAGATATGTTTCGAGAATCTACACTCAGGACATGATTTCGGTAGACATCTTTGACGAAGACGGCGTAGGCGGATTGATCGAAGGCATGGACGAGCAACTTATCGCCAAGGGAGAAAACGGCGAGGCTGTACTTGCAGTTGCCGATCCCGATTGGGCGTTTGCAGGTTGGGGCGACGGATACGAAGAGCCATACCGCACGGAAGAATCCGTTTTTGTGGACGAAAGCGTGTTTGAAGGCTCGCTTGTATTCAAAGTCGATCGTCAAACATTCGACGGCGAGTTTGTAGATATGGTGGAAGCCGAGTTCGGAGAGGGAGCAACGCTTGCGTTTGACCTTGAAGGCGGTTGCAACTACCTCAAAACAGCAGACGGCAAAATTGTCATTTTCGTGTATGCGTATTTCGGACAACTCGGCGGTGATGGCGAGTACGAACCCGGCGACGGTATGAACGACAATATGGGCGAAGAGGACGCACCGCAAGACGGTAACCCGGACCAAGACGACAAGAAGGATCAAAATCCGAGTGATTCCAAAAACGACAGCGATAAAAAAGACGAAGAAGGCGATCCTAACGATCCTTCGAGCTCGAACAAGGACAACAACAACATCATCGACGGCAACACCGACTACAAAACTCGTTTGGAAGAGTACATGGAACTAGCCAAACAGTACGAAGCAAACGGTGAAAAAGTGCCAGATTACATCTTGGATTTCATCCAACGCTACTACGATTTGCTTAACTAATTTTAGTGAGTGCATTAGCCGCCGCTTAACTTGCGCAGTGGTGGCGGCTAACTCCAAAAGCAAATACAAAAAAACATACAACATACAAACGCATTGACAACAAGGAGTTTATTTGGTCATGGTAACAGAAGAAAGCATAAAGCAGTTTAGCACTCAGTGCGAAAACATTTTTACACAAATCAGACGCGACGTCATCGGGCAAAACGAAGTCGTCGAAGGTACGATCATCGCAATGATTGCAGGCGGTAACGTGCTTTTGGAAGGCGTGCCCGGAGTAGGTAAAACAAGATTGGTACGTACGCTCGGCAGAGTGTTCTCGTTGCCTTTCTCGCGTATTCAGTTCACCCCGGACTTGATGCCTGCAGACGTTACGGGTACCAACATCATCGTCAAGGACGAACAAGGCAATTCCACATTCCAGTTCCAACCCGGTCCCGTGTTCAGCAACATTATTCTTGCCGACGAAATCAACCGTGCCACGCCTAAAACGCAATCGGCATTGTTGGAAGCCATGCAGGAGCACACCGTTACGGTAATGGGCGTTTCGCGCAAGATGAAGGAGCCGTTCTTCGTACTTGCTACGCAAAACCCCGTCGAGCAAGACGGTACCTACCCGTTGCCCGAAGCGCAAATGGACCGCTTCATGTTCAAACTAGTGGTACCCAACCCCAGTCTTGACGACTTGATGAACATCGTCACCATGACGCAAAAGACCATGGCGGAAGTTGCCGAACCTGCTTGTACGGGCGAGCAACTGTTGCAAATGCGCGAAACGGCAAACCAAATCCCCGTCGCGCAGGAAGTACTTCGCTACGCAATGACGCTGTGTGCGGCAACTCACGCCGACAGCGAATGTGCCGCCGAAGCCGCCAAAAAGTACGTGCGTTTGGGCGCAAGCCCTCGTGCCGGACAGGCACTTATCTCCGCAGCCAAGGTAAAGGCGCTAATGAAAGGTCGTTTCAACGTAGCTTACAGCGATCTCAACGAGTTGGCTTACCCCGTGTTGCGTCACCGTATGAAGCTCAACTTCGAAGCGGTTGCCGAAAAGGTCAGCGCAGACCAAATCGTGGCTGAAATCGTGGAAGAAGTTGCAAAGAGATTCAAAGTGAGCGTAAAGTAACAAAGCAAGCAATCGACTGAAACCTTGCAAAAATATATGTTTGTATGATGCCTACGACGCACTTCCTCGGGCAACCGAGCGGGTGCGCTTTTGGCGTGTATGAAACATTATGACGAATGTTATATCAATGCTTTGATAAAGCGTAGTTGTAACTTAGTTAGAACGGACTGAAAGTAGACAAACTTATGAAAATACCTTACTTAAACAATGACTTTTTCGCTCGGTTGGAGACATCCGCGCTAAACGTAAAGACAAGCCTCGGCGGATTTTTCGGAGGAAAGCATCTTGTCAAAACTTACGGGCAAACGGTGGAGTTTGCCGATTTCCGCGAATATATGTTGGGCGACGACATCCGTCGTATCGACTGGAACCTGTACAGCCGTTTCGAAAAGTACTTCCTAAAGCTGTTTACCGACGAAAGGCAAATGCACACGAGGATTTTCCTCGATTGTTCGGCGTCCATGGCAAAGCCGGAGCCGTCCAAGGCAATGTATGCAATGGCTTTTGCCGCCGCACTCGGATTTTTGTCGGTGCACAACATGGACAAGCTGTCGTTGTATTTTATGCAAGGTGACAAAGCTACCAATCCCTACGGCACGATCGTAGGCAAAACGCCCTTCTTCGGCGCCGTCGGCGAGATGGAAAAGTTGAACTTCGACGGCGACACCGACATAGAAAAAGCCATCCTCGGTTGCGACGACCAAGGAACAAACGACGGTATTACCGTCATCGTATCCGATTTCTTCACCGAAAGCAATTGGAAAAAAGCAGTGGACTACCTGTGCTACAAAAAGCGACACGTCGCATTGGTGCAGGTGATGACCCCGGAAGACGTCGACCCCTCCTATACGGGTCGCGTAACGCTTATCGACTCCGAGTCGGAAGACATTACCGACGAAAGAAACATAAAAATGAGAATAACGCGCGGAGCGTTGGAAGCCTACCAAATGGCGCTTAAGGATTTCCTTGACGACATGAAGACTTTCTGCCGCTCTCGCGATTGCGATTTTATTTCCGTAACGACGGACACTCCGATAGAAAAAGCCGTTTTCGGACAACTGATGAACGTAGGTATAATGGAATGAGATTATTGACGCCGTTGGGGCTGATAGGTTTGTTGGGATTGGTAATTTGGTTAGTAATTTACCTCCTCAAACCTAACTACCAAAACAAGTACATATCCAGTACGTATATTTGGAAACTCAGCCTAAAATACAAAAAGAAGAATATTCCGATTAGTAAGCTTAGACACATTCTTTTGCTTATTTGTCAAGTGCTAATGATTTGCGCGGCGGTATTTATCCTTGCCAACCCCGTACTTGTCCGTCCTGTGGAAAAGACGGGCCCGGACAAAATCATCGTGTTGGACGCTTCGGCAAGCATGCGCTCCGAGTTCGAGGGCGTGACGCGCTACCAACGCGCCGTGGACGAAATCCGCAATCTTGCCGACAACGCCATCGACCAAGGCGGCACAATCACGTTGGTTTCGGCGGATACCGAGTCCAAACTGTTGCTGTCCGACTGCACCGACAAGGGTACATTGGGTACGGTGTTGGACGAGCTTAGGTGTTCCTACGGCGTTGCCGACGTGGACGGCGCAATGGAAATCGCATTTGAAGTGTTGCAAGACAAGCAGGACGCAGAAGTGTGCTTCTTTACCGACACTACCTACGGCAACAGCGGTAGAGTGACGGTGTACAACATGAGCAAGGTGGACAAAAACAAGAGTAACGGCGAGTGGAACACGGCTATACTTGACGTGCGCACTTCCTTCTCCGACGGTTTCTACACCTTCGAGGTGGACGTGGCTTGCTACGGCAAGGACCAAAATGTGTTGCTCAAAGGCGAAGTGGGCAAAGCCAACGGCGG
>ULRP01032829.1_pt1 | contig 14827 bp, 9 predicted proteins | sample 1955521 | NCBI WGS metagenome assembly ULRP01 (sample SAMEA4835685, study PRJEB28245) | human gut metagenome | biome: gut microbiome; material: fecal sample | place: Denmark | collected 2008
ATAATCATAAAATAATTAAATTTATTAAAAATTGCTAAAAATTAAAAATTTATTACACTTTTTAGTGAGGGAAAAATGAGTATAGCAAACAAAACTGAGCACGAAAAAATTGCGGATTTATTATATCCAAACAACAAACTCACCGTTGAAGAAATTGAAAAAATATACCCAAAACGCGATTTGGCGCCGGGGCAAGTTGTTTCTCGTTACGCACCAAGCCCAACGGGGTTTATGCATGTTGGAAACTTTTTTCAAATGTTTATCGCATACAATTTGGTTCGCGTGACTGATGGCGTGATGTTTTTAAGGGTTGAAGATACTGACAGCAAGCGTGAAAAGAAAGAGGCGCTTGGCGTAATTTATGAAATTTTAAGAAAATTCGGCATTAAATTTAATGAGTATCAAACACTTAACGGCGTTGATATTGGCGCATATGGGCCTTATGTTCAAAGCAAGCGTACCGAAATTTATAAGGCGTATGCTAAAAAATTAGTGCAAGAAGGCAAGGCTTTCCCTTGTTTTTGCAAAAAAACCGAAGGAATTGAGGAAATTAAGGCCGAAAGAGCCATAAAATTCGCAAAAGATGACGAAAAAGAGTACGATCCGTGCCGAAATTTAAGTTTTGACGAGGTTAAAGCCCATATAGACGCGGGCGACAACTTTGCTATTCGCCTTAAAACCAAAAATGACGGAACTCAGCGCATCAAGTTTAATGACCTTATTAAAGGCGAAATAGAGTCTAACGCCAACGCCAAAGACTTTATTTTGGTTAAAAGCGATGGCATCCCGCCTTACGCATTTGCGCACGCTATTGACGACACGCTTATGGGGACGACGATTGTGGTACGCGGTGAGGAATATATCAGCTCAGTACCTGCGCACCTTGAACTTTTTGACGCGCTTGGTTTTAAGCGACCGATTTATTGCCATAACCCATTGATTTGCAAGATTGACGAAGAAGGCAACCGCCGCAAAATCAGCAAACGCCGCGATCCTGAGGCCGATATGCGCTTTTATTTTGAACAAGGCATACCAACCGAGGCCGTTTGCGAGTACCTTTTAAATATAATTAACTCTGGTTTTGAAACGTGGCGAGCACAAAACCCAACCTTGCCTTGGACGGACTTTAAGTTTAGCGTTAATGACATCACCGCCGTTGCCCCAATTTTTGACCTGGTTAAGCTTAATGACGTGTCTAAAAACTTTATCTCACGCCTGACTACTGATGAGGTGTTTAATCGCGCCTTGGCATGGGCTGACGAATACGACAAAGATTTTGCAAAAGTTTTAAGAAACAACGAGGCAACAGCGCGCGCCGTATTCTCTATCGAGCGTGGTACCGAGCGCCCAAGAAAGGATATTTCAAAGTTTAGCGACATCAAAAACATCTATTCATATATGTTTGACGAAACCGCAAAAACTGCAAAATGGAGCGATTTTGGCGAAAAAATTGACCAAAAAACGATAAAAAACTTTATTTCAACTTATCTTGACGCTTACAATCACGCCGACACAAAAGACGAATGGTTCGCCCGCGTTAAAGAGGTTGCAAGTCTTTGCGGCTTTGGTGACAACAAAGAATACAAGGCCAACCCAACTGCCTTTAAGGGCAATATCGGCGACGCCTGTGCAATTCTGCGCGTTGCCTTGACCTGCTCTAACACCACGCCCGACCTTTACACCATAATGCAAATCTTAGGCGAACCCCGCATCCGCACCCGCCTCTCTCGTTATATTAAATAATAAAAACTAGGCGCGCAAATTGCTCTGCTATTCATATTCACAAATACCTTATATCACAATAAAAATACTCTATGTTAACCAGTATTAATCAACATAGAGTATTTTTTTGTAACGAAGATTGCCACGTCGGCTATTCCTCCTCGCAATGACAATATGTATAATAATTTAAAAAATTCGCCAGCACAATTTATTCTAAATTCTTTGGCGAGGCTCGCGTCCACTCGCTTAAATTACTCTTTTATATATTAGTTACGTGTAAAAGATTAAGATTTGGATGAAGATGACACAAATAAAAAGCCCGATATTGGATAAGCGTTTAAATAAGCTCACGCGCAAGCGTGCTCGCCAAGGATTTTGGTACAAAATACGCAGGCGAAGAGGAGCAATCAAACGATGAAAAAGCCCACCGCCTACGTTAGTAGGAGTGGGCATAAATTGAGTTTGAATTGCGACGAACTCGCGTTCGGTTTTCGCCTCGCAATTTTGCCTTTTATCGCGCAATATTAGTCTTTTACCAGTGTGGGTTGCTCACTTGGCACAACATCTCTGTACCTCCTAAGCCCCGTACCAGCTGGGATAAGCTTACCAATAATAACGTTTTCTTTAAGTCCAATAAGTGGATCGATCTTGCCCTTGATAGCCGCATCAGTCAACACGCGAATCGTCTCTTGGAAGGAAGCCGCAGCAAGGAAGCCGTCAGTAGCAAGCGCTGCCTTAGTGATTGAAAGAAGCACACGGTGCGCCATAGCAGGTTCGCCGCCCGCAGCAAGCACTTTCTCGTTTTCTTCTTCATATTTAAAGATGTCAACAAGGTCGCCAGGAAGAAGGTTCGTATCGCCACTTTCGTCAATCTTAACCTTTCTTAACATTTGACGAACGATGACCTCAATATGTTTATCGTTAACGTCAACGCTATAAAGCTTATAAACCTTCAAAACTTCACGCATGATGTAGTCTTGAACGCCCTTAACACCCTTAGTTTTAAGAATGTCATGAGGGTTAAGTGGCCCTTCGGTAAACATTGAGCCAGGCTCTACCACGTCGCCCACCTTAACGATATATTTAACACCGTAAGGAATAGCATAGCTAAACACGTTGCCGTCTGGCGTTTCAACCTCAACAAGTTGTTTAGCCTCGTCAACCGTTTTAACCTTACCGCTTACCTCACTGATAACCGCAACGCCCTTTGGCTTCTTCGCTTCAAATATTTCTTCAACACGAGGAAGACCTTGCGTAATGTCGGCCGCTGATGCAGTACCACCCGCTTGGAAGACCTTCATTGTAAGCTGTGTTCCTGGTTCACCAATTGATTGGGCAGAAATTATACCAACCGCCTCACCAACCTGAACAGGGTCACGGCTTGCCATATTTCGGCCATAGCACTTAGCACAAACACCATGCTTAGATTTACAAGTAAATACAGTGCGGATATTAACCGATTTAATGCCCGCAGCAACAATAGCATCGGCCTGGGCAATGGTTATCATCTCGTTAGCCTTAGCCAAAACTTCGCCAGTTTCAGGGTGAATAACATCGCTAACTGGGAAGCGACCATAAATACGGTCTTTAAGCCCCTCAATTTCACGGTTGCCATCATAGATAGCGCTTACTTCCATGCCGCGAACCTTTTCACCAAGGGTTGCAAAACAGTCATCATCATCAACAACAACTTCTTGCGCAACGTCCACAAGCCTACGAGTAAGATAACCCGCGTCGGCCGTTTTTAACGCCTTATCGACCATACCCTTACGTCCACCACGCGTTGCAATAAAGTACTCAATAACGCTTAGGCCTGACTTAAAGCAAGACCTAATAGGCACTTCAATAACCTTACCCGACGTAGACACCATGATACCACGTAAGCCCGCAAGCTGACACATGTTACCGGCGTTACCACGCGCTTGACTGTCTACCATCATTTTAAGTGGGTTGGTTGGCTCAAACTCTGCCATAACCGCTTTTTCCATCTCGCCCATGGCCGTGTTCCAAGCGTCAGTAAGTTTTTCAGCCTTTTCATAATTAGTGATTAACCCACGTTTATATTGCTTTTCAACAAGAAGGCTGGCTTGGTTTGCTTTTTCAATGATTTCTTCACGTTTTGGCGTTGTTTTAACGTCAAACAAGCACGCCGTGATACAAGCCTTTGTTGAATATTTATAACCCATCTCCTTAATGCGGTCAAGCATTTTGGCGGTTTCAGTTGAACCAAGGTTGTCATAACAAGCCTTGATAATCTTTTTGATTTGTTTTTTGCCACATGGATAATCAATTTCAAGTTTTAACATATCCTCTGGCGTTTTGCGCTCACACAACCCAAGGTTTTGAGGGATTTCGCGGTTAAAGATGATTCGGCCAACCGTTGTGTCTAAGATAGTTGAATACATCTTGCCATCAATCACCTTTTGAACACGAATTTTAACCTTTGCTTGAAGGTCAACATTGCCCGTGTTGTATGCCAAAACAGCTTCATCTGGGTTAGCAAAAATCTTGCCCTCGCCCTTAGCGCCCTCTTTGGCAAACGTAAGGTAATAGTTACCCAAAATCATATCTTGCGTTGGAACGGTGATAGGTTCACCATCACTTGGCTTTAAGATGTTGTTTGATGCAATCATCAAAAACCTTGCCTCGGCCTGCGCTTCAAGCGACAATGGAACGTGAATAGGCATCTGGTCACCATCAAAGTCTGCGTTAAATGCAGTACAGGTAAGTGGGTGAAGCTTTATAGCACGACCCTCAACCAAAACGGGCTCAAATGCCTGAATACCAAGACGGTGAAGCGTTGGTGCACGGTTAAGCAAAACTGGATGGTCTTTAATAACGTCTTCCAAAACGTCCCAAACGATAGGACGCGCGCGCTCAACGATACGTTTAGCACTTTTGATGTTGTGCGTTTGGTTAAGATCAACCAGCCTCTTCATAACAAATGGCTTAAACAGTTCAAGCGCCATTTCTTTTGGCAAGCCGCATTGATAGATTTTAAGGCTTGGCCCAACAACGATAACCGAACGACCCGAATAGTCAACACGTTTACCCAAAAGGTTTTGCCTAAACCTGCCCTGTTTACCGCGAAGCAAGCCTGAAAGCGATTTAAGCTCACGATTACCTGCGCCCGAAATCGCCTTGCCACGACGGCCGTTATCGATAAGCGCGTCTACCGCTTCTTGAAGCATACGCTTTTCGTTTCTTATGATAATGTCAGGCGCGCCAAGCTCAATAAGCTTTTTAAGGCGGTTGTTACGGTTTATAACCCTGCGATACAAATCGTTAAGGTCGCTGGTTGCAAAACGCCCACCATCAAGCGGTACCATAGGCCTAAGCTCTGGCGGAATAACTGGCAAAACGTCAAGAATCATCCATTCAGGACGGCTTCCGCTTTGACGGAAAGCCTCCAAAATAGACAAACGCTTTGCGGCCTTTAACTTCTTTTGCCCTTTAGACGTGTTTAAAATCTCACGCGTTTCTTTGGTTTCTTTTTCAATATCAATTTGCTTTAAAAGCTCTTTGATAACCTCGGCACCCATACCCGCTTTAAAACTTTTTGGCCCAAACTGCTCAACGGCCTCGCGGTATTCGCGGTCATTGATAACTTGTTTAAACTCAAAGTTAGTTGTACCTGGGTCGGTTACGATAAACGAGGTGAAATACAAAACTTGTTCAAGTTGCTTAACAGGAAGTTCCAAAAGCAACCCAATTCTTGAAGGCACGCCTTTAAAATACCACATATGTGATACTGGGCACACAAGTTCGATGTGACCCATACGCTCACGGCGCACCTTAGAGCTTGTAACTTCAACGCCACACTTATCACAAACAACGCCTTTATACCTTACGCGTTTGTATTTTCCACAATAACACTCCCAATCCTTAGTTGGCCCAAAGATACGCTCACAAAACAAGCCATCGCGCTCTGGGCGTTGGGTTCGATAGTTGATGGTTTCAGGCTTGGTTACCTCACCATGTGACCATTCGCGGATTTTTTCAGGGCTAGCAAGCCCAATCTGCATGGAATCGAAGTTGTTTAATTCAAACATATTCTCTCCTTTTTAGCTTTACGCTATCTTTTTGTAAAATCAAATTGTAATTAAAGGTAAATTAAATATCATCATCAAGGTCGAAAAGCGAGTCAAGGTCTTGCCCTGCTACTTGCGTTGCTCCCATAAGGTCGCCCTCGATGTCATTAGTGCCAAGGTATGGGTCAGTTTCTTCAAGCTCAACCTCAACCTCTTGTTGCACTTTCTTTTTCTCCGCGCGCGAATCATAGTTAGTGTTAATGTCTTCTGGAAGTTCTTTTACCACAATCTCTTGATGATCCTCAGTTAACACTTTAACGTCAAGCGCCAAGCCTTGAAGTTCTTTATTTAGAACCTTAAATGACTCAGGGATACCAGGTTCAGCGATATTTTCACCCTTAACAATTGATTCATAAGTTTTAACACGTCCAACAATATCGTCAGATTTAACAGTAAGCATTTCTTGCAAGATATTAGCAGCACCATATGCTTCAAGCGCCCAAACTTCCATTTCACCAAAACGCTGGCCACCAAATTGCGCTTTACCACCCAAAGGCTGTTGCGTAACAAGGCTATATGGCCCAATAGAACGCGCATGCATCTTATCATCAACAAGATGATGCAGTTTAAGCATATACATATAACCAACGGTTGCGCGGTTTTCAAATGGTTCACCCGTACGCCCGTCAAATAATTGAAGTTTGCCATCTGCTGGGAAGCCGTTTTCAACCAAAAGCTGTTGAATTTGATCTTCTTTGGCCCCGTCAAATACTGGGGTTGCAATCTTCCAACCCATTGCCTTGCATGCAAGCGCCATATGTACTTCAAGCAACTGCCCGATGTTCATACGACTTGGCACGCCAAGCGGGTTAAGAAGAATTTGAATTGGTGTTCCGTCAGGAAGGAATGGCATATCTGCCTTAGGCAAAATTCTTGAAACAACGCCCTTGTTACCGTGACGACCAGACATCTTATCACCAACGCTCATCTTACGTTTTTGCGCGATATAAACGCGAACAAGTTTTGATACGCCCGTTGGAAGCTCATCTTTGTTTTCACGAGTAAAGACTTTAACGTCAACAACAACGCCGCCCTCACCGTGTTGAACTCTTAGGCTGGTGTCTCTAACTTCACGCACCTTTTCACCAAAGATAGCGCGAAGCAATCTTTCTTCTGGGGTAAGTTCGGTTTCACCTTTTGGCGTAACCTTACCAACCAATATGTCGCCCGGAACGACCTCCGCACCCACCATAACGATACCATTTTCGTCAAGGTTAGCAAGCGCATCTTCACCAACGTTAGGAATATCGCGAGTGATTTCTTCTGGCCCAAGTTTAGTGTCGCGCGCGTCTTGCTCATACTCCTCGATATGAATGGAAGTAAGCACGTCGTCTTGAACCAACTCTTCGCTTATCAAAATAGCGTCTTCAAAGTTGTATCCTTCCCATGGCATGAAAGCAACAAGAATGTTTTTACCGATTGAAAGTTCGCCGTTATTGGTTGAAGGACCATCAGCAAGCACGTCGCCCGCCTTAACCTTTTCACCCGTTTTAACAATTGGTTTTTGAATCATACAAGTTCCGTTGTTTGAACGAACGAACTTGGTTAATGTGTATTTATCCTCAGTGCCATCTTCGCAAGCAACGATAATCACATCAGCGCTTGAATATTTAACAATACCCGCGCGTTTAGCAACTACCATAACGCCACTGTCAACCGCGATACGGTGCTCAGTACCCGTTGCGATAATTGGCGCTTCGGTTTTCAAAAGTGGAACGGCCTGACGTTGCATGTTTGAGGCCATCATCGCACGCGTTGCGTCATCGTTTTCGATAAATGGCACAAGCGTTGTTGCAATCGAGATAAGTTCTTTTGGACTTACATCGATAAAGTCAATTTGGTTTCGTGGCAACTCAACGATTTCACCTTTCTTTCGGCAGATAATACGCTCGTTAGCAAGCGTCCCGTCCTCAGCAATTGGCTCATTGGCCTGCGCAATAACATAACCCTCTTCGACGTCTGCGCTCATATAAACAACTTCTTTGGTTACCTTGCCCGTTGCCTTGTCAATCTTGCGGTAAGGCGCCTCCAAAAATCCGTATTTGTTAAGCTTTGCATGCGTTGCAAGCGAGTTAATAAGACCGATGTTTTGACCTTCTGGAGTTTCGTTAGGACACAAGCGGCCATAGTGCGTATAGTGCACGTCTCGAACTTCAAGCCCCGCCCTTTCACGCGTAAGCGCGCCAGGCCCAAGCGATGAAACACGACGTTTGTGCGTTAAGCTTGCGATTGGGTTGGTTTGCTCCATAAACTGAGACATTTGGCTTGAACCAAAGAACTCACGGATAGTTGAAGTAATACTTCTTACGTTGATAAGCGAACTTGGGCTAAGTTCGTTAACGTCTTGAACCTGCATCCTTTCGCTTATAACTCTTTCAAGTTTTGCCATCGCCGTAAAGAACTGATTGGTTAAAAGTTCACCAACGGCCTTAATACGACGGTTGCCAAGATGGTCAATATCATCAAGCTCGCCAAGACCTTCGCCGATTGACAGGTGATAGTTGTACGTTGCGATAACATCGTCAAATAAAAGGTGGCGCCCAATAAGTTCATCGCGGTATTCACGGATAACCTCTTTACGCTGCTCATTGTTTTTACAGCCTTTGGTAAGTTCAAGGTAGGTTGGAAGGTGAATAAACCTGTCAATCTCAAACTCTTCTGGTTTAAAGCCGGTGTATGCCTTAAACTCAACCATATTGTTACCAATAATTGTGAAAGGCCCATTTTTGCCAACCACTGTTACGCGGTTAACGCCAGCGTTTTGAATGGCCAAAGCCTGCTCTTTGTTAAGAACCTCGCCCGCACTTGCCAAAACCTTTTTGCCAACAACAACGTCCTCGGCCAATGTTTTGCCATTCAAGCGGTTTTCAAGGCAAAGCTTTTGGTTGTATTTAAACCTACCAACAAAACTAACGTCATACCTACGTGTTGAATAAAACATTTTTTCAAGGTTACGCTTAATCGCTTTAAGGTTTAAAACTTCGCCTGGGCGCAAGCGCTTGCTGATTTCAACAAGGGCTTCTTCTTCGGTTTTGGTTGGGTCTTTTTCAAGCGTTTTTAATATGCTTGGATGATTGCCTAAAACAGCGATAATATCTTCGTCGCTTGAAAGGCCAAGGCCACGCAAAAGAATAGTACCAACAAGTTTACGGCTTCGGTCAATCTTAACCCAGATAACGCCCGAATTGTCTTCTTCAAGTTCAATCCACGCACCACGGCCAGGGTTAATCGCCGTCTCGGTTGCAAAGTTACCCGCTTTGTTAACGCCTTGCTTGCAATAGATACCAGGGCTTTTAACCAACTGGCTTACAACCGCACGCTCAGCACCATTTATAATGAAAGAGCCATTATCTGTCATAAGTGGGATATCGCCAAAGAACACCTCTTGGTCAACCACTTCGCCCGTCTCTTTATAAACTAGGCGGATTTTAACTTTAAGTGGAAGGCTGTACGTAGCGTCACGCGTTTTGCATTCAGCCTCGGTGTATTTTGGGGTTCCAGCAAAGGTATGATCCAAAAAGTAAAGCTCAACTCTGCAATCACGATCAGGGTCTTTAACATCTCGGTTAAGGTTTTCCGTATCGATAATTGGCGAAAAGTCTCTTAATACGTTTCGAATACCATTGGTTATAAAGTCATTATAACTTGCCTTTTGAACTTCCATTTGATAAGGAATATCGATAATTTCATCAATCTTACCAAATTTGTATCTTTCGGTTCGGCCGTATTTAACCTTAGATACTTTTAGATTTTTTGCACTCATTTAAAATTGCTCCTTTGGTTTTTGTGGTAGAAAAAGCGCACTTAAAGTTTGACTAAGAAAATTTGTGTGTTTATTCTTTTGTCGCACCCTAAATGCGCTTTCATCTCCTTAAATTTTTAAAAACTTGCAAAAATTGCTTGCTTTTATGATAACTTTTGTTGTATAAACATTGTAAGACCTGCCACACTGCACGTACATATGCCCCAAAAAGGCATAAAAATAGGCACAAAAAAGGCGGTTTTTAAGCGGTTTATGGCAAAACAAGACAATAAGTCATCATAAACTCACAATATGTTACCATAAAAAACGAACAAAAGTCAATAGTTTTTTGCATTTTGTTCAATATTTTTTTGCCCGTACGGGTTTTATTTTTTTGCCAAAAATTCATAACACCTTACCATACGGCTTTTACCCCCCCTACTTTCAACAATATCACCGTATGGCAATACATCTGCCGCACATTCGATAAAATTCGACAAAGTTTTTATTCTTGGCAAAATAAAAATCACACCGCTTGTGGGCAGTGTGAAATCTTAAGTTATTTGCTCCAATCAACTTCTTCAAGATTAAGTTCGGTTGGCTTTTTAGTTTCATTTTTAAAATATTTTCTCATCTCTTCGTCACTAAGCTCGCGTCCTGATGGAAAATTGTCAGTCTTTCTGTAAACGCTTAAATCAAGGTCGTTTTTAACCTCTTTAACTGGCGGCTCAGGAAAAACTACTTTCCCATCAACGCTTTTAAGATTTCTTTTTAAATCTTCGTCAGCCTTAGATTTTTTTGACGCATTTTCATTTATAATTGTTTTAACGCTGTGGCTTTTAAAGTTATTATTGCTTTCTTCAAGCATCTCTTCTTCGGCTCTGTTACGCTTTTTCTCAGTTGCAACCGCAATCGCGCTTTCAGTTATATACCCAAACGCAAGTGGCATAAACGCGCCAAGAAGCGCAAAGCCAACAAACACTGCCCCGCTTGCAGCCGCCGCAAATGGAACCGTTATTCCCAAGGCAACCGCCGCCGTAACATAAAACACAAGCCTAATCTTTTGACCAATGGTCAAACCTCTTTTCAATCCTTTCATAACCTTTCACCTCTTAACAAAATTTTATCACACGTCCACCAACTTGTCAAGAGGTCTTTTTTATAGTTGTCCTTACGAGGACAACCCTTTTACACGCGTCAGCGTGCTCATCAAGAATTTTGTTCCAAAATTCGCAGATGAAGAGGAGCAATCAAGCGACAACCAAGCCCACACTTACGTTAGTAAGGCTGGGCATTAAGTGAGCTTGAATTGCGACGAGGTGGCAATCTCAGCCGCTTTTTTTCACTTGTAACTTTCACTTCCCCCTATGGAAGTCTGTTATTTCGGCAAAAAGGTGCAGCAGGCTGGGCAGTCACACTTTTTCTTGCCTAAATCAAGATTTTCAATTGTTATGCCATTAGCGATACACTCACAGTCGCGCGCAAACAGACATTCGGCTTTACATCGTACGTTGGTGTTGTGGCGAACAAGCGCCTGCGGGATACGGTCTTTTTCATGTTTGGCGGGATTGTCGCTTTGTTGATAGGTTGTACACTCAGTGCTGCTTGCAACGTCGATATCATCAGCGGTACAGTTGCACGACTTGTTAAACTTGCAATTTTGTCTTTCACATTTTAAATCTACCATATTGCTACCTCCAAATATCTAAATTTTGGCCAAATTGCGCCATTTTAAACCCCAAGTTATTAACTTAAAGTTGACAAAATGTCAGCAACTTGTTAAACTTAACTAAACCAAGGAGGCAAAGAATATGAAAGTTATCCTTTTAAAAGACGTGCGCGCGCAAGGCAAAAAGGGCGACGTTATCAATGTAAGCGACGGATATGCCAACAACTTTTTGTTAAAAAACGGACTGGCCGTTCCCGCAAATGCCGCCAACGTTAGCGTAAACAACCAACAAAAAGAGGCCGAGGCTCGCCTTAAAGCTCAACAAAAGGCTGAGGCGCAAGAGATTGCCAAAAAACTTACCGGCGTAACGCTTAATATTTCAATCGCTTTTGGCGCGAATGGCAAGGCGTTCGGCTCAGTTACTAACAAAGAGGTGGCCGACGAACTTGAAAAACTTGGCTTTTCAATTGACCGCAAAAAGATTGTTATTGACCAGCCAATCAAAACCGCCGGCAACTTTTTGGTGCCTATCAAACTTTATCCCGAGGTTACGGGCAAGGTCACAGTAATCGTCACCAAGGCTGAATAGTAAAAATGCGAAACAAAAAACCCCTCAGTTGAGGGGCTTTATTTTTCACACTTATTTTATTGTTTTTGCAGTTTTTGTTTGCACTAAACTATTTAAGTTCAACAGTTGCGCCAGCTTCTTTAAACTTAGCAACCATTTCGTTTGCTGCTTCTTTGTTTACGTTTTCTTTGATTGTTGCGTTTGCAGTTTCAACCATAGCCTTAGACTCAGCAAGACCAAGCCCAGTGATTTCACGAACAACTTTGATAACAGCGATTTTGTTAGCGCCTACTTCTTTAAGCACTACGTTAAACTCAGTTTTCTCTTCTTCAGCTGGAGCAGCAGCGCCACCAGCAGCAGGAGCAGCAACAGCCATTGCAGCCGCGCTAACACCAAATTCTTCTTCAATAGCATGAACAAGGTCGTTAAGCTCAACAACCGTCATACCTTTAATTTCTTCTAACATTTTTTTGATATCTGCCATTTTAATTTCTCCTTTAATTTTTTGCCTTAATTAGGCGTTTTTCTTTGCGATTTCGTTAACCGCAACAGCAAGCGAACGCATAGGGTTCGTAAGCATACCAAGTAATTGTGCAACCAAAACTTCTTTTGAAGGGATAGAAGCAATAGCCTTGATTTCGTCAAGATTGCAAAGTTTGCCCTCAACGTAACCAGCTTTAACCTTCATAACTTTGTATTTAGTTTCCCCGTCAACCGCAATTTTAGCAGGCGCAACAACGTCAGTATCTGAGAACGCAACCGCAGTTGTTCCCTCTAAAAGGCTGTCTTCAAAATTGATTCCAAGCTCACTAAATGCACGTTTCATAAGTCTGTTTTTATAAACCTTATAAACGCAACCAGCCGCACGGAAAGCATTTCTAAGCTCAGTTACTTGCGCAACCGTAAGCCCCTTATAGTCAACAAGCACAATCGTTTTTGCGTTGCTAGCATAATTTTTGATTTCATCAACGATAACTTTTTTGTTTTCAAAATTTGCTGACATTTTATTCCTCCTTAAAAGTGTGAAAAGCAATTAAAAAAACCCTTATGCAGTCAAAAACACAAGGGTTGAAAAATCAACAATTTGTTTACCTCGGCAAGATATTTAAGGCACCTAATAGCGCGCCACTTGCTGTCTTTGGCTGTAAGAACTATTCAATTACAGGCCGATTATACACTAAACCGCGCCCCTTGTCAAGCCTTTTTCAAAATTTTTTATAGTTCAATATCACTAAAAAACAAGCCCGCCAGCCGCCCACCTTGAATTTGCGCAAAGCCATTGCCCAAAAAGTGAATTACCTCTTTATTTACGTCAATGTTACCAATTTGAAGCAAACCTTTATTTTTATCGTAACAAATATTATCACTGTTAAATTCAATATAACTGCCCGTTCCCGCAACCAAATTGTCATCTGTGTTTAAAATAAGCAGCGCATTTTTTATAGTATTTGGAAGTTGCAACTTCTTCGTCTTGATTTTACTCTCAATAATATCGCCCTCAAACGATGACACCGCTTTGCTTTCTACATCTATTGTAAAATTAAAGAATCTATCCTGTAAATACAACGAAAAGCCACCTCCGCCATTAAACAACAAAAGCGTTTGTTCGTCAACTTTTTTAGCAAAAACTTTTATAGACTGAAATGCTACTAACGTCTTCTCGTCAATTATTTCTTGCTCTATAAAACCATATTGTTTAAATTTATCAATCATACTCTAACCCATAAAATGTAAAAATTTAATTTGACATAAATCGCTAATAATATTATATCTTAATTTAATTTATTTACCTATCAAATTAAATAACAAAAACCAAAAAAGTCCTTGGCAGGTTGGGGGTGCACCCGATTTGCAAAAGGACTTTTTATTTTTATCTTCCCATCTCGTAAGGAACAAGCGCGGTTTTGTTATCGTGACGAACAAGCGCGGTAGTTTTGCTGCTTTGTTGCGCCTCGTTGTTACTTTTTGCGCCGTTATTTGACCCTGACACTAACGCCGTGGTCTCGCGTTCGGCGGGCATATTTTCACGCCCACGCTCTTGCGACAGCACTTGGTCTTTTGGTACTAGGCCGCCAGCAAATCTTGCGCTGAGGTCACGCTTTTGTTTTGCTGTGAATTTAGCAGCAGCAAGCGCGGCTGGCAACTCTTGTTTTGCGCCAACACGTTTAGATTTTGAAAGTTTAACAAGCCCGTCAAGTTCGCGCGATTTCTCTTTCATTTGTTCAAGCACGCTGACCTTATCAAGCCCACTGCTTGCATAGTCATTATCGCTGAAATTCGTTGCACGCTCAATATTATTAAGCAGCGCAACCGCCGCGTTAAATTTTTCAACTCGCTCGGCGGCGTTCTCAGGATTCTCGCGCGTTAGGCGGCTGATACCCTCTTGCTCTTCATAAAGCCTGTTATGCTGAAAGTCGGCAATTATCTGCATTTGCGCTTGTGCGTCAGCAAAAACCTGCTCTTTAAGTTCAGCCGACTTATCACCTACAACTGACGCGCCTCTGCGCTTTTCAAGTTTGCGCGCGATGGCATCTTTTTGCTTGCCACTTGCGCCGTCTAGTTTATTAGCAAGTCGCGCATTTTCGCGAGTTTGGCGTGCCTCATCTGCACGTACCGCCGCCAACTCTTCAAACCTTTGCTGCATTTCAAGTTGAGCAGCAACCACCTTTGATTTTGGGGTTTTTCGCTCGCCTTTACTTTTAAAAAGCGACTCTAAAACTTCAAGCGTTTCGGCGCTGCAATCGGTCATAACAAGGCTGTAAGCCAACTCGTCAGCACGCTTATAGTTAAGCTGCTTAAATAACACAAACGCGTCAATCTTGCTTGAACATTCTTTAAGGTATTCAAGTTTGTTTTCAAGCGACTCGCGCGCGGTTGCGTTGCTCTTTTGCTGATACTTCTTTTTAGCCAACTCTTTGGCGGTTTCACCCGTCTTTTCTTCGGCCGTTTTAGCCGCGATTTTAAGCTTTTCAGCGCTTACCGTTACGCGTTTATCCGCAGAGTTAACGATTGACGAAATCTCGTCAGCCCCCTCA
>ULRP01007856.1_pt1 | contig 14805 bp, 25 predicted proteins | sample 1955521 | NCBI WGS metagenome assembly ULRP01 (sample SAMEA4835685, study PRJEB28245) | human gut metagenome | biome: gut microbiome; material: fecal sample | place: Denmark | collected 2008
GTTAAGAATTTACGAAGAACTGTATTAATTGTATTCAAATCAACCATCCTGAACTCATCCACGACTATAAGCGTTGCTCTGTTGTGACGAGCCGAGTCATTTGAACTAACGATTTTTATCCAACTACCATTACGAAAATCAACATGGGCATTATTTATTGAAGTAGAAATTTCAGAAATTTCAGAACGAAGATTAGCTGAACCCCAACCATAATTTTTCATAAAGTCATCATTTATCTTTTGAATGACCTCTAGTGATTGAGATTTATATCCAGAAGCCACACAGATTTTTGTCCCAGGATACAGGATACAACGCACAACACAGTACAAACTTGTCAACCATGTCTTTCCACTACCACGACTTGCAATATACATAAAGTTTGTACTAACCATCATCATGTATATTAAAATCTTTTGAAATAGCTTTAATTTCACATTCAAATATTCGAGTACAAATCTTTGTGGATTTTTCCTATAGAATGAAGCCCAATAAGCAACTCCTTCTAATACACGCTCAGATTTTTCTTGATATACTTCTTGTAATGACTTTTTCTTTTCTTTCTTTGTGGTAGCCATAATTATTCATCATCCTTGCTACCAAAAATCTTATCAAATAGAATTTCACTATCTGATTCCTCATCATAAGATGGTGGATTAACAGTATATTTTGCCATTACTCGTTCATATATATTTGAAAATCTGTTTTTCAGACCAAGCATTTTTGATGCGTGACCTCTATAAAAAGCATCTATGTAAGTACCAATTTTATCAACATCTGCAAGTTCTGGATCTATATCAGGAAGAGGGCGTGTTTCCTCATATTTCTGAATTAATGTACCCATTGTCTGAGCATCTGAAAATGTATCAAGTGTATTTTGTTTTGGCTTTAGATTACCCGTATCAAGCCATTGCTGATAAGAATAATCCAGATCTTTTGTAGAAGCCCCTTTTTTAATTGCATTACGCTTCATCAATTTAATAACTGATAGATTTTGGAATGTTTCTTCCTGAGCCTTTTGTGAACAGTCATATCTCGAAATCCAGTCTTGGTACTCATTTTCAAGGAACATCAGTTCTTCATTATTATAATCCGTGCCAAATCTCTTTTTTGCTGCACGTAATGTTTTTTGTACAATTTTTACATCTTCCTCTGTATTATTTTCTATATCATCAACAGAGAATTCAGAATCTTTATATGTTTTTTGACTATAATCGTTCAGGCTTCTACAAATTACGATCCACTGTTGAACAGCAGTGCTTCTTATTTTTTCTCCTGTTTGTTCAGAGAGTTTTTGTAGCTGCTCATTATAAATATTTTCGTCAAAATACCAATTAAGTCTTCTAAATGTTTCTATGGTTTTCTCACGATTATCAGTTCGTATATTATTTTTTTTGTCATAGTCAGTACATTCGTTTAATATACATTCTTTGCAAGCATAATGTTCAATACCATCAGGACTTGCCTTAGACGAGTAGAATGTTGCTGCACTTTTCCATTGTCCACAATGGCTACAATATATTAGCTCATTGTTCATAATACGCTGATAGAAATTTGCAAGCTTTTTATATTCATTTCGCAAATTCACAACTGTAATTTTCTTTAATTCAGCGTCTGAAATTGGTTCTAAAACTTTAGCCATTGTTTCACCTTCTTTCTTTTTATTCCAATAAAAAAGAACTAACTTACATAAGCTAGTTCAGGGTATTTATATTTCCATATATAATTCTTATGAATATATGTTTTATTCTTCAAACACTTATTTATCCCATAGTTCGAAAATCCTTCAATTGAATTTACTGATGACCATTCTTTTATTAGATTTTCATTTATATCATATTGAAGAATGGGAATTGTTTTTAGTTTTGAATGTTTTAATCTATCTATTCTTTCATTTAATAATTTTTCATCTTTTTCATATAACCAAAGAGATTCATGATACCATGTCATATTACCATTACAACACGATCTTATAGAACCATCATCATGTCCTTCCGACAATGCTTCAACTGCGTTATTCCATCTTTTGATTAAATCACCAGACGGAGAATATTGTAGCACCGTAAGAGTTTCATTATTTTTCTTATCAGTTAATTCTTTTTCTATAGATTTTCTTGTCTTGTCATATAAACTTTCGTTACCTGTATAACCTTATAAGTTACTTTAGCATCTTCAAGAGATCCATCATCTTCATAATCATCCTCAGATTCATCAATCTCAGTAATATTAAATTCACGCATAATACATTTAGAATCTTTATTCTGTTTTACAAAACTTGAATTTACATCACCATGAACAAATACAATATCTGTTGTATCTGTATAAATGTAAGTATCTTCATTGCATTTTGCCGCTTGTACCCATATAGTCATATCCGAATCAATAGTAAGCACAAAAGCATCATCGTAACCATCCCAGTAAGGATGATTTAGGTCATTACAAGACACTAACTTATAATTTGGATTTCTTAGAAGAGAATTTAGAATCTCGATCATCACATTATATTTTGCAACCACTAAAATTCTTGAATAATCCTTTTCTTTTGTATTCATAAATAATTTTTCGTAAGTATCATATAAATATTCAACAAAATTATATTTATCTTCAAAATTGAAAGTCTTCAATCTTTGTCACCACCCTTGATTACGCAAGTGTCTTAACTGACTTAGTAATAGAGAACTTGATCTCATCATGTTCAGGTACTGACCAAGCTTTACCACCTGCAAGTGCAGCAACACCAGACTTTTCTGCTACATGCTTTACTGAGAAGCTACCAACGCCAGGAAGAGGAATCTTTTCTGTCTTGTTATCCGCAAGATTATCAAATACACAATCAACATAAGCTTTGATAACAGCTTCAACTTCCTTCTTTGTGAATTTCTTACCTTCTGTAGCAATAATATCTGTAGCTCTCTCTGAAACTTCCTTAATCATAATATCCTTTTTCATGTTTTTTTAAACTCCTTTTCTTTCCTTAATATTTTTATATCTTTTGGCAATTTTTTATTTTATTGCCGAAATAATAATAAAAGAGGGTAGCGGCTATAATGAGTCCACTCCCTCGCATACGGCTTCGTCAGCCAAATTAACCATAGGTTATTTCCGTTTGTTAAATGCCAGTCGGATTCTGGTCATGTAATAGCAATCATTTTTATTTGCATTTTGACTTTGCAACTGTTTTTGATTGAAATTAGTATTTTAATTTAATTCAATAGGGTAGTAGGCTTTTACACCCTTATCTGTACAAATACAAACCATCTGTGACGGTTTACCTGTTAATCTCTTTTCAATCGTATATGAATCCCCACATCCTGCAAGTGATCCACCACGAATCATCTTTACACCATTTGTTTCATCCACGGAACATACGTGCAAGTGTCCATAAGTAATTGCGTATGGAACAAACCCTAGTGCTAAACATAAGTTTTGTACACCAGATTTATTAAATCCGTCATAATCACCATGTACAGCGATATATGATTTTCCTCTAATTGAAATATCTGCAATTCCAGTATCTATATTTCTGTGCAACACATGAAAATTATCAATGTGTTTCAGAGACAGTTCAACAGCCCAACTAATAATATCATCCAATCTTTCGTCATGGATTGCATCATCTTTACGATCCATACGAGTATGGTTTCCTGCAACATTTGACATGAATACTGTCTCAAAATATAAAGATAATTCATAGCAGAATGATGATATTAACTCTGTGGCAATTTTTATCTGTTCAATTACATTCTCTCTATTTGTTACTTGAATAGACTTGTGAATATTACCTGAAATAAGATCACCTTGAAGACTTACATAACAGTTTTTAGATTTATGTAATTGATGAATAGAAATTACTTCATTTAATAATTGATTAAGCCTGTCTTTTGCAATATCTGTGTTGTATTTACCAAATATAGAATTAAACGTCTGACCAATATGTAAGTCACTTAAAATAATTAGCATATCATTATCAGAATTAATAGAAACATTATCATGTTTATTGAAATTTGTTCTGCCAAGAGAGACAAGTTCAGATTCTAATTTGTCAAGTTTTTCTTCAACTCTAGCGTCAGTAAAATTCTGTTTTTGCCAAGCATTCCGTTCGTCTCTAAATTGAATCTTCTTTCGTTCTAACTCACGTTTCTGAACTTCAATTTCCTTTAACTGAGCATCAGAGTCAACAAATTTTGACTGGTTGGCATCCAACATTTTCTTAAATGCTTGATACTTTTTACGATAGGTGCTTTCACCATAATCATTACCAGTAAGCTCATTGATTATATTTGCAACATCCTGCCAAGAACCTATCTGATCTTTATTTTCGCATATTCTATAGATAAGTTCTTCGTCTGATTCTCCATTATATCTTTTATAGGTTGTAATGACATCCACCTACTCTCTATTCTTCAGCAGCCTCAGTAGGCTCATCGAGTTCTTCCTCGTCCTTAACTTTAATGTTGATTTCAATATGCGCACCGTTAAAACCTGATAGGAGAGTAGACAACTTTTTCTCTTCTCCGCCTACATCAACTGTTAAATTGTCACTATCTAAAATTCCTACAACCTTCATTGCAGTTATAACTGTCTTTTTATATGCAAAATTTGCCATTTCCTTTTAATTCCTCCATAACATTAAAAATTCCTACAAGACTTATATCTGCTAGGATTACAATAATTATCTTTTTTACCTTTTTGTTTTCGAGTGTCTAATATTTCCTGAATTTTATCACGATATTCCTCATTATTACTTAATCTGTACATACTAATGAGAGTATAATTACGTGAATTTAATGGAATTTTACCATTGCACACATTATGAATTACAGTCTTTGCCAATTGCTTACTTTTCATATGTGTATGATAATCGCCTTCAATGTCAATACGTGTCACTCGAAATGTTCCATCTTGTAACTTATCAATTGCGAAATCTTGTTCATTCATAGGCAGAACCTACTTAACAAACCTATCTTCGATGTAACGCTTATTTCCACACGTCTTGTAGTAACCTACATGTTCACCTTTACGATCAACATATCCATGTTTCGTATTGCGGATTACACCTTCAGATAATAACTTTTCGACCTCATTTTTAGAAATCTGTTTAATAATTTTTCACATCCTTTGATTTATTTTCTGCTGAACAGCAGAAGAGTAGCTGACTAAGTAGGGCTCGAACCTACAACCTTTTCCTTAACGGGGAATTGAACTACCATTGTTCTACTAGCCAAAATTAGAAAAATCCGATGACTATACAATCAGAAAGAAAGCACAGCCATCGGCAATGGAAAGAGGGGTATTGAGAAAATCGAAATAATGAATATATAATTATAGCAACTGTACCCCTTCGGGTTACTTCTAATAGACGCACTAATATTCAGTCAATGCAAACACAAGTCTGAGCATATACACCGTCGCATATATACTTCTTGTGCTATGGGAAACACCCAACATAGTGCATACGGAATTGGTTATCCATAAGCCTCGTCCATCATTCAGAATCATTAATATACTGTAATTTCATATGTAGTTTTAATTAAAATATACATTCTATTATGACTACCTTGGACTACTACTTCCTGCAACTCATCTTATTGTGCAAATTTCTTTGCACTCACGGCAGAACTGACTTATTTGGTATTCCCTTACTTACCTCCTATAAGTTACCAGCTCATAGGCATCAGGGTTCAGCATTGCAGTGCAACTCTCTATTACGTCAGCGATGAGAACAGAACTTTTTACTACGCTTATTATTAGTACACATGCTTGTCTTTAATGGTTTCCACAGTATTCTAAGATATCTCACGACATTTCGAAGCACACCACTATAAAGTATCCCATATAATAATATGCCGACATCCACATGCTCTCAGCACGGTGATTAAACCGATCTTCACTGAGTTCCAATAACTATAATTATATATTCATTATTCAATTGTATTTCTTATTAATCTGCTTATAAACGCCATTATCTTTGATAGATTATTTACTTCCACAGAAATGCATTGGTACAGTCTCGCTTGCTGAACTGAACTGGTTTTTCACACCATGCACAAGTTTTTCACATGGAATCACAGCAACTAAAAATATATCCATGTGTTAGACGAAATAATTTACTGCCTTTCGGCTAATTATATATTCTCCGTACACAGTACAGAGATGCTTAATATTGTATAAAAACAATATTGTAGTTAAGAAAAGCTGATTTCATTTGTTATTCTCTTATTACTATACATAATAAGAAAAATCGGACGTAATATCGCAAATCCCTTTATTTACAAGGGGTTTAAGACTTTTTGCTTTTCCTAAATTCTATATTAAATTGCAATTTTTCTATAATATTCTTTATTTTGTTCATTTTTTTTATATCTTTTACACGATAAACAATATTTAGTAGAATTGTCTTTGTTACTTTTCTTTTTAACAAGTCTACCGCATTCAGAACATCGAATAAATTTACCATCGCCAATATAATTCTGATATTCATAACCAAGTTCTCTGAAATCTTTAATCTTTAATACAACCTCGCTATCATTATCTATAAAATTAACTTTCATATTCAGATTATCATTTTTATTAGAAAAAGAGATTAGTCCAGTATTCTCAAGATCATTTAAATATAAGAACTTATCATTCCTATATTTAACAGTCACTCTTGCAACTTTATAAATCTCTTTAATTTCTGTATTAACCCATCCATTATTTGTATCTGATAAGGTATTATATAGCTTTGCATAACACAGCATCGTAAATAACAATTTTTTATACTTTATATTTTCTACGCTTGCAATTTTATCTAGCTCACTTTTTGTAATATTAATCGACTTAATTTCTTGTAAAAGATACTTCTTACCCTTTTTTGAAATATCTTCAATAATGTCTTCCCATAAAGCTTCATTATATCCTTTATAATTTTTCTCCATAAACTCATTTAACTTCTGAGCCGTTTTCTTTTCTCCAAGTTTTTCTTCTTGTCTATAATATTTAGATAATAAGAAGAGAGTAGAAGTTGGTTTGTTACCAACTTCACCTTTCTCAATTATTTTCTCTGCCTGTTCCTTTTCATTTAATATAACTGACATTCATCATCCTCCACATCAATAGTCACTTTAATTTCAGTTTCTTTCATAGAAAAATGCATACCATTAAATTCTATATCACCATCTTCATCTAATTCAGGATATGATATTTTATATCCATTTCTTCTCAAAAGATTTTTTATAAAAGTTTCCCCACAAATATCCCATGCAAATTGTTTACTATTTTTGGATTTTGTATAACATAAATCAAGAACAATATTGCACAGCTCATCTTCATTAGGACATTCTTTCAAACATTTCTCTCTAAACTGTTCCTTTAAAAGATATTTCTGAATCTGTTTCTCATCTGATTTCAATCTTTCTTTTTTGGCATAAAGCATATAATTTTGAATGTCTTTTTTATATACTTCATATATTTTCTTGATTTTGTTATAAATCTTATTTGTATATTCAGCATCGCTTTTTAAAATAGAATAATCAAAATCTGATTCTGTGGCATAATACTGATTATCAAATAATTCTTCAATTTTCCAACATATTCTATTAATAGTGCATTCCAACGCCTGACCAATTTGTTCTCTTGTAAGAAGAATGTCATCATTCATATTCCTATAGAAATTACATGGTAAATTGTTAAATGTTTCTGCTTTAATTAATTGTAAATTACTCATAATTTTAATTCCTTTCTTTTGCGATTTATAATTTCTGATTATATATTCTCTGTTTGATTTTATTTTTTGCATAAAAATAAGACAGTGCAATTACTGTCTTGATAATTTTGTGTGTAGTTTTATGGTAGCCCCCTATATTGAAGAGGAAGAGTGAAAAATCGTTATCGTAAAAAGTGCTTATAAATAAGGAAGATTTTTGAATTGTAGATGTGGTTTTAGATGAAATTAGGTTTAGATTTAATGGTTGTTGGGTGGATTTTTTGTTGATTTTCGTGGTGTTTTACGATATGAGGTGCGATAAGGGGGTTGGAGAGAGTGGAATGGGAGATTTGGTTGATTTTGTTGGGGGATTGGGATTTTTGATGGTAAAATTTTGAAGTTGGTGTATAGATGAATCAGCTATAGGCTCTGCGCCTTTTCCGGTTCATGCTTTTAGTTTTTAGTACCCCCGAACATATGTTTTGCTACGGTATTTCTATATTTTTCCGTGTGTTATAGTTGATATATAACAGATAGAAAAAGATTCTTTTGATACTCTTTTGAGTTATAAAAAAAATTATAGCTAGTTATAATTTATAATGATATCGTATTTTTGAAATTTATAGTTGACAACTACACATATAAATAGTAATATAGAAACAAGCCAATCAAATACACATTTTAAAAGTCTTGAAAAAATATTTTAAAAAAGTGGTTGACAGCTACAAAAATGTGTAGTATGATATGACTTGTAAGGAGCAAAGCAATACCTTACAAAAAGGGTATAAGTACCACAAATACTTACACCCCTACATAGTGGATAGCATGATACATACTAGCACATAGCAATCTTTATTTTAGCATGTTTCACGCAATATTTCCACAATTTTTTTCAACTGCACAGGACAGCAATGTCTAGTAGGGTATCACACCCACGACAAGCAGTTATGACACCATCCGAAAAGTCCACAGCGCAAGCTGTCGATACTCTCGAAGGTGTCCGACCTTTGAAAAAAACAATATTCTAATCAACCGTTGTCCGGCTGAATAGGTTTCGGATAATAACAACTAACTTTTTAACATTATACACGGCATGAGGTGATTTTAGCACAATGGCGAAAAAGAATATTTTATATAGGACTGTATCTATACGCTAGAAATCTGCTTGCAGATAAGCCAATTTGGTATGGATTACGCCGGAAGTGCCGAAATGAAATCCGGTTATTCACTAGCATTTTATCCGCAAGGATAGAACGCCCACAAGGTATGGGCAGGAAGGTTAGGAGGTCTGAAATAATGCTACCAGACTGCACAAAAAGTCTGCCCGTTCCAAGTCGGGATGAAAGCAGAGGATTTCACTAATACAATTTTACGCACCTATGCGAAAAATAGGAGAAAGAGGTATAATTATGGGTAGAAATCAGATCAATTTTTCAAAGATGACAGCAGAGGCACTTGCACAGGTTGAAACATTCAAGAAATCAGCAACAGACATTGCTATTGAGGATTTACGGTACAAAAAAGAGATAAAGCCACTTAATGCACAGCGTGACGCAATCCTTCAGACACGGGAAGACTATATCAAAAATGGCTTGTCTTTGGATGAAGCTATTACAAAGCATTCGACTCTTGAAGTGGACAAAGCTATCCGCAAGGCTGAGAATGAACACAAGGAAATTATAGCACCATTACAGAAAGCCATGAAGGATACCTATGTATTTATCCCGGATACAATGCATGACGCATATACTAAAAAAATCAATGAAGGTAAGCGTGGCGAATTTCTCAACGCTATCAAAGAATTTCTTGGTAATCTTGGTTTGGAATGTTCACAGGGACAGATCAACAAGTTTGCTGAATCAATGTCTGACAAATTCGGTGCAAAATACGCTACATCTAAGAAGATTGTAGAAGATAGCACCTTCACAACCGCTATTAAAAAGAATCAGTTTAATAAGCTTTTTATGGCTGTATTCTGTGATGTAGTAATGAAGTAATACACATTGTACATAGTAGAACGGCATAAATAATATAATTTGTGCCGTTCATAGTGTGTACAAACATACTATAAGTATAATTAAATTTAGGAGGGCACAATACTATGAATCACGCTGATAATTTAACAAAAGAACAGGTAAGAAATATTTTATTATCATTTTCAGGAAAAGGGGCATATATCCGGCATAAATCCAGAATCATAAAGCCTTTTCTGTTTGCAATAATCTTTATGAGATGGAAGAAGATACAACTGGATTTTATTTGATGGGAGGTATAGAAGAAGCCATTGATTTCTTAATGGGTGCTTAATTGACAAAATATATATAACTATGCTAATATGTAGTAACAAAAGAAAGAAGGTGAATTTTTTGTGATAATCTATACAAAATTAGGACAATATTTACAAGACCACAATATGAAATACATTGATTTACAGCGCAATTTGAATTTAAGTCCTACGGTTATTGCCAAATTCCAAAAAAATCGTTCTGTTACTACTGATACCATAGATAAAATATGTACATATCTACACGTACAACCAGGGGATATTATGGAATGGATAGAAAGTGAATCTATTTTACAAGAGCGTGAAATAGAATCAAAAATAAAAAAATTACAACAACAACTAGCAGAAGTGAAGGCAAATAAAACTTAATGCCTAAAATAACACTATAACTACGCTTATAAGCACCCATCATCCGATAGGGTGCTATTTTTATACCCAAAATTCAAAAAAAGGAGGTAAACACAATGCCAAAACGCACAGTAAAACACAATCATCTTGTATCAACTTATCCATGCAATAACGGATATGTAACGGAAACAGTCAACCGAAATGGTGAAACAATCCGCACAGCATTTGATACAAATTTGTACGATGCAGAACGGAGACACAATAACTATCTGCGTGATTTATAGAAAGGAGGCACATTATGCCATATCAAAAATATGGAGACTGGTATATTCCAGAATGTCACATTAGATTTCCCACAGAATCTGAAGCATGGGAATACATAAGCGAAAACGCAAATGAAGAGTAGAAAAATGTCTGCTCTTATTTTTTTGAAATCAAAATAATCCAAACAGGAGAATAAAGAAAGGAAGTTGTTGAATATGTCATACATCATTACATTAAACGGAAACTACATCGGATCACAGATAATGTCTAAGGAGGAAGTACGTAAAACAGAATCCGCAGGCTTTACAGTAATCGAAGCCAACAAGTAAAGGCAAACGTAACTATACAGACTGTATCTGGATAGCTTATTCGGCGACAATAGGCACAACTACGGATGCGGTCTGTCAACTTTGAGAAGACAAAAAAGGAGGAATGCCCAAATGTTAAGGAATATAGAAAGAGCAGTAACATACTATTCTGTACATTATGCGATTAATAACGTCGATGCTATGAAGCGATTTTACGAAGATAGAATCGGTGCAGAAGAGTTTGCAAGAGAAGTTCACGGAAAAGTGAAAACAAAATTTTTAGGATGGAAGAAGGTATCTTAATATATGAAACACACGGTATGTACACGGCGACTAAAAAACGGAACGCCTATATTAGTTGTGGATTTACGGAAATTAGGCGAAGCATTAGTATGTGCAGCAGTAATTATAATAATTATGCTTGCACCATCATTACTATAAGAAGGGAGGTTGTTGTTATGCCTACAACCACGATTAGAGACATTGAAGATGCATACAAAGATAAACAGGCAACACAGGAATGGAACTAGGAGGAAATGCAAATGGAATATCAAGATTTCTATGACATTGCTGATTATTTTAACAATCTGAATTGTCAAGTGTATACAGAAAAAGAAATTGCGACAAACGCATACGAATATAAATCAGAGTATGATTATTCTATGCGTAAAGGCAAACCAACACGGACAATGATTGAGTTATGTAAATTATGTTGTGAAGATATGGACTATCTCAACTATCCGCAGATTCAAGAAGAAAATGCACTTACTGTTGGACAGATGCAAGAGATATTGAATGATTTTATGATGGAGATGATACCATGACGAAACAGAATGCGAACGTAAAACATCCGTGTATTTCTTGTATCTATTTCAAGGAATGCGGAGAAACTACACGGACAATGCCATGTAAAGGCAGACAGACAAAAACAGAACAGAAAGCAAATAAAGCGACTGCAAATAAGTAGTCGCTTTTTTCATGCAAAATTTTAGAAAGAATGAGGTAAATATTATGTGTAAAAGAGTTTATTTGAAGGCAAAAGATGCAGAAAAGGAAATGCAGGAAGCACGGAAGATAGATGGATTTATAGGCAAAACAGAAAAGGTGCTGATTGCAAATATGGTAAAGGCAGCACGGAATAATTCAAGAGTTGGAGACAAACTTCTTATGGTTGTCGATCCTAAATACATTCATATTCCAGATTGGCAGAGACGGATCAAGTTATCAAGAGCCTATGAAATCGGTAACAATTACAATTCATACAAGTGGGATGAACCGAAGGTGTTACTTTGCAATGGATTACTTCTTTGTATTGATGGACAGCACAGAATTTATGGTGCATTCAAAGCAGGTAAAGAAGATGTGGTTGTAGAAGTCATGGAATGTAGTCTTGAAGAGGCAATCGAATTGTTCCTGAGTCAGTCAACAGACAGAGCAAAAATGCAACCGATGGATATTTACCATGCCGCACTTGCAGCAGGGAAACCAGAATATATTGCCTTACGTGATATTTGCCACAAACATAATGTGGCAGTCAAGGGAGATGATGAAACAGAAAATACAGTTGGCACATTAACATCAATTTCCGATGGAATTGGATTTACAAAAACAAAGCCAGAACTTCTCGATTCAATGCTTGCTCTGCTTGGAAAACTTGGTTGGAATGGTTATGCAGATTCATACAATGGAAAAGCATATACTGCAAAAATCATCCGTGCATTAAGAAGATTGTATGCATACTGTGAAGGCAGAGTAGATGAGATGGAACAGGCATTGATTGAACATTGTAATGGAACGGAATTTTTCGTCAATAATATCATGGATAAAACACAGGCACAGATTTTTGATTATCTATCTGAAATTGTTCGTTATGAAATGGAATCTCCATTCACAGAAAAGAAACGCAAGACAGTAAAGCGAAACACAAAGGTAAAAGCAATCTAAAAGCGAATATACATACATAAGCTGTGATAACGGCTATACGGTCTATTAAAACACACGGTATATATAAATAGGAAGGAAGTGATACACATGGCAAAAGTACCAGGAGTACCAACAAGAGAATTTAGAGCTGCATTAAAGGCAAATAATTTCCGGCTTCAACGGAGCAACGGAGGGCATGAGATTTGGGAAAAGACAATCACGATCCATTGCTCATTCCCTAATCATGGAAAAGAAATCAACGGAGCATTAGCACAGCGTCTAAACAAAGAACTTGGATTAAATATGGAACGGTTTAGAAAATAGGAGGAATTAAAATGGTATATGATTTAATAATGGAAAGTGGAGAATACGCATTGATTCTTCGTGGCTCACGGATGAAAGAATATGCGGTTGTTAATGGACTTGACAAGGCAAAAGGAAGTTGGGCATGGACGTGTACCTATTACAACTTTGATGAATTTTCGCCATTATCACAAGCCGAAGCGTTGGCGATGGCAGTTGATTATTTTAGATTGCGAACAGAGAGTGATTATATTGGACGCAATAGACTTGAAGAATTGGCAACACGATTTAAAGACTGTATAAACGGAGATGAGGATTTTGAGAATATGTTGGATGAAATGGATGATTGTGAAAAAGAATTTTTTGGAATAGGAAGAGAGGAGGAATAATAATGACAGTTGGTGAATTAAAAAGAATGTTGGATGACTATGAAGAAGATATGAAAATTGTATTTCAACCATCGGGTGATATGTATGGAGAACGCATTGGATATATTGAAGAAGGCAAAGGCATAGCATCATTTAGAGGAAATGATTATAGAGCCTTGATTCTTACATCAGATGGACAATGCGGATCTGTTTGTGATGAAGATGATTTAGATATATAAGTGAGGTGCAAATAAAATGAAAACATATTATATGACAGGCAATAATATTGGAATTGAAGTGTTAGCAAATAATGCACAGGAGGCTATGAAAAAGGCAGAAAGAACATTATTGCAGGGATTAGGTGGAGATATTGAATTTTGTAATCAAGAAGATAAAAACGAATATGAAAGTTATGAAAGTGAGGAATGAGTATGGCAAGAGTAGAATTTTTTGTAACATGTATTGCTACATATGAATCAGAATTAGCTATACCCAATGATATAGCAAATGATAAAAATGCAGTTCTTGAGTATATACATGAACATTTAGAGAATGCATGTATAGCTGATTTGCAGTGGTCTAATGATCTTGAACCAGATGAAGCAGTAACATTGGATGATATAAAGTATATAGGAAAGTAAATGGATATTTCATAGGAAGGTAAATGGTGATAAGCATGAAAAAAGTAAAAGTAACAATGACAGTTGTATTAAATGATGATGAAGATGTAGAGGAAATCAAAAGATGGGAGCATCATATTGATTATGCGATTGATATGGATAGTTATCCAGAAATTCATCACATTGAAAATGTAAATGTTGAGGAACAGTAAATACGTGTTTCATAAAATTTAGGAGTTGAAAAATATATGAATAAAAGAATATCAAAAAAGATATATAAAAGAGCAAATCGAAAGTTAAACCAATATATCCAGCTTCATAAGGATAAAAGAACAACATTAGAAGTGGAGCAATCTGAACATATTTTATTACCGCTTGAAAGAAATGTTTTTCTATCAAAACAGCGTAAATATATGAAGCTATTTAACGAAATTAAAAACGAACTGATTGATGAAGGAAACTGGTAATGAAACTAAGATTTCTTAGGAAGGGAGTGAAGCGAAATGATAACGAAAAATACACGAAAACAGTTAGCAGATTACAGAAAGCATGGCAAGGATCTTAAATATCTTATCAATTATCTTATGGAATTAGTTATAGATGAAGATGATTTTGAAGAAATTATCATAAAGGAAATGAAAGCATTAGGTTTTAGCGAAGATAAAATTGTCGAATACTTAGAATATGATTTTGGATTTGATATGAG
>ULRP01055207.1_pt1 | contig 14781 bp, 12 predicted proteins | sample 1955521 | NCBI WGS metagenome assembly ULRP01 (sample SAMEA4835685, study PRJEB28245) | human gut metagenome | biome: gut microbiome; material: fecal sample | place: Denmark | collected 2008
CTACATATGTTAAATCCTGATTCAAATCGTTGTCATACATAATTCTTACCTCTCTTCCTCAAAGTTGTCTTTTTGCAACTATCTGTGTTTTCCCTTTCTTTTGTTTACAGAATATTGGAAATTTGTTATAGAAATTTGTCAACTTTGTGAAAAAAGTATGTACTTCTCTTCAATCTCCGAAAACGTTTTTTGCTCGAAAATGGGCGCTGAATATAGCTTTGGCGGCTTTTTCTGTAACTTTTCTCCCATGTAATGATCAAATTCATAATATAAAAGTGTGTCGTCCACAGAAGAAATTGCGGTCTGTTCCGTCTCTGTCGGAACACGCCCCAGAAATTTTTCATAAATCGTATCCTGCAGCCGCTTTTCAATTTCCAGATAGCCGGGCAGAAACTGCTTGACCGGTCTTGTGATATCTGCCAGATAGGCTTCACTTGCATCATGTAAAAGACATGCCTTGCAGAGAAACGGACTGTATTTTCTGGCAACCGCTTCCTCATAACAATGGATACAATGCTGTCCCACGGAATAAAATTCCGGAAAATGTCCGTTTGCCCGTGTCATCAGGGAAAGGGCATGTGCGATATCACGGATCACGATCTGTTCCGGATCCGGTGAAACCGGTGTAAAATGGATCTTGCTGCTTGTTGTGATATAACTACTCATTTTTCTTCTCCCCAGTTTGTTCTATAATAATGATTTCTATACTGTCGCGGTGTCATTTTCGTTTCTTCCCGGAATACATGCGTAAAATGACTCTGCGAGGAAAACGCAAGTCCTGCTGCAATATCCGAATAAGAATAAGAAGAATATTTCAACATATTTTTTGCAGTGTCGATCTTACTCCTTCTGATATATTCGCTGATTGTCTGTCCCATTTCCTTTTTAAACAGGCGTGACAGGTAATTGACATGCAGTCCGCAATGATCCGCAAGCATCTGTGCTGTAACCCGCTCTCCGATATGCTGATATATATAATCAATGCACTGCACCACATTTTTAGAATAGACTTTCTCTTTTTTCAGTTTCTGCATTCTTTTAGCATAATCCATACAAAGCTGCTTCAGCAGACTGTTCAGTTCCGGGATCGAATGCGTTTCATCCACCGTCTGGATATACATATCGGAAAGACCGTACGCAGTTTCCGGATCCATCCCGCCCTCAATACAAAAGCGTGTGATCATAGCGATCGATATGATAATATGATAGGAAATATTCCGTACAGGATTTTGGGACAATACACCCATCCCCCCTTCCGAGCCCATTCCTTCCGTCTCATCTGCCCATTTCCGTATTTTCTCTACATCCCCCTGTTTGACCCACTCATAAAAAGATAATTCTCTCTCATAAGGAGCATGGACAACTTCACGTTCCATGAATTTTTCATAATTCAGCTTTTTCATAACAGCCTCACTTTTTACAGATAAAGTTGTTTATTTTCTCTCTTCTGTTGCATCATAATTCTAACATATTTATCACACATTTGATATCATTTATTTTATTTTCTGTTAAAGTAGCTATATCAGATGAAGTCATTTAAGTTATCTATCATAATTATACAATAACAGGAGGTATTATCTATGAACAAACAGGAGCTGATACAGCTTTTAAACACGCTGACCCTTGATGATAAGATCACCATGATCCATGGCGCATCCATGTTCCAGACAGGTGCGGTGACAGAAAAAAATGTTCCCGCCTTTACTTTCGATGACGGACCTATGGGTCCAAGAAAAGAATATCAAAGAGATGACTGGATCCCGATCGGCGGAAATGACGATGCAACCTCTTATCTGCCAAGCAACAGTGCTCTTGCCGCTACTTTTAACAGAAAACGCGCGCTGGAAAGCGGTACTGTTTTAGGACGTGAAGCCAGAGGGCGCGGTAAAGATATGATTCTTGCACCGGGCATCAACATCCACCGTTCTCCGCTTGGCGGCCGTAACTTTGAATATATGAGCGAAGATCCTTATCTGACAGCAGAAATTGCAGTTCCTTTTGTAGAAGGTATACAGCAAAATGATGTTTCTGCCTGTGTCAAGCATTATGCCCTTAACAACCAGGAAACAGACCGTACAGGCTACAACGCGGACGTCAGCGAACGCGCCCTGTGGGAAATCTATCTGCCTGCTTTCCGTGCCACAGTCAAAAAAGCGCACACAATGGGCATGATGGGCTCTTATAACCGCTTCCATGAAGAATACCTCTGCCACAGTCAGGAAATGATCGATGGTATCCTGCGTCAGGAATGGGGCTTTGACGGCATTTATGTTTCCGACTGGAATGCGATCAAAGATACCGTAAAGGCCGGTAACTGTGAGATTGACATCGATATGAACGTTACCGATGATTTTGACAATTATAAAATGGCACAGCCGCTCAAGAAAGCAGTTTTAAACGGACGAGTCCAGGAAGCAGAGCTTGACAAAAAGGTGATGCACATCCTGCATGTCATGAATGCGCTTCATATGCTGGACGGCAAGCGGCAGAAAGGAAGCTACAACGATCCTTCGCATCCGGGTAAACTGCTGCAGACCGCAGAAGAATCCATGATCCTTCTGAAAAATGAAAAGAAGCTGCTGCCACTGAACCCTGAAAAGCTGAAAAAAGTCGTTGTGATAGGCGATAATGCCGACAGAACCCATGCTGCAGGCGGCGGCAGTGCGGAGATCAAGGCACTTTATGAGATCACACCACTGATGGGGATTAAGATGTTCCTTGGCGGTAACTGTGAAGTGGTTTATGAGCCCGGTTATTATGCCTGTGTTACCGGAAATGCATGGCATGACATCACAGCCCAGAACTGTATGCTTCCGGTCAATGATTCCATATTCGGTCCACGCCAGGACAGACTTGTAAAAAAAGAAGAAATTGCTTCTTTAAATAAAAGCTATGAAGAACGTGCGATCGCTGCCTGCAAGGACGCAGACGCTGTCATCTATGTCGGTGGTCTGAACCACGATTTTGATGTAGAGGACAGAGACAGATCTGATTATCATCTGCCATACGGACAGGATGCGCTGATCAAAAAGCTTTTGGCAGTCCGCCCGGATATGATCGTCACAATGGTTGCAGGTTCTCCGTTCTCCATGACAGAATGGATCGATCAGACAGATACACTGCTGCTTTCCTACTATGCAGGCATGGAAACAGGACGTGCCTTTGCAAACCTGTTATTCGGCGAAGTATCTCCAAGTGGTAAGCTGCCCACAACATATCCAAAGGAATTATCCGACTCTCCTGCACACAGCATCGGACAGTTCGGTACTTCCACAGATGTTTCCTATGCGGAAGATGTTTATGTTGGCTACCGCTACTTCGATACGTATCAGGTCAAACCACAGTTTGCGTTCGGACACGGTCTGTCCTATGCAGCATTTACCTATAGTGATCTGCAGCTTACCGCTCATCCGCAGGAAATAACAGATCAGCTGCAGTCTCCTGATGCACTGCCTGCACTTTACACTGTTAAGTTAGCAGTAAGCAACGATTCTGATATTACAGCAAAAGAATCCGTACAGCTTTACATTGCGGCAAAAGACAGCAAGGTAAAACGCCCTGTCAAGGAGCTGCGCGGTTTTGACAAAAAAGAAATCGCAGCCCATGCAAAGGCTGCTTACACCTTTGCACTGACTGCGGAAGCATTTTCTTATTATGATATAGAAAAGCATTGTTACATTGCACCTGCAGGCACTTATGAAATCCTGCTTGGCAGTGCAAGTGATGATATCCGTCTTTCCCGGACAGTAACCCTTTCTGCAGATATCATGATCAGCAGAAGCTAATCCCCTTTATCTGGCAGCAAGTACTGCCTGTTTCATAGAGGCTACGTAGTCATACAGAGGCTGCGCAGCCTCTTCTTTGTATTCTGCCACGATCTTGACGATCGCGCTGCCTACGATCGCACCGTCTGCAAGTGCAGCCATCTTCTCTGCCTGCTCCGGTGTACTGATCCCGAAGCCGATCGCACACGGTACATCCGTCACAGAACGGATCTTTTCTATGATCTTTGCAAGGTCTGTATGGATCTCACTGCGGACACCCGTTACGCCCATGGAGGATACCACGTAAATAAAGCCGGTTGCTTCTTTTGCAATTCTTGCGATACGTTCCTCGGAAGTCGGCGAGATCATGGAGATCACATCGACACCGTATTTCTTAGCGACCTCTTCCACTTCTTCTTTCTCCTCAAACGGAACATCCGGGGAAATAAAGCCGTTTACGGAAAGCTCCTGACATTTTGCAAAGAAAGCCTCATAGCCATAATGGAATACCGGATTGATATAAGTCATGAAAATAAGCGGAATATCGGTCTGGCTGCGGATCTGCTTTACCGCATCAAACAGTCCCTCCATCGTAAAGCCGTTTGCAAGTGCACGGATATTGGCGTTCTGGATCACAACACCTTCCGCTGTCGGATCTGAAAACGGAATACCGATCTCAATGATGTCCGCACCGGCTTTTGCCATCTGTACTACATATTCCACTGTTTTGGAAAGACATGGATCTCCTGCCGTAATAAACGGGATAAATGCCTTTGTATTTTTGAATGCGTCTGTGATCTTACTCATGTAAATCTACCCCCTTATATCTGGCAATCGCTGCCACGTCTTTATCACCGCGTCCTGACAGGCAGACGATAATACTGTCATCCTTTGACATACTGCCTGCGATCTTTTTCACATGGGCAACAGCGTGGGCACTTTCAATGGCACAGATGATACCTTCCGTACGTGCCAGATATTCAAATGCTTCCACTGCCTCATCATCCGTTACCGGTACATAGACCGCACGTCCGCTGTCATGCAGATATGCATGCTCCGGTCCGATGCCCGGATAGTCCAGACCTGCGGAGATGGAATAAACCGGTGCGATCTGTCCCTGCTCATCCTGACAGAAATAAGATTTCATACCATGGAAAATACCGACACTTCCCTTTGCGATCGTTGCTGCATGCTTATCGGTATCTATGCCTTTTCCCGCTGCTTCGCAGCCGATAAGCTGCACGCCTTCATCCGGAATAAAATTGTAAAACATACCGATCGCATTGCTGCCGCCACCGACGCAGGCAACTACAGCTTTTGGCAGTTTCCCTTCTTTTTCAAGGATCTGCGCTCTTGCTTCCTGACTGATCACGCTCTGGAAATCTCTGACGATCATCGGGAACGGGTGTGGTCCCATAACGGAACCGAGCACATAATGCGTATCTGAAACTCTGGTAGACCATTCACGCATTGCTTCGTTTACCGCATCCTTCAAAGTCATCGTACCGCTTGTGACCGCATGTACCTTCGCACCTAACAGCTCCATTCTGTATACATTCAGAGCCTGTCTGTCCGTATCTTCTTTTCCCATGAAGACCTCACATTCCATACCGAATAAAGCTGCTGCCGTTGCAGTTGCAACACCATGCTGTCCTGCTCCGGTTTCTGCGATCAGTCTCGTCTTTCCCATCTTCTTTGCCAGCAGTGCCTGCCCCAGTACGTTGTTAATCTTATGCGCACCTGTATGGTTCAGATCCTCTCTCTTTAAATAAATCTTTGCACCACCCAGATCCTTTGTCATCTTTTCCGCATAATACAGAAGAGACGGTCTGCCTGCATATTCTACCAAAAGTCTGTGCAGTTCTTCTTGAAATGCCGGATCCTTTTTATAATATTCATACTGTTCTTCCAGATGGATCAGTTCATTCATCAGCGTTTCTGAGATGTACTGTCCTCCGTATATGCCATATCTTCCTTTTTTCATTCTGTACCTCTTTTCCTGATCGTTTCCATCAGTTTTCTTATTTTTTCCGGGTCTTTCACCCCGTCTGTCTCCACACTGCTGCTCAGATCGAGCGCATATGGTCTGAACGCTTCTGCCGCCCGTTCCATATTTTCAGGGTCGATCCCGCCTGCCAGAAAAAACGGTTTCCTGCTGATCTTCTCCTGCAATTCTTCCTGCGCAAGCTGCTTTAAAATAACGTCCCATGGAAACGGCTTTCCGCTGCCCATTCCGTTATCCAGCAGAATATAATCTGCATCGGTCTGATATGCCTCCTGCAGATTCGTTTCTTCTGTTACCTTTACCGCGCGGATCACAGGCTTTCCCGTCTGTTCCCGGATCTTCCTGAGTTCCTCTTCGCTCTCCTGCCCGTGCAGCTGTGCGATATCAATGATATTCTTCTGCAGCAGTGCAATGACCTCATCGGGATCTGCATTGACAAAAACACCGACTGCCCGGATACACGGATCCAGCTTTTCTTTCAGCTTCTGCGCCTGCTCTCCTGTTACATACCGCTTACTTTTCGGATAAAAGACAAACCCTATGTAATCCGGCAGATAGGCATTGACACAGCAGATATCTTCCTCTCTGCGCAGCCCACAGATCTTTACCTTACAGTCTATCATATACCCTTTAGATCCTCCAGCATTTTCTTTTTATCAGGGCTTCTCATAAAGGTCTCCCCGATCAGCACCGCATCCGTCTCGTTATCCCGCAGTCTTTTGATATCCTCCGGTGTTTTCATGCCACTCTCCGATACAAACACGATCTCCTTTGGGATCAGCTTCCGCAGCCTTATGGAATTTTGAATATCTACCGTAAAATCCTTCAGATTCCGGTTATTGACACCAATGATCCTGGCTCCTGCCGAAAGAGCCCGCTGTACTTCCGCTTCATCATGCGCCTCCACCAGTGCAGAAAGCCCCAGCAAATCTGCAAGCTGCAAGTAACTTTTTAACTGTTCATCCGTCAGGATGGCACAGATCAAAAGGATCGCACTTGCACCGATCACCTTTGCCTCATAGATCATATAAGGATCGATCGTAAAATCCTTTCGCAGCAGCGGAATGGAAACATGTTCACTGATCTGCTGCAGATAACTGTCTGATCCCTGAAAGAAATAGGGCTCTGTCAACACGGAAATGGCATTTGCGCCCGCCTTTTCATATTCCTCCGCGATCGCAACATACGGAAAATCCGGTGCGATCAGCCCTTTGGACGGGGATGCCTTCTTGACCTCACAGATAAAGGAAAGTCCCTGTGCCTTCAATGCTTTTTCAAATGGGAACCCCGTATCTGCTGCCATGGAAAGTGCCTGCTTCTGCAGTTCTTCCGGCGGCAGTTTCTTTTTATTTTCTTCCAGCCGCACCTTTGTTTTTGCTACAATTTCATCTAAGATCATCTTTTTTCCTTTCGCTCATGTAGTTACCTCACCATATAAAGCTGTAAAAACCTGTCCATAAATGGCATGTTTATTACGGATTTACATGTCCCTGAATTTTTACATATTTGAATATTTCACGAATTCTTCCAGCTTCTTTTCCGCCTTACCGCTGTCGATCAGTTCTTCCGCAAGGCGGACGCCTGCTTCGATCGAATCTGCCTTTCCCGCTACATAAAGTCCTGCGCCCGCATTTAATACAACCGCTGTTCTTCTGGCTCCCTGCTCGCCTGCTAAAACTGCCTTAGTGATCGCAGCATTCTCATCCGGTGTTCCGCCTGTCAGCTCTTCCTTTTTGCATCTGGTCAGTCCAAACTGTTCCGGACTGATCGTATAGCTTTTAAATGTACCATCCTTTACTTCGCATACCGACGTTTCTGCACTTGCTGAAATCTCATCCAGTCTGTCCTGTCCGTATACAACGAGTGCTCTTTTCACCCCAAGGTTGGATAATACTTTTGCAAGCGGCTCTACAAGACTTTCATCATAAACACCCATTACCTGCAGATTTGCACTGGCAGGATTTGCAAGAGGTCCTAAAATATTGAAGATTGTGCGGATACCAAGCTCTTTACGGATCGATCCCACATATTTCATTGCTGTATGATAACTCTGTGCAAACAGAAAGCAGATACCAATGTTCTGCAGCAGCTCTGCACTCTTCCGGGGTGAAATCGTGATATTGACACCAAGGCTTTCCAGCACATCCGCTGCACCTGATTTACTGCTGGCTGCACGGTTTCCGTGCTTTGCAACCGAAACACCTGCGGAAGCGATAACAAGGGAAGACGTTGTGGAAATGTTAAAGGAATCTGATTTGTCCCCGCCTGTTCCGACGATCTCCAGTACATCTCCTTCATGAGAAAGCTGCACTGCATGATTTCTCATTTCTTCCGCAGAACCTGTGATCTCGTCGATTGTCTCACCTTTCATGGTAAGTGCTGTCAGATAAGCACTCTTCTGTACATCGGAAGCCTCTCCGCTCATGATCTCATTCATAACGGCTTTTGCTTCCCCATAGCTTAAATTCTCTTTGTTTGTCAGCTTGATAATTGCTTCTTTGATCATTTTTGTTTCTTCCTTTCTTTATATATTTAGATTTTACAGTATTTCTATCTGTTTCATATGAATTATTTTTATATCTTTATTGCGTTTTCTCTTTTCTATTCCCTGTTTTAAAGGGAGCAGACAGATTATTTAGAATTTTTCTTACTATACTGCAAAAGATTCCTTATCATTTCGCCGCCCTGCGGTGTCATAATGGATTCCGGGTGAAACTGGAGCCCGAAAAGCGGATATTTTACATGCTCCACTGCCATGATCTCTCCATCCTCTGCTTTTGCCGCTATGGAGAGTTCCTTTGGAAGTGTTTCTTCCCTGACAGCCAGAGAATGATATCTGGCAACTGTTACCGGCTCTTTTAAGCCCTTCAGGATCCGGCTTTCCGGTGAGATCTGAATCTCACTTGTCTTTCCGTGCATCATTTGTTTCGCATAAGTAACTGTTGCGCCAAAGGCTTCACAGATTGCCTGATGCCCCAGACATACCCCAAGGATCGGATATTTTGTATACAGCTTCTTGACGACTTCCTCACAGATGCCTGCATCTGACGGTTTGCCCGGTCCCGGCGAAAGAATGATCGCATCCGGCTGTAATGCATCCAGCTCGTCCACTGTGATCTTATCATTTCTGTAAACATGGATATCAGCATCATATTTTCCGATCAACTGATACAGGTTGTAAGAAAAGCTGTCATAATTATCAATCAGTACGATCATCTTAAATTCCTCCATCCGCTTCTTTTAAGGCATTCATGACTGCCTTTGCCTTGTTGATACATTCCTCATATTCCTTTTCCGGGACACTGTCTGCCACAATGCCTGCACCGGATCTGACATATACTTTACCGTTCTTTGCAAATGCCAGTCTTATGGCAATACAGGTGTCCAGATTTCCGGTAAAATCCAGATAACCGATCGCACCACCGTAAATGCCACGTTTGTTGTCCTCCAGCTCATTGATGATCTCACACGCCCGCAGCTTTGGTGCACCTGAAAGTGTTCCCGCCGGCAAAATAGCATCCACCGCATCTACCGCATCTTTATCCTCTCTGATCGTTCCTGTTACGGTCGATCCGATGTGCATGACATGGGAGAATCTTTCGATCTCCATATATTTCACAACCTCGACCGATGCGATCCTGCTGATCTTTCCGATGTCGTTCCTGCCCAGATCAACCAGCATATTATGTTCTGCTCTTTCCTTTTCGTCGGCTAACAGTTCCTGCTCCAGTCTCTGGTCTTCAGCTTCTGTCTCGCCTCTTTTTCTTGTGCCTGCCAACGGGAAAGTGTACAGCTTATCATGTTCCAGCTTTACAAGCGTTTCGGGAGAAGCACCTGCGATCTCCACATCTTCACTGGAAAAGTAGAACATATACGGGGAAGGATTACTGGTCCTGAGTACGCGGTAAGTATCCAGAAGACTTCCTTCCATATCCGCCTCCATCCGGTTGGAAAGCACGACTTGGAAAATATCCCCTTCCTTTATGTAATCTTTTCCTTTCTGCACCATTTCGCAATAGGCATCTTTAGAAAACAGCGGTCTGAATTCGGATTTTAAGTGTAGCGGTTTTTCCTCTGCAGCCTCTCCGTGTAAGATCAGATCTGCCATATCGGATAGCTGTCTCTGCGCCTGATGGTAATTCGTTTCCAGATTGTCTGTCTTGCAGTTCACAATGAGCTGGATCTTCTGTCTGTAATTATCAAAACAGATCACCTTATCAAACAGCATCAGATCCATATCTTTAAAATGTTCATCCTCTTTGGCATCTAATGTAAGCGACGGCTCACTGTACTTAATATAATCATAGGAGAAATAGCCTACCAGTCCACCTGTAAAAGGTGGCATACCCTCCAGCTTCGGACTTTTATACTGCTCTAAGATCTGGCGCAGATATTTACCGGGATGTGTGACCGTTTCCGTTATGGTCATACCGGAGCGGATGCTGAGTTTATGATCATGACAGGTAATCTCCAATGTCGGCTCATATCCTAAGAAGGTGTATCTGCCCCACTGCTTTTTGTCCTCTGCGCTTTCCAGCATATAGCAGTGACTGCTCACATGCTTCAGGATCCGGAGCACTTCGATCGGTGTCTTTCTGTCTGCATACAGCTCGCAGCAGACCGGAACAACGCCGTACCGGTTTAAATCCGGCATTTCTTTCAGTTGTTGTAGGGTTGGGTAATAATACATGGGATTCTCCTTTCGTTTTTCTTCTGATTTTAAGGTCGCAGACCCGAAAATCCTGCCGCTATCGTGTCAGTCGTGCTTCGCACTTTCTGATTTTAAGGCCGCAGACTCGAAAATCCTGCCGCTATCGCGCCAGTCGTGCTTCGCACTTTCTGATTTTCTCTTACGTGAACCTCAGCCCATACTTAATCACCTTCGGTGATGGGCTGAGGCTGCATCACGCATCTGCGCTGCGTGACAGAATACGTTCGGAAGAAAACAAATACATGCTTCGCATGTGCTTGTTTTCTTTCCTCACTACAAAAAAGCCCTTGACAGAATCTACTTCTGTCAAGGGCGAATAAACTTTCCGCGGTGCCACCTTGCTTCACGACAATATGCGTGCACTTTCAGGATACTGACATATCCCAGACAACTAACGTATGTCTCACGTCACAGAATACTCAGATATTTCCTTTCCCTGTGCCCTCCGTGGTCCATTTAACAGGCTGCGTTCTGTCCGGCTCTCACCTTTCCGGTCTCTCTGTAAGTGCACGATCTGTTTTTATCTCCACTTCATCGGTTTAAACTATTAACTTGGTGATATGATACCACCATCTTTTCCGGATGGCAATAGAAAATATAGATTTTTTCATTTTATTTTCGTACTGCAACGATCACAGCATAGTATAAAAATCCATCCTCATCCAAATAAACACCTACACCAATTTCATTATAGCGTTTACTGATGATCTTCGCCTTTGTAGATGCTCTGGACATCCACGCATCCACCACCTCTTGGGGATCTGTATAGTAGCGGGCTGTCAATTCAGATGCCTTTTTAAAATTATAACGCATACTGATCGCAGAAGCCCAACTATATCCATTCGGCCTTGCATGGGAGAATTTCTCTGCCAACTCTTTGGCACGCTTCTGGGCTGCCCGCTGCAAAAGCGGGTTTCTATCGTATGAATTAAATCCATAGCGGCGCCTCTGTATATTGATCTGCCTTTGCAGGGTATCTATATAGGCACGCTGCTGTGTCACAACTGTGACCTTACATGCATACTTTTTCCCATTTACCTTCGCATAAATAACAGCGGTTCCCTTTTTCTTTGCTGTCACTTTTCCGTTTGAAACAGTTGCGATCTTTGCGTTTGATGAATACCATTTAACTTTAGCCGTTGTGCCCTTCACATACAGCCTGTAAGTATCTCCTCTTACAATCTGCACCTGTGTACGGTTCAGCCTTACATTGGACGCAGATACAGAATCATGCATCAGCACCGTCATCATACATATGGTAAGCAGCATGAAAAATATTGTCTTTATTTTATTCTCTTTTCGCTTCACCTAAATCCCTCCTGAATCATTTTTCATAACTATTCAGCATCTCATCATATTTTATCACACCTAGTCCCGCTTGTCTGCAAAATCACTGTATATTTTTTCCCACTTATGCACATTCTTCTATCAGAAGAAAAAACAGGAGGCATACAAAATGGCACAGGGAAAGGTTGAAATCTGCGGTGTCAATACTGCAAAACTGCCCCTTTTAGGCAGTGCAGAACAGGAGCTTTTACTGAAGGAGATAAAAGATGGAAATGAAAATGCACGGATCCAGTTTATCGAAGGAAATCTCAGACTTGTACTCAGTGTGATCAGAAGGTTTTCCGCCAGCACGGAAAATATGGATGATCTGTTTCAGATTGGTTGTATCGGGCTTATCAAATCGATCGATAATTTCGACCTGTCACTCGGTGTAAAATTTTCTACCTACGCAGTCCCCATGATCATGGGCGAGATCCGGCGTTATTTGCGTGACAGCAACTCGATCCGCGTCAGCCGCTCCTTAAAGGACATTGCCTATAAAGCCATTTCCGCCAGAGAAGCCATGACAAAACAGACACAAAAGGAACCAACGATCGATGAGATTGCCACTGAAATAGGAATTGCCAAAGAAGATATTGTTTATGCACTCGATGCCATGCAAAGCCCCATGAGCCTAAAGGAGCCGATCTACACGGACGGCGGTGACACCCTCTATGTCATGGATCAGATCAGCGACCGCAAAAACAAGGAAGACATCTGGATAGAAAGCCTTTCACTTTCAGAGGCAATGCAGCGACTGAATGAAAGAGAACACGAGATCATTTCTCTCCGCTTCTTCGAAGGAAAAACCCAGATGGAAGTCGCAAACAGCATCGGCATTTCACAGGCACAGGTCTCCCGCCTCGAAAAAAATGCACTCCGTATTATGAAAAACTATCTTGCAGGATGATACTATGCTGTCATGCAGATTGTTTCCGGTATCACATATAGTCTACTTCCAAAAGACAAAGTCCCTTTGCGGGTGCAGTCTGCCCGGCTGCCAGACGATCTTTGGCTTCCAGCGTTTCTTTTACCTGCTCCGCCGTCATTTCTCCCTGTCCGACCGCTACAAGCGTTCCGGTCAGGATCCGCACCATATTGCGTAAAAATCCATTTCCATGGAAAGTCAGTGTCACATAATCGCCTCTCCTGCGGATCTCAATCTGATCCACTGTGCGGACAGTCGATTTTTTCTTCTGCGGATTTTTACAGAAGCTCATAAAATCGTGTTCACCGATCAGATATTCTGCTGCCTTCTGCATCCGCTCTATATTGACCGGCTTCTCCAACTGCCATACATATTTACGGTCAAATAACGGCTTTGTTTTGCCATCAAATACTGTATAACAGTATGTCTTTCCGATCGCATTGTATCTGGCATGAAACCGCATGGAGGCTTCCCGTACTTCCTGCACGATAATATCATCCGGCAGATATCTGTTCATGTAGTCCCGCAGCTGCTCCGCCGTCATATCCACAGAGAGCACCACATTAGCTACCATTGCCCGGGCATGCACGCCCGCATCCGTTCTGCCTGCTCCTATGATCAAAACAGGCTCCTCCGCCAAATGGTTTAAAACATCCTCCAGCTTGCCCTGGATCGTATCCTTGCCCGGCTGATGCTCCCAGCCAAAATATCTTGTTCCGTCGTATCCGATGATTAATTTATAATTCTTTTCCATATGTTTTCCCGTCTGTGTTATTTCAGTTTCTGATAGTCTTCTATGCTGATGCCGATTTGTTTGCAGGCTTGTCTCATCTCCCATTCTATCCTTGCTAAGTCTACCACATACAGGTTGAATTTTGAAGTATATACATTGTGGTTTTTCAGATTCATCATTTGGTATTTTGCAAAGAATTCCGGATAATCCAGGAAAAGTTAAATAGAAAATGCAAAGACCTCTTTTACAAGATCTTTGCATTTTCGCACCTGATTACTTCTTGATCTTTACTTTCTTTACCGCACTCCAGCTGCCATATACTTTCTTATGATTACTGTTATACACATAAGCTCTGACACGAACATAATAATACTTATTCTTTTTCAGCTTCTTGAAGGAATAAGTTGTTTTACTTAAAGTCTTTGTTTTCTTTCCTTTTGTAAACTTTTTATTGGAAGCTATCTGGATCTGGTATCCTTTTGCCTTCGAGGTCTTCTTCCATTTTACTGTCAATTTCTTTGTCTTGACGTTCTTGGCTTTCGTTATTTTAACCTTACCCGGTTTCTTTACAGTCTGTTGAGGATTCTGGTTTCCATTATTACTACCGCTTACCGCAAATGACACACCGGTAGAATCTGTCACTGTCGCTGTTACAAAGGAACCGTTTCCTGTTAAGTTCTTTTTCACTTTCTGCCACTGTGCTTTCGTTCCCGCATATGTGATCGTCGTAACCCCTGCTCCTTCAAAGGCATGTACAGAAATTGATTTCAGAGATGCAGGCAGATTCAAATGCGTCAATGATCTGCAATTCAAGAATGCATACATGGCAATATTTTCCACTGTATCCGGGATCACAACCTCTGTCAGCGAGGTACAATTTTCAAACATACCATACACAATATTTATCCTGCCTTTGTTCAGCACTGCTTTTTTCAAAGCCGTACAGCCACTAAAGCAAAGTTGTCCTGCTCCCTGGATCGTATCCGGTAATGTCACTTCCAGAAGTCCTGTACAGTTAGCAAACGCTTTTACTCCTATCTGCTTCAGATTCGCCGGGAACTTCACCATCTGAATACTTGTCTGATTTGCAAATGCATTTGCTCCGATCTCTGTTACCGTATATCCATCGATTGTATCCGGAATCACCAGATTCACATCACTTGTCTGGCAGGATGTGATCCGAATGGTGCCATCTGATAACACCTCATATGTATAAACACTTGTAGAGGCTGGCGTGGTCGGCGTTGGAATCGGACTTTCTGTTGGAGCTGGAGTCTGCGTCGGAGCCGGACTTTCTGTTGGAACAGGCGTCTG
>ULRP01049891.1_pt1 | contig 14780 bp, 9 predicted proteins | sample 1955521 | NCBI WGS metagenome assembly ULRP01 (sample SAMEA4835685, study PRJEB28245) | human gut metagenome | biome: gut microbiome; material: fecal sample | place: Denmark | collected 2008
GACAAGAAGCAGGTCGCCGACCCGCAGTTCCTTCACGGGAACGGTTTCTTCTTTTCCGTCGTTCAGCCGCGTGGCGTCGGTCGGTGTGAGGGCGATCAGTTTCCTGACGGCGTCGCCCGTTTTACCTTTTGCGCGCGCTTCAAGATATTTGCCGAGGGTGATGAGCGTCAGAATCATGGCGGCCGATTCAAAATACAGTTCCATAAGCAGACTATGAATCTGATGGGCATTATCGGAACCGGCGAACAGGGCGCGCCCCAGTAGATAAAGTACGGCGGTACTGTAAACGAACCCGGCGGTACTGCCGAGAGCGATGAGCGCATCCATAGTCGGCGCGCGATGCAGGAGCGAACGGTAGCCGCGCACGAAATAGACGCGGTTCAAAAACAGGATCGGGATAGTGAGCAACAGTTCGGTCAGGGCGAGGGACATGGCGTTCTCGGTGCCCGACAGGAAAGGAGGAATCGGTGCGCCGAGCATGTGTCCCATGGAGAGGTAGAAAAGCGGTATGAGAAAACAGAAAGACAGAATAAGACGTACGCGTACGGCGTGGTCTTCCGCATTTTTTTCTTCATCGGGATCGGAAACGGTTTCGGCGCTTTTTTTGTCTTTTGAAAAAGCGCGCGCGGCATAGCCGCTTTTTTTAACAGCGGCTTCAATCTCGTCTTCTCCGACTTTGCTTTCATCATAAATGACGGTCATGCTGTTATCAAGCAGTGCTACGGCGCAGGAAGTCACGCCGGGAACGGCTTCCACCGCCCGTTTGACATGTGCCGAGCAGGAAGAACAGGTCATGCCGGAGACATGGAATTGCTCTTTCATTTTTGTTTGCACTCTTTCTTTTTATACTTCTACAATAGAATTATCCAAATAACAGAATTTTCATATCGTTATGCCCGTTTTTACCGGTTTTATGCCCCGGCTTCTTTTGGAGCGGCAACCGCTTTCCATGATTCCGATACGCGACATGCGATTCTGCAGGCATGGTTTTGATTATGGGAGATCATACGGCAGTATGGGAACGGACAACGTGCGAAGAATAAAAATGTAAACCAAAGATGACAAAATTTTACTTTTTCTTTATTCCGGCCAGCGCAATGTCGACATCGGCGGGGAACCCGAACGGAAGCAGTTCGGCGGGCGTTCTTGTCGGGCGGGCATCGGCGTTACGGTAAGTGCGGGAGAAGACATCGTTCCCGAGGCGGTTCCAGTCGTCGAAAGATTCGTAGCGGGGACCGTAGCGGAGGTTTTTCAGAGGCGCCGTCCCGGTGGCATAAATGAAGTTCGCGTCGGTCACCAACCATTTGTTCTGAAAATCGTAGTTGTAGTCGCCGAAGTAGACGGTATCGTTTTCGGTATAAAGCAGGTTTTTCATGAAGTTGCCGTAATTGGATTCAATACCCGCGCCGAAACCGATAACGGCGTCGCCGTTTCCGAAAATATTGTAACGGATAATGTTTTCACGGCCGTAGTGAATGAAAAAGGCGTTGGAATCGCAGTCATAAACGATATTTTTTTCTACAACGATATTGGTGGAGCCTTCGTCAAGATAAATGCCCCAGCCGCCGTAATTGGCGCGGTGAATATCGTGGATATAGTTGCCGCGTACCTCGGTTCCGCTTTGCGGGCCGAGCAGGTAGATGCCGCCCATATCGCTGAGGTCGCCGTCTCCGCAACGGTAGACGTGATTGTATTCAATGATATTGTTGTCCGAACGGGAGGGAAGCATACCCCATACCCAGCCGACCGAGATACCAGAGTATTTCAGGTCGTGAATCTCGTTGTGCGCGATCCGGTTGGAGGAAGCGTGACCGAGGAAAATACCGATGGCGGCATAGTCGATCTTTGTACAGTGGTGCACGTGGTTGTTTTCGATGCGGTTGTTTTGGCATTTGTCCGATTCGGGAGCGCCGATCGCACCGCCGTCAAAACGGATGCCGCCGGCGCCGCAACCCGTGATTTCGCAGTCGGTGACGGTGTTGTAAGAGGTGCCTTTGCGGAATTCAATGCCGTAGTTGCCGATGTTCCGTATGGTGCAACCTTCAAAATGAATGTGATGCGCATAGGAAACGGAAACGGCGGCGTCGCAGTTGCCGGCCGCCTGACCGTAGGAAGCGTATCGGATATTGCCCGCACCGTTGCAGGGGTCGTACTTGGTATTTTCAAATACAATGTTACGGAAAGTGATGTTAGATACGGGGGAATCGTCCGTTCCGCGGATCGTCAGCAGATTCTGCTGAACCGGCGCTTCGACGAGAATATTTTCAGCCGTTTCGCCGGGAAGCGGAATATAATAGAGGATACCCTCTTTGCGGTCGAGATACCACTCGCCGGGTTCGTTCAGCATTTCAAAAACGTTGTTGATACGGTATTTGGCAAATCCCGTATCGCGGTCGTTGTTCAGCGACATTCTCGCATGTGCGCCGAGGCGGACGCAGGCGGTTTCCGGATCGTAGGAAACCACGGGGAAGAGTTCGGAAAGCCAGTAATGAAGCACTTCCACGGAGGTGTCGGAAATGTTGGTGAAGCGATCGAAAATTCCGGGATCGGCGCAGAAGAAATCAACGCCCTGCGAATCGTCGGCGGTATGGCCGGGAACAGAGGCCACGCGGAGTTTTTCGCCGTTTTTCGGATAAACGGGACGGCGGCGCGGCGTTTTGTCGACGTAAAGCTGTGAAAAATACCCCTCGCCGTTTTTAACGGCGGGGATCTCCGCTTTCAGTGCGGCAACGCCGTTGACAGTAGCGGGAACGAACCCCGTGATACGGCGCCCGCCGTTCAGAATGACTTCGCCTCCGTAAGGGACAAAGGTGACGGCGGCGTCATGCATGTGCGTCCAGTCGTAACGGAAGTTGTAATAGGTGCCGGCTTCGATACGTACTTCGTATTCGTATATCTCGCCGCGCCGGACGTCCTGCAGAATGGTTTCGTTTACGGACTTGAGGTTGAACATGTTCGGTTCTTCGGCTGTTCCGTGCTGATAGCGGAGATTGCCCCACGGACGTTTCCAGCTGTGGCCGATGTAAAGAATCTTTTTTTCCATATGGTTCCCTTTTCCGGTATATCACCGTTATATATTTCAGTATATCCATAACGGATTCTAACATTTAAAGCAAATTTTGTCAATACCGAAAAAGCGAAAAAATCAAAAGTTCTGCCGTGATTGGATAAAAGCGGTCGACAAGTCAATTTGCGCGGCATGCGTTATGCCCGCCTGCATGCGTTTTATTATTAGCAATATGTAATATTCGCTTTACATTTTCAGCGGTTTTATGATGAATATTCCGGTATTCAGTTGTATGAGCCGTTCGGAAAAATCGACAAAAACGAAAAATAAAAAATGAAGTGACAGAGACAGAACGTGTGCCATGACGCGCGGCTTTGCGGATAAAATCGGATTGCACGCCGGCATCGCAAAAACACGTTCCGATAGTATATCCAAAAAAAGACAGATCGTTTTGTGCAAATAGCACAGCTGGCCGTGCAAAAAGCGTAGTTTTTTACGCAAAAACAATTGACAAAAGGCCGGTGCTTATGATAGAATAATTTCATGCTGCAATTAGCTTTATTTAATTTATATAATATTATGTCATATTCGGTTCGGAATACGGAAAACGAATACGGAAATTGCGGAGGTGTCTATGAATCATAGCAATGAGGAGCCTATAACGGCTCCCGACGTAAGAAATGGCATACCGGGAGCACGTGGCGCCGGAGCGCCCGTCGTTTGCCATATGTGTATGCACATCAATCCCCCCGGCAGTACGGAGTGCGTGATGTGCGGAAATGACCTGCCGTCCGACCTCATTGTTTTGCAACGTGCCGTGAAGAAACGCCGTGTGTCTCTCGGTTTGCCGGAAGAGGAAAAGGCCGAGGCACCGAAAGCGACGGTTGCGTCTCCGGCAATTGTACAGACTGCATCCGACGCGGCGCCCGAAAATGAGATGCCGCTGTTTGATAACGGCGAAACATTGCCCGATAACGCGGCGACAGCTTCCCCCGCTCCCGAAGCGGCGGAGCCCGAAATACCGTATACGGTTCCCGTTTTTGACGACGATGACGATGACGAGTCTTATGACGGCAAGCACGCCGATGAACCTCATGCGATTGCGGCCCCTGTCGTCGCGCCGGCGGTTCCCGCGGAAGTTCCGGCGCCTGTTACGGAACCCGCGCCGATAGCCGAGAAACCTGCAAAAGCCGAAGTTCCCGCAGAGACCCCCTCCGCATCGGTTCCCGCGGAGAAACAGGAAGACACCGCTCCCGAACAGACGGTTACCGCGACGGATAACGACGCCGCCGAAGCGGAAGACGGCGAAAGAGACCTTGAGGATATTCTTCTTGAAAACGAAGACACGGAAGAACCCACAGAGGAAGTTGCCGCGCCGTCGAAAGAGCCGGAAACGCCTGCCGGTCCTTCCGAAAAGGATCTCAAAACGCTGAAACGTATTGAGGTCGGAAAATCTTTTGCCTATTATCTTCCCGATGAAATCTACACCGAAGAAAAAGACGACACGCCGTCCGACCGCAAAGAGGAACTGCCGCTTAACGCCGCCCGTCTGTTGCGGCGCGACAAGGTGAACGAGATTCTTCGCGAACTCAGCGATTCTTATTATGATCTTTACCGTTATACATTGAAAACGGACGCCGAGAAAGAGCAGTATACGGCGGTGCTTCTTGTCCGTGAACAGGAGCAGCTTGAAGCGGAACTGCGGTTCCTTGTTGCAGACGCACGCACGAAAAAAGTGGTGCTTTCCGATACCGATGCATTGTATAACTATATGCTTCGCCGGTGCACAACGGGTTATGCCCTGGCGAAAGATTTCCGAAAGAAAAACGATCTCTTTCTCCGCGAGGTTTCCCGCGTTGTGGAAGAACATAAGAGAAGAAAACCGAAGAAAATTCCTCCCTATGTGACGCTGGAACCCACCGAAGAAGAAAAGAAAAAGCAGAAAGAAGGATTCTGACCGTGAGTAAGAAGACAAACCGACCGAACGGCCGTGCGCCGAAAAACACAAGAAAAACATGGCAAAGACTGATCACGCCCGCCGCTCTGCTCCTCGTACTTGTTGTGGGATTATTGCTCACTGGGTGCGGCGGTTGCGCCGGGTGCGCCGCCAATAAGGCCGACGGCACCTGCGGCGAAAAAATGAAATGGTCGCTTTCGGCAAACGGCATCCTGACGCTTTCCGGCAGCGGCGACATGACGTCCTACGCGACCGCGGCCGACGCGCCGTGGAAAAACAATGCCGCGGATATCAAGGAAGTACATATCGGTAAGGACATCACGTCGGTGTCCGTGCCCGCGTTTCTCGGTTGCACCGAACTTTCGCTTTTCCGTGTGGACAGCGAAAACACATCGTATACCACGGAGTGCGGCGTGCTTTTCACCAAAGACATGAAAACGCTTGTACTGTATACGATCGGCGCCGACAGACCGATGTATGAAATTCCGGCCGGCGTCACTTCTGTCGGCAGTCGCGCCTTTTCCGGGGACGACGCGCTCACCATTCTTTCGATTCCCGCAAGCGTTACGTCCATAGCGCTTGACGCATTTGACGGTTGCACGTCGCTGACCGAAGTGAAATACGGCGGCACGGCAGAAGCATACAGCGCCATGACGGCGGGCGGTTCGCCGTTCGGCAACAAGGTGACCGTGACCTGCACGAACGCGGACGGCAGTTCGGACAGCGGCCTCAATACGTCGCTTTCCTATGAATTTTACGCCGCGTCCGAAAAGGTGGAACGCGTCAATGCGAGCCTTCTGAAAGACAGCATGACGGTGTATATTGCCAAGGGCGGCAGTGCGTATATCGAATTTACGGTTCTTTGCGAACAGGCCGGTATATTCGGTTTCACTATGAAAGGCAATCACCAGAACGCCAAAATCGACTATCTCCGTCTGAAGAATCTGTCTGTCCGGAACTTTAACCTTTACGCTACGGGTCAGCGTACGACCGAATCTCCCGAAGCGGCCGATCTTACGGATCTTTCGCCGAACGATTATTGCATCACGGCCGACGCTTTCCGCGGCGATTATTCCGTGTACTCCGCGTATACATATCTTATTAAAGGTACAAACCGCATCCGCCTGTGGCTGACAAGCGGCGGTACCGACTGCGCAAGCCTCGGCCTTTATTCTTTCCGTCTTGACATGATAACGCCCGATACGGAAAATACCATGCATTTCTTCGCTACCGACGAAAAGGTTACGCAGACCATCGGTACAAAATCGCAGTACACGCAGGGAAATTACGACACCGGCTATTGCACGCGCGGTTCGACCGACAAAACGCAGTTGACGTTCACGGTTCCTGCCGACGCCGCCTATGACGTATATGCGCTGGGCGTTGTGTCCAATTTCACCATCAAAGACGGAACGGGGTCTGACGCGGCCGTCGTTATGGACGTGCAGAAGATGCAGAATCCTTATGCCGGTTCCCAATCGGCCGGGTATTTCTATATCGGTACGACCGATACGCTGACGGCAGGTAAGCACGAACTTGTTGTAACAAGCAGCGCTTATATGAGTTATGTTATGTTCATGCTTGTGCCGCAAGGTGAAGAACCTCTGCCGAAAGCCGAAGTTTCCGACAAGATACCGCTGAATGTGGCGGACGATGAAACCGATCTTATGAAAGACGGTATAGAGGCTATCCGGATCAGCGGCGTCAACACGTATCAAAACGGCGTTCTGCACATCACGCAGGGTGAAAAGAGCCCCGTTTATATTACGGTAGACGCGACGGAAGCCGGACTCTATCTCTTCCGTTTTGCGGGCATGTCCTCGGCACAGACAATCTACCTTGCCAATACGTCTCTGAAGAACGGCGGCGACGCCTCCCGCATGGCGGTGGTGAATGTTGACGCTTCCCGCGGCTGGCAGCGCGGCAGCGACGGATATGCCGACACCGGCTTCGAGGTCTATCTGAATAAGGGCAAAAACGAACTGAAACTGTTTACGGACGGCGAACTGAATATGACCGGCCTGAAAATGAAGAAGATCGCCAACGCCCCGAACCTCTTGCTTGTTTCGACAGATTTCACCTACGGCGATACGGCCGAAGGCGGCACCAATTCCACCTATATGTATACGGTTCTCGCAAACGGCGATACGCTGACTTATCGCTTTACCATTGATGCGGCGGGTACTTATAACTTTGCCGCCCTTCTGGGCGGCGGAACCGTTACCGTAACGCTGTATAACGGCGAAAACCGGGTGTTTGTCCGCGATATCACACCGCGTAACTCCATGAAGATCGGGGAATCCGCGTTCGGTGCAAAGGGTGCCACGGTGTATACCGACATCACGTCCGAAACGCTTACTCCCGGTAATTATACGCTGGTGCTTACGGGCGGCGAAGATACATCTGCCGCCGGTGCGATCGGTCTCACTTCCGACGCCGCAAGCGACAAAACAAACTACCTCTTCATGTCGCTTCCGAGCGAGCAGAACATCTATGTTCTCGGCGTCGGCAAATCCGGCAGAACCATCACGATCGACAATGTACTGGTACAGAACAGCGGCTTCTATAAAGTAGAATTCAACTATTTGCTTGAGCGTCCGGAAGGCACAAAACAGTACGGTTATGTGCAGTCGTCCGCAATGCCCGGCGTTTATTCCGCGAACCGCGACGTCGATCTCGGTACAAAATCCGAGGGCGGTTACTCGAAATATGTGTATTACACTTATCTCAAAGGCGGCGAAAGCAATACGATCACCTTTGATTATAAAGGTACAAACGCGACAATTTCCTCCATGCGTCTGACGTATGTTGCAACGCAACCCGTCAGCGGCGGCATCGGCTCGGTGTCGATGAATACCGGCGTGTATGTGAAGGGAAAGCCGACACTGAGCGAGAATCATATAAACGAAGTGCGGATGCTGCGTGGCGACACGGATGCCAATCGCTCCACGCTGGTCTATACGCTGACCGTACCTACGACCGGCATTTACGACCTCTCCGGCTATATCATGGCCGGTAACGGCGGTACTGTGAACGTTTCCGTGAAGAAAAAGGGCGGTGCCGAAATCGTAAGCGGCACTTACGATATGACGGCGTTCCTGAAAACGGTGACGTACGACGGTTCCGAGATTGCACTTTATGTTCCCGACATTCTGAAAGGAATTTCTCTCGAAAAAGATACCGAATATGAAATCACGATGCATGCCGGTACACGCGGATACATCGACGTTTCGGCGGTATTCCTCTCGGTCGGAACACATGATCATGTTTACAGCGATACGCCTTCGCACTTCCCGCCGTCCTGCACGGTAAGCGGCTATGATTCTTACCTTTGCACGATCTGCGGTGCACGCGATCCCGCACGCACGACGATCCTGCCGGCCATCGGCCATACTCCGGGAACCGATTATGTCACCGACCGCGAACCTACCTGCACCGAATACGGCGAAAAGTCCATTCACTGTACTGTCTGCAAGGGCTCCGTTGAGGGAACCGAAGAACTGATTCCGATGAAAGGGCATACATACCCCGAAGCCGGCCTGTATACGCTTGATACGGCGGCTACCTGCTCGCAGAACGGCGTGCGCAGTTACCACTGCACGGTTTGCGGCAACAGTATTCCCGGCACGGAAGAAGTCGTGAAGAAAACCGGCATACACAGCTATCATATTGTGTCCGTTGACGCTTCCGGAACGGCAACGCTCTCCTGCGATGTTTGCGGCGTGCCTTCCAATACCAAGTATACGGTTGACATGACCGTTCCGTCCTATCTCGTTTCCGCGTCCGACATCACCATTGCCGCCGACGGAAAAACGGCAACGCTTGTATTCAATAATGTTGAAAAAGCGGGTATTTACTACCTGAAACTGAAAGGTGCCGCATACACGGGCGGCGATACCAACAGTGCCTACATTGTGGCAACCTCCGGCAACGGTCTTGTTTCCAAAAACCGTGATACGGCGGCTTACGGTACAGTGGCGATCGACGGGGACGGATATTCCCGTTACAGTTACGCGGTGTATCTCACCGTCGGCAACAACACGGTAACGCTGGCAACCAAGGGCGTAAAGATCACGGCGATTGCGGAAGCACGCGCCGCGCTTGCCGATACGCTCACCGACAGTTTCTTTGATAACCGTAAGACCGATTCCGCTGTCAACGGTACGTACACGAATACCGCTACGCTCACAGCCGATCAGGACGGCATCTATGAACTTTCGGCGCTCGTGGGACTGTATCCCGGTCGTAATGCTGTTGCCGTATATACGTTCACAGCGGCTGACGGAACAACTTTCAAGGTCTCCTACGACCTGAAAAAATTGCAGACGGCATATCAGGAAAATGAAAATATGAAAAACTATCTGCTTGACGGTTCTTCCGGCAGTACCCCCTATGCTCTGACGCTCGGCTATGTCTATCTCGCAAAAGGCGAATACACCGTTTCGGTACAGATCACATCGGTCGGTACCGTGGGATACAGCGCGTCGAATATCACGTATATTCCCTCAAAATAAAAAGCATTGCGGCTTTGTCCGGCAATGCGCCTGCAACAGGCAGACGGCAATTTGTATTAACAAATTGCCGTCTTTTTTACAGCGCTATCAGAAAAACACAAGAGAAAAAGTCAATTATAAAAGAAGAACAAAGGAAAAAACGCGAACAGATTGTCCACATGCCTGATAAAGTAAAAACCATGATTTGTGTTTTTAACTAAAAAAATCGGGATTATATTGGTTATTTATACGAAAAGCACAAAAATATATTGACGTATCCCGATACCCTTGATATAATAGTATACGGCATATTCCGATTTCTGTAAGGGAGATACCGTATGAAAAGAATTCTTTTGTTTCTGACAGCCTTTTTACTCATCATGACATTGGTGGCCTGCGGAGACGAAACCAACGACGACAAAAACAGCGAAAGCGACAGTATTCGCGAAAGCATGGAGGACGGCACCGTGAAAAATAATGATGAAATTAAGGAAATAGACTGGATCAACCGCGATTTTGATCTGGAACTTTTTGAAATTCCGATCCATTCTTCTGTCCGTACCGGCAAAGAAAGCCGCGTGATCTTCATTTCCGACATGCACATGAAATCATTCGGCGGCGTCGGCGGATATACCGACGCCGAAAGGCAACAATTGATGATCGATGCGCTGATCCGCGAGTATAAGACCGAAAGCAGTTACGATTGCGTGGTATTTGTCGGCGATATCATTAACAATAATGACGACCTGAAGAAAATCCGAAAAAGCGAGGGTGAAGATTACGTCTTCACCGAAAAAGAGGAAGAAGAGGCCGTTCGTACGTATAAGGATACCTACCTTTCGCAGCTGGAGGCGGAGGGAATACAGGTGTACTGCCTCAATGCGTCGCATGATTCGCTGTACGGCGATAATTTTGAAAACATTTTCGGATATGAACGCAACTATGTGTTGCGGGTCGGGACGACGGCCTATATTTGTGTGGACAGTTATGGCGGCCCGCGCGATCCGGTCGTGAACGGTAACCGTACCGAGGAAACCATGTTTTCCGATATTCCCGACGATTTTCTTCAGAATGTCAAGAAATTTTTGGCGCATGATTACGTCGAACAGGCGTTTGTGGTGTCGCATTGGCCGGCGGATTATAAAAACGTGAAGGAACTGTATGCCTGCGAAAAGGTGCTCGGCGGTATTGCCGGACATACGCATTATAACTGGGTTGATCGTGCGAACGGAAAACCCTTGCTACAGACGGGGCATTTTTCGCGCGGATTTACCAAAATGATTTCGTGGGGACTTGGTTTCAAGCCGTTTGTTCCTCTTAACGACAGTGTTGTCGGTACTACGACCGATGAAGAAGGGCGTAAGAATAGAAAAGACTACAGCGGAACGGGCTCGCCTTGGCAGTGGCGCGTGATGGAATATGTGAAAAACGGCGACAGCGCTATGATAGAATCCTATATGGTATTTCCGGAAATGAACTATAAGGAATTTTCCAGTGACGGAAACCTTTTCCCGGCATTTACACAACCGTATATCGAGGCGCGGCCGTCTTTTCTCGGCGACAGCGCGCCGATCGACCGTTCGTATCTTTCGTTTTCCGTCCGCTGACCGGAAGCGATGGAGCGGGGACAAAAAGACCGAAAGCAGGCGGTACATATGGAAAAACATGATGGTATTCAGAAAAGTATTTTGGAAAAACAGGGGCACAACACGGATGTTTTTACGATTCCGATTCATTCATCCGTCCGCACCGGGAACGAAAGTCGCCTGATTTTCGTTTCCGACATGCATCTTCAGTGTTTTTTCAACGTCGGCGGGTATACCGACGCCGAAAGACAGCAACGGCTGATGGAGGCATTGATCCGGGAGTATAAGACCGAAAACAGTTATGACGCCGTGGTGTTTGTCGGCGATATCATTTCCAACGACGCCAATATCAATGCTCTGTGCGACCGATACGGAAAAGATCATATTTTTTCCGCCGATGAAGAAGAGCGTGCCATGCGGGAGTACAGGAATCGCTATCTTTCGCAATTGGAGACGGCGCACATTCCGTACTTTTGCATCAATGCTTCCCATGATTCTTTGTACGGTGAAAATTTTAAAAATATCTTCGGCTACGAACGTAATTATATTCTGCGTGCCGGCACTACCGCGTATATCTGCATGGATACCTACGGCGGGGAACGCGTGCCTTTGGGGACACATGGGAACGGACAAACAGCGGCCGCGGATATTCCCGAAGCCTTTCTTTCCGCTGTGCGGGAATATCTGAAAGACGAAGAAATCCGGCAGGCATTTGCGGTGTCGCATTGGCCGTCTGCGGGGACTGTTTTCGCTTCGCTTATGGCATCGGAAAAAGTGCTCGGCGGTATTGCCGGTCACTCGCATTACAATTGGATTGACCGTGCAAACGGAAAGCCTTTGTTGCAGACAGGGCATTTTTCCCGCGCCAACACGAAACTTCTTACATGGGGACACGGCTTCAAACCGTTTGTTCCGCTGAATGACGGTATTGTCGGTACTACGACCGATGAGGAGGGGCGCGAAAATCACGGCGATTACAGCCGGACGGGTTCGCCGTGGCAATGGCGCGTGGCGGAATATGTGAAAGACGGCGACGGCGCCATGATAGAATCCTATATGGTATTTCCCGAAATGACTTATAAGGAATTTTCGTGCGACGGCCATCTTTTCCCGGCATTTACACAGCCGTATACCGAAGCGCGGCCGTCCTTTCTCGGCAGTGACGCGCCGGTTGACCGCTCCTATATTTCTTTCCCCGTAAAATAAAAAAGAAGACTTTGCCGGTGCGCACCGATGGACGTGCGACAGGCAAGGTCTTTTTTATGCGGGAAAATGTATTATTGCTTTTCCGACGGAAGCGGAACGGCGGTCAGACGAATGATCAGATCGAGGTTATCCGGTTGCACTTTGGCGTCATAGGCGGCTTTGTTGCGCGTTATAGCGCCGCACTTATCGCATTTCTGATACAGAATGTATCCGCGTTTGGGATCCGGTTCGGCGTGGATCGGGCGCATAATGCCGCCGCATGGATTCCGGCGATCTCCGGGCATAATGTCCACATGGAGCGATGAAAGGCAGAACGGACAGTGATTCCGCGAGGTATAACCGAGCGGCAACACTTCTTTTTTGCAATTTTTGCAAATAAAACCACTGTCATTTTTGGTGAAACGCTTGGTTTCCATACATATCTTCCTATAATTTTAGAAATTCCGGGTATACTGTTTTCAGAATAAAGGGAGGATAATATTATGCATCATATATATCGGTGTGTAACGGCATGGATTGCCGTTATGCTGTTTACGATGCTTGTGGGAATATGTCCGATGGCGGCAGTTGCCGAGACGACCATGCCTGACAACAGTCTTATGGGGCAGGATCACGGTAGTATTGCCGGAACGGACAGCAGCGTCGGCGAGAGCCGGAACGACGGCCGCATCTCCGAGGGAAATCTGGGACGCGATTCCGTGCCGCAGGTAGCAGCGGACGATAATACGCGCGGCGTTATCGGCATTACCATTGCCGTGGCAGTGGCGGTCGTTATAGTCGTTCTGATCGTCTGGATGATGCCGCATAAAGGAAAAAAAGGCGGCCGCGGAGGTACGCCTCCCGGCGGTGGCAGAAAAGAGCCGTAACGCCCGAAAGGCATCATTTCTCCGTTATTATCGGAAACATTGTTTTCTCTCCGGTATAAAAACCGCCGTCGGGCGGTTTTTCTTTTTGCAGGAGATATACATAGAGGAAATGGGATACCGCCGCGGTTATTTGCCGACGCAGAAATGGCTGAAAATTTCGTGTACGACATCTTCGCTGACGGCGCGCCCGTCCAGTTCGCCGAGGGCACCGATCGCCCGTTCAAGGTCGCCGGCAATCATGTCTTCCGGACAGCCGGATTCTGCCGACAGAATGGCCGTATCGAGAAATTCCTTCGCGCGCGACACAGCGGCATATTGCCGTGCGCCGGAAAGAATGGCGTCTTCGCCGACAGTCAGTTTTTCATCGGTGAAAAGGCGGGTTATGAGATCGGCAAGCGGCGACATGTCGCCCGTTTTGGCCGAAAGCATGACGGTGTGGGGGATTTCCGCAGTCACTTCCGTCATATCGTATACGGCGTTGTCGGATTTATTGAGAACGGCGATGACGGTCGCGGAAAGCGTTTTCAATTCTTTAAGAAGAGCGCGGTCTTCGTCATCAATCGGTCGCGACATATCAAAAACGGCAAGGCAGAGCTCACATTCGCGCATGAAGCGGTGACTGCGGTCAACGCCGATCTGCTCCACGGGATCGTCGGTTCGGCGCAGGCCGGCTGTGTCACTGATGCGCAACTTGACAGGGCCGATGTTCACGGTTTCGCTCAGGACGTCGCGCGTGGTGCCGGGAATGTCCGTGACAATGGCCAGTTCTTCGCCGGCAAGCAGGTTGTACAGCGAACTTTTTCCGACATTCGGTTTCCCGCAGATGGCGGTTCTGATACCCTCGGTAATGGCGCGACCGGTTCTGTAACTGGATAAAAGTAAATCAAGGTTTGCATTTTCTGCGATCAGAAGATCTTTGATTTCTTTGTGAGACAGAGAAGCAAGGTCTTCGTCAGGGAAGTCGATGGTGGCGAAAAGCGAGGCCATCACCTTTGTCAATGAAGCACGGATCGCGTCGACAGCCGAACCGAGTTTTGTACGGGAGGGGGCGGCAGAGAGACGGATTTCGGCGTAACTTTTGGCTTCCAGGAGGTTAGCCACCGCTTCGGCGTCCGAAAGGGAAAGGCGGCCGGAGACAAAAGCGCGTTCCGTGAATTCACCGGGGTCTGCAAGAAGCGTTCCGGCGGCAAGAACGGCCTCCAGAACGGTGCGTGTGATGAGAATACCGCCGTGGCAGGTAATCTCCGCAGTGTCTTCGCCCGTATAGGAGTGCGGGGAACGGAAAAGAGTGGCCATGCCGTCGTCGATGACGGCCGATTTATCACGGATATCGCCGTAGACCGTGCGGTTCGACGGAAGGGCGGACAGCGGTTTTCCGTTTTTCGGGAGGAATACTTTGTCTGCGACGGAGAGTGCGTCGGGGCCGCTTATTCTTATAAGTGCGACACCACCCTTTCCGGGTGGTGTCGATATGGCGGCTACGGTTACCGACAGATCATGCATTGTCGGTTTCGGCCGTTTCTGTTTCCGATACGTTGTTGGCCGCATCGTCTGCTTTTGCCTTCTTCACAAGGTAAATCACAACTTTGCGGTTGGTGTCGGAACCGACGGAATTGGTGGAAACGCCCTCAATGTTCTGCACTTCGGAGTGGATAATGCGGCGTT
>ULRP01006639.1_pt1 | contig 14702 bp, 17 predicted proteins | sample 1955521 | NCBI WGS metagenome assembly ULRP01 (sample SAMEA4835685, study PRJEB28245) | human gut metagenome | biome: gut microbiome; material: fecal sample | place: Denmark | collected 2008
CGAACCCCTGGTCTAACCAGGGGTTTTCTATATACAAAAAGACTCGGGAATCCGCCCCGAGTCTTCTTGTATCAAAGCCGCTTCTCAGCGGCGAATCTCCAAAATGGTGGAGATGAGGAGAATCGAACTCCTGTCCGAAATACATCCACATCACAAAGCATTATCGCAATAGCCCGAGAATGCGGGCATCATAGGAGCGGAACTCCAGGATTCAGAGTCCTCCACCACCTGTTTTTACAAAACAGGAAACTGCCGTCTTTATTTAAAGCCTCCGGGTTGGCTGACGGTTCGTACTTCCAGAGGGACTATCTGAGCTAGGCTCAGGCAGCGTAAGCGTATTCAGCTTCGTCAGTTGAATTTAGCGGTCAAGCTTCAGGCATTCATGACCATTGGCCTGCGAACTTCGTGGCTTCAATACCCCGTCGAAACCTTTACATCCCCATATGAGAAATGCTAGGAAAAAGCCGTCCGAAACGGCTCTTTTGTCCTTATATTATAGACGGTATGGGAGCAAAATGCAAGTCTCGACCATGCCATTCTTTTGACTCGCGTCTCATTCCTGCTCATCCTGATGGATCTCAGCCTGCTGCTGGCGCAGGGCCTCGATGCCGATGCGGAATTCCTCGAAGGTCAGCTTGAAGTACGGCAAGGTCTGCAGGGCCTTGTAGACGTCCTGCTGGGACTTAGCCGCTTCGAGTTTCTCGCCGATGCCGTCTTCTGTCAGGGCATGGAGCAGGATGTGGGTGATCTGGTCGAGGGCACGCTGTTCTTCGCTGATGGACTCTGCCCCATCGTGATCATGGATCTCATGGATATCGCTCATTTATGGTAACTTCCTTTCTGAATTGCTGATGTTTATTCGATTTTCACTGCCAACGGCCTGCATACAATTGCACCGCGCCCATCATCATAGTATAATAGATGAGGAATATAGATGAAATGAAGAGGTGCTAAGATGGCAGATCGATATTATACGTTACACATTGCAGGCTGCACGCGCAACCTGCCCATCCTCAATGTCACGGACAAGCTGGCCATCGCCGGCTTTGTCATGCTCGGCGATGTGGAGCTCACGGACGCCTGTGCGCAGGCGCTGGCCAAGAAGGTGCCGCCCGAGACGGATTACGTGCTGACGGCGGAGACGAAGGGCATCCCGCTCGCAGAAGAGCTCGCGCGCGCACTTGGCATGGACCGCTACATCGTCGCACGCAAGTCGGTCAAGGCGTACATGGAGAACGCGCTCTGGGTCGATGATGTCTCGATCACGACGAAGGGCACGCAGAAACTCTGCCTTGACGGCACGGACATCGAACGCATCAAGGGCAAGAACGTCCTGCTGCTCGACGATGTCATCAGCACGGGCGGCTCGATGAAGGCGCTCGTCGAGCTGACCGAGAAGGCTGGCGGCAAGGTCATCGGCCAGGCATGTGTGCTCGCCGAGGGCAATGCCGCCAAACGCGACGACATCATCTTCCTCGAGCCGCTGCCGCTCTTTGATGCGCAGTGAGCCCTGAATCGCCTAGTTGCATATGAGAAAACCCGCAGTGATGCGGGCTTTCTTTTTATGCACGGTTATGCGATTTTACGCTAGATGCACCCGATCAGAACTTGACCGAGACGCCGACGCCGACGCCGTTCTCGCGGCTGCCCTCATCCGGCTTGAAGTTGTGGTAGTTGACGTTGAGGTCGACATTGAGCAGCAGGTTCTTGTTGACACCGACCTGCGTCTCATTGAAGTCCTTGCCCGCGACATACGAAGCGTAGGCATCAAAGCCCAGTACCTTCGGCGTGCTCACCGCAACGCCCGCAAAGGCATTGTCCTTGTCATTCGGGAGGTTCCAGCGATAGCCGCCGATGACCTTGAGCTCAGAGCCGACGATATCGTACTGCAGGTAGGCATCCTTGTGATCGCCCTTCTCATCGCGGTCCGCATACTGGAAGCCGACCGTCGCCTTATTCGTCACCTTGTGCTCGATGTAGCTCTCCTTCGTGCCAACGCCGACAGCCGTCTCGTGATTGGCCATCTGGTTGATAGGAGCTGCCATCGCATAGGAAGAACTGACGAGGAGCAGTGCCGCCGTCAGCAGTGCTGATTTTTTCATGTAGGTCCCTCCAAAATGAAATCCATTCATGTGATAGTCATAATCATACAGGAAAATTCTACATGATTTTTACGAAACTGTCAAATCCGCAGCTCTTTCCGCATCGAAGTGAGACAATTACGGCTTCCAGATTGCAGGAGCCTGGCCATTGCCGAAATGCTCCTGCATGTAATTCGTATCGGTATAATGATTGGTACCGCCAACTTTAGTCTCATCCTGCACCTTTGATGTGTTGCCGTTGAAGTAATAGACTTTATAGGCGGCCCCGCTTTTTTCAATGCGCACACCTGCCCAGTTGCCCAGGTCCGCCTCATCCAGACGAATACGGCTTGGATCCAGCCCCGTTGCATTCAAAAGACCAGTGAAATAACCAGTGGATAGACCATATGTTATACCATTAACTGTTACATTACCTCCTTTGCCGCCATCTGCCTCGCCTTTATCTTGTCATTCAAGTCGGACTGCAGGTCAATCTCTACCCATGCACCCTCGCTCTCAAGACCGATCTTCCCGTTCTGTATGGCATTCTTGAGGCCCTGCTCCAGCTGGCTCTGGGCAAATCTCTGATGTCCTTCCTTCGTATTATCCATCGCATAGGCAATGGTCTTGGATATCTGGAAGTAGGCATCGCTGACGGCCTCGGCCAGCCCGCCTTTCGCAAAGATTGCTGCAGCAATGCCGACGACAAAGGCGAGGATCAGGGCGTATTCGACGATTCCCTGGGCTTTCTCATTCCATTTCTTCTGTTTATTATTTTGCGGATATTTCATAAATCTCACCTGCACGTATCGCAAAAACTCCTTGTTTTCACCTTCCATTACAAGCGGTACACATGAGAAAAGCCAGCTAAAAGTAGCTGGCTCATGGGAGAGAGAATGTGTGATTTTGGGGCTCAGAGGCCGAGCAGGGCGTCGAGCTTGGCTTTGTCGAAGCTCACGACGAAGTCCTTGCCGTTGACGGTCGTGACAGGCACGATGAGGTCGCCGGAGATCTTGTAGCATTCGTCGCGGTCGGCATCGCTGAGCTCGATGTTGTGCTCCTCATAGGCGATGCCCTTCGATTTGAGATACTTCTTGACCTTGTCGCACCAGGGGCACTGCGTGATAGAGTAGACTTTTACCATGATGATTCCTCCTATACAGAAATAATGACGAGATATTCTTGTTAACCACTTACAGAGATTCGATATACTTCTCGGCGAGCAGGGCGGCTGTCGTGCCGTCGGCCGCTGCTGTTGTCAGCTGGCGGATCTCCTTCTCGCGCACATCGCCGGCGGCGAAGACGCCGGGGAGATTCGTGCGGCAATCCTCACCGGCGAGAATGCGGCCGCTCTCCGTCATCTTGACCTGTCCCTCGAAGAGGTGGGTGTTCGGCACGACGCCGATGTTGACGAAGATGGCATCGACGGGCAGCTCGCGCTCCTCGCCCTTTGCCTTGTCATAGATGGTGATGCTCGTCAAGCGGCCTTCACCGTGCAGGGCGCGGATTTCCGTCTCGAGTAGCACTTTGACCTTCGGATTGACGAAGAGCTTGTCCTGCGATGCCTTGTCGGCGCGCAGCTTCGAGCGATGGATCAGGTAGAGCTCCTTGGCGTACTTCGTCAGGAAGTTCGCCGCATCAACTGCGGCATTGCCGCCGCCCATGACGGAGATGACCTTGTCCTGATACATGTGGCCGTCGCAGAGCTCACAGTAGTGGACGCCGCGGCCGCTGTACTTCGCCTCTTCCTTGAGCGGCAGCTTGCGGCGCTCCATGCCGGAGGTGATGATGACGACCTTGGCCTCGTAGATACAGCTCTGCGTCTCGACGATCTTCGTCTTGCCCGTGAGTTCGACGCGCTCGATCATGTCGAACTCATCGACTTCGGCACCGGCTGCTTCCGCCTGCTGCTGGACGGTCGTCATGAGGTCGCTGCCGCTGACCTTCGTGAAGCCCGGGTAATTCTCGATACCGACGGCGTTGGCAATCTGCCCGCCGACGATGGCATTCTCGAGCACGAGCGTCGAGAGATTCGAACGCCCTGCGTAGAGCGCTGCCGTAAGGCCGGCCATGCCGGCACCGATGATGATGACATCTTTTGTCTTGCATTCCTTCGTCATACTATCCCTCCGTTATCTGTCTTCCGCATGTCTCTGCCGTGCGGAGCGGCTCTCTTGCTTTCTGACCTCAGTATAGCAGATGTTGCGGCCATCTTCTGTTACTGAGTTACAGTGACAAAAAGATTTCCTGCATCTTGGCTTCCCTTGACTTTTCGCTCCATCTATACTATGATAAAAGCAGTATATAAATACATATTTGTTTACTATGCATTAATCTAGAAAGAGGCGATCTCATGCCCGGAATCAGACCAGCCCCAGGCGAAATCCCACAGAAAGCAATGGCCTACATCCTCCAAGGCCTCTGCACCATCAGCTACGGCGAGATGGTCCTCGTCGCGCAGGACGGCGTCCTCATGCAGGTCGAATGGAGCGAGAAACGGCGCCTCGACTGCTGGCACGACACCGAAGATGCAAAGCCCCCCTACCCCGAGCGCGTCCTCACGGAGCTCGCCGCGCGCATCCGCAAGGAATTCCGCCTGCTGCAGTACGGCAGGCTCGTGCTCGTCATCCGCAAGGGACGCCTCATGCAGATCGAACGCACAGAAAAACAGCGCTTCACCGGCCTTGACGGCGAGGGCATCTGATTCAAGATGTCCTGCCGCAGCCGAGAAGCGCTGCTTTTTTGTCGCAGGATGCATTCAACGGTCTTCGTGCTTCTCCTTGGTCAGCCAGCGGGACGTGCGGAGTTTTTTTGTTGTCTCGAGTCGGTCCTGATAGATGTCCTCGATGACGAGCTTGCAGATGACGATGAAGGGCACCGCGAGGAACATGCCGGCCGGGCCGAGCACTTCGCCGCCTAAGATGATGCCGAGGATGATGGCGATTGGGTGCAGATTCAGGGACTTGCCGATCAGCGTCGGATAGACGAGATTGTGGTTGACCTGTGTCAAGATCAAATAGAAGCCTGCCGTCTGGACGGCCACCCACGGGTCGACAGTCGCCGTCAGCAGGATACCGAAGATCGAGGCGACAGTCGGGCCGAGCACCGGCACAAACTCGCTGATGCCGGATACCATCGCGAAGACCGAGGCGTAAGGCAGGCTTCGCGAGGTGTAGTAGAGGAAGACGATGACGGCCGTCAGGCTGCAGATGACGAGCTGGCTGCAGATGTACGTGCGCAGAGCTGAGAGGATGCGGTTGAAAAGCGCGAGCACTCGGCTGTAGTCGCGCTGCGGGAAGAGGCTCGCGAGATAGATCTTGATATCATTGCCGTCCTTGAGCAGGTAGAACGTGACAAAGATGATGATGACCATGTCGATGAACTTGCTGAAGATCGAGAGCAGGATCGTCAGCGATGATTTCAGCGCATCAATGCTGGCCGCCTTGAGCTCGAGCCAGAACTGCTCGAATTCATCCGTCAGGTAGACATTGTCGTGAATCAGGGGCGCCTGTTGCAGTTTCTCCGTGATCTGCGGGAAATCCGTGACGAACCGCGTGAACGTCGGGATGAACGTACTCGAGACGAGCAGCAGCAGCCCGCCGCAGACGGTGAGAAAGCCAATGAGCACGATTGCCGCCGCGAGCCCGCGGTTCATCCGGGACTCGAGCCGGTCGACGAGCGGCGTCAAGAGCAGCTGTAAGAGCAGCGAGATGAAGATGATGAACGCCAGCTGCGGCAGGAACCAGAACGTCGACAAGAGGATCGTGAACGTCACGCCGAGCAGGATGGACGTCCGATAAGTCTTTAAACGCATAAGAAACTCCTAACCATAGAAGATGTACATAGGATACCTGCCCTGATTATACCACAGAGCGAACAGAAGAGAAAGAAAGGGACTGCCGTGCGGACGGCAGCCCCTTTCTTTCTCAAAAGACGGCCGCCTGCGAGCTTCTGCTGCTGTGCAGGGGCAGTCTTTTCGTGTAGTTCTGGAGTTACTTGATGACCATGACTGGAATCGGGGATTCTTCGACGACTTTCTGGCTGACACTGCCGATCAGTGCGCCCTTGAAGAGGCCGAGGCCGCGGCTGCCCATGATGATGAGGTCACTGTGCTCTTCGGCGGCTACGCGCATGATGGCTTTCGGGATGTTGCCCGTCTCAACGTGCTTGGAGGCCTTGATGTCGTCCGGCAGTTTCTCCCAAATGCGATCGAAGACGATGTGGCTCGGGATGTCTTTGTTGATGTTGCTGGCGACGTAGACGAAATCGAGGTCGGCTTTGCATTTCTCGGCGAAGAAGATTGCCTCATCGACGGCCTTGCAGCCGTTGACGGAACCGTCGACTGGTACTAAGATTTTCTGGATTCTGCCCATATTAACCCCTCCTATGCGAAGATGAATGATTTTCTGATTATATGGAGTATTTCGTTCTCACCTGGTGAAAATCCTGCTTTTCATCTGGCTTTTTCTTGTGCTACGAACATATTTTTTCTATCTCATGGCAGCCTGAAGAAATTTTTTCGAAAAAGGTGTTGACAGGAGTGTGGATTCTTCGTATAATATCTCTTGTGACTACGGGATGTGGCACAGTTTGGTAGCGCGCATCGTTCGGGACGATGAGGCCGCAGGTTCGAATCCTGTCATCCCGACCATTGAATGTTCAAGCCATCTGCTCTTGCGGATGGCTTTTTTCGTATCAGAATTATTTTTGTAAAAAGTGTTGACAAGAGAATGGATTCTTCGTATAATATCTCTTGTGACTACGGGATGTGGCACAGTTTGGTAGCGCGCATCGTTCGGGACGATGAGGCCGCAGGTTCGAATCCTGTCATCCCGACCATTGAATGTTCAAGTCGTCAGCTTTTGCTGGCGGCTTTTTTCGTGCGTGAGGCTGGTTGACATCTCATAAGGGGAAGGGGGATGATTTTCGGCTTCGGCGCTCCGTTAAATGGCCTCCTCGACTTTGCTTTTTCTCTAAGTGACTTCGCCGCCTGATGCGGCGTTCTGACATCGCATTACCTAGTAGCAAGCATCTCTGTCGGCCAGCCCTACGGGCAATCACTCCGCTTCTGCAGGCGAAAACCATCCCCCTTCCCTAGCTACTGCCTACCGGCCAACCATACGGGCAAGCACTTCTGCAGGCAAAATTCCCCACCTCTTTCCTAGGTACTGCCCTTTCCTCGATGTTCTAGGGCGTGCTTTGCTTCGCTCGCACTCACTTTTTCAGATATGGAAGACCAATAAAAAAGACACGGCATATGGGCCGTGTCTTTTTACCAGTGGGATAAATTGTCTTATTTATCGGTCAGGCGCTCGAGGGCGCGATGGGCGATGTCCGTGCGGTGGAAGGCGCCTTCGAAGGTGATGGCGTTGACGCCTTTGTAGGCTTTGTCGACGGCGTTGCGGATGTCGTCGGCGGTGGCGACAACACCAAGGACGCGTCCGCCGTTCGTGACGATCCTGCCGTCTTTTTCAGCGGTGCCGGCATGGAAGACGAGGGTGCCGAGGGCTTTTGCTTTTTCAAGGCCATCAATCGGGAAGCCTTTCTTGTAGGCTTTCGGGTAGCCGCCGGAGGCGATGACGACGCAGACTGCTGCCCCATCGCTCCATTCGATGTGCTCTTCATCGAGGGTGCCGTCGGCGCAGGCGAGCATGATGTCGACGAGATCGCTCTTGAGGAGCGGCAGGACGACCTGCGTCTCGGGGTCGCCGAAGCGGGCGTTGAACTCGACGACTTTCGGACCTTCTTTTGTGATCATGAGGCCGGCGTAGAGGCAGCCTTTATAGGGCCTGCCTTCTTTTGCCATGGCGGCGATGGTCGGCTTCAAGATGCGCTCGGTGGCAATCTTCACCATCTCGTCGGTCATGACCGGTGCCGGTGCATAGGTGCCCATGCCGCCGGTGTTGGGGCCTTTGTCGCCGTCGTAGACGCGCTTGTGGTCCTGGGAGCTGACCATCGGGCAGATGGTCTTGCCGTCGGTGAAGGCTAAGAGGGAGGCTTCCTCACCGTCCATGAACTCCTCGATGACGACGCGGCTGCCTGCCTTGCCGAAGGCGGCATCATCCATGATCTCGTGGACGGCATCGAGTGCCTCGTCGAGTGTCATGGCGACGATGACGCCCTTGCCGGCGGCAAGGCCGTCGGCCTTGATGACGATTGGGGCGCCCTCTTTCTTGATGTAGTCGCGGGCTGCTTCGGCATCGGTGAAGACTTCGTACTTGGCTGTCGGGATGCCGTACTTCTTCATGAGGTTCTTGGAGAAGGACTTGGAGCCCTCGATCTCGGCTGCGAGTTTGCGCGGGCCAAAGGCCTTGATGCCGGCCTTGTTCATGGCATCGACGACGCCATTCGTCAAGGGGACTTCCGGGCCGACGACGACGAGGTCGATGGCCTTCTCCTCGGCGAGCTTGACGAGGGCTTCGTTATCGCAGATGTCGACGTCCCCGATGCACTCGGCGACATCAGCCATGCCCGGATTGCCCGGCACAGCGTAGAGCTTCGTGGCCTTCGGCGACTGCGCGAGTTTCCAGGCCAGCGTGTGCTCGCGGCCACCGGAACCGATCACTAAGATGTTCATGGTAGTTCCTCCAATATCACGTAAATCACAAAACAGCCTTCTCCCGCAGGCATAGAAACGCCCGCAGGGGAAGGCTCGTATCCTTATTTCTTGAGCTGCTCGGCGAGATAATCCTTGATCATCGTGTCGTAAGCGGCCGTATGGGCAAAGGCCTCCTGTGCGAGCTCCATGCGCGTGCGGTCGTCGACGCAGCCGTTCTTCGCGACCTGCTCGGCAATGGCATCGTAGCGGGCCGGGTTCGTGATGATCGTGACGAACTTGAAGTTCTTGGCTGCAGCGCGGACCATGGCCGGACCGCCGATGTCGATGTTCTCGATGGCCTCAGCGAGCGTGACGTTCGGCTTGGCAATCGTCTCTTTGAACGGATAGAGGTTGACGGCGACGAGGTCGATGCCCGTGATATGATGCTCCTCCATCTCGCGGACGTGCTCGGGATTGTCGCGGACGGCCAAGATGCCGCCATGGATGTACGGATTCAGGGTCTTGACGCGGCCATCCATGATCTCCGGGAAACCTGTGACGTCGCTGACATAGGTTACGGGGATACCGGCCTCTTTGATGGCCTTCATCGTGCCGCCCGTCGAGACGATTTCAACGCCTGCTTCGTGGAGCTTGCGGGCGAATTCGACGACGCCCTGTTTATTCGATACGCTGATGAGAGCGCGCTTGATCTTCATGGTGTGTACCTCTTTCTCAGTTTGTTTACATCGTGCATGGGCAGGGGCGAGTTTTTTCGGCTTCGGCGCTTCGCTGAATGGCCTTCTCGCCTCTTTACTTATGGCAAAGGTGGTTCGCCGCCTGACGCGGCGTTCTTACATTGCGGAACATAGCTGGGGATTATCTGTCGGCCAGCCCTTCGGGCAAGCGCTTCGCTTCTGCAGGCGGACACCATCCCCTTCCCTAGCTACTTCTTCACAGCCCCATCCCCAGCATGTTTACTGCTTGGCGGACAGGATGCGCACGTGGCGGCCTTCTACTTTGAGGCGGCCTTCGCAGTAGAGCTGGATGGCTTTCGGGTAGATGATGTGTTCCTGCTCGAGCACGCGGGCACCGAGTGTCTCCTCGGTGTCGTCATCGAGCACAGGCACGGCGGCCTGCAGGATGATGGGGCCGCTGTCGGTGCCTTCGTCGACAAAGTGGACGGTACAGCCGCTGACCTTGACGCCGTAGGCGAGCACGTCGCGGTGCGCGTGTGCGCCCGGGAAGCTCGGCAGCAGGGCCGGGTGGATATTCATGATGCGTCCTGCGTAGTGGCGCACGAAGTACGGCGTCAGGATGCGCATGAAGCCGGCAAGCACGACGAGCGTGACGCCTGCTTCATCGAGGGCCGCGATCAGGGCTTCCTCGAACGGCTGACGGCCGTCAAACTGCTTGCGGTCAATGCAGACGGCCTTGATGCCGGCCGTTTTAGCGCGCGTCAGCGCGTAGGCATCCGGCTTGTCGGTCAACACGACGGCAATCGTCGCATCGACTTCACCGCGGCCGATAGCATCGATGATGGACTGGAGGTCGGTGCCGCGGCCGGAGCACAGCACGCCCAATACTTGCTTACTCATCGAACACGCCGCCTTTGATCGTCACATCGTGATTGCCGCGGACGACGCGGCCGATCTCGTAGACCGTCTCATGCTCAGCTTCGAGGTGCGCCTTGATCTTGTCGGCCTCCTCGCGGCTGGCCATGATGACCATGCCGATGCCCATGTTGAACGTGCGGTACATCTCATGCCAGTCGACATTGCCCCACTGCTGAAGCAGGCGGAAAATCGTCGGCACCTGCCAGACGGAGCTGTCGATCTCGACGGCCATGTCCTCAGGCAGTGCGCGCGGGATGTTATCGTAGAAGCCGCCTCCCGTGATGTGGACCATGCCGTGGATGTCGAATTTCTCAATGAGTGGCAGGCATGTCTTCGGATAGAGGCGCGTCGGCGTCAGGAGTTCCTCGCCAATCGTCTTGCCGAGCTCATCGATGTACTCGTCGCCCTTGAAGCCCTTGTGCTCGAAGCAGATCTTGCGCACGAGGGAATAGCCGTTCGAATGGACACCGGAGGAAGGCAGGCCTAAGAGCACATCGCCTTCCTTGACGCGCTCGCTCGTGATGACCTTCGACTTCTCGACGACGCCGACGGCAAAGCCAGCGATGTCGTACTCACCGACCGGGTAGAAGCCACTCATCTCAGCCGTCTCGCCGCCGATGAGAGCGCAGCCGGACTCCTTGCAGGCATTCGCGACGCCCTTGACGACAGAGGCGACCTGCTCCGGGTCGAGCTTGCCGACGGCGAGGTAGTCGAGGAAGAAGAGCGGTTCGGCACCCTGTACGAGGATGTCGTTGACGCACATGGCAACAGCATCCTGGCCGATCGTGTCGTGCTTGTCGAGCATGAAAGCGAGGCGCAGCTTCGTGCCGACACCATCCGTGCCGGAGACGAGGACCGGCTCCTTGTACTTGCCGGAATTCAGCGCAAAAAGACCGCCGAAGCCGCCGAGGTCGCCGAGGACCTCCGGACGATACGTCGCCTTGACGCTGTCCTTGATGAGTTTGACGGAGTAGTTGCCAGCATCGATATCGACGCCGGAATCCTTATAGGTAAGTTGTTCTGCCATTTGATCTCCTGGTTCCTTTCCTATCCTGTCTTATCCTGTCTGACAAAATCCTGTGGCTCGCCTTCAGCACTTGCGCTGCTCGAAGACGTACTTGCTGTCGCCTGCCGGCTTTGCGCCGTCCTTGATCGGGTAGGCACTGTTGAAGCAGGCGTAGCACATGTCCTCTGCATTGAGGTTCGGCACACATCTCTTGAGGCCATCGATGCTCAGGAAGTGCAGGGAATCCGCGCCGATGAACTCGCGGATCTCCTCGACGGACTTCGTCGCGGCAATGAGTTCCTTGCGGACGCTGGTATCGATGCCATAGAAGCATGGATAGCCGATTGGCGGACTGCTGATGCAGACGTGTACAGCCTTTGCCCCGGCGTTCCGGAGCATGCGGACGATCTTGCCGCTCGTCGTGCCGCGGACGATGGAGTCATCAACCATGATGACCGACTTGCCCTCGACGACGGAGCGGATGGCATTGAGCTTGAGCTTGACTGCCGTGTCGCGCTTCTTCTGCGTCGGCTGGATGAAGGTACGGCCGATATAGCGGTTCTTGATCAGGCCCTCGACGAACGGGATGCCCGATTCATAGGCAAAGCCCGTCGCTGCCGTCGTGCCGGAGTCCGGGACGGAGATGACGATATCGCCCTTGAAGCCCGACTCGCGCGCGAGCTCGCGCCCCATGAGGAAGCGCGCTTCGTGGACGCTCTGGCCGTCGATGACGGAGTCCGGACGTGCGAAGTAGATGTGTTCGAAGATGCAGCCGGCCTTCTTCTCGTCCGTCGCGAACGGATACGACTTGAGACCGTCCTGGTCGATGACGACCATCTCACCCGGCAGGACATCGCGCACGAACTCAGCGCCGACGACATCGAGGCCGCAAGTCTCCGACGAGAGGATCCAGCTGCCCTCCTCCGTCTTGCCGATGCAGAGCGGACGGAAGCCCTGCGGATCGCGGGCGCCGATGAGCTTCTCCTCGGTCATGATGGTCAGGCAGTAGCAGCCCTTGACCTTCTTGAGGCTCTCAATGATGCGCTCCTCGATCGTCTCCTTGTGGGAGCGCGCGACAAGGTTCACAATGACTTCCGAATCGATGGACGTCTGGAAGATCGTGCCCTGCTGCTCAAGGTCATGGCGGATCTCAGCGGCATTCGTCAGATTGCCGTTGTGGGCAAGCGCGATCTTGCCGCCCGCATAGTTGACGAGCAGCGGCTGCGTGTTAGCGAGCAGGCTCGAGCCCGTCGTCGAATAGCGCACATGGCCGACGGCAATGCACTGATTCTCCATGTGCGGGACCTGATGGCGGAATACTTCATTGACGAGGCCCATGCCGCGCGTCACATCCATCCAGGCGCCATCCGTGATGGCGATGCCGGCACTCTCCTGCCCGCGATGCTGCAGGGCGTAGAGGCCGAGATACGTCAGACCGGAGACATCTTCCGTATGGGAGTACACGCCGTAAACGCCGCATTCCTCTTTCCACTTCGGTTCTGGGTTGTAGCCATTATCATACATGGTTGTTCTGCTTCTTCCTTTTCTCTTGACGATACATTTTCTTATCAAAGGGACTTGATAGAGCCTGAAGGCCGCTAAAGACGCGGCTCAGAGCTGAGCCGCAACGCGTGCAGCCTTCTTCTCGACACCGGCGACCATATCGGCGCGGTAGTCAGCGAGCTTCTTCTTAAGGTCATCATCTGCAATCGAGAACATCTCGACAGCAAAGATGGCAGCGTTCTTCGCACCGTTGATGGCCATCGTCGCCACGGGGATGCCCGACGGCATCTGCACCGTCGAGAGCAGTGCGTCCATGCCGTTGAGCGACGTCGCATTGATCGGTACGCCGATGACCGGCAGCGTCGTGTAGCTTGCCACGACACCGGCGAGATGTGCGGCAGCGCCTGCACCGACAATGAAGACGCCGACGCCCTTGGCGGGAGCCGACTCGACGAATTCACGAACCTTGGCCGGCGTGCGGTGCGCGGAGGCGACCGTCACTTCCGACTCGATACCAAACTGTTTCAAGAGCTCAACGGCTGGCTTCAGGATTGGCCAGTCGGAGTCGCTTCCCATGATAACAGCTGCTTTCATGGATTATCATCTCCTGTTATACACTCAAGCAATACATCATTTCATACATTAATGATAACGGTAAAAATCTGGGCTGTCAACAAAAAACAGGACAGGTGTCCTTGCGTAAAAGGAAAAGCCCCCGGCCAGGCCGGGAGCGAGAGACAAGGGTCAGTCGAGATCCTTGCCCGTGATCATCTTGTAGGCTTCTACGTATTTGGCAATCGTCTTGTCAATGACATCCTGCGGCAGCTTGTAGTCGCTATCCGGGTTTGCCTTGAGCCAGTCGCGGACGAACTGCTTGTCGTACGACGGCTGCGGCTTGCCTGCCTCATAACCTTCGAGCGGCCAGAAGCGGGAGCTGTCCGGCGTCAGGACCTCGTCGCCAAGGACGATCTTGCCATCCTCATCGAGGCCGAACTCGAACTTCGTGTCGGCGATGATGATGCCGCGCGAAAGAGCGTATTCTGCACACTTCTTGTAGATGGCAATCGTGTAGTCGCGCAGTTTCTCGGCATACTCCATGCCATGGCCAGGGAACTCCTTCTCGAAGACAGCAGCGCCCTGCTCGAGGGAGACATTCTCGTCGTGGTCGCCGAGTTCTGCCTTCGTGCTCGGCGTGAAGATCGGCTCAGGCAGCTTCTCGGATTCCTTGAGGCCAGCCGGCAGCTTGATGCCGCAGATCGTGCCGTTCTCCTGATAGCTTGCCCAGCCGCTGCCCGTGATATAGCCGCGGACAATGCACTCCATCGGCAGCATCGTGAGCTTCTTGCACTTCATGCTGTTGCCGAGGAACTGCGGCTGCTGGAAGAACTCCGGCATGTCGTTATTGTCCACCGAGATCATGTGGTTCGGAATGATGTCCTTCGTGAAGTCGAACCAGAACTTCGACATCTGCGTCAGGACTTTGCCCTTCTTCGTGATCTTGTTCTTGAGGATGTGGTCGAATGCGGAGATGCGGTCTGTCGCAACCATGATGATGCTGTCGCCTGCATCGTAAACCTCACGAACTTTTCCGGATTTGAACGGCTTATACTCTTTCATGTGTTATCGTCTCCCGTCACATAAAGTATAGATAGGATTTTCATACCTCCATCATAACGGCAGATGGGAAAAATGTCAAGAAATGGGTCAGGTGTCCTTGAAATCAGGATTCGTATCGTAGGGAGGGGGCATGTATTTCGGCTTCGTCGCTGCCGCCCTCTTCTTTCATCGAGCAGCGAAGCGCCGGGGTGGTACCCTTCCGGTTTCGTCACTCCGTTAAATGAGCCGCATGAAACGCCCCACCGCCCCCACACCTCGCCGCCTGCCGCGGCGCTTTGACATCGAGGTCGGGGGGACATGTTGCGCCTGCAGGAGCGGCGCGGCTGCCCGCAGGGATGGCCCCT
>ULRP01034525.1_pt1 | contig 14696 bp, 11 predicted proteins | sample 1955521 | NCBI WGS metagenome assembly ULRP01 (sample SAMEA4835685, study PRJEB28245) | human gut metagenome | biome: gut microbiome; material: fecal sample | place: Denmark | collected 2008
CAATGAAGAGCCTCAGATTTCGAAAGATTTCTGAGGCTTTTATTTTTCGTTTTATTATATGCTTGAATCTATTTCATATTATATACAATCTATCTCTCGTTGGCTTTTACGTTGCAGATACAGTCGTGGGTTTGGCATTCAGTCGCCTTCGGCTTATTCTTTCGTGCGTTATGTCGTCAACGAGCATGATCCTTATTATGCCTACGAACAGCTGGATGAGGAAATGAAAGACCAGTCTAAGACTTTCCGTAAATTGGGCCGTCTGTTCTTTCGTCTTGCCAATTACTGGCAACCCCAATATGTCGTGATGGGTGATTATGATTTCGCTCCGTACGTGTATGCTGGTTGCCAAAATACGTTGGTCAGAATGATAGATGATTATTATTTTGATGAGGAAAGCGCTAAGGCTTTGGTGATTGTTGAGATGGATTGGCTTTCTGATGAAGACATAAGGAATGAAATCTTTCTGCATGCATCTGATCAGTTACTTTTGGTTATAACAGACATTTACAAGAATAAGCAAACTCGTCGGTTATGGGAAGAAATGGTAGCTGACGACAGGAGTGGTGTCTGCTATGATTTATATCTTTGTGGGATTATATTCTTTGATAAATCGAAGCATAAGCAATTTTTTAAGATTAATTTTTAATTTCCCATAAAATAAATACGTAAAATGCTTGTAAATACAAATAAAAGTATTACTTTTGCACGCAAATTTATAAACCGTTAAATAATTAGCTATGTATTGGACACTTGAGTTAGCTTCAAAGCTTGAAGATGCACCATGGCCTGCTACAAAAGAAGAGTTGATAGACTATGCAACTCGTTCTGGTGCGCCTCTGGAGGTTCTGGAGAATTTGCAGGAGATTGAAGATGAAGGTGATGTTTACGAGAGCATCGAAGACATCTGGCCTGATTATCCTTCCAAGGATGATTTCTTGTGGAATGATGATGAGTATTAAGTGATGATAGGGTTGCTCTTATGGATAAGGGCAGCCTTTTTCATTTTATTTTTTATCTCTATTCCCGATTTATACAATATTTTGAGAAAAAATCCGTTATAGTATCGTGTATAAAAGAATTAAAATAGCGACTTTGTTGATGATACTGGGTATAACCACCTGTTATGCTCAGTACGATCCTTCTTTTAGTCATTATTTTGATATGGAACCTTCCTTCAATCCTGGTGCGGTAGGTAAACAAGCCAAGATAAATGTGAATATTGATTATGCATTAGACATGGCTGGTTTTGAGCATAATCCCCGGACTATGTATGCTGGAGCCGATTTGCCTTTCTATGCCTTGAAGAATTATCATGGTGTCGGTGTGCAATTCATGAACGACCAGATAGGTTTGTTCACCCATCAGAAGTTGGCTTTGCAATATGCTTTCAAGAAACGGCTTTTCAAGGGTATGCTCAGTGCTGGTATTCAAGCTGGTTTTCTAAGTGAAAGTTTTGATGGCAGCAAAGTGGATTTAGGAGAATCTAATGACCCTGCTTTCTCCACCTCTCAGATTGATGGAAACGGACTGGATCTTGGCTTTGGTCTTTATTATTCGCATGGTGCCTGGTATGTGGGAATTTCCGGACAGCATCTGAATGCCCCTAAGATTGAAATGGGCGAAACGAATGAAATGCAGATAGATGCAACTTATTATTTGACTGGCGGATACAATATTAAGTTAAGAAATCCGTTTTTATCAATAAAGCCTTCTACTCTTGTCAGATACGATGGCGTGACCTGGAGAGGAGATGTAAGTTGCAGGATGGTCTATACGCATGAGAAGAAAATGATGTATGGCGGTGTGTCCTATAGTCCTACCAATTCCGTTACGTTCCTTGTTGGTGGAATGTTCCACGGAGTGGTGTTAGGTTACAGTTATGAAATGTACACGTCGGCTATCAGTCCTGGCAATGGAAGTCATGAGCTGTTTGTCGGTTATCAGACTGACATCAATCTCGTAAAAAAAGGAAGAAATAAACATAAAAGTGTAAGAATACTATAGTATAAGAATAATATGAAAATGAAGAAAGGTATCATGTGGCTTTGCTCAGCCTTTGTGCTGGTGGCATTGACTGGATGTTTCGGTGCCAAATCTACCTCGATGGCAGGTCGTGGTGGTGAAGTCGTGGGCGTATCTGGCAGGGGATTTACCGAGCCAGCTCCTTACGGCATGGTGAAGGTGAACCGTGGCTTCCTGAAGATGGGCTTGGATAAGCAAGACTCTCTTTGGGGTGGAAAAACGCCTGTGAAGGAAATCTCTGTGGATGGTTTCTGGATGGACGATACTGAAATTACCAACTCTGAATATAAGCAATTTGTTGCTTACGTGAGAGATTCTATCTTGCGTACCCGTCTTGCTGATCCTTCTTATGGAGGCGATGAAACTTATATGATTACGGAAGATAAGAATGGTGAACCTGTGCCTCCGCGTGTCAACTGGAAGAAGAATCTTCCTAAGAAACCTAATGAGGACGAACTGCGTGCCATTGAGAGTCTTTATACGACCAATCCTGTGACGGGAGAAAAGTTGATAGACTGGAGTCAGCTCAACTATAAGTATGAAATCTATGATTATACTGCCGCTGCCTTGCGTCGCAACCGTCTCAATGCTTCTGAGCGTAACCTCAATACTGACATCGAGGTGGATCCGAACGAGGTGGTCATGATTTCCAAGGATACGGCCTATGTGGATGACGAGGGAAGAATCGTGAGACAGACCATCAACCGACAGTTGAGTGGACCTTGGGATTTTCTCAATACCTATATCGTGAATGTTTATCCGGATACGACTTGTTGGGTGAATGACTTCAAGAATTCTGATAATGAGACTTATCTCAGAAGTTATTTCAGCAATCCTGCCTATAATGATTATCCTGTGGTAGGCGTAACTTGGGAACAGGCGAATGCATTCTGTGCCTGGCGTACGGACTATCTGTTGAAAGGCTTGGGCCCTGAGGCACGTTTCATACAGAGATATCGTCTGCCTACTGAGGCTGAGTGGGAGTATGCTGCCCGCGGTAAGGAGCAGAATGAATTCCCTTGGGAAAACAAGGATGTAAAGAATGGGGATGGATGTTTCTATGCCAATTTCAAGCCAGACCGTGGTAATTATACCAAGGACGGAAACCTGATAACAAGCAGGGTGGGTATCTATTCTCCTAATTCTAACGGACTGTATGATATGGCAGGTAATGTGGCTGAATGGACCAGTACGATTTATACGGAAGCGGGTGTTGATGCCATGAACGATCTGAATCCAACGCTTGTTTATAATGCAGCCAAGGAGGATCCTTACCGCTTGAAGAAGAAAAGCGTGAGGGGTGGATCTTGGAAGGATCCAGAGTCTTTCATACGTTCGGCATGGCGCTCTTGGGAATATCAGAACCAGCCTCGTTCGTATATCGGATTCAGATGTGTGAGAAGTCTCGCAACAACATCAAGTGCAAAACAGAAACCTACAAAATCAAAGAATAGGAGATAATAAAAATGGGCGATTACAGTAAGTTTAATATCGTTTACCGTCTGCAAAAGTGGATGGATAGCGTGCCTGGACAAACATTCCTGAACTATGCATATAGTTGGGGTGCATCTATCGTTATCTTGGGTACACTCTTTAAGTTGACTCACTTGCCGGGAGCCAATCTGATGTTGTTCTTGGGTATGGGTACTGAGGTATTGGTATTCTTCCTGTCAGCTTTCGACCGTCCTTTTGATAAGACTGCCGATGGTCGTGATATTCCTACACATATTACTGAAGAATATCTGGAGACGGGCAAGGTCACTTATGATACAAATAATTCTGTAGCTGGTTCTCAACCGGTTTCGGGTTCTCATCCTGTTTCCGGAGATGCTGTGGTTGTGGGACAGCCGATTGTCTTTGCTTCTGGTGCTACTGCTTCTCAGGGCATTGCTCCTGCAGCAACTTCTGAAGGCACGACAGCTACTTCTTCAGTCTCTGCATCATCTTCTGATGATAAGGATGCAGATGTTGTCGCTCAGCAGCCTGTTGCTGGTTCTACAGCATGGGTTGGTGGTCAGCAGCAGATAACTCCAGAAATGGAGGAAGCACAGAACAATTATGTGGAAGAGTTGAAGAAACTGGTGGAAACCCTCGAAAAGGTAAATGAACAGAGCAGCCGCCTGACCCGCGACAGCGAGGAAATGGAAAATCTGAACCGTACGCTTACCGGTATTAGCAAGGTATATGAAATGCAGCTGAAGGGTGCCAGTCAGCAGATTGGTACTATCGACCAGATCAATGAGCAGAGCAGAAAGATGGCTCAGCAGATAGAGCAGCTCAACAAGATTTATACTCGCATGATCGAGGCAATGACTGTCAATATGAGAGCTGCTGCCCCACATGTAAGTGAAGAGTAAAGCATTCAATCGAATTTTTCAGTTATAAATAAATGGCAATAAAGAAAAGACCCGTTTCACCGCGCCAGAAGATGATCAACTTGATGTATGTCGTCCTCATGGCCATGCTTGCATTGAACATCTCTACCGAGGTGCTCAACGGATTCTCTATTGTGGAGGAGAGCTTGAACCGTACCACGGCCAATTCTTCTGCAGAGAATGCTGCTATCTATGGGGATTTCAGCGAGCAGATGAAGAAGAATCCTGCCAAGGTGAAAGAATGGTTTGAGAAGGCTACTCAGGTGAAGGAAATGAGTGACTCGCTCTACAACTTCGCACAGCAGTTGAAAGAAGCCATCGTCAGAGAGGCTGATGGAAAGGATGGCGATGTGAAAAACATCGAGAACAAGGATAATCTGGAAGCTGCGGGCATCGTGATGCTGGCTCCTGGTACGGGGAAAGGCAAGAAACTCTATGATGCCATCAACCGTTATCGTGAGCGTATCCTCACCATGGTGACTGACGAGCATCAGAAGAAGATCATTCAGAGCAACCTCGCTACAGTTGTGCCAAAGAATTCAAAGACTTTGGGCAAAAACTGGCAGGAATATATGTTTGAGAATATGCCTGTGGCTGCTGCTATCACTTTGCTTTCCAAACTGCAGAGTGATGTGCGCTATGCTGAAGGAGAGGTGCTCCATACCCTCGTTTCTAATATAGATATGAAGGATATTCGCGTCAACAAACTTGATGCCTTCGTGATTCCGGAGAAGACTACGCTTTATCCTGGCGAGCGCTTCAATGCCAACATCGTGATGGCGGCTGTGGATACTACCCAGCAACCGGAAATCTATGTGAATGGTATGCGCGTGAATATGGCTCATGGACAGTATTCCTTTACAGCTGGAGGTGTAGGCGAACACCAGTTCAGCGGATATATTCTGATGCACAATGCCAAGGGAGATGTCTTGCGACGCAATTTCCTGCAGAAGTACAGTGTGATTCCGGCTCCTAATACAGCTACTGTGGCAGCCGACATGATGAATGTGCTCTATGCCGGTTTCCACAATCCAATCAGTATCAGCGTACCGGGAGTTCCTGCCAATGCAATTTCTGCCAGCATGAGTGGTGGTTCCTTTATCTCCAAGGGGAATGGACATTTCGTGGCAGTTCCATCTGCTGTAGGCAAGGATGTGACGATTACGGTTACGGCTCGTGACAAGGGACAGACTCGTACGATGCCACCGTTTGTTTTCCATGTAAGAAAACTTCCAGACCCAACTGCTTATCTGGCTTTGGGTACCAACAGATATAGAGGCGGTGCTCTGTCAAAGGCTTCTCTGATGGGAGCAACAGGCATTCATGCCGCGATTGATGACGGATTGCTCGATATTCCGTTCAAGGTGCTGAGTTTCGAGACTGTATTCTTCGACAATATGGGAAATGCGGTTCCTCTTGCTTCAGCAGGTGCCAATTTCTCACAGCGTCAGCGCGAGGAATTCCGTCGCTTGTCCAGAAACCGTCGTTTCTACATTTCTCATATCAAGGCAGTTGGTCCTGATGGCATTACCCGCAATCTCTCTGCTGCAATGGAAGTGATTGTGAGGTAAGAGAGAGTCTGGAATAGGAAAAAGGCGAATCTGGACAGGAGATTCATTCAGGGCGGGATGGAAACTTGCCAGAATGTATAACATAATGATCAAAGTAAATAAAATCAATGTGATGAAAAAGATATTTATGCTTTTGATGCTTGCAGGTGTTACGCTGGGAATCAGCGCTCAACCTGAAGCGCGCCGCCAGGCACAGCAGAAGGCTCAGCAGAAGTCGAATGCCAACAACATGACGACCCGTGCTCAAATCATGTTTCCTACTACTGCTTCCATGGATGAGGATGTGGTATGGAGACGTGACATCTATCGCGAGTTGAATCTCAACGATGATGCCAATGCGCCTTTGTATTATCCTGTGGAACCATTGGGCAACCAGGTGAACCTGTTCACCTATATGTTTAAGTTGATACTCTCCGGTCGCATCAAGGCTTACCAGTATAAGTTGGACGGCAACGAGAGTTTCAGTGATGCAGACTTGGTGAAGCCAAAGGCATTCCTGGATAATTACCACATTTATTATGAGAAGGATGCAAACGGAAGAATGCGTCTTGACAACAGTGATATTCCTTCCCGCGAAGTGAAATCTTACTATGTCAAGGAATCTTCTTATTTTGACCAGCGTACTTCCACCTTCCATACTCAGGTGTTGGCACTCTGTCCTATCATGACCCGTGAGGATGATTTCGGAGATGGTGGCAATAAATATCCTTTGTTCTGGGTGAAGTACAGCGACCTGGCTCCTTACTTGTCTAAACAGCAGATTATGACCAGTAATCTGAACAATGCTGCGACGATGAGTGTGGATGATTACTTTGTCAGAAATCAGTATAAAGGAAAGATTTACAAAACCAATAATATGTTGGGCAAGACTTTGGCTCAATACTGTCCTTCTGATTCGGCTATGAGCAAGGAGCAGAAGAGGATAGAGGCTGAATTGGCTGCCTTCGAGAAGAATATCTGGGGCGATCAGGCGAGAAAGGATTCTCTGGATAGTATTGCCAATGCCGGTAAGAAGGATGCAAAGACTGTCAAGAAGAACCGCAGAAGTTCTTCTAAGTCTTCAGGTTCTTCTTCGAGTGTAAGAAGCCGTCGCCAGCGCAGTTCTGGTTCTTCTACCTCCAGTGCAGCCCGTGTTTCTGTCAGAAGAGAGCGCCATTAATTGGATTGTTCTGATTGTTGGAAATAATTATGATTGGAAATATCAATTGATGAAATAACAATGATTGGAATAACTCTATGATTGGAGTAACAATCGTTGGAATTATGTGATTTGAATAACAATTATTAGAAATAAAAAAAGAGAAATAGGTATGAAAAAAGTATTGACTTTTATGGTGTTGTTGGCATCATTGCTGTTCGTGCAGCAGGCTAACGCACAGGTTAAGTTTGGTTTGAAAGGTGGTTTGAACGTTACCAATATGTCTTTCAGCAAAGATGTATTCGATGCTTCTAATAAGACCGGTTTCTTTGTAGGGCCTATGGTGAAGATCACCTTGCCAGTAGTTGGCTTGAGTTTTGATGCAGCTGCTCTCTATGATCAGAAAGAGGCTGACGTGAAGTATCAGGGAATTGATAATTCATATTCCAAGGAAAATGTGAAGCAGAAGTCTCTCAACATTCCTGTGAATGTACGCTATGGTTGGGGATTGAGCAGCGTGGCAAATATCTTCCTCTTTGCGGGTCCTCAGTGGGGAATCAACGTAGGTGATAAGAATTTCAAGTGGAATACTGGTAGCAGTTATTCTTTGAAGAAGTCTAATTTCAGCGTCAATGTGGGTGCTGGTGTTACTTTGTTGAGCCACGTACAGCTTTCTGCTAACTACAATATTGCTTGTGGAAAGACTGCAGATGCTTCTGTCGACAAGGTGGGCGAAACAGTTTTGCATAGCGATAGAAGCCGCAACAATTCTTGGCAGATTGCGCTTGGCTACTGGTTCTAAAAATCGGGACCAGTTCAGTTTGGCTTTCTTAAAATATATAAAAGCAGATATCCTTTATTGGGTATCTGCTTTTTTATTGTTATCTTTGCACAACGATATAATTCTCAAGATGACTTTTCAGTATGAAATACGTAGATGTGATACTTCCTTTGCCGCTTCCAGGCTTGTTTACCTATTCTGTTCCTGAAGGAATGGAAGGGAGGGTTGTGTTTGGCAAGCGTCTGCTCGTACCCCTGGGAAGGAGCAAGAAGTATATCGGTATGGCGGTGAAAATGCATGATGAGAAGCCTGCTTTTGAGGTGAAACCGATAGAGCAGGTGCTGGATGAAAACCCTGTGCTTCTGGAAAGGCAATACCGGCTCTGGTCGTGGATCAGCGATTATTACATGTCTCAATTGGGTGATGTCTATAATGCTGCTTTCCCGGCTGGACTGAAATCTACAGAGAAGTTTAAACCCAAAATGGAGCTATATGTCGGTTTGTCGAGTGCTTATCGCAATCCTCAGACGCTCCGTGTGGCGCTTCAGATGATGGGGAGGGCTGTCAAGCAAATGAAGGCTTTTACCACCTTCCTCCAACTGTCTCATTGGGATATTCTTCTCGAAAACGAGGTAGATGAAAACGGACTGCTGCGGGAGGAATTCTATGAATTGAGAAATATGCAGTTTCCTGATATTCCTTGTTCAAATGGAAACCAGCCTTCTGATGTTTCTTCTTCAAATGGAAACCAATCACCTGATATCCCTTCTTTTATAGAAAAAGTAACAAAGGAGGAACTGATGAACGAGAGTCATTCCACCTCTGCCATTATCAAAAGTCTGATAGATAAGGGATTTCTTTTTACATATGAGATAGAAGTAGGGCGTCTGAATACATCTGGCGAATCTCATTTCGAGTTGATCAAACCGCTCTCGATGCCCCAGCAGGATGCTTACAACCAGATTCTGATGCAGATGATGAAGAAGAATGTGGTGCTCTTGCATGGAGTGACTTCCAGCGGTAAGACGGAGGTCTATATCCACCTCATCAAACAGGCGCTCGATGAGCATAAACAGGTACTTTATCTCTTGCCAGAAATTGCGCTTACTGTGCAGATCATGGAACGCCTTCACCGGGTTTTTGGAGACCGACTTGGTATCTATCACTCGAAATATAGCGATGCCGAGCGTGTGGAAATCTGGCAGAAACAGATGTCTGAGCATCCTTATGATGTCATCTTAGGAGCCAGAAGTGCAGTCTTCCTGCCTTTTCAGAAACTCGGACTCGTGATTGTGGATGAGGAGCATGAAACCAGTTTCAAGCAGCAGGACCCGGCTCCTCGCTATCATGCCCGTAGTGCTGCCATCGTTTTGGCAAGTATGTATCCCGAAGCCAAAGTGCTCTTGGGTACGGCTACTCCTTCGATGGAAAGTTATTACAATGCCCAGCAGGGAAAGTATGGTCTGGTGGAGATGAAAACGCGATATAAAGACATCCAACTGCCGGAAATACAGGTGGTGGATGTGAAGGATTTACGCCATCGCAAGATCATGAAAGGGGCATATTCGCCACAACTCTTGGCTGCGGTAAGAGAGGCCTTGCAGCGTGGCGAACAGGCTATTCTCTTTCAGAACAGGCGCGGTTTTGCACCGATGATTGAGTGTAAGGTCTGTGGATGGGTGCCGAAATGCAAAAACTGTGATGTGTCGCTCACATTGCATAAGAATATCAATCTGCTTACCTGCCATTATTGTGGCTACACGTATCCCGTTCCTACGGAATGTCCTAATTGTGGAAGTACCGAACTGACGGGGCGTGGTATCGGAACAGAGAAGGTGGAAGACCAGTTGACTGAAATCTTCCCTGAGGCGCGTATTGCCCGTATGGATCTTGATACGACCCGCACTCGCAATGCCTATGAACGCCTGATAGAGGATTTTTCTTCGGGAAAGACCAACCTGCTTATCGGTACGCAGATGATTTCCAAGGGACTGGATTTTGACAAGGTGAGCGTTGTGGGTATTCTCAATGCCGACTCGATGCTCAATTATCCTGACTTCCGGGCCTACGAACATGCCTTTATGATGATGGCGCAGGTGAGTGGAAGGGCTGGCAGAAAGGGCAAGCGAGGACTGGTGATTCTGCAGACGAAATCTCCGGAATTGCCTGTTATCTCGCAGGTGGTTCACAATGATTATGCCACTTTTTACCGCGACTTGCTGGAAGAACGTAAAGCCTTTCATTATCCGCCTTTCTATCATCTCATCAATGTCTATCTGAAGCACAAGCATGAGAAAGTCTGTCAGCATGCAAGTATGGAGCTGGGACAGACCTTGCGAGGATGGTTTGGGGAGAGAATCTTAGGACCTGACAAGCCTGCAGTGGCTCGTGTGAAGACAATGAATATCCGTAAGATAGTCATCAAGTTGGAGAATTCTCTCGACTATAGGAAAGTGAGGGAATTCCTGTTGTTTGCTCAAGAAAAAATGTCGAAAGATCCTCGATATGGGGCTTTGGTCATTTATTATGATGTGGATCCGATGTAAGAGAGAATATTATAATTTAATTGGATCGCTACGGCGCCAGCCATTGGCCAGAGGCCAAATATCCGCGGAAATCCGTGAATAATCCGATAAGCAAAACTGCCTCCGATTTTTCCGTGAAATCCGATGAAAGAAAAAACATGTGAAGAAAATCAATGAAGAAACGAAAAAGAGGATGTGTCTTTGACTTATGACACACCCTCTTTTGATTGTTGTAGTTATGTGTTCCGAATTTCTTCAGGATTCTTATTCAGAACGATCTATCATTTAGAAATTAATGTCGAGACCTACGGCAAACACGTTGTTATTACGTGTATAGTCTGAATTATAGACGATACTCTTGTCAGCTGCAAGCTGAACTGTCTCGGAAGTCTTCTTGTGCTGATAGAATGTGTGGAAGTAAGCTACGTTGAGATCCATCTTCTTGTTGATGTGATAAACACCACCGATAGCAGCAGAGTTAGAACCAACAACGAATGACTTGTCATCCATATACTCATCAGACAAACCATAGTTTGTGTTCTGCCAACCTGTACTCAGGGTGATTTTCTTGTTAACGTCTACCTCTACACCTGCATTATACTCCAAAGTACCACGCTTCAACTCCTTGTTGCGGTTGTTGTAAGATGTAGCATTCTTGTCGTCGAACCAGTGGAAACCTACGTTTACTCTTACTGCATCGACAGGGCTGTAGCCGATACCGAGAGCCAAGTAGCCAGGAATATCGCCAGCAATCTTCTTGCCATCCTCATATTCACCGATAGCCTTGTTCAACTTCTGGTCAAACTGTGTCTTCAACCCCATCATGGTAGCACCTACTTTTGGGTCAGACAATACAGTATTGGTTGTGTTTTCTGCCTGCTGCTTAGCCTGCTCAAGTGGAAGACCAGCCTGCTGATATCTTGCAGTCAGGATGCCTGTCATCTGATTGGCAAGGTTGGCAGGCAAGTTACCGATACTTGGAGTCTGGTTTACAGACTTGTTCTTCAGGCGAATACGGGTCTTGAACTCGTATTTAGCAGAGAAGTTCCAGCGGCCTGTCTTGTAATCTACGCCGATGATAGGAGTGAAACCTACACCAGTCTGGTCGCAGCTCAACTCGATGTTGGCAGCATTTTCCTTCGTAGGGTCGAGCACTTTATAGAGAGGCATATTACCTACATTGATGTTTTCTACATATCCATAGTAGTTGGTCAATGCATAGACACCGCGAACACCCAAGAATGCGCTGAAGTTATCACAGAACTTATATGCTGCACCTACAGAGAGACCATAGTAATACTGGCGACCGTGCATATAGCTGTTGAAGCTGTACTTGCCTGTTTTGCCGAAAGCCTTGTCTGAAGTGAACATTTCCATGCCTTGCTGACCGAGTGTATTGCCTAAAGTCTGGTCAACGACACCTGCCAGTCCGCAAGCAGCAATAGCAGTCTCTGATACGATTTTCTCGAAAGACCCCAGACCATTATCGAAGGTACACTTACCGCCACCGCCAGTGAGAGAGAAGTTAGCCTGGAACGACCATTTGCCCTTGTTGTAGGCATACTGGAAAGAAGGGATAACTGGGGCAAAAGCCTTACCCTTGAAATCACGAGGGGTGATAGGATTGTTTACATTATTAGTAAACAATTTGTAATCATTGTTGATAGTACGAGTTTGATAAGCCAACTGCCAGTTGATGGCAAGATGGTGACCGTCACCCATGAATACAACGCCTGCTGGGTTGTAATAAACACCATCGATACCGATGGAAGCCTCACGGCTCATCATTCTATTGAATGCTACATGTTGGTTTGTATTAGTGAGCAAACCACCTGCAAAAGTAGGTGCTGCACCTGCCATCGCAATGGCAACACAAACTAATTTTAGTTTCTTCATTTTAATAAATTTAAATAAAAACGTCCGCAAAGGTAAGAAAAATGTTCTATTTCACTACTACTTTTATTTCTTATTTAAAGTATATTAACGATAAAATCCCGATTTACTGCACAGAATAAATGATATGTGCAATAAATCGGGATTTATTTATGCTCTATAATCACCAGTTATTTATTCAGATGCGGATACGAAATTCGCGTATGATAAATGGATTTTAGACGCTCTGTGAGCACCACTTTGGCCAGGGCGATGTCGCGGAAGGTGATAGGACATTCCTTGAAGAAACCTTCTGCCACCTGACCGTCGATGAGCTTGTTGATGAGCGTGCTGATGCTTTCCTCGGTATATTCGTTGAGCGAGCGGGAGGCGGCTTCCACCGTGTCGGCCATCATCAGAATAGCCTGCTCGCGGGTGAATGGATTCGGCCCCGGATACTGGAAAAGCTCCTTGTTTACATTTTCATCTGGGTGGGCATTACAATAATTAATATAGAAATACTTGGTAAGTCCGGTGCCATGATGGGTGGAGATGAAATCCTTGATGATGCCAGGAAGGTTGGCCTTTTCTGCCATTTTCAAGCCTTCGGTCACGTGGCTGATGATGATCTGTGCACTCTCCAGGTCGGTAAGCTGGTCGTGCGGATTGACGCCAGCCTGATTTTCGGTGAAGAATACCGGATTGCTCATCTTGCCGATGTCATGATATAATGCACCCGTACGCACGAGCAGACTGTTGGCATGGATGCGGTTGGCAATTTCGGCAGCCAGATTTCCTACGGTGATGGAGTGCTGGAAGGTGCCTGGAGCTATTTCGCTCAGGTTGCGCAGCAGTCCCTTGTTGGTATTCGAAAGCTCAAACAATGTGACATTCGAGATAAATCCGAACAGCTTTTCTATCAGATACATCAGCGGATAGGAGAGCAGCAGGAAGATGCCGTTGATGGTGAAATGGGTGTACATGCTGGTGTCGATATTGAACACCTCGTTGTCCTGCATCAGCTGCAGTGCCAGATATACCACTCCGCTCGCCAATGTCACCAGCAGGGCGGTGATGAATATCTGCGAGCGCTTGCTCAGCTCACGGAGCGAATAGATGGCCACCAGTCCCGCAGCCAACTGCACGATGATGAATTCATACTGGTATTTTACTGCCGCTGCACATATCAGGATCATCGTGACATGGGTGATGAATGCCGTGCGGGAATCCATAAATACTCTTACGAAGATAGGTACCATGGCAAACGGGATGATATACACAGAGAAGAAATTGTGCTTCATCATCAGCGATACCAGAATAGGGAAGAGCGTGATCATCGCATAGAGCATCGTGATGCTGCGCGGTTTTTCGAAATAGTCTTTGCGGAAGAGCGTGAGGTATGACGTAAACATCATGACGAGGATGAATACGAAGAGCACCTGTCCGATGATGGTGGTGGTAATTTCCTCCTCAGTGGATGCGCGCCGCTTCATTTCCTTGTCAAAGGATGTGAGCACGCGGTAGGTGTAGTCGCTGATTACCTCGCCTCTGTCCACGATTTTTTGTCCGCTCATCACCATTCCGCTTGCCAATGGAATACTGCTCAGCAGGTCGTTTTTCTCGGTTTCGCTTTTCTCTTTTTCGTAGATGATGTTGGCCTCTATATAGTTGTTGAGGTTGCAGCGGGAGAGCAGCGGTCGCTGGGCAGCCAACTTCTCGTTGGCAAAGAGATGCTCATAGGCGGCTATCGTGGAGTAGAACGACTTGATAGGCACGCTTTTCACGTTCTTTCCGCTGATGATTCGGATGGTGCTAGTAGAGTCCTTGAAGATGCGGTTGTACTCCGTGGTGTTAATGATGCCCATCTGATAGACATTGTGCAGCTCGTTGGCAATGACCCCCACAAATTCGTTAGGCAGACCGGGTATTCCCTTCTGGAAATCGTGGAGGAATCGGTTCACCTGCACGTTTTCCACCGTTGGATTCAGGCCATAGTAGGGCTGGAACTGGTTCATCATCGAATCCTGTTCGTGCTTGATAGCTTCGTCGGTTTTGTAGATAGGGAAGTCGAACTTGGCGATGACAGAGCCATACATCCATGGTTTTCCTACATCGTATCGGTACTGGCGACCCTCGTTGCGAGGCAGAAACCATACGATGACAGCCACGGTCATGCAGACCAGTATGGCCTTGGTCACCAGGTTGCGCCAATAGTTTTCTTCCGGATTGTTGAATATACTCATATTTCTTTGTTTTTGTTTTTCTTGTTGGATTGGTGGGAAAGTATCTTCACTTTTGAATATTTATGGATAAAAAGGAGCATTTCTTTGAATAAAAATGCCGATTTGCCCCATATTTCCCTTTTCATGTGCGAAAATACGAAAAAAAACTATTATAATCGCAAAAAAA
>ULRP01041334.1_pt1 | contig 14692 bp, 13 predicted proteins | sample 1955521 | NCBI WGS metagenome assembly ULRP01 (sample SAMEA4835685, study PRJEB28245) | human gut metagenome | biome: gut microbiome; material: fecal sample | place: Denmark | collected 2008
CCTGCCTCCGCGACGGCGACCATGCGCTCCGCCTGATAAAGAGACAACTGAATCCGGTCCGCGCGGGCGACACTGCCGGGGGGACGTATCCCAATCTCTTCGACGCGCATCCGCCCTTTCAGATCGACGGCAATTTCGGCGTTGTGTCCGGTATCATCGAAATACTTGTGCAGACCGACGGCGAAAATACTTATCTGCTCCCGGCGCTTCCGTCCGAATGGCAAAACGGCAGTCTGCGCGGCGTTCGTCTCATCGGCGGCGCCAAACTGGATATGACGTGGGAAAACGGCGCGCTTGCTTCCTGTACGGTCACAGGGCGGCCGTTCGGACAGTTGATATACAAAGGCTCCGTATTGCCTGTCCCCGATAACGGCGTCGTATTATGAGCCGTTGAAAAAAGGGTTCCGACGCGCGTCGGAACCCCTTTTTTCGTCGGAATTCGGAAAAATTTTCAAAAACCTCTTGTAATTGTTATATTTTTATCATATAATAAACTGATGATATTTTGAGTTTCGGTCAAAACTATTGTCAAAGTTGTATTTTACAATGTTATACTGCTATTGTTTTCCGATCGGACGGCGGGTTGCCGTTCGGCGCGGGAAAGAAAAGGAGGAGAAATGAATCACGCACTTGTCGTACTTCTCGGCGTTGCCATTGTTTTTTTCGGCCTTGTGTGTCTTGTTCTGCTTTGCGACCTTATCAACATTGTTTGTGACAAAGCCGCACCCGCAAAGAATAAGGAAGCCGTAAAAGAAAACGTTGCCGAAGTACCGCATACCGCCGTGCCGGAAGCGATTCCGAACCGCGGGGAACTCATTGCGGCAATATCCGCCGCCATTGCCGAAGAAACGGGAACGGATCTTTCGGCCATTCGCATTCTTTCTTTTAAAAAACTTTAATCCGTATGAAATGAAAGGTTAGGAATCAACATATGAAAAAGTATAAGGTTAATGTCAACGGAAATCTGTATGAAATCACGTTGGAAGTAGCGGATGTCGACGAAGTAAAAAATGCGACTCCGGCCGCTCCCGCCAAGACCGAGGCTCCCAAAGCCGCCGCTCCCGCTCCCAAGGCCGCTGCTCCTGCCGGCGGTCAGAAGATCGACGCGCCGATGCCCGGCACAATTCTTGACGTGCGCGTTGCAAACGGCGCAGCCGTAAAGAAAGGCGACGTTCTTTTCATTCTCGAAGCCATGAAAATGGAAAATGAAATCATGTCTCCCTGCGACGGCACGGTTACGTTTGTCGGCACGCAGAAGGGTGCTTCCGTTCAGATGGGCGATACGCTCTGCACCATCGCATAAGCGGAGGCTTTATCCATGAGTGCTGTAGTAGATTTTCTGAAGCAGACCGGTTTCTATCTCTTCGGAGACGGACAGAACTGGAAAATGCTGATCATGATCGCCGTTGCGTTCGTGCTGGCTTACCTTGCCATTGTCAAGAAGTTTGAGCCGATGCTCCTCCTTCCGATTGCTTTCGGTATGCTTCTGACGAACCTTCCCGGCGCGGAAATGTTCCATGAGATACTTTTCGCGGGTGGTCACACCAACTGGGAACTGTTCGGCGGCGCGGCGGTTGACGCCGGCAAATATGTATCCGCCACGGCATCCGCCGATATGACAAAAGAGGCTCTTGCCGGACTTACCATTGTATCGGACAGCCTGTATGAATCCATTGTCGCCGCCAACGGGACGACGATCACCGCCGGACTCATCGACTATCTGTATCTCGGCGTGAAACTCGGTATTTATCCCTGCCTGATTTTTGTCGGCGTAGGCGCGATGACCGATTTCGGCCCGCTTCTTGCGAATCCGAAGTCGCTTTTGCTCGGCGCGGCCGCACAGATCGGTATTTTCGCCACTTATCTCGGCGCCGTTGCGCTCGGTTTTACCGGCGCGGAAGCCTCGTCGATCGGTATTATCGGCGGCGCGGACGGCCCGACCGCTATTTTTGTGACAACGAAACTGGCGCCCCATCTTCTCGGGCCGATCGCCGTTGCCGCATACTCCTATATGGCGCTTGTTCCCGTCATTCAGCCGCCCATTATGCGTGCGCTGACGACGAAAAAGGAACGCGAGATTGTGATGAAAGAACTGCGCCCGGTATCGAAGACGCAGAAGATCGTTTTCCCGTTCATCGTGACGGCGTTCGTTGCGTTGCTCGTTCCTTCCGCCGCGCCGCTTGTCGGCTCTCTGATGCTCGGCAACCTGTTCCGTGAAACCGGCGTTGTTGACCGTCTTTCCAAGACCGCGCAGAACGAACTCATCAATATCGTGACGATCTTCCTCGGTATTTCCGTCGGCGCCACCGCTACGGCTTCGACCTTTATTTCGTGGCAGACAATTAAAATTATCGTGATGGGCGTTGTCGCTTTCGGTGTTGCCACCGCTTGCGGCGTTCTGTTTGCAAAATTCATGAACCTGTTCCTCAAGGAAAAAATCAATCCGCTTATCGGTTCGGCCGGCGTTTCCGCTGTTCCGATGGCCGCCCGCGTTTCGCAGATCGAAGGGCAGAAGGCCAATCCCGGCAACTTCTTACTCATGCACGCCATGGGTCCGAACGTTGCGGGCGTTATCGGTTCCGCCATCGCCGCGGGCGTCCTGATCGGCATATTCGGTTAAGGAGGCAGTTATGGAACTTAAAGATCTATTTTCCACAAACAATAAACTGTATATCACGGATACGATTCTCCGTGACGCGCACCAGTCCCAGGCGGCAACGCGTATGACGCTTGACGATATGCTCCCCGCCTGCAAAACGCTCGACGAGATCGGCTATTGGTCTCTTGAATGTTGGGGCGGCGCAACGTTTGATTCCTGCATGCGTTTTCTCGGAGAAGATCCGTGGGAACGTCTCCGCGCTCTGCGCCGCGCTCTTCCGAATACGCGTCTCCAGATGCTTTTGCGCGGGCAGAACATTCTCGGCTACAAACATTATGCCGACGACGTTGTGGAAGAGTTCGTGCAGAAATCTATCGAAAACGGCATTGACGTTGTCCGTGTATTCGACGCTTTGAACGATACGCGGAATATGGAATGTGCCATGCGCGCCATCAAAAAGTACAAGGGCATCTGCGAAGCCACGATTTCTTATACGACGTCTCCCGTCCACAGTGAAGAATATTTTGTGGAACTGGCGAAAACGCTTGAGAATATGGGCGCCGACACCATCTGCATCAAAGATATGGCCAACCTGCTTCTGCCGAAAGCCGCGTACAGCCTTGTCAAACGGCTGAAGGCCGCCGTTAAAGTGCCGATTCATCTGCACACGCACAATACGTCCGGTACGGGCGACATGGTCAACCTGATGGCGACGCTTGCGGGCGTGGATATTGTGGACTGCGCTTTGTCCCCCCTTGCCAACGGTACTTCCCAACCCGCTACCGAATCGCTTGTGGCGGCATTGCAGGGAACACCGCGCGACACGGGTCTCGACCTTTCCAAGATGAGCGAGGCCGCCGCGCATTTCCGCAAAGTGGCGAAACGCCTGAAAGACGCGGGTTCGCTTGATCCGAAAGTTCTGAACGTGGATACCAATACGCTTCTGTATCAGGTTCCCGGCGGTATGCTTTCCAATCTTTTGTCTCAGCTGAAACAGGCCAATGCCGAAGACAGATTCTATGACGTTCTGGCCGAGATTCCGCGCGTCCGTAAGGACTTCGGTTATCCGCCGCTTGTCACGCCGACATCGCAGATCGTCGGTACGCAGGCCGTACTGAATGTTCTGCAGGGCGAGCGCTACAAGATGATCACGAAAGAATCCAAAGGTCTTCTCCGCGGCGAATACGGCCGCGTACCCGGTGAAGTCAATGAAGAGGTTCGCAAGAAAGCCATCGGCAACGATACGGTGATCACCTGCCGTCCCGCCGACCTTATTGCGCCCGAACTGCCGAAGTACCGTGAAGAAGCAAAGGGTCTTGCAAAGAGCGAAGAAGACGTGCTCTCTTACGCGCTGTTCCCGCAGGTCGCATCGAAGTTCCTCGAAGCGCGCAATCATCCCGCGCCGAAAGAAGACACTGTCCGGGAACTGTATGTACAGGATCTTTCCGTCTAAGAATCCCGTTAGGGAATAAAACCGAAAAAGACCGTCGCTTATGCGACGGCCTTTTTTTCTGTATAGGGCAGGGAAACGGTACTGTTTGTGACGAAGCGATCAACCTTACCGATCCGGTTCCGGGCGGGCAGGGCGACCGGAATCCGACGGACGATTCCGTATCGGCGCCCTATCGTTATAACGGCTACCGCCGTAACGACGATTGTACCTTATTTCAAATGGAATTTTTTCCGGCATATCCCGGAAAGATCCGGCGTTCCCCATGTTTTGTTGTAACCGGTGAAACCGAGATCCTGTGGCATGCGGTAGTCGGGAAGATTGTTGCGCGCGGTGAGTTCTTCACGGATGGCTTCAAGATAGCGAAAGCCGAATTCATGGCTCGGCGCGACGTAATGCCCCTCGTCCCATTCGTTCCAGTTATCAATCATGAGGATCTTTTTTGCCCATGCGTTTTCCGGCAGACGATCGGAAACCTCTTTCATTCGCCGCAGAATACGGCGGTAGGCGTCGGGGGACGCATAAAAAATCCGCGAGGTGTCGAAGCGGTATCCGAGTTTTTTCCATGCATCCGTGGTGCGTGGCGTGGCGTCGGAAAAACAGGAGGCGGTCGGAATGAATCCGTTCGGCGCAAATTCGAGGCGCTTTTCAAAAATGCCGCATTGCTGTTCGATGATCTCTTCTTCCGGCGGATAATCTTCCTTCGGCGAATAGCCGGAATTATATCCGAAAAGAAAATCATAGCCGCGGGCAATATGTTCGTCATAGACGGCACGGTCGGCGTCTCCGTAAACGTTGGCGGCAAAAATCATGCCGTCAAATCCGCACTTCCGCGCATACGCGCGACAAGCGTCAAACGTCCGTTTCTGCGTTTCTGCATCGGGGAAACACTCTTCGGCAAGACGATACTGACTGTATACGAACAAAACGGGTTTATTGTCTATTATCAGGTAATTTTCCCGTTTGAAATAGGTATCCATCCAGAAAGGCATCAGGTGTTCTGTCATGTCTTTTTCGTCGGTTCCGCCCCAGCGCGGAGACGCTTCAAACATAATGGCGAATTTAACGGAATTCTGATAACGGGCGTGAAAAAGCGCTTCGTGAAGGCCGTGTCCGCATCGGAGGTCGTTCACGGTGACGGGTTTCCCCATGTTCTCTTTTTTGCGATACCAGCAATGGATAAAGCAATTGATGCCGTGTTCGACCGCCCATTTGATTTCCCAGTCGCAGACATCGGGATTTCCCTCGTCGTAATATCCCCAGAGTGGCGTGCGTTCGGGATAATCGTGCAGGTCGTCGAAACCGTTATGAATACCCGCCGCACCCTTTTTCCATGCGGCGTAATAGTGAACCGCTACGACGCGGTCGGACACGGCCGGTTGCGGAGCGGGAATGTTGTCGGACAGTTTGATATTATACATGTCGTTACCTCTTTTCGGATCTCCGATCGTTTAAGATCGGGATAATGATTTCCTTTTCCGGAATCGGTTCTTTTTTCGCTTTCAGAATACGAACGGTATTGTCGGCCATGCGGCGCGCGGCAAGCATAAAACCTTTTTCGTTGATATGGCTGTTTTCATATCCGAAAAAACTGTCGCGGCAACAGGCGTATTCTTCTCCCGGTTCTTCAGTAAACCAGTCATCTGTTTTTTGCCCCGGATAGCGCATAAAGGACAGTGCCCTTGTGACGATAAAAGCGTTTTCGGTTTCGCGGCAAAAGTCCTCTTCGCCCTCCATGATCTTGTAAATGCGCGGATCGCCGAAATAATCTATGCGCGGGCACAGAAAATGCGTGAAGCCGATCTCAAGGCATTTTTTCCACAGAATTTCAAGGGCAGTACGATATTCTTCTTTTTCCCGACCGGCTTCCGCTTCTCCCTGTAACCAGACAAAAGGCCGCACCGTACAATCGTCGTCGGGGAAGCGACGTACGGCGTCGCGGAAGAAGTCACCGCATTTCCGGAAAAAGTATGCCGCCGCGCCGTCGTTATACATTTCCGTTGCGTTTTCGGGGAAATGCGTACCGTTTTTCTGATTCAGAACACGAATACGGGCGTTGTAACGTTCCGCCATTTCACGGTTGAAATAGTGAAAAACGGAGACGCTGCCTTTGGCGATGTGCGCGTAGGCGCAAAGATGGCCGCGCTTCTCCCATTCCATGGCAAAAAGCGGCGCCAGCGTCGCGCCGGGTTGCAGGTTCTGCTCGCTGAAGTAATCGAAAGGATAGGTTTCTTTCTTTTCGTCGTCTTTCAGGTTGTACATGGCGGGGCAGAAATAGGTGTTGCGGCTGTATGCGGCAACATCGCTTTCCCCTTTTTCATTTAGGTGTCCGGCAGAAAATGCCGTGTGGGGATCAATATAGGAAAACTCGCCGCAGGGATATCCGGCCTTGCGGAATTCGCCGCTTTCCGCACCCAGCAGGACGGGGCGGTGTTTATATTCATAGGCGTCTTTTGTCACGATGGATATCTTCGGGGGATAGACGGCGGCTCCCATCATATTGGATTGTCCGGAGAAAACAAACAGTTCGCGTTTCATTTCACGATCACACATTCTATACCGAGGCAAGAGGCGATTTTTTGTATGGTTTCCGCCTTGTGACCGATACCGAGCGCAAAGTGGTGCGTCGGTCCCTCCATCACCCATTTTTTCAGGAAATCCGTTACGGAAGAACCGAAAAACGCGCGGGTATTGGTGTTGCCTGTCGGAGGGATTGCACCTTTTACGGATACGCCTTCTCCCACGACGAATTTGAATCTGCCGTCGGCGGACTGTGTGATACCGAGCATGGTGACAGGCCCCTCTTTGATTTTGAATTCCACTGACGCGCCGCTACCGGGTTTCCCGTGAAATTTGACGAGACTGCGCAGAACCGGTTTCCCCTCTGCAATACGCAAATGATGCGGGCCGTCGTGGCCGACGAGAATGTAATTTCCGTCGAAGTCGAAAGGATGAAATTCGGCGAAACTGCCGCCGATGTCGAGTCTGTCCATTATGAGCATGGCAATGCAGGTTTTGAGATCGAATTCGCCGCACATCGGGAAACCCTGCGCATTCAGAACGGAGTTGCCGACAATGAATGAGGAGACGACCCGGCGGTTAAGGGAACCGGGAAGCCCCTCATAATAATATGCCAGTCCGGTGAGCCGGTATTTTTCCACGAATCTGTCAAGCGCGGCCGCCCCTCTGGCCGCGGTGCGGAGGTCTTCTTCCGTCAGCTTTATCGCAACGGGATCGCTGCCGGGATCGGGCATGTCGAATTCCCGTTCGATCAGTGCGGTTTTCTCCTGTATTTCCTCTTCGGTGACCTGCTCGTAAAGTTCGGCAATGCTGTCGATCTCAAGGAGCGGGACATGAAGACCGAAAGCGGCCGCCGCGGCCGTCGGATCGGTGTGCATATCGTACATGGATTCCATCACGTGACCCATAAGGCCGATCCGCGCGCCGTGAAGAGCGTGCAGAACCTTGGCGATGTCGCACCATTCGGCAATTTCCGCTTCGGCCTTTTTATCGTCGCGCAATGTGCCGATAATGACGCCCTGTATGGGTTTTCCCATACGGATGGCAACGCCGGTGAACTCCGGTACGGAACAGATATTGTCGTTTTCCAACTGCATAAAGGTGGAGGCAACGGAATAGTCGAGTGCGCGCCGCGGTTGCAAAGCGATAAGGACGACGGGCGTTTTACCGATCGCCTGCAAAACGGGGGCAAAGACCGACGAGGTGGCGTAGGTGACCATATTGCAGAAGATGATGTCGGGGCAAACGCCGGAGATACGATCCGCGGCGGCATAAGAATCTTCTGACGATTCCAGAAGTCCGAAGTCAAAAAGTTCGACATCGTTTGCCGCAATTTTTTCGCAAAGTTCGCGATGATAACCCTCCAGCTTTTCGCGAAGGCCGGGGAACTGGGAAAAGTATACGCCGTGTACCACGCCGAAAACGGTGATCTTGGCGGTTCTTTTGAATTTGCGTTCGATCATAATTTCTCCTTATTTATTGTAAATTTCATCTTGATTATATCACGGAAAAATGCTATAATGAAAGAAGAAAAGCAACACCGAAATTGTAAAAAATAAACTTTTTATAGAAGATTGCGAGGGCGTAGGGGAATCCTGCCCGAAGGAGTTCCGGATGAAAAACAGCGGAATCATGCCGTTCGTGCGGTATGCACGGCGGACATGCGAAGAAGATGTGCGACTTTACCGGCGGCCGGTGATGGCGGCTGATCACCGATTGTTTTTGTTTTCCGACGGCGAATGTACGGTAAACGCCGCGGGTCGTTCCTACGATATGACGGCAGGGTATGCGCTTTTTATCCGTGCGGGGATACCGTATTTTTACGAAAGCGACCATGCTTTTTCCGCGTATGCGTTCAATTTTGATTTTTTTGACGGACACACGGCGCTCTCCGTTCCGATTCCGCCGCAACCTTTATCCTGTTTTTTCGCCGCCGACCTGATCGAAAAGGAAGATCCGGCCGGTTACAGAGAGTATCGCCCGGTGATGGCGGTATATGCGCCGGAACTTCTGCTGACGGCAACAACGGCGGAGAGGGAATACCGTCACCGCCGCCTTTATGCGGAGGAACGGCTGTCGCTTCTGATGGCGGATCTTCTGCTTTGCTTTTTTCGGGTCGCCGCGCAGGAAAAACTGCCGCAAACCGCCTCGGTTGTGCAACAGATCGCCGCTTATGTGCGGTCGCATTATACGGAGAAGTGCGATAATGCGACTGTGGGCAAAGCCTTTTCCTACCATCCGAATTACGTTAACCGGTTATGGAAAGAGTATACCGGCGTTTCTCTGCATCAATATATAATCCGCTGTCGCATGGAACAGGCAATGACGCTCCTGCAAACGACACTTTTGCCGGTCGATGAGATCGGCGAGGCGGTGGGATTTTATGACGCGGCGCATTTTACCCGCACTTTTCGGAAGTTTACCGGCAAAACGCCGGGCGAATACCGTTTTAAGGGAAGCGATACATAACGGTGTGCAAAGGAAAACCTCCTGTGACAATATCACAGGAGGTTTTTTCACTGTTCGTATGCGTAGGCCGCCGAACGGCTGTTCCGGAGCCGACGTAAAAACGGTGACAAAACGGCGTTTATCCGCGCAGGCGGCGCGGAACGCGGCCGATGACCTTGCCGCAACAGGAAAATGCGGTGAAGTTGCATAAAGGAATATCGGCGTATTCCGGGTTCAGCGAATGGAGACGGTCGCCGAGGAAACATTTGAAATATCCCTCGCCGTCGCCGATGAAGATGCCGTATTCACCCTTTTCAACGGTTTCCTGCTTGCGGATCAGAAGAATATCGTTGTTATGGAACAGCGGTTCCATACTGTTGCCGCTGACGCGCAGAGCAAAATCCGCCTGCGCGGTAATTTTGGTGTCGTCCACCTGAATGGTTTCGCTTTCGTCACCGTCGAGAAACACGCCGCGCCCGGCGGAAACCGGGAGCAAAAAGAGGGGCAGAAGAATCTTTTTATCCGACGCGCCGTTCCTTTGGGAGGCGGGACAATCGGAGGCGGAAAGCGGCAGGACGGACGGCAGTATAGTCGCGGACGGACGATACCGCGCCGCTTCTTTTCCGGCGATCGTCAACAGAATATCGCGGCCGCAGGAATCGGCATTGCGGAAATCATCGAGGAGTTTTTCCTCGTCGCGGGACAGGCAATCGACCGCGCGGCGATTATCGCAGAGTTCGTCCAGCGAGCAACCGAGCGCCTGCGCGAGAGCGACGGCAACGGACAGGCGCGGCTCTTCAATGGCGCCGGACAGGAGCTTATTCAGCGTGCCGAGCGGTACGCCGGAAACGGAGCAAAGCTCGGCGGCGGTCATGCCGGATTCATGTTTTATTTTTTTTACATTATCAATAAATGACATACAGGCCTCACTTTCCGAAAACAGTCGGTTCCGGGATCGTCAGAATGTTTATTTCTGTTTGTATTATAACATGGAAACGGGACAAAATGAAATTTTGTCAGCAACTGTCGTTGCCATGCGTTTTGTCTTCGCCAAACCGCCGTTTCCGTTGAAATTCTGCGCTCGAAAAACCTTGCGAGCAAGTTTTCTCGCTTGTATTATAACATTACACGGCCAGCAAAAACAAATTTTTGCTGTTGCTACGCAATTTAATATTTGCCGGTCGGCAAATATTAGCCGTACGTTGAAATTCTGCGCTCGAAAACCCTTGCAAGCAAGTTTTCTCGCTTGTATTATAGCACATGCGGATAAATTTGTAAATACATTTTGGAAAAAATATTTTGAAAAATTTCCTGAAATGGCAAAAAAGTTCTTGACAAATGAAAAAGGACGTGCTATACTGATACCAGAAACGGAAAAATGTCATCGAAAAATAACCAAAACAGGAAAAATATGACGGACGGAATAAACCCAAGCCTGTCCGCATATAAAATAACAGTATGTCCGATTCGGAAAAAGGAGTTAAATCTATGAAATTGCAAAGCTATACCGCCGATAAAGAAAAGAAAGTGCTTTTGAGCGATGAGCTTCTACGGTTAGTGACTCCCGCGCCCGTCAAAAAAACGGGAAGCCGTGCGTTTTCCGCCTTTCTCGTCGCGCTTCTGTACATATGCTTTCTGTCCGCGCTCGCAGTCGTATATATGCTCGGTATGTCGCTGATTTCCGCCGCCACCGCGTTTTATACGTTATTGCCCATATCTTGCGCGACGCTGTTGCTTTTGTTCCGCGTGCTGAAACAAAAGCAATAATTCCGCCGCATACAGGGAGAGAAAGAGCATTTTCCGCGTTCAGCGGGTTGCCGTGACGCTTTTTCTCTCCCGCTTTTTGTTTTTTGCATAGAAACCGTCCGATACGGTAAAAATCAACTCATACGGATGGTGATTTTATGAAAAAAGTATTGATTATCGGCGGCGGCGTTGCCGGACTTACGACGGGTATTCTTTTGACAAAGCGCGGTTTTCACTGTGAGATCTATGAGAAAAACCATATGGCCGGCGGCAATCTGACGGGTTGGGACCGTAACGGCTACCACATTGATAACTGTATTCATTGGCTGACGGGCACGCGCCCGGACAATGCCTTGTACAGACTCTGGGAAGAGGTCGGCGCACTCGGCGGACATATCGACGTTCATCAGCAGGAGGCGCTTTTTTCATCCGAAAGTGAAAACGAACGCGTTTCTTTTTACCGTAACACCGACCGTGCGCGCCGGGAGATGTGCCGTCTTTCACCGGCCGACGTTACGGAGATAGAACGGTTTTTCAGAGCCGTGGACGCGGCGGCAAGCGTCACGGTAAACGGCGGCCGGATACGGGAACGGATCATGGAGATGGAAGGGATCATGCGTTATCTGCCGACATCTTTATACCGGCTTTCGGCGTCTTTCCGGCATCCGCTTTTGTCCGCGGCCTTTACCGATTATATCGGCGGCGAATATTCCGCGCTCGGCCTCGTCCTCGCCTATGCGGCGTTTGCTTCGGGGAACGGCGGGATACCCGCCGGCGGATCCCGCGCCATGGCGGAGAGAATGGCCAATCGTTTTCTTGATTACGGCGGGTATCTTTATACGGACAGTCCGGTTGCCGGGATTATGACCGACGGCGATCGTGCGACGGGTATTCGTCTCGCCGACGGGGAAACGGTGGCGGGCGATTATATTGTGGCCGCATGTGACAGCGCCGTTACTTTCGGACGGTTATTGCCTACGGCTTCCATGCCGCGCCGCCTTTTGTCCCAATATGAACGGCGGCGTGCATTTCCCGTTTTTTCGGCATTTCAGACGGCCATTGCGGTGGACGGTACGGAACTGCCGTTCCGCGGAACGGCGGGATTCCCGATACTTCCGCTTTTATCGGACGGGCGGTGCATTTCCCGTTTGACCGTACGGGAGTTTTCGCATGAACCGGGATTTATGCCGGAGGGAAAGGGCCTTTTGCAATGCATGATCTATCAGCACACGGAAACGGCGCGTACCTTTATGCGTCTGCGTGCGGAAGATCCCGAAAGATACCGTTTGAGGAAAGAGGAACTTGCTCATGCAATCGTGGACCGCATAGAAAAGCATTATCCGATGCTCGCCGGGAAACTACGGGTGATAGACGCATGGACACCCGCCACGTATAATCGGTATTTCGATTCTTTTTACGGCGCTTTTATGAGTTTTGCCGTAACGGGAAAGGCGTTGCCGCTCGCGGTTCCGCAAACACCGAGGGGGTATCGGAATATTTATCTTGCAGGGCAGTGGTACCGCCCGCCGGGAGGTCTTCCGTCCGCCGCGCTTTCGGGGAAATCCGCGGCAAAGAAGATCATCGCGGATTCGCTTGTCCGGCATCGCTGACGGTGCGGCAATCAAAAATAAAAGGAATGAAACAGATGTTTCATTCCTTTTATTTTGGCTTTTTTTAAATGGTTATTTCAGGGAGCCGGTCAGGAAAGCAATCGGCTGATGAGAAGTGAAATGATACTGCCGGATAAGGCGGATATCAGGGCGGTGGCAATTTGCTGCAAGCGTTTTGCGGGGCGTGCCGCGATGCTTTTCAGCTCCTCTTCGTGGCGGGATAGGTGGACATTGGTATGTTGCAGTTCGGTTGCCAGAATGGCCAGAGATTCATTCATGCTTTTGATTTCTTTCTGTACCTCCTGCAATTTGTAAACATCGCGTTCCAGAGTTTTTAATTGTTGTTCCTGCCTTACCTGTATAACGGCAAGTTCGTCAAGTTCTATGGCGATGCACCTCCTTTCGTATAACGGTTTTTGTTTTGGGAAAAGGAAAACGCGGATAAGAACGGTTTTGTTCCGCTTCGTTATTTTCGTTTCCGCGATATTTCAGTATGACGGTCATCGGGTGATACGCGGAATATGTGCCGTGGAGGGACATGAACGCGTTTCCGTCATCATTGGAGGAAAGTGAAAGCGCACAGCCGATCTCCTGCGCGGCAGGGTTTTTGCCAAGCAACGCGCTCAGATCGTATAAGAGAACGTCCGAATTTTCTCCGGATATTTCCGGGCATAACGTTCCGCGGTCGGCTTTTTCAAAAGAAAAGGCATCGGGGCGCATGGCGGCGGCGTGTAATACGGGGCGACATTTTACCGGAACGGAAAACGGTTTTACGGCCAGATACATTTTTGTAACAGGGCAACCGTCCCATAGGGAGGACAGAGCAAGTCTTACATAAATTTTACCGTTTTCTCCGCTTTCCAACGTGTGAACGGATTCGCCGTGTATATGCCCCCGATACAGATGTCCGGATTCCATATGGATCGGCCGGTGTACGGTCATGACCGTGTGAAATTCCCGGGGAGATTCGCCTGACGATTGCGGCACCGTTATTCTGAGGGACAGATGGCCGCCGCGGACTTTGCACGTTACGGACAAAGGCGCCGACGGATCGTCAGCACGGGGATTCCGTATTTCATAAGTAAAGAGTTTTTCACCGCATTGTCTGTCGTAAAAAGTGACGATCCGGCGCTCCTGCTCCGGAACCATATACATATTTTTACATTTGAGAGTCAGGCGGAGCACCTTTTTGCTTCCGCCGTACACACGGAAAAACTGGGTAACCCGATGGTTGTCCGACCGGAAAGACATGTCGCCGTACCGTGTGCGGTATACGGGCGGTTGCGTATAGGAAACCGGCTTTGTTTGCCTTTTTTCCGGTAACGGAAAAAAGGGCAGGAAAACGCCGATACGATAAACTCCGCGCTGTATTCTGTACAAAAGGCGGCTGTGGCGCCGCCGGTCAACGGCGACATAAAACGGCGTCATGAAATCATCGGATTGCTCGGCGGGGGCAAGGCCGGCGCCGGAGGAAAGCGAACGGATATGCTTTTTGTCCGGAATCCGATGCGGATAGAGCGTCGCCTCGACGTCATGGTCTTCTGTTTGTCTGTATTTCGCCTGTGCTGTAGCGATCATAGTAAGTTTTCTCCTTTGTTTTACTGATTTTACTATGATGATACAGAACAATGCGGACATTTTCCGTCCGCTTTAGCGACATGTGCGAAAAATCCGGTTCCATCCGTGCGGCGCCGTAATCCGGTATCGCTTCTGTGATTTTATAAAGAAAGGAATTTATGCAGAATTCATAGCGGTCCGCCGGTTATGCTGTATTTCATGTTCCGACGCGGGAAAGGGATATAGCAAAGTAACACGGCGGGAACGATTACATATAATTTTTCGCAGATTGACAAATTCAACGTGGACAAGTTCTGTCCGGGTTAACAGGTAAAATGCAAAGTGAAAGGAGGTGAAAGGCATGGGAACGGCCGAAAGGCGTACAGCCATTATGCGACTATTGTCACGGCGGCGGCATGAAACGATTGCCAATATGGCGAGAGAATTTGACGTCTCCGAACGGACAATCCGGCGGGACATCGAAATCCTGAGCATGACGGAACCGATATACACACAGGCGGGCAAATATCAGGGCGGCGTTTATGTGTTGGATCATTATTACGCGGATCGGACGTTCCTTGAGGATTCTGAAATTCATGTTTTGCAGAAAATATACGATACCCTGAAAAACAACGACCCGGGAAAAGATTCCGAAATCTACATAACACAACTTTCGGCGATGATAAACAAATACAAAAAGCCCGAAGGAAAAAAATAATCGGAGTTTCCCACTGCGCCGGGTACGCGAATCCATGCGCCCGG